>ENA-ORBV01003719-ORBV01003719.1-microbial-mat-metagenome-genome-assembly--contig:-NODE-3719-length-30173-cov-5.626661_pt1 | contig 30173 bp, 25 predicted proteins | sample MGYA00237777_ERZ505514 | MGnify/ENA primary metagenome ERZ505514 (study PRJEB26160, sample SAMN06269048) | microbial mat metagenome | isolation source: Oligotrophic lake microbial mat | place... | reverse complement strand
CCGTTGCATGGCATTCCGATCGCGCTCAAGGACAACATTCTGACGACGGCCGATTTGCCGACATCTGGCGGGATGCTGGCGTTCAAGTCCTACATGGCGCCCTATGACGCCACCCTCGTCACGAACCTCAAGGGCGCGGGCGCGATCATCCTTGCCAAGTCGAACCTGAGCGAACTGGCCGGTTGGTTTGGCAGCGACCGGCGGCCAGGCGGCTATAGCGCCGCGGCCGGACAGAGCTACAACCCGTACGACCCGCGCGCCAACGAGGATGGGACGCCGGTGCTTGAAGTCTCCGGTTCCAGTTCAGGGGTGGGCGTCGCCGCCAATCTGTGGGCCGGCAATGTCGGAACCTCGACCGGCGGGTCGATCGAAGGCCCGTCGAACGCCAACATGCTGGCGGGCATTCGGCCGTCGACCGGACGCATCAGCCGCTACGGCATCGTGCCGCTCAGCCTCGATCAGGATACGGCGGGTCCGATGGCCAGGACCGTCGCGGATGCGGCGATCCTGCTCGGCGCGATGGAGGGGGCCTCGGCTGATCCCAACGACCCGCGGACGAGCGAATGCCAGGCGCCGCCCAATCGCGACTACACCGTCTTTCTCAGAGCCGACGCCCTCAAAGGCACGCGGATCGGCATTCCTCGCTCGGGCATCTACACCGCGCGTGAGTTCCCGGGCCGAGCCAGGGCGTTCCCCGGCTTGAAGCCTGACGAGGCGCAGTCGATGGCAGACGCGATCGCCGCACTGAAGGCGGCGGGTGCGGAGGTGGTCGATCCTGCGGATCTGCCGAGCATGGTCGCGACCGATCCTGCGAAGAACCTGACTTCCCACAACATTTGCCAGCTGGCAATCGACGGCACTGCGCCTGACGACCTGTGCTCCAACGTCCTGCGCTACGGCATGAAGCGCGATTTCAATTTGTGGCTGGCCACCCTCGGCGGTTCGGCTCCGGTGAAGACGCTCACCGAGTTCAGGCAATGGAACATCGCCCATCAGAGCCACGGTGCGATTCGCTATGGCCAGGGTCGGCTCGACACGGCGGATGCCGTCGACCTCGAGAAAGATCGGGCGCGCTACGACAGGAACCGAGCGGAGGATCTGCAGTTGACGCGTCAGGAGGGATTGGACGCCGTCATCACCGCGCACAAACTCGATGCGGTGATGTTCCCGGAATCCGGCGGGGCCAACTACGCCACCAAGGCCGGCTATCCCATCGTCGTCGTGCCCTTCGGGATGGTGATCAACTACGCCGACGGTGCCAAGGGTTCACAGGACAAGGTCAGGCCCTATGGCGTCAGCTTTGTCGGGGGACACTGCCAGGATCCCAAGATCGTGGGCATCGCCTATGCCTTCGAGCAGGCCACCAGGAAGCGCGTTCCTCCGCCGCACGCGCCTTGATCGCTCCCTGGTGCCGGCTTCGCTGAGGGGATTCGGACGGCGAACTGAACTTGTGGCGGGCCGGGTTCGTAAACTGTTCAGAGGTACTCGAATGCGCAGCAAGATCGCCCTGCTCGGGCTCGTTCTCACCGCCGGTCTCTCCGTTGCCGCGTGTGACATCAAGACCACCGCCAATGGCGACTTCTCCTTCGACATCTCTGGCGGCAAGGCCCAGGACACCTGGACCCGCACCTACACCCTGCCAGACAACGGCCGCCTCGAGCTCATCAACGTCAACGGCCTCATCACCGCTGAGGCGGCGACCGACGGTAAGGTAACGGTGGAAGGCCGCCGGACGGCCAAGGGCAACACCGATGAGGCGGCCAAAGAGAACCTGGCCAAGATGGAGATCCGCGAGGAAGTGAGCGGCGACCGGATTCGGGTGGAGTCGCGCCCGCCGCGCATGAGCGTCGGCTTTGGCGGCCACGAGATCGAGTGGACCGTCAAGGTGCCGAAGGGCGTGATTGTTGACTTGCGCACCGTCAACGGCGGCGTGCGCCTCAACGGCCTGCAGGGCGAGGTGCACGCCAAGACTACCAACGGCGGCGTCAAGGGTAGCCTCATCATGGCGACCATCCTCGAAGCCACGTCTGTCAATGGTGGCATCGAGATCGAACTTGGCAGCCCGCTCGACGCCAGCGCCATGGTCGACATCGAAACGGTGAACGGCGGTGTGTCCCTGGGATTGCCCAGCGAGAGCAAGGCCAGTATTTCTGCCCGCGCCACCAACGGTGGTGTCACCGTGACCGACCTCGACGTCCAGCGGACAGAGGAGTCGAGTTCTTTTGACGCCAAGCGCCGCCTCCAAGGCACGCTGAACGGCGGTGGCGCCAAGGTCACCCTCAGCACCACCAACGGCGGCGTGCGCATTGAACGCGCGAAGGGCCCGACGACGTAAGGGCCGGGGTCCGGGGTCCGGAATTCTCGGTAGCAGTCGCGTGTTACCCTAGGTCGGGTCCCGGATCCCGGGCCCCGGAACCCGGCTTCGTGAACGAAGACAAGTCCACCCGCTACCACCGCTTACGCCGGCGCGCCGACCTTCTGGGGACGGCAGTGGCCGGCGTCGTGCTACTGGGGCTGCTGCAAAGCGGTCTCAGTCATCGTCTGCGCGAAGTCGCGGCGGCCGTTGCGCAATGGTTGCCGGGTGGGTTGGAAGAAGCGTGGACGGTCCTCGTCATCAGCGTTCTGCTGATGGCCATCCTGCAGATCCTCGAACTGCCATTCGCCTTCTACCAGGGCCACCTGCTCGAACACCGCTACGGCCTGTCGACGCAGTCGACGGCGCACTGGCTCGCCGATCATGGCAAGGGCGTGCTGCTGGGCCTGGGCCTGGGTGGTTCAGGCGCCTCGGTCGTGTTCGGGTTCTTGCGGCAGTGGCCGGATCAGTGGTGGTGGATGTCGGCAGTCACGTTCGCGCTGGCCACGGTGGTGATGGCGCGCCTGGCGCCGGTGGTGCTGCTGCCGATGTTCTACACCTTCAAGCCGCTGGAGCGGCCCGCGCTGGCGGCGCGCCTGCTGGCGTTGGCCGGGACGGCCCGTACCGATGTCGTCGGTGTGTTCGAGTGGGTGCTGAGCGGCCACACCAAGCGAGCCAACGCGGCGCTGGCCGGCATGGGAGGCACGCGGCGCATCCTGCTGTCGGACACGCTGCTGGCGGATTTCTCCGAAGACGAGATCGAAGTGGTGCTGGCACACGAACTCGCCCATCACGTCCATCGTGACTTGTGGCGCGGCATCGCCGCGCAGACGCTGTTGTTATTTGGCGGGTTCCTGGTGGCCGACCTGGTGTTGCGCCGGGTGGCCGAGCCAGCGGGGTTGCGCGGCCTGTCGGATCCGGCGGCGCTGCCGCTGCTGATGCTGGTGGCTGGCGGGTGGTCGTTCCTGATGCAGCCGCTCGTCAATGCGCTGTCCCGCGCGCAGGAGCGGGCGGCCGACCGCTATGCCCTCGACACGACACGCAATGTTGACGCGTTCGTTACCGCGATGAAGCGGCTGTCGCAACAGAATCTAGCGGAGGAGTATCCGTCCACCGTGGTGCGATGGATTTTCTATTCGCACCCACCGATCCGTGAGCGCATCGAGGCGGCGCGGGCATTCGCTCGAGGAGATCATCATGCAGCGTAGACTAACGGCTTGGGGCTTGGGGCTTGCGGTTTGCGGCCTGGTGTTTTCGATGTCGATGAGCGGATCAGCGCAGTATTCGAAGAAGACGCTCGTCGCCCACCGCGGCGCATCGGCGTATGCGCCCGAACACACGCTGGTGGCCTATCAGCTGGCCATCGAGCAGGGCGCGGACTTCGTCGAGCAGGATCTGGCCGTCACCAGGGACGGCGTGCTGATCTGCCTGCACGACGCCAGTCTCGAGCGGACCACCAACGTCGAGGAACTGTTTCCCGGCCGCGTGAGCACGCAGACCATCGAGGGCCGCACGCGCAAGGCGTGGCTGGCCAACGACTTCACGCTGGCCGAGATCAAGCAGCTCGACGCCGGCTCGTGGTTCGACAAGAAATTTGCCGGCGAGAAGATCCCGACATTCGATGAGGCGATCGCGGCGATTCGTGGCAAGGCGGGGATCTTTCCCGAACTGAAGACGCCCGAGATCTACGCCGGCCGCGACGTCAAGTTCGAAGAGCTGGTGGCCGCGGCGCTCGACAAGAACGGTCTGCGCGGGCCCAAGGCGGATCCCAGGACGCCGGTCATCCTGCAGACTTTCGGTCAATCAAGCGCCCGTCGTCTCGCTGAGATCAAGATTGGCGTGCCAGTCGCCCTGCTGCTGGGCAGCGCCGAAGGGTTCCAGACGGCGGAGCAGATCAAGGCCTGGAAGGGCATCGTGCAGGGGTTTGGTCCCGCCAAGCAAATCGTGCTGAAGAATCCCGACTTCGTGAAGTGGGCGCACGCCGAAGGGATGACGGTGACGCCTTACACCTTCCGCTCGGCCGATACGGGCACTTTCACGGACGTGACGGCGGAGATGTCGCACTACCTCTACACGCTCGGAGTTGATGCGGTGTTCACCGACAACCCGGACAAGTTCCCGCGGAAGTAGCTACTTTGCCTTGACGGTCAGCGTCCCCTTCATGTCGGCGCAGCCCGGGTCCCGGGTCAGGTTGCAGTAAAAGGTGAAGGTGCCGGCTTGATCGGCGCGGAACTCAAAGATCGTCGCCGACCCGCCGGCCGCTCGCTTGACGATGCGGTAGGCGTCGATGGCGAAGCTGGTGGGGCGGTCTTCGCTCTTGAGCGTGATTTTGACCAGGTCGTCCTGCGACACCTCCAGCTTGTTCGGCGTGAAGGTGTGGTCTTTCGCGATGATGAGGAACTCGCGCCGGTTGGGCGCCTGTTCCTGCGCGGAGACGAACGCGGTCGAGAGGGCCAGGCCCGCCAGCAGTGAGCGCATGTTCGATTGTACGCAGAAACGCCGGGACTGAAGCCCGGCCCTCCGTAGAAGAAAAAGCCGGGACCGAAGCCCCGGCTCTTCAATTGGAACGACGAACGACCCTAGTTGCGCGGGCCGCGGTCGCGACGGGGACCACGATCCCGCGGCGGACGATCGCCCTCGGGAGCGGCCGGCGCGCCGCCTTCGGCGCCGTCACCGGAACCGGCCGGCGGTGCGCCGCCTTCTTCCGGAGTAATCAACGCCTTGCGCGACAGGCGAATCTTGCCGGTCGGGTCGATGTTGATCACCTTGACGAGGACCTGCTGGCCTTCCTTCAGCTCGTCGCGCACGTCCTTCACGCGGTAGTGCGCGATTTCCGAGACGTGCAGCAGGCCGTCGGTGCCGGGCATGATTTCGATGAACGCACCGAAGTCGGTGATGCGCTGCACCTTGCCGAGGTAGGTCTTGTCGAGCTCGGCGGTCTGCGTCAGCTCCTGGATCATGCCGATCGCCTTGAGCGCCGCGGCTTCGTCCGCCGACGCCACGTTGACCTGGCCGCTGTCCTCGACATCGATCTTGACGCCGGTCTTCTCGATGATGCTGCGGATCATCTTGCCGCCGGGGCCGATCACGTCGCGGATCTTGTCGACCGGGATCTTGATGGTGATGATGCGCGGCGCGTAGGCCGACATGTTGGTGCGGGTCGCCGACAGCGACTCGTTCATGATGCCGAGGATGTGCATGCGGCCGGTCTTGGCCTGGGTCAGCGCCGCGCGCATGACTTCGGACGAGATGCCCGTCACCTTGATGTCCATCTGCAGCGCGGTGATGCCCGCCGCAGTGCCGGTCACCTTGAAGTCCATGTCGCCGTAGTGGTCTTCGGCGCCAGCGATGTCGCTCAGCACGGCATACTTGCCGGTCGCCTCGTCCATGATCAGGCCCATGGCCACGCCGGCCACCGCTGCCTTGATCGGCACGCCCGCGTCCATCATCGCCATCGAGCCGCCGCACACCGACGCCATCGACGAGCTGCCGTTGGATTCGAGAATGTCAGAGACCACGCGGACGGTGTAGGCGAAGTCGGCTTCCGCCGGCATCATCGGCGCCAGCGCGCGCTCGGCGAGGGCGCCGTGGCCGATTTCACGACGGCCGGGGCCGCGCATCGGCTTCACTTCACCAACCGAAAACGGCGGGAAGTTGTAGTGCAGCATGAAGCGCTTCCAGGTTTCGCCATCGACCATTTCGATCTTCTGCTGGTCGTCGGCGGTGCCCAGGGTCACGGTGACCAGTGCCTGCGTCTCACCACGGGTGAACACGCACGAGCCGTGCACGCGCGGCAGCACGGTGTTCTCGATGGTGATCTGGCGAATCTCGTCGAACTTGCGGCCATCCAGGCGGATGCCCTTGTTCAGAATCGAGTCGCGCAGCGTCTTTTCCTGCAGGTCGTGGAACAGGCCCTTGACCGCGGCCTTGCTGCCGGCGAATTCCTCCGGCAGATTCGCGACCAGTTCCTTCTCGAGCTTGGCGACCGTGCCGTAGTTTTCGATCTTGCCCTTGATGCGCATGGCCTCGCCGAGCGACGCGTAGGCCTTCGACTCGACGTAGGCAGCGAGCTTCTCGTCGGTCTTCACTTCGGGCTTCGCCAGCTTCTTGCGGCCGGCTTCCTTGGCCAGGGCGTCGATCATCTCGACCAGCTGCTTGATCGCCTTGTGCGCCGTCTCGAGGGCCTGGATGGCCTCGTCTTCGGACACTTCGTTGGCGCCCGCTTCCACCATCACGATGCCGTCGGCCGTGCCGGCGACGACCAGGTCGAGGCGGCTGGTCTTGCGCTGCGGGTAGGTCGGATTGACGATGTATTCGCCGTCAACGAGGCCCACGCGCACAGCGGCGACGGTCTTCTCGACCGGCATCTCCGACAGCGCCAGCGCGGCTCCTGCACCGGTCAAGGCCAGCACGTCCGAGTCGTTCTCGGTGTCGGCCGACAGCACGAACGCGATGACCTGCGTTTCATACGCCCAGCCCGACGGGAACAGCGGACGAATCGGCCGGTCGATGACGCGACTGGTCAGCGTTTCCTTTTCGGTGGCCTTGCCTTCGCGCTTGAAGAAGCCGCCGGGAATGCGGCCCGAGGCATAGGTGTATTCGCGGTAGTCGACCGTGAGGGGCAAGAAGTCGATGCCCTCGCGGGGGCTGGACGAGTGGCAGGCCGTCACGAGAACCATGGTGTCGCCCAGACGGACGATCACGGAGCCATCAGCCTGCTTCGCCAGGCGGCCTGTCTCGATGGACAGGGTCTGCGAGCCGAGAGAGAGATCACGCTTGTGCATAACTCAACCTGCGAAAATGAATGGGAACAATCCCGGTTACTTGCGGATGCCGAGGCGCTTGATGACCTCTGCGTAGCGCGCCGTGTCCTTGCTCTTCAGGTAATCGAGCAGGCGGCGCCGCTGGCCAACGAGCTTGAGCAATCCGCGCCGGGAATGGTGGTCCTTCCCGTGGGTCTTGAAGTGTTCAGTCAGGTAGGTGATGCGATCGCTGAGGATCGCGACCTGAACTTCCGGTGAGCCGGTATCGGTGTCGTGCTTCTTGAAGTCGCCAATGATGGCGGTCTTCTTGTCTTTCGTCATTCCCACGTCGTAACCTCCACGCACGGCCGAGTAGCCGATCCCACCTTCGCTCCATGTTTCAGGGGAGCTACGGTGGGCGAGCCGGTCTACCAAGCCGCCGTATGTGGCGATATCAGCATCGCCTGTAACCTGTGTATGTTACCGCAAAACGCGGTCTTGAGGTCCTGGGGACCTGAGGGCTTGGACGGCTCCCAAGCTCCCAAGCCACCAAGCCCCCAAGCCCTCAGAAAACAATCGACGCGTGCAGGAAACCGGGCGTTTTCCCCGGTTTCGCCAGCCCGACCAGCGTGCCGTCGTGCCCGAGCAGCCTGACCAGCTCCGGAAGCGGACTGAGGGGTGCCACGAGGTCCCCAGGAGCGATTTCCACGCCGTTCTTGACCCGGACCAGCTGCTCGGGGCCACGCAGTCTCACGGCGGGCAATCCTGGCAACAGGCCGCTGAAGGGCAGCAGACGGCCGGCCAGGTCGTCGCGGTCGGCCTTCAGCACATCAGCGAGCGGCACCGACCCGTCGAGCCCGAACTCGCCGGATCGCGTCCGGCGCAGGCCAGTCAGCACGCCGCCCATACCGAGCGCCGCCCCCAGGTCGTGGGCCAGCGACCGAACGTAGAAACCAGCGGTCGCCCGCAGGTCCAACCCGGCGGTCTCACCGTCAAATGACACCAGGTCCAACTGGCGCACCGTGGTGGTCACGGCCTTGGGCAGGGTGACCACTCCGTCCTTGGCCTTGCGGGCAATGTCGTACGAGCGCGCGCCATCAATGTTCTTGGCCGAGAACGCCGGCGGAGTCTGCTCGAACGTGCCGCGAAACTGACCGAGTGCCTGCTCGATTTGCTCACGCGTGGGACGCTCGTCTGAAGTCGTGACGACGGTGCCCATGGCATCGTAGGTGTTGGTGGTCCGTCCGAAGGCGACCGTCGCCTCGTAGTCCTTGTCGCTCGCGGTCAGGAACTGCGCCAGACGTGTGGCGCGCCCAATCACCAGGGGCAGGACACCGGTGGCCATGGGGTCGAGCGTGCCGGTGTGACCAATGCCCGAGACGCCGAGCGCGCGGCGCGCCAGCGTGACGACGTCGTGCGAGGTGGGGCCTTGCGGCTTGTCGATGACCAGCACGCCGTCGGGAAACGGGAGGCGGGGATTCACTTCGCGAAGATCGCCTTGTAGGAGGCGAGTTCAGCGATCGATTCCTCGATGTCGGCGAGGGCGCGATGGGTCTCGGTCTTGGCTTGGGCGTACTTGCGCTCTGGACACCAGTGCGCCACCAACTGCTTTACCGAGCTGACGTCGACAATGCGGTAGTGCAGGAAGTTCTGGAACGCCGGCATGTATTTCGTGAGGAAGCGCTTGTCCTGCCACACCGAGTTGCCGCACAGCGGCGCCGTATTCGCGTAGCAATGCTTGCGAACGAAGCGCAGCGTTTGCATTTCGGCTTCGGCCAGGGTCACGCCTTCGAGGGCGACCCGCTCCAGCAGGCCGCTGGCCGTGTGAGTCTTGCGCGGCCAGGGGTCCATGGCCTTCATCCTGGCGGCGCTCGCGCGAATGGCCAGCTCGGGTCCGCGGGCGACGATGTTAAGGTCGAAGTCGGTGATGATCGTGGCGATCTCGAGAATCACGTGGCGGCCGGGATCGAGACCGGTCATCTCGCAGTCGACCCAGACCATGTAGTCGCGGCTGCGCCGGACCTTCGTGCGTGTGGCCATGCCGGTCTTACTTCGGCTCTTCGCCCGGCGTTCGCTCGGCGGATTCATCGCGAGCTTCGGCAGGCTTCGTCGTGTCGGTGTCCGGCGCCTCAACGACCGGCGCCTCGACGGTGCGAGCGGCATCCGCAGCGTGGATCTCGAGGAGGATCTCTTCAATGCGCGCCTGCGCCGCGACCGACTCGTCGTAGATGAACTTGACCTCTGGCACGCGCCGCAGGCCCAGCCGCTCCGCCAGCAGGTGGCGGACGAAGCCGGTGGCGCGTTCGAGCGCTTTGACCGTTTTCTTGCGCTCGGCGGCGTCGCCGAGGATGGTCCAGTAGATGCGGGTGAGCGACAGATCGCCGGTCACCTTCGCGCGCGTGACCGTGACCAGGCCGACCCCGGGGTCGCGAACCTCGGTGGCCAGCATCTGGCTCACTTCTTCGCGAACCTGGGCCTGAATGCGCTCGACGCGATGGGTGAGCGCCACGTTACACCGCCTGGGCGACGCGCTCCATATGGAACACTTCGATCACGTCGCCGACCTTGAGGTCGTTGTAGCCCTGCAGGCCGATACCGCACTCGAAGCCGGTCTTCACTTCGCCGACATCGTCCTTGAAGCGCTTGAGCGAGGCGATCTTGCCGGTCCACAGTTCGACGTTGTCGCGGAGCAGGCGCGCCTGCGCGTCGCCCGAGCGCTTGATGATGCCCTCGTTGACCATGCAACCGGCGATGGTGCCAATCTTCGGCACCTTGAACGTTTCGCGCACGGTCGCGGCGCCAATGCGCGCTTCCTTGAACGTCGGATCGAGCAGGCCGGCCATGGCCAGCTTGATCTCGTCGGTGACGTGATAGATGACCGTGTGGTGACGGATGTCGACCTTCTCGCGCTCGGCCACGTCGGCCGCGTTGCGATCGGGGCGCACGTTGAAGCCGATGATGATCGCGCTCGACGCCGAGGCCAGCAGGACGTCCGACTCGTTGATGGCGCCGACGCCCGAGTGGATGATCTTGATCTTGGTCTTCTCGTCGGTCAGCTTGGCCAGCGTATCGGCCAGCACTTCGGCCGAGCCCTGCACGTCGGCCTTGATGATCAGCGCCAGTTCCTTCGCGCCGCCCACGGCCAACTGGGCCTGGAGCGACTCGAGGGTCATGCGCGAGCCCTTCGAGCCCAGCGACTTTTCCTTCGCCTGACCCTGACGGAACGTCGCGATTTGCCGCGCCTTGGCGTGGTCGGCGACCGCCTGGAACGAATCACCCGGAGAGGGCAGTGACTCGAGGCCGAGCAGTTCGACCGGCGTGGACGGTCCCGCGAACTTGATGTTGCGGCCACGGTCGTCGATCAGCGCGCGCACCTTGCCCACCACGGGGCCGGCAATCACGTTGTCGCCGACGCGCAAGGTGCCGTCCTGCACGAGCACGGTGGCCACCGGGCCGCGTCCGCGATCGAGCTTGGTTTCGAGCACGGTGCCAATGGCGCTGCGTTTCGGGTTGGCCTTGAGGTCGTCGATTTCGGTGACCAGCAGGATCATCTCGAGCAGGCCTTCGAGGTTCTGTTTCTTCTTCGCCGACACTTCCACGAACACGGTGGTGCCGCCCCATTCTTCGGGCATCAATCCGAGCTCGGTGAGCTGGCGCTTGACGGTTTCCGCGTTCGCGCCCGCCTTGTCGATCTTGTTCACCGCCACGATGACCTTCACGTTCGCGGCCTTGGCGTGATCGATCGCTTCCCTGGTCTGCGGCATGACGCCATCGTCGGCGGCCACCACCAGCACCACGACGTCGGTCACCTTGGCGCCGCGGGCGCGCATCATGGTGAACGCCGAGTGGCCGGGCGTGTCGAGGAACACGATCTGCTTGGCGGTCTTCTCGCCAGCGCTCACCAGGTACGCGCCGATGTGCTGGGTGATGCCGCCGGCTTCGCGCTCGGCGACGCGGGTGGTGCGAATCGCGTCGAGCAGGGTCGTCTTGCCATGGTCGACGTGACCCATGATCGTGACCACCGGCCAACGCGTCACCAGGTCTTCAGGGTTCGCCGTCTTGTCGCTCTCTTCGATGATTTCCTGCTCGAAACTGCGGGTCTGAATTTCCGCACCGAAACTGGCGGCTAACATCTTCGCCGTGTCGAGGTCGATGGCCGAATTGATGGTCATCATCAGGCGGCGATCGAGCAACGCCTTGAGCGCGTCTTTCACGCGAATCTCGAGACGATCGGCCAGGTCCTTGACCGACATGCCTTCCGAGAAGGTGATGGTGCGGGTGATGGGAGGGGGCGGCGCGACTTGCTGCGGCGCCTGCGGCCGCGCCGATTCACGGCGCTGCGATGAGCTGCGGCCCGTCGGACGCTGCTGATACTGGGGACGGAAGCCGCCGGGACGCATGCCCGGCATGCCCGGACGCGGCGGCAGGCCGGTGCTCGGACGCACCGGCTGCGAGGGCAGCGGACGCGGACCGCCAAGCATGGCGGCAGTGTTGCTGACCGGCCGCTGCGGACCGTAGCCCGGACGCTGGCCGGCCGGACGCGCGAGATTGCCGGTGGCCGCAGGCAGTGGACCCTTCGGAGCGGCCGGCGCCACGCGAGGCGGCTGGGGCACGAGTTGTCGCTTGGGCTGCAGCGGCGGCGCGCTCGGTGGCGCCTTGCCAGGCTCTTCGACGCGCAGGCGGATGCTCGGTGGCACGAAGCGACCGGCTTCCTTCTTGACGGGTCCAGGGACCGCGACTGGAGCGGCGGCGATCGCCGACGCGGCCGGTGTTTCCGCAGCCGCGGCGATGGCCGGCGCGAGCTCGGCGGCAGGGGCCGACTCGGGCTCGGGCTCGGCCGCGGGCTCGACCGGTGCCGCCACCGGTTCAGGAGCGGCAGCCACCATCGGCTCAACGTCTTCGATGACCGGCGGGGCGACGTGCGCCGAGGCCTCGATGTCTTCGACCACCGGCGGGTGTTCGTCGTGCAGCGCTTCGGCCGGTTTGGCCACCTTGATCAGGCGGGGCGGCCCCAGCGTCGGCGCGGCCGGCTTGGCCGGCTCCGGCGCAGCGGTGCCCTTCTTGGCGGCGGTCGCCTTCGACTTGGCGGCGGTCTTCACCGCTTGCGAAGCCTGCTCTGAGAAGATGTCCCCCTTCGGCAGCGTGATGTTGCGCTGCTTGGCGAGACGATCCACGAATTGCCGGGCCACGATCTCTTCGAGCGTGCTCGACGCGCTCTTGAGCTCGATGCCGTGGGCCTTCTTGAGCAGCGCCAACACCTCCACCGAGGTGGTGTTCAGCAACTCTGCGACCTTGTATATCCTGACAGTGGACAAACGCGTTTCCTCTGCTCTCGACTACTTTGTTTCGTCGGCCGGTGCGGCCTCGACGATGGCTTCGTCAGCCGGCGCAGCATCGCCCTCGACCGGGGCGGCGTCGGCTTCGGCGCTGGCGGCTTCGATCGCGCCGAACTCCGCTTCGACTTCCTTGCGCTTCTCTTCTTCGCTCTTGATGTCGATGCGCCAGCCGGTCAGCTTGGCCGCGAGCCGCACGTTCTGGCCCTTCTTGCCGATGGCGAGCGACAGCTGGCTGTCTTCGACCACCACTTCCATGACCTTGTCCAGGTCGCTGACAATGGTCACGCGCTGGACCTTCGCCGGGCTGAGCGCATTCATCACGAACTGCACCGGATCATCCGAGAAGTCGACGATGTCGATCTTCTCGCCGCGCAGCTCGCGGATGATGGCCTGCACGCGCGTGCCCTTCATGCCGACGCAGGCGCCCACCGGATCGACATCGCGTTCGCGCGAGTAGACCGCCACCTTGGCGCGGTCGCCGGCCTCGCGGACGGCGCCGCGAATCATCACGGTGCCATCGTAGATTTCGGGCACTTCCTGCTCGAACAGCTTGATCAGCAGGGCCGGGTCGGTGCGCGACAGCACGATCTGCGGGCCCTTGGCGCTCTTGCTCACCCCCCGGATGACGGCGCGGACGCGGTCGCCCTGGGCGTAGCTTTCGGCGCGCGACTGTTCCTTGCGCGGCAGCACCGCTTCGACGCGGCCAACCTCGACGATGATGTCGCCCTGTTCAAAGCGCTTGACCAGGCCGTTCATGACCTCGCCGACGCGCTCGTTGTACTCGGCGTAGACGTTCTCGCGCTCGGCCTCGCGGACCTTCTGGAAGATCACCTGTTTGGCGGTCTGCGCGGCAATGCGGCCCAGCACGTCGGTGCGCTTGGGGAACTCGATCTGGTAGCCGACTTCGACCTCGGCATCCTCGCCGTAAATCTCCCTGGCTTCCGCCATCGAGATTTCCTTGGCCGGGTTGGTGACCTCGTCGACGATGGTCTTCACCGCAAACAGCTCAATCTGGCCGTTGTCGGGATTGAACTTGGCCTTGAGATCCTCGTCGCCCTTGTAGAACTTGCGCGACGCGGTGAGTACCGCCTCTTCCATGGCCTGGATGACGACTTCCGGCTCGATGCCCTTTTCTTTGGCCAGGGCCTCAATCGTCTGCATCAACGGGTTCGTAGTCATGATGATCGGTAATCCTAAAATTCGAGGTCGAGATGAGCGCGCTTGATCAGCCGCAATGGCAGCTTCATCAGCTTCTTGCCCTCCGACTCAAACAACACGTCGTCGCCGTCGACGCCTTTCAACCGGCCCACAAACGCCGTCTGGCGTTCCACCGGTTGCGCGGTGACGATTTTGGCCCAGCGCCCGGCAAATCGCCGGTAGTCGTCGGCGTGACGCAGGGGCCGATCCAGTCCCGGTGACGACACCTCGAAGGTATAGCCGCTGGGAATCACGTCTTCGACGTCGAGCATCGTGCTCAACTCTTCGGCGACGCGCGCACAGTCTCCGATGCTGACGCTTTCTTCCGGCGTGGACGCAGGCCCCGGCCGATCGACGATGACCCGCAGCACCTGCTGGCCACCTTCTCGCTTCAACTCGACATCGAAAATGTCGAGGCCATAGACCCCGGCTATCCGGGTCGCCATTTCTCGGACGCGTTCGAGCGGGCTCAAAAAAGCCCCCTATAAAACACAAAGAGTGGGCTAAAAGGCCCACTCTGGTTACCCAGACTAAGAACCGACCTCACAGTGTAACACGAGGGCGCGCACCCTCGGCCCGCGTGGGGCTCGCGGCTGCGCCGCTCGTCGGGATCGGGCTTCGCCCTTTCGCAGGGGTCAGTCTTCGACCTCCGGGACCCGACGAGCGTAGCAAGCCCCACGAAGGGCGAAGCCCGAGCCCCAGGAGGCGGCGCAGCCGCCGATTCCTAAAGGGGGCGGGCGACCAGGTCGTAGCCCTCTGCGCCGACGATTTCGACGTCCACGAACGAGCCCCGCGGAAAGTCGGAGGGGTCGCATTCGGTGAGGTAGACCACGGGGTCGATTTCGGGCGCCTGACCGGGCAGCCGGCCCTGCAGAACCAGCTCATGCTCGGGGGACGGCCCATCCACCACCAGCCGGGTGTGCTCGCCGAGCCGGCGCTTCTGGCGGGCTGCGACAATCTTCTTCTGGCGCGCCATCAGGCTGTTCTGCCGCTTCTTCTTGGTCGCTGCCGGCACGTCATCCACCAGATCATGCGCGGAGGTGCCTTCTTCGTGCGAGTACGTGAAGACGCCGACGTGGTCGAAACCAATCTCCGAGATGAACCCTTCGAGCGCCGCGAAATCTTCGGCGGTTTCGCCAGGGAAGCCGACGATGAAGGTGGTGCGGAGCGCGACGTTGGGAATGCGGGCGCGGATGTTCTGCAGCAGGCGCACGTACGACTGGCGCGTCCCCGGCCGCTTCATGCGCTTCAGCACCGCATCTGACGCGTGCTGCAGCGGCAGGTCGATGTACTTGACCACTTTGTCGAGGTCGGCGATCGCCTCGATCACTTCGTCGTTGATGGTGGTGGGGTAAAGGTACAGCAGCCGGATCCATTCGATGCCGTCAACGTCGTTCAGCGCGCGCAGCAACTTCGGCAATGCGCCGCGTTCGCCGCGGTCGATGCCGTAGAACGTGGAGTCCTGCGAGATCAGCAGCAGTTCCTTTACGCCTTGGGCGGCGAGCTGATGCGCTTCCTGGACGATCGACTCGATCGGCCGGCTGCGATAGTGGCCGCGCATTTTCGGGATGATGCAGAAGGCGCACTTGTAGTCGCAGCCTTCGGCAATCTTCACGTAGGCGTAGTGGCCGGGCGTCACGCGCTTGCGCGGCGTGTTCGCGTCGTAGATGTAGGTCGGCAGATCCACACCGAAGACCGGCTTCTTGTGAAACGTCATCGGAATCGCGAATCCCGGATCCCGGGTCCCGGCTCCCGCCATGAACTGGGACAGGCCCTCGACTTCGCCCGTTCCGAAGATCGCATCGATCTCCGGGATCTCTTTCTTCAGCTCATCGCGATAGCGCTCGGCCAGGCAGCCGGTGACGACGAGCTTGCGCCCGGCCGCCTGCTTCTTGAGCTCGGCCATCTCCAGGATGGTGTCGATCGATTCCTGCTTGGCGCGATCGATGAAGGCGCAGGTGTTCACGACCAGCACGTCGGCCTGCGACGCGTCGGCGGTAATCTCGTGCCCATCCTTCTCGGCCATGCCGAGCATGACCTCGGAATCGACGAGATTCTTGGGACAACCTAAGGATACGAACCCAATCTTCATTTCAAACTACCCAGTCTAACAGGAGATCCAGCGATCACGACTAAATGGCTCCTCATCTCCTGCTTACGGATAGATCCGATACAGCATGCGCGGGTACGGGATCGTCTCGCGGACGTGTTCGAGCCCGCAGATCCAACTGACGCAGCGCTCGATGCCCATGCCGAAGCCGCCGTGCGGCACCGAGCCGTAGCGGCGCAGATCCAGATACCACTCGAACGCTTCCTGCGGCAGCTGGTGGTCCTTGATGCGCTGCAACAACAGGTCGAGGTCATCGAGACGCTGGCCGCCGCCGATGATCTCGCCGTACCCTTCGGGTGCCAGCACATCCACGCACAACGCCTTGTCCATCTCGTTCGGATCCGGCTTCATGTAGAACGCCTTGATCGCGGCCGGGTAGTGCGTCACGCAGACGGGGCGATCGAACTGCTCCGAGAGCACGGTTTCGTCAGTGCCGCCGAGGTCGCCACCGACCTGGAACGGCAGGCCCTTGTCGAGCAGGATCTTCGCCGCCTCGTCGTAGTGCAGCCGCGGAAACGGCGCCTTCACGGCTTCGAGCTTGCTGAGGTTGCGCTCGAGCGTCTTCAGCTCCTTCTGGCGGCGATCGAGCACGCGCGCGACCACCGACGTGATCAGCCCTTCGGCCAGGGTGATGACGTCGTTCAGGTCGGCGTACGCCATCTCCGGCTCCACCATCCAGAACTCGGTGAGGTGCCGGCGCGTCTTGCTCTTCTCCGCACGGAAGGTCGGTCCGAACGCGTAGACCCTGCCGAGCGCCATGGCGTTGGCTTCGTTGTAGAGCTGCCCGCTCTGCGTCAGGTACGCCTTCTCGTGCTCGAAATACTCCACCGGGAACAGCGTCGAGGTGCCCTCGCACGCCGCCGGGGTGAAGATCGGCGTGTCGGCCAGAATGAAACCCTGGTCGTTGAAGAAGTCGCGCACGGCGTTGATGATCTCGTGGCGCACGCGCAGGATGGCCGTCTGGCGTTCGGCGCGGATCCAGAGGTGCCGGCGATCCATCAGGAAGTCGACGCCGTGTTCTTTCGGGGTGATCGGGTAGTCGTGCGCCTCGTTCACCACCTCGAGCCCGCTGGCGATCAGCTCGTAGCCGCCCGCCGCGCGCTCGTCGGCGCGCACCGTGCCGGTGACGATGATGGCGCTTTCCTGGCTGAGGTGATCGGCCGTGGCGAACGTCGTGTCATCGACGTCCTTCTTGCCCATCACCACCTGCAGAAAGCCGGTGCCGTCGCGGATCACCAGGAAGTGAATCTTGCCGCTGGATCGCCGGTTGTGCAGCCAGCCCTTGATGGTGACTGACGCGCCGACATGTTCGCCGATCTTGTTGATGTAGGTCTGATTCATCTCTGTCGTTGCCTCAGGCGGCCCACCGTCGCCAGGGCGACCGTGGGCACGCACGCGCCAAGTCTATAACCACTCGTCGAGCAGCTGCCGCAGCCGCGCGAAGCGCGGGTAGTTCGCGAGGTTCGCCTTCACATAGTTCCGCGTGCGCGGGATGTACTGGATGTAGACGGTGTTGTTGCGGCCGGTGGTCATGTAGCCGAACGTGCCGAGTGCCTTGAGGTTGCGTTGCAACGCCATCAGGTCAAAGCGGCGCCGGAACTCGGCCTGGTCCAGCGCGCGATGCTCGCCTTTCACGGCGAGGAAGAAGGCAATCAGCTCATCCACCTGCGGCGCGGTCAAGTCGACATACGAGTCCCGCAACAGCGACGCCAGGTCGTAGGTATCGGGACCCATGCGCGCGTCCTGGAAGTCGATGATGCAGAGCGACCCGTCGTGCAGCATCAGGTTGCGGCTGTGATAGTCGCGGTGGCACAGCACCCGCGGCTCGCCCGCCAGCTCCTCGACGATGGCCGACCATTCGCCGCGCAGCGCCTCACGCTGCACCTCGCTCAGCGCCGCGCCCTTGTACGCCAGCAAGTAGTGCCTGACGAAGAATTCCAGCTCCCACGTCAGCTTCTCGACGTCGAACGCGATCTGGTACGGCGGATAGGCCGGCGACCGCAACGCCTCGCCGCGCTGCTGCATGTGGGCAATGAACGACACCGCCTGCCGATACAGCGCCGCGTGCTCCGCCGAAGACGCCGCACCCAGGTGGGCCTGCAACGTCACATCGCCCAGGTCTTCGAGGCCGAGCACGCCCAGCTCGTCAGAGTGGTGGAGGATGGCCGGCACCGGCAACGGCACTTGACGCAACAGGTCGGCGACCGCCACGAACGGCATCTTGGCGAACTCGATCGCCCCCTGATGCAGCGCCAGCACAATCGGCTGGTCGCCCTTCAGCAAGACGCGAAAGTAGCGGCGATCCGAGGCGTCACCCGTCAGGGGCATGACCGTCGTCACGCGGGGCGTGAGACCGTGCAGGTCGAGGTATTGCTCTAGTCTTGGGTCCACAGGGAGTGAAGGATGGTGAATTGAGAATTCAGAAGAAGAAAGTTAGAAACGACTTACGACCAGTTCATTGTCGCGCATAACCAGCGAGCACTCGACGTGCCGTGAGCCGGCCGGTACTGTAACCCCGTCGGCGACCACGCAGCGCGTGAGAGACGCCGCCGCACCGATGCGAACGTGGTTCCAGAGGATGGTCTCGGTCAGCATGGCATCGTCCGCCACTTCGCAACCCTCGCCACGATCGGGTCGGCGACCTTCGCGAGCGGAGAGCGTCAGCGCGGTGTCGAGGTAATCGCGCGGCGTCCCGATGTCGAAGAACTCAGCGGTGGTTCGCATCACCCGCAGGCTCCCATGCCGTTGTGCGATCAGGGCTGGGTACCTGCCGTGCACCGTCTCCGACGGGGCGTCGGGACTGACCCCTGCAAACGCCGCTGCGTTGGCGGCCTGTACGCCGATGAAGTGGCAGCGGCCCGTGGTCTCAAAGGCGTCGGGCGTGCTCTTCCTGAAACCGGAGACGATGCCGTGTTCGTCGGCAAGAATCGCGTTGTAGCGAGGGTCCGCATCGACCACCGCCATCGTCACGAGGGCGGCGGTGTCGACGTGCTGCGTGGCCAGCGCGTCCAGGTCGACGTTAGCCAACGTGTCGCCGTTGACGATGAGAAAGCGGTCGGCCTCGAGCAGCGGCAGCGCGCGGGCGGGGCCGCCTGCCGAGCCCAGCACCGCCGTCTCCCATGAGTAACGAACGGACAGGCCGAGCGCAGAGCCGTCACCGACCTCGCGCGTGATGGTGTCAGCACGATGATGCAGGTTGAGGACGACGCGCGAGATGCCGGCGGCGCGCAGCGAACGCAGAATCCTCAGCACGAGAGCCTCGCCGGCCACCGGTAAGGCGGCCTTGGCTCTCACCGTCGACAACGGCTGCAGGCGGGTGCCGAGTCCGGCCGTCAGGACCAGCGCCGGCCAACGGGACAGGTCACTCATTCGGCGGCGCGGCCGACCTTCGCGTCCACCGCTGCGGTGGGCAAGCCCACGAACACCATGTCCTGGCCGGCCAGCCCGTTGGCGTCGCGGTGCGCAAGGAACAGGAAGCGGTACGAATCGGTGATGTAATCCGCTGGAACTTTGCCTAACGCCGTCGCGGCGGCATGAATGGCCGGTTCGCCGCCTTCCAGCTCCACGAACACGCCCACCGGCGTCTCATCCACGGCCACCACCAGATCGGCGGCCTCGAATTCCTCGCGGTACTTCTCGTAGCGGAACCAGATGTGCAAGCCGAGCCGCTCAAGAATGGTGAGCAGCACGGTGCCGTCGGCGACCACCGTCTCGTGTTCCTCGCGAACCTTGATCACGCCCGGTTGGATCGGGCCCTTGAAGGTGAGCAGGCTCCGGCCGCTTTCTGATCGCACGCGCAGGGTCGAGCGTTGCCGCCGAAGCGACTCGTCGTCCGTGTCGAGAAGCGCGTCTTCCTGCAGCCGCCGGCTGTGAAGCGGGGTGGCGCCAAGCGCGAGAACCTTCGTTCGTGCCTCGTCGGCACTGCTGAAGCGAAGCTTGATCTCGCGCTCGACCCCCATGCGTTATTCCTTGCGGACGGTGAAGAACTGCTCCTGGCCACCGCGCATGACCAGCAGGAATGCGGTGCCGCCCGACGGCACTTCCGCCAGCGCGCGAGCGGCTTCCTGCGGCGTGCGCACGGGCCGGCGGTTGACCTGCGTGATGATGTCGCCGCGGGTCAGGCCCTGGCGGAACGCCGGGCTGCCTTGCTCGACATCGGCGACCAGCACACCCTGCGTGTCGGCGGGCGCTCGCAGGCGGCGCGCCACGTCGCTGGTCAGGGCGCCGATGGTGAGGCCGAAGCCCTGCGACGCCTGTTCGTCCGGTTCAGTCGAGGTCTCGCGCGTGGCCGCCGCGCGGCTGCCTTCGTCCTCGAGGTCGAGCTCGCCGACGGTGAGGTTCAGCGTGCGCTCCGCGCGATCGCGCATCACCTTGACCGGCACGGTCGAGCCCGGTTTGGTGATGACCACCGTCGCCACCAGCTCGTCGCGGTTCTTGATCGGCTTGCCGTTGAACTCGATGATCACGTCGCCTGGCTCAATGCCGGCCTTGGCCGCCGGCTGACCGCGGGTTACGGCGCCGACCAGCGCGCCCTTCCGCTCCGTCAGACCAAATTCCGCCAGCGCATCCGCCGGGACCGGCGTCACCTGCACGCCGATCACGCCGCGCGTCACCTTGCCGGTGCGCAGCTGCGGAATCAGTTCGCGAACGCTGTTGATCGGAATGGCGAAGCCGATGCCGATGTTGCCGGCGTTGCGCGAGTCGGTGTAGATGGCGGTGTTGATGCCGATCACTTCACCGCGCGCGTTCAGCAGCGGTCCGCCCGAGTTGCCGGGGTTGATCGCGGCATCGGTCTGCAGCACGTCGGCGAAGCGCTGTTCGGCAATTGGGAACGACCGCGCCGTGGCGCTGATCACCCCGACGCTGACCGTGTGGGCGAGGCCGAACGGATTGCCGATCGCCATCACCCAGTCGCCCGGCTCCATCTTCGACGAATCGCCGAACTTGACCTCCATGAGGTCTTTCTTCGGTTCGAGCAACTGGATCAACGCGCTGTCGGTCAGCGGGTCGCGGCCGACCAGCTTGGCTTCGTGGAACACGTCGTTCTCTTCGCCCAGGAAGTTCACTTCGATCTTGCTCGCGCCCTCGACCACGTGGTTGTTGGTGAGGATGAAGCCTTCCTTGCTGATCACGAAGCCGGTGCCGGCGGCCTGCGTCTCCTGCTCACGCGGACGTTGACGCGGCTGCTGCTGTGGCTGACGGCCCCCCTGGCCGCCGCCGAAGAAGCGCTCGAGCAAGTCGTCGCTGCCGCCACCGCCGCCGCTGCCGCCACCAAAGAGCTCGCTCATCTCCTGCGCGCGTTGCGTCGAGGTACTGCGGATGTTGACCACCGCCGGGCTCATCGCCTTGGCGATGTTGCGGAACGTCGCGGCGTCGACCGGACCGCTCAGCGGCGCGCTGTTCATGGGCGGCGCGACCATGGTCTGGGCCGACGACGTGGGCGCCAGGTCGAGGCGGGAGGCAATGACCATTCCCACCGCGAGCGATGCCACCATGATCAAAAGCGAATAGAACAGCGTCGTTTTCCGGCTCGACATTGACGTCCTCCAACAGACCCGCGATATTTCCGTGGCGCACCCTTCAGGGATGCACCTTCTAGACTAGCGTGATGATGCTCGCCTGGCGAGGCCCAGTGACTGCGGGGCCGTCGCTGGTCCAGGCCATGTTGATTTCAGTCCGAACGCCAAAATCCTTGAAATAGAGGCCCGGTTCGATCGTAAACCCACTGCCCGGCAGCAGCCGCCGCTCGTCGTGGGTCTCGTAATCGTCCAGGTGCGCACCATTACCATGGACGTTCTCGCCCAGGCTATGGCCGGTACGGTGAAGAATGGCGTCGCCGAATCCTGCGTCGTGCAGCACTTGCCGCGCGGCGCGGTCCGCTTCGAAGCCGCGGATCTCACGTCGCGCCCTGGCCGCCTCCTGCACCACGTCGACCGCCGCATCGCGCGCGCCGCAAATCGCCGCAAAGGCTTTGGCCATGCGCTCGGGTACCTGTGCGCCGGTGAATCCGATCCACGTGATGTCGGCGTAGACCGCGGCGGGCGTCGCCAGTTTGCCCCACAGGTCGAGCAGCACCAGTTCGTTCGGGCGAATCACCCGGTGCTGGGCGGCCGACGCCAGGTAGTGCGGATTGCCGGCGTTCTCTTGCGCCGAGACGCACGGCGCCGATTCGGCAATCAGGCCTTCGTCGGCGAACCAGCCCACCATCTGCTGCTGGATGTCATATTCGGTGGTCGGCACCCCGTCGCGCAGACGCTGCGTGATCGAGGCGAAGGCGCGGTCCTTGATGCGGTAGAGCGCCTCTGACGCCTGACGATGCGTGGCCATGGCCGCGTCGTTCCAGAAGGCCTCGAACTGCTGGATCAAGTCGCCTGACGACACCACCTCGAGTCCCAGGCCGCGCACCAGTTCGATGGTGCCGGCGTCGACCCGCGACACGTAGGGAATGGCGCAGCGCGGCGAATACTCCATCGCCACACGGGTCACGCCGTTCACCAACGTCGCCAGGCCGGTTTCGAACTGCTCGCGTCCGGCGTAGACGATCTTGGTGCCAGGCAGGTGGTCGAGGTTGTAGCGTTCGATCGCGTGCACCAGCGCGCGCGGCTCGCCGGACGCGGGAACCAGGTAGAACCAGCGGCGCGTCGCCAGGTGGCCCGCCTCGGCCATGCCCGCCATGCGGTAGGCCACGGGATTGGAGCCCTGGAAGTCGTACAACAGCCAGGCGTCGAGGCCGTGGGCCTTGAGGGCGGTCTGCACGGCCGCCACGTTAAGAGGCATATTCCTTCGATTATAGACGCACGAGAACCGGCCGATTGTCCCGGGCGTCCTATAATTAGCGAGCCCCGCCTTCGCGACCGGTGCCTGCCGTCGCGTCGGTGGGCCAGCCAGAGTGCAGATGCTATGACGACACGAACATTCCTTTGTGGCTTGATGTTGACGGCGGTGGCCGCCGCCGCGCCGCTGCACGGCCAGGCGCCTCAGCCAGCGGCGCCGCAGCAGCCGCCCATCACGTTCCGCACCGAGATCAACTACGTTGAGGTGGATGCGCGCGTGCTCGACGCGCAAGGCAAGTTCATTCCCGGCCTGACCGCCGCCGATTTCCAGGTCATCGAAGACGGCAAGCCGCAGCAGGTGACCGCGTTCTCGCTGGTGAACATTCCGGTCGAGCGGATTGAGCGGCCGCTGTTTGCCTCGAAGCCGATCGAACCGGACGTCCGCACCAATTTGCAGGCCGCCGATGGCCGTGTCTACCTGATCGTGCTGGATGACCTGCACACGCACCCCCTGCGTTCGACCCGCACGAAGGTCGCCGCGCGGCAGTTCATCGAGAAGTTCATCGGCAGCAACGACATGGCGGCAGTGGTCTACACCAGCGGGCGGGTAGACGCCTCGCAGGACTTCACCACCAGCCAGCGCCTGCTGCTCCAGTCGGTCGACAAGTTCATGGGCCGGAAGCTGCGCTCATCGACCATGAACCGGGTCGACGACTACTACCGCAATGCCGGCACCGCCAACGCCGGCGAGAAGCCGCTCGACCTCGACGACAAGGAGCGCGGCTACCAGGCCCGTAGCGCTCTTGAGACCATCCGCAACCTGTCGCAGTACCTCGGCAACATCCGTGGCCGCCGCAAGGCGCTGGTGATGTTCAGCGAAGGCATCGACTACGACATCAACAACGTGTTCGAGAACACCGAGGCGACGGTCGTCATGGACAGCACGCGCGAGGTGATCGCGGCGGCGACGCGCGCCAACGTCGCGGTCTACGGCGTCGACCCGCGCGGGCTGACGGCCGCGGGCGACGACCTGATCGAGGTCCAGTCGTTTCCCGACGACACCTCGACCGGCCTTGGCAGTGGCTCGATCTTCAACGAAGTGCGGATGGCGCAGGACAGCCTGCGCGTGCTGTCGGATGAAACCGGCGGCTTCGCCGTCGTCAATCGCAACGACTTCGCCACCGCCTTTCAGCGCATCGTCGACGACAACAGCGCCTACTACGTGATGGGCTATTACTCGAGCAACGATCGGCGCGACGGACGCTTCCGCAAGATCGAGGTCAAGTTGAACAACCAGCCCGGCCTGCTGGTGCGGGCCCGGAAGGGCTACGTCGCGCCGCGGGGGCGCGCCCCGGAGGTCAAGCCGGCTACCGCCAATTCCTCGTCACTGGAACTGCGTGAGGCGATTGAGAGCCCACTGCCGCTGCCCGGCTTGCCGCTGGGGATGACCGCCGTGGTGTTCAAGGGGCCCGCGCCGAAGGGGTCGGTCGTGATCTCGACGCTGGTCAATGGCCGCACGTTGCCGTTCGCCGAAGCGGGCGGGATGTTCAAGAACGATCTCGAAGTGATGGCCATGGCCACCGACGAGAAGGGCAAGACCACCTACAGTGACCGCAACACAGTGAACCTGAACATGAAGCCCGACACCATGAACCGGGTGAAGGGCACGGGCTTCCGAGTCATCCAGTCGATGGACCTCGCGCCCGGGCGTTATCAGTTGCGGGTCGCGGTGCGCGAAGGCAACACCCGCAAGGCGGGCTCGGTGACGTTCGACCTGGAAGTGCCTGACTTTGCCAAGAGCCCGCTGTCGATGAGCGGCCTGGCGCTGACCTCGGCCATGAGCGGAGTCGCGCCGACGATTCGCCCGAAAGATCCACTGGAGAAGTTACTGCCGGGGCCGCTGTCCAGCGATCGCGAGTTCGTGCCAGCTGACGAAGTCGCTTTCTTCACCGAGGTCTACGACACCATCAAGCAGGCCCACAAGGTGGAGATCGCCGCGACCATCAAAGCCGAAGGCGGGCAGACCGTGTTCCAGTCGCGCGAAGAGCGTGACAGCTCAGAGCGTGGCAGCGGCGCCGGCGGCTACGGCTTTCAGGCGCGCGTGCCGCTGAAGGACATGGCGCCAGGGCTCTACGTGTTGCGCGTGGAAGCGACTGCGCGCGTCGGCGATCGCGACACCACCGCGCAGGAAGTGGTGTTCCGCGTGCTGCCGGCGGGTGGGCGATGAGTCTGTTCGCGCTGGTGTTGGCGACGTTGCTGCAGTCGTCGCCCGCACCGCTCGAAACCGTGGCGCACGACGCCATGAGCGGCATTCAGGAACCCCGGCAGGCGGTGGCGCGAGCCGCCGAGGAGTGGGCCACGCTGTGGCGGGCACACGCCGGCGATCGACCATCGCCGCGCGTCGACTTCAGCACGACGATGGTGCTGGCAGTGTTCCTGGGCTCGCGGCCGTCTTCGGGATACAGCGTGGAGGTGGTCAGCACCCGCGCTGTGGGCAACGGCCTGGTCGTGACCTGGAGCGAACGCCGGCCGGCGCCCGACATGATGTCGGCCCAGGTGCTGACGTCTCCGGCGCACATCGTCGCCGTTCCCAAGGTCGCTGGCGTGATCCGGTTCGAGAAGGCCGGTCGGTGACCGAACCCACGAGCACGGGGCTCGACGCGCGGCTCGCGTCGGTGCTGTGCTACGCCGGCTGGTGGGTGACTGGTCTGGTGTTCCTGTTTGCCGAACGGAAGCATAAGGGCGTGCGGTTTCACGCCGCGCAGTCGCTGTTGCTGTTCGGGATGCTGTCGGCGGCCATGCTCGCGTCGGGCGGCGCCAGCGCCATCGCGTTCTTCGTCGCCGGTCCCTCGTTTCCGCTGCTGCAGGCGACGGGCAACGTGATTTGGCTTGGCGCCGTCGCGTTGTGGTTGGTGTTGCTGCTGAAAACCTGGCGCGGCGACACCTGGCGGGTGCCGGTCGTGGCCGATCTCGCCGATAAGATCGCCGGATAAAAAGAACAGGCGGGATCGCGTCCCCTGGGGAGCGGTCCCGCCCATCAACTGCCGGATTCCCGATTACGTGGTCGGGACGATCTTCGGCACGCTCTTCGGCTTCACGGTGCCGTTGGCGTGCGAGAAGTTGTAGCTGTTGCTCGCCATGCGCGCGTTCTTCGGCGTGGTGAGCGTCACCGTGATGATCTCGCCGGGCATCAACGGTTTCGGGTGGCGGTAGGTGTCGCCACCTGACAGCGTGCCCGCCTTGTCGATCCAGCTTTCTTCAAGCTTGAACCCCGCGATCGGCGCGGCCGACGTGTTCTTGATCATGATCACCGTGACCACGTTCGCGCCAACCACCTTGGTGTTGGGCTTGGTGTATTCCACGGTCGCCTCGCCACGCACGGGCGAGATCAGCTTCCTGGGCGCGGCCGGAGCCGCAGGCGCAGGTGCCTGGCCCGCGAACGCCGCCGGGGCAAGTAGCAGTCCGAGAGCCGCAGCCACTACCAACCGCTGTTGCAATTTCATTCGATGAACCCTCCGAGTCGGGATTATATGCTGTCTGAGCCACCCCTCAAAGGGGTGGCCTACATTTCGCCGTTCCAGTCCTCTGGCTCTGCCGCCGTCGACCGGAAGACTTCCAGGTGCCATTTGCCGCCGCCCCACGGCTCGATCACCTCCGTGGCCACCACATCGACCAATAATTCAGAGAATGTGCGGCCCTCCGGATCACCTTCGAGGTGATAGGCCGGGTCGTCCCACGCGAAGTTTGGGTAGATCGTCATGGTCAGGAACAGGTCGTACCCGTCGTCGACGACGATGATCTGGCCGATCGGCCGCTTTTGGGTGGAGTGGTAAACGAGATACTTCTCCGCGCTGTGCGCGCGGATGTAACGCTTCAGGGCGAACTCGCGGGCGACGATCTCTTCGACCGCGATCTTCTTTTCCCAGCAGTCGCGGCAGTAGCGTTCTTCGCCGCGCGGCTCGGAGACTTCCTTGGCCCCGCACAACGCGCAGCCTTTTTTATTCCCAATTGACTTGCGAGACATGACAAGGGAATTGTACCCCATGGTGCACAGGGGCAAGCGGGCGGGCGTTCAGGCGTGCGCCCTCGTCTTATTGTTGTCGGCCACGCTCACGGCGCAGGTGCCGCCGCACTTGCCGCCGCTTGATCGGGCCTTGCCGCCGGTGGTCGATCGCATCTACGAGGCGATGGTGCCGCGCGTGGATGCCGAGGTCGCGATGGCGACCGTCCGCATGATGGCGCCGCTCTGGCGGCTGGCCGGCAATCCGGCGTTCGAACAATCGCAGCAGTACCTGTTCGACCGGCTGGTCGCGGGCGGTCTGTCACCGCGCTACGAGACCTTCACCGACACCGCGACGGGGTGGGAACATCGCACCGGCACCGTGCGCCTCGGTGGGTCGACGGGCGAGGTGCTGTTGTCGCGCGAGACTCACCGCGTCGCGCTCGCCATCAACTCGTTCAGCACTCCGGCCGGCGGCGCTGCGTTCCGCGTCATCGACGCCGGCGCCGGCAACACCGCGGCAGCCTACGAGGGCAAGGACGTCACGGGTGCCGTGGTGCTCGTCAGCGGACCGCTCGGTAGTGCGTGGCAACAGGCCGTTCGCACCCGGGGCGCGGCCGGCGTCATTTCCTCTGAGATCGCCGCCTACACGCGGCCGGATCAGACGCCAGACGTCTTGCAATGGGGCAGCATTCCGTTCGACGAACCGCGCCGATCGTTTGGCTTCAAGTCGTCGCCACGCGCGGCCCGGCGTTTGCGCGACGAGCTCGCCAAAGGCGCGGTCACCATTCACGTCGAGATCGACACGGTCTTTCATCGCGGTGCCAATCGCACCCTCGCCGTCGACATTCCCGGCCGGTCGAAGTCCGGTGAGCGCATCGTCCTGGCGGCTCATGTGCAGGAGCCAGGCGCCAACGACAACGCCAGTGGCTGTGGCACGTTGCTCGCGGCCGCCCTGGCGATGCAGGACGCCGTGCGTCGCGGTGCCGTGCCGGCGCCGGAGCGGACCATCACCTTTCTGTGGCTCGACGAAATGCGCGGCAGCCAGCAGTGGCTCAAGGATCATCCCGACGAAGCGAAACGCGTCGTCGCCATGTTGTCGCTCGACATGACCGGTGAGGATACGGCGCAGACCGGCGGCACGTTTCTGATCGAGAAAGGCCCTGATCCGTCGGCGCTGTGGGACCGTCCGTCAGACCCGCACTCGGAGTGGGGCGCCGGCAAGGTCGATCCGGCGACGGTGCGCGGTCACTTCCTGAACGACCTGCACCTGGCGGTGGCGTTGCGCCGTGCCCGCGACACCGGGTGGGTCGTGCGCACCAATCCCTATGAGGGCGGCAGCGATCACACGGTCTTCACCAACAGCGGCGTGCCGGCGTTGCTCAACTGGCACTTCACCGATCGCTACTACCACACCAATCTGGATACGCTGGAGAAGACCAGCCCGGCGGAGATGCAGCACGTGGCCATCGCGGTCGCGACGACGGCACTGTACCTGTCGTCAGCGGGGGAGCGCGAAATCGCTCCGCTGGTCCGCCTGATGGCAGTCGCGCGCGACGCTCGCATGGCGACCGAGACCACGAACCACGCCACGCCCGAGATTCTCGACGCGTGGCGCAAGTGGTACGGCGAAGCGATCATGAGCGTTGAGCGTCTTCGCTAAGGGAGGACAAACCTGAAGGTTGGTCCCCACGCAACGCGTGCGCCGGCCCTGGCCCGCCGAAGCTAGCCCTGGTGGCTAGCGGCGGCGGCGGGCGCGTACATCTCGGTGATGTACTGCTTGACCATGCGGCGCGTCGAGAAGCGCGGCAGGTTCGAGCGCATCGACTCGCGCACCACCTGAATCCACCGGCGCGGCAGCCCGCGCGCATCACGGTCGTAGAACGACGGCACGATCTCGTTCTCCAGCAATGAGTACAGCGATTCGGCGTCGGCCGCATCGGTCGCGGCCTGGTCGTCGGGGTTGGTGTGGCTCTCAATCAGCCAGCCGTTCTTGCCGTTGAAGCCTTCGGCCCACCAGCCGTCACCGATGCTCAGGTGAGGCACGCCGTTGAGCGCCGCCTTCATGCCGCTGGTGCCGCTGGCTTCGAGCGGCTTGCGCGGATTGTTCAGCCAGACATCGCAGCCGTGCACCAGGTAGTGGGCCAGGTGCATGTCGTAGTCGTCGATGAACGCCAGGCGGCCACCGAACTTCGGATCGAGGGCGTGCCTGAAGACGCGCTGCAGGTGGTGCTTGGCTGGTTCATCGGCCGGATGCGCCTTACCCGCGAACACGATCTGCACCGGCCGGTTGCTGGCGGTCAAGATCCGCGCCAGGCGGTCCGGGTCGTGAAAGATCAGCTCGGGCCGCTTGTAGGCAGTGAAGCGGCGGGCATAGCCGATGGTCAGGGCGTTCGGATCCAGCATGCTGCCCGAGGCGACAATCCGCGACGGGCTGACCTGCTCGCCAGACCACCGCGATCGCATCCGCTCGCGGACGAAGTTGAACAGATCGCTGCGCATCGCGTTACGCGCCGCCCAGAGTTCGGCGTCGGGAATGTCGAGCAATCGCTCCCACAGTTCGGGCTCGTCGACGTGTTCGAGCCAACCTGCGCCGAAGTGCTGGTTCAGCAACTCGAAGACGGCGCCCCCCATCCACGTCGGCACGTGCACGCCGTTGGTGATGCTGCGCACCGGGATCTGATCCGCCGGTAGTTCGGGCCACATCGGCCGCCACATGCTGCGGGTCACTTCGCCGTGCAGCGCGCTCACGCCGTTGACGTGGGCGGCGGTCCGCAGCGCCAGGGCCGTCATGTTGAACTGCGAGCCATTGCCGCTGCCGTTGTCGTAGTTGCCGAGCGCCAGGAAGCGTTGCCGGTGTTCGCCGATCTCGCCCCACGACCCGGCGAGGTGTTTCTCGACCAGGTGAAACGGGAACGCATCGTGACCAGCCGGCACCGGGGTGTGCGTCGTGAACACGGTCGACCGGCGCACGGTCTCGAGCGCCTCGTCGAATGAACGGCCCTGTTCGATGCCTTCGCGGATGCGTTGCAGCGCCACGAACGCGGCGTGTCCTTCGTTGAGGTGCCACACCGCGGGCGTCACGCCGAGCGCGCGCAGTGCCCGGACGCCGCCAATGCCCAGGATGATCTCCTGCTGGATGCGCGTTTCCTGGTTGCCGCCATACAGGCGCGCCGACAGTTCGCGGTCCCACGGCGCGTTCTCGGCCAGGTCAGTGTCGAGCAGGAACAGCCGGACCTTGCCGAGGCGCACGCGCCACACCGCCGCCAGCACCGTCCGATCGCCCAGCGGCACCGCCGTGATGCACGGCTTGCCGTCTGGCGTCAGGGCCGCCTCGATCGGCGCCTCGGTCCAGCTGATGCGCTGGTAGCGCTCCTCCTGCCAGCCCTCGTGGCTCATGCGCTGCAGGAAGTAGCCCTGCGGATACATGAAGCCGATGCCGATCAGCGGCACACCCAGGTCCGCCGCTTCCTTGCAGTGATCGCCGGCGAGCACGCCCAGGCCGCCGGCATAGATCGGCAGCGACTGGTGCAGCGCAAACTCGGCCGAGAAGTAGGCAATGCTGCCGCCGTTCATCAGCGACGCACGTTCCTGCCACCACGGATGCGCCTGCGTGCGCGCCTGGTCGAGGCCGAAGATCGCCTGGTCATACGCCTTGAGGA
>ENA-ORBV01003716-ORBV01003716.1-microbial-mat-metagenome-genome-assembly--contig:-NODE-3716-length-30188-cov-9.521869_pt1 | contig 30188 bp, 23 predicted proteins | sample MGYA00237777_ERZ505514 | MGnify/ENA primary metagenome ERZ505514 (study PRJEB26160, sample SAMN06269048) | microbial mat metagenome | isolation source: Oligotrophic lake microbial mat | place... | reverse complement strand
GGCGCGGGCGCTGGTGACGGCCTACGGCAACCAGCTGGGCGCGCTGCGGCTCCAGGCGCGCGGCATCAGCCCCAGCGTGGTGCTGCCCCTGGCGCTGGAGGAGGCCGATCTGTCCACGCCCGAGAGCCGCGCCGCCCAGCTGCTGAACGTGCTGCCCTACTTCCTGATCTTCGCCGTGTTTGTGGGCGGCATGGGCCTGACAATCGACGTGACGGCGGGCGAGCGCGAGCGCGGCTCGCTTGAGCCGCTGCTGCTGAACCCGCTGCGCCGGAGCGAGTTTGTGCTGGGCAAGCTGCTGGCCGGCCTGGCGCCGACCATGCTGAGCGTGCTCATTGCCCTGGCCGGCTTCGCCGCCGTGATCAACCTGAACCCGGTTGGCGAGCAGCTCGGCGTGCGGCTCAGCCTTGGCCTGCCCACGCTGGCCGCGATCTTCCTGATCACCCTGCCGATCATGCTGCTCGCCGCCGCGCTCCAGATGATCATCGCCACCGTCTCGCGCAGCGTGAAGGAGGCCCAGAGCTACCTGGCGTTCCTGCCGCTGATCCCCGCCCTGCCAGGGCTGTTCCTGGCCTTCCTGCCGCTGCGGCCCGCCCTTTGGCAGATGCTCGTGCCCACCTTTGGCCAGCAGGTGCTGATCAACCAGCTGCTGCGCGGCGAGCCCGTCGATCCGCTGTTTGTGCTGGTCTCTGCGGCCCTCACCCTGGCGCTGGGCGCGGCCCTCACCCTGGCCGCCACGCGGCTGTTCGGGCGCGAGCGCGTGCTGTTTGGGCGCGGCGCGTAGGGATTGCAGCTTGCAGATTGAGTATAGCAAGGCAAGGAAACGCTTATGACACACTCAAAACAGGCGAGCGCACCACGCGCCGCTGGTCGGCTCCGCTCGGCCCTGCTCTTGCTCGGCCTCGCTACAATTGGCGCCATAAGCGGCTACCTGCTGGCAAATCTCACCGAGTGGATGGGCTTTGTGCCCGCGCTCGACCTGAGCGGCGGCCAGCTGATCGCGCTGCTGCTCCTGCTGCTGCCGATCTGGTTCCTGGTGGTGCTGGCGCACGAGGCAGGCCATCTGGCGGGCGGCGTGCTTGCGGGCTTCAAGCCGTTCCAGCTCGTGGTCGGGCCGCTCAAGCTGCTCTGGGTGGAGGGCCGGGTGCGGGCCGAGCTCAACCGCAGCCTGCTGCTGGCCGGCGGCGTGGCGGTGTCGCTCCCGCCCGATGGCCACAACCTCATCCGGCGCATGCTGCTGATGGTGGTAGGCGGCCCGACCGGGAGTCTGCTGGTGGCCTTGCTCGCCCTGGCGGCCATGGCCTTCGCCGACGGGCTGCCCGCCGCCGCGCTGCTGGTGGCCACCAGCCTGGGCCTGATTATCACGCTTGTTACGCTTGTGCCGATGCGCTCTGGGGGCTTCTACTCCGACGGCGCCCGCATCCTGATGCTGCTGCGCGGCGGGCCGCAGGCCGAGCGCTGGAGCGCCGTAGCGCTCCTGCTCAACGCCTCGCTCGCTGGTCGCCTGCGCGAGCTGGATGCCTCGCTCGTGGCGCGGGCCACCGCGCTGCGCGACGGTACACTCGACGCCGTGAGCGCGGCCTTCATGGCGTACAGCGTGGAGCTGACGCTTGGCGATGTTGTGGCGGCGGGCGCGCAGCTGGACTACACGCTTGCCAATCTGGAGGTCTACCCGGCGGCGTTTCGGCCCGCTATCCTCGTGGAGGCGGCCTACTTCACGGCGCGCCACCGTGGCGATGCTGGCACCGCCCGCGCCTACCTGGAGCAGACGAATGGCTCCGCGCTGGTAGAGGCGCACACACGCCACCGCGCCGAGGCGGCCGTGCTGCGAGCCGAGGGCCATGCTGAGGCGTCGCGGGCCGCCGCCGAGGCTGGGCTTATAGCGCTTCAGCGCGCCCGGCTTGGCAGCGCCGGTGTGATTGAGGCCGAGCTGCTGGCGGAATTGCGCTAACATACCTGTATGGCAACTATTCTTGTGGTGGAAGACGAGCACGAGCTGGCCGCGCTGATCCGCCGCCAGCTGGAGGGCGCTGGCCACACGGCGCTTGTCGCCCACGACGGGCAGACCGCGCTGCTGATCGCCGCGCAGGCCCGGCCGGATCTGCTCATCCTCGACTGGATGCTGCCCGGCCTCGATGGGCTTACGGTGATGCGCCGCCTGCGCGAGCGCTCCACCGTGCCGGTGCTAATGCTCACCGCGCGCGACGACGAGGCCGACCGCGTGCTGGGCCTGGAGGTTGGCGCAGACGATTACATGACCAAGCCCTTCAGCCTGCGCGAGCTGATGGCGCGCGTGCGGGCGATCCTGCGCCGGGTGGAGCTGCTCACCCGCCCGAGCGAGGAGGTCGCCGCGCCGCTTGTGCTCGACCGCCTGAGGATCGATCCGCTTGCGCGGCGCGTGGAGGCGAACGGCGAGCTGCTTGAGCTTACGGTGAAGGAGTACGACCTGCTGCTGCTGCTGGCGCGCCACCCTGGCCGCAGCTTCAGCCGGGCCTATCTGCTCGACCAGATCTGGGGCGCGGACTACGAGGGCGGCGACCGCAGCGTCGACACGCACATCGTGCGGCTGCGCCGCAAGCTCGGCGAGGTGGGCGAGCGCATCGCGACGGTGTGGGGCGTGGGGTACCGTTACGAAACGTAAAGCGTAGAGCGTAGAGCGTAGAGCGTAGAACAGCCACGAAACGGCGAACGGAAGGCAGCAGGCAGCATGGCCGCTCAAGGACAGCCAGCACAGCTTGATGAGCGGAACGCAGTGCTCCGGCCTGCGCGGCGTTCTACGTTCTACGCTCTACGCTTTACGCTCACCCGCAGGGTGTCTTTCTGGCGCGCGCTGATCGCGCTGTCGCTGCTGATCAACCTGGTGTTTGTGCTGCCGTACGCCCTTGGGGGCTGGATCGGCTCGCCGTGGCCAGAGCTGATCAGCTACCTGGGCCTGGCGCTGTACGCCTTTGCGGCCTACAAGCTAGAGGCCGGGCAGGGCAGCGTGGCGCGCCGGATCGCCCGGCTGATCGCCTGGCTGGCGCTGTTCGTCCTGATCAGCGGAGTCTGCGGCTGGGCTACGATCACCTACCTGCCGCACAAGGGCAGCTTCCTGGGCATGCGGCTCGACGACATCGAGCTGACGCTGCCAACCTACCTGCTGAGCGCCAGCTACCTGATCTCCAGCCTGTTCCTCTCCATGCGCCTGCTCCTGGCGGTGTGGGGGCTGGGCGCGCGGCGGCTGCGCTGGCGCCTCACCTTCTCGTACATGCTGATCGGCGTGCTGACGCTGATCTTTGTGCCGCTGGCGCTGCTGCTCTATCTGGCGGTGCTGAGCCTGGCGGTAGTCCCCACGCTCATTCTGCCGTCGCAGGTTGCCGTGCCGCTCGCTGCGGCCCTGGCCCCGGTTGTGCGCGCGACCGACCCCGACGAGCTGAGTCTGCTGCTGGAGCAGATCATCGCGGGCACGGCGAAGCTGCCATTGCCCGCAGGCGCCGAGGTGCTGGAGCCCCTGGAGCTGATGCGCGGCGTGCGCCGACTTACCTTGCTGCACCCCGACGGCACCGTGCTGGCCGCAGCCGGTCGCGAGCCCTACGCTGTTGGCGCGCAAGTGCCCAATAGCTCTGGACTTACGCTGCTGCTGCCGCGTGTGGCGGCGCCCGGCAGCTGCGTGGAGGGCGTGCCAGCAGAGGGCAACGTGGCCGACACGGCGATCTGTGCGGTTGGCGCAGGGCCCGACGCGCTGCTGGTGGTGGAGAGCGCGATCGACAGCAGCGCCCAGGTGGGCGCCGGCTTCGGGCGGCTCGTGAGCATCACCTTGCTTGGCACGAGCCTGGTGCTGAACCTGGCGGCCTTCGTGGTGATCGCCCTGGTGCCGGTGGCGGGCGGCGTGGGCTACCTGATCGCGCGCGGGCTCACCCGCCGCATCGAGGGCCTGGACCAGACCGCCGCGCGCCTGGCGGTTGGCGAGCTTGACAGCCGCGCGCCGGCCGACTCGCCCGACGAGATCGGCCGCCTTGGCGCCACCTTCAACACGATGGCGGTGCAGCTTCAGGAGCGCGAGCGCGCCCTGGCCGCCACCGCCGAGCGCGCCGAGGCGCTGCTGCGCGCGAACAAGCGCCTTGTGGCCGACGTGAGCCACGAGCTGCGCAACCCGCTTGCCACCCTGCGCGGCTACCTGGAGGCGCTGGAGGATCAGCACGGCGCGCAGCTGCCGCCCAACGACATGCGCGTGATCCGGGGTGAGATGCAGCGCCTCACCGCCCTGGTGGACGACCTGTTTACCCTGGCGCGCGTGGAGGCCCAGCAGCTGCCGCTGAGCCTGGGGCCGGTGGACGCTGGCGAGCTTGTGGGCGCGCTCGCGGGCACGCTGGCGCCGCTGGCCCGGCGCGAGCGCCAGATCGAGATCGTGGCCCAGATCGACCCGGCCACCGCCTACGCCTACGCCGATGTGACCCGGCTGGAGCAGGTGCTGCGCAACCTGGCGCAGAACGCGCTGCGCCACACGCCGCCGGGCGGGATCATCGCGTTCGAGGTGCGGCCCGGCCCGGCTGGCGCCGTGAGCATCGCCGTGGCCGACACCGGCGTGGGCATCGAGCCCGAAGATCTGCCGCATGTCTTCGAGCGCTTCTACCGTGGCGATAGCTCGCGCACGCGCGAGACTGGCGGCGCAGGGCTGGGGCTCTCGCTGGTGCGCGAGCTGGTGAGCGCCATGGGCGGCTCGGTGGCCGTGGAGAGCATGCTCGGGCGAGGCTCGCGCTTCACCGTCACGCTGCCGGCGGCGTAGGCTGCGCCGGTGCAGCCCATCCTGCTGAGCGCAATCTGCAATCTGCCTTAGGCCAGTGCGACACCTTCCGTAGCCTGCGCCTCGTGCAGGGCAAAGGCCACGGCGGCATCGAGCGTGAGCTGCGTGCCAGCGCCGTAGGCCGCCGCCCAGGGCGCCTCGCCGATAGCGGTGCGCGCGGTGGCCGCAGCCTGCTCCAGCTCGGCCTGCTCGGGCCGCGCCGGAGGCGCACCGATCAGGCGGCGTAAGGCGGCCGCCGCGCCGAGCAGGCGGGCGGTGCGCGCGGCACGACCCTGCGCTGCGGCGATCGAGGCCAGATGCTCCAGACTGACCGCAATCTGGCGCCGCTCGCCAAGCTGCTGCCACAGGCGAAGGGCCTTGGCCTGGAGCGCGGCTGCCTGCCCGAGCTCGCCGCGCCGCCGCGCCAGATTGCCCAGGTTGGCGAGCGCAACAGCCTCAATATCAACCCGACCGCTGCGCTGCGCGAGCGCGAGCCCTGCCTGATAGTGCTGCTCGGCGTCGGCGAACTTGCCAAGGTGATACAGCGCCTCGCCAATGTTAGAGACGGTGCGCGCAACCTCACCAAGATTGTTCGCGGCGCGCATTGTCGCGTCCACCTGCTGCCACTGGGCAATGGCACCACGCAGATCGCCATTGTCATAGGCGATCCCGCCGAGGGTGTTGCGCGCGCGGGCAGCGCCAGTCGGCTCGTGAATGCTCTGGTAGAGCGCAATGCTATGCTCGATCTGCTGCATCGCCAGCGCTTGCTCGCCGAGGGCATTCGCCAGCACGCCCGCCCCGTAATAGCCCAGCGCACAATCTTCTGTGGTGACAACTGCCTGGGACCGCAGGGCCAGCAGCTGATCGAGCTGGGCCTTAGCCTCACGCAGCAGCCCGCGCGCACGCCAGAACTGCGTGAGCGACCCAACCAGCCGTAGGGCCTGGCCGATCTGGCCGTGCTCGCGCAGCCAGGCGAGCGCCGCGAGCAAGTTGCGGTACTCTGCGTCGAGCAGCGCTACCCAGCGCGCCCGCTGCGGGCCGGCTAGCTCGTGCGCCGCACGCTCGGCCAGCGTCAGGGCATAGCTAGCGTGGCGCTCATGGATGGCACTTGCATCGGGCTGGGCGGCCAGCTGTTCGGCGGCGAACTGATGTAGCAGCTCGTGCAGGCTGTAGCGGCCCGCGCCGACTCGCCGTAGCAGCGACTTCTCAACCAGGCGAGACAACATAGCAGCACGGGCCTCCGCCACCTCCAGGGCCGCAGCGCGGTCAAAGCCGTCGGCAAAGACGGCCAGGCGCGCAAGCACGCGGCGCTCCTCTGCCGTCAGCAGGATCCAGGAGTGGTCGAAGACGGCGCGCATGCTGCGGTGGCGTGCGGGCACGTGGCGATCATGCCGCTCAAGCAGCCTCAGGTCGGCGCGCAGCGTCGCCGCCAGCTCGTCCAGGCTGTACTCGCCAACCCAGTGCGCTGCCAGCTCGATTGCGAGCGGCAATCCTTCCACCAGCCGGCACAGCCGCACCACCCCCGCAAGAGCGGCAGGCTCGGCGCCGAACCCGCGTACCTGCTGCCGCGCCCGGGCCAGAAAGAGCTGCGCCGCAGCGCTGTCGGCCGCAGCGCTGTCGTCATCGGTGGGCACCGGCAGCCCCTCAAGGCTCAGCAGATGCTCGCCATACACCCCAAGCCGCTCCCGCGAGGTGGCGAGCACCCGCAGGCCGGGCGCGGCAACCAGCAGCTCGCCTACCAGCGCGCCCAGTGTCGGCAGATGCTCGCAGTTGTCGAGCGCGAGGAGCATGGAGCGCGCGCTCAGGTAGCTGCGCAGCGCCGCAGCCGTGGAGCGCTGGTCGTCTGGGCGCTGCCCCAGGGCGGTTAGGATGCTACCCGCCTGCCCTTCGCCCCTGAGGTCGCCATCAGGCTCCGCAGCCAGGCCAGCGAACGAAACCCAGCAGACGCCATCGGGCATGGCATGGCGCAGCATGCCCGCTGCAGCCAGGGCCAGGCGCGTCTTGCCCGCCCCACCAGGGCCGACCACCGTGACCAGGCGCGCGTCCCCGCGCAGCAGCTCGTCGAGGGCGGCCAGCTCTTCCTCGCGCCCGAGCAGCGGCGTGAGCGGGGCGGGTAAGCTCAGGCTGGGTGCTGCGAGCGCCGGGGCCGCCGCTCGCTTGTGCCGAATCTGCTCGGCCAGCGCTACCGTCAGCGGGTCGGGCTCGACACCCAGATCGGCCAGCAGTACCCGACGGCAGCGCGTGTATGCGGCCAGGGCGGCGCTGCGGTCGCCACCTGCGGCCAGGGCCCGCATCAGCTGGCGGTGGCCCGTCTCACGCCAGGGGTCGAGGGCGAGTAGGCGCGTGGCGGTAGTGGCCGCAGCGGTGTGGCGCCCGGCCCCGGCGTGCAGCTCGGCCAACTGCTCCAAAGCGGCCATGGCCTTCTGCTGAAGCCGCTCGCGGGCCAGCAGCAGCCACTCCTCGAAGGCGTCGCAGCCTGCCAGGCCGAAGCCGGGCAGCAGCTCACCGCCGTAGAGCGCCGTCGCCTGCTCAAGCTCGGTTAGCGTCTCGCCATGTGCGAGGCGCTGGAACAGTTGCACGTCGCTGCTGGCGTCCACGCCCCACTGGAGTGCCTGTCGGCTCACGTGGAGCGGCGCCGCGCCTGCGCCCAGGGCCTCGCGCAGGCGCACCAGGCTCTGCGAGAGGTTGCGCAGCGCCAACACATCAGGCAGGTCGGGCCAGAGCAGGGCGGCGAGGGCCAGACGCGCATGGGGCCTGTCGCCCTCGACGACGAGGTAGGCCAGCAAGGCGCGCACTTTTTCGCCGCCAAAGCGTGTGATGGGGGCACCGTCCAGGGTGGCCTGGAAGGCGCCGAGCATGGTTAGCCGCAGCTGAGTCATCGGGAGGCACAGCTCGACCGCGCAGCGGCGAACGAGTCGTAAATGCGTCGTAGTCGTGCGCTAAGGTTGGGCTACTGTCCTGTCATGGATGGCCCGCTCATTATCGCGCAGTGTTCAAGGAAGAGCAATCGGCAGATGGCCGATCAACCACCAAGGAGGACCAGTGGACGACACGAAGACGCAGCCCAACGCAGCGACGGTGCTGGTAGTTGGCAGCGGCATCACGGGCCTGATGACGGCCTACAGGATGGCGGTGGCCGGGTACAGCGTGAAGGTTGTGAGCAAGAGCCCTGACCCACGCGAGGCCCACCAGGGCACGCGCTACGATTCTTCCACCTGGGATGGGTATGTCAATCGCTACATCACCCTCACGGAGGGGCACCCATACCTCGATCTGCCTGGCTACATCAGCGTGATGTACCCGGATATCGGGCAGGATTTTCGCACGGAGATCGCCCAGGGCGGTATGCTCGCCATGCCAATGCGCGAGTGGGGCGCCCTCACGCAGGCGTTCTTGCACGAGCGTCTGCGCGCCAACGAGGACCAGGCCGCGACCTTGCAGCTCTTCCAGACGTATGTCGATGAAAACCGCGCCAGTATGGAGCTGTGGTACGAGCTGCTCACCGAGGCTGTGCTGCACTACCCCGAGCTCGCCGAAGCGCTCTCGCTGCACACGCACGGGATCGACCGTTTCTACGACGAGGCGCACCTGTACGAAGGCGCGGCCCGTTCGCAGCAGGCGGAACAGATCGTCAAGCAGCGCTACAGCGTGGAGCAGCTGCTGTGTCACCCCGACTTCCAGCTCTACCGGGAAGGCATCGCGCAACACGGCTTCATTCGCGGCGGCGCGATCACCATGTATGGGCTCGCCTTCGATGTACAGGCGCTTGGGCGAGCGTGGCTGCTGCGCGAGCTCGATCAGCGCGGGGTGGAACTTTGCTTCGGACCGGAGTACGAGGTGCTGGGGATGGAGCGGGACGCAGCTGGCGCCGTAATGGGCGTGCGGACGCTGAACGGCGCGCTCCACAGCGCCAGGCATATCTGCTTCCACTCGGGCGCTTACAGCAAGCCCGAGGTCTTTAAGGGCACCGCCGCCTACGGCAAGCTCGCCGGGGTAAAAGGTCTGTGGATGCGGATCAAGCACGCCCAACAGCTCTTCGGCTCCGCTGAGCACGCGCCGCGCCCCAACAAGATTCATGGCGGCAAGTACGCGGTAGAGATCGGCGGGCAGACCTACCAAGGGCAGGTGGCCGACCTCAATATCATGCCCAAATTTAACAGCGACGGCAGCTGGGAGCTGGTGATCGGCAGCGGCTACCTCTTTGTCGGCATCTACCCGTTCGAGGCCGATCTGGAGCTAGGCGAGCCGCAGCCGATCGCGGCCCTGGAGCAGCAGCGGCGCGCGCGGGTGCAGCTGGCGGAGGAGCTGGCGCTGCGCGCCTTTGTGCAGGTTGTCGAGCGTATGTACAACCTGGAGATCGATCTGGAGGCTGTACGCGCAGGCACCCATCCCCAGATCGACCTGCCGTCTAGGGGCTGTGTGCGCTCGTGGACGCCCGACGATAACGAGCTGCGGGTGATCCTGCCGACGGCGCAGGGGGGCATCCTGCTGATCGACGGCGGCGGCAACACCGGTAGCACTACCAAGGCGCCCTTCAACAGCGAAGTTGCGCGCCAGTTTGTCCAATCGCTTGACGCGGCCACGGGGCCGCTGCCACCACTCGCGACCCTGGAAGCAAGCTACGAGGCCATGCGCGGCTCGCTGCGCAGAACCAGAGAGCAGCTCCCGGCCGAGCGCTGGCAGGAGCTGGAGGACACGCTGAACGCTAGCATCGAGCTGGCTAGCGCGGTGCTGAGCGCGTAGGGACAGGGGACATGGCCGACGCCTGAGCACGGCCTAAGTGAAGCTGGATCTCAGCGAGCTCGTGCGTCCGCGGGTGCGTGTGGGCGCTGGCGTGGCATGCCTATGCGCTTTGGTCGATGGTGCTGGTAAGCGTAGTTGGGATCGGCCTGGCCTGGTGGGCGCTCGAACGTGAGGCTGCATCCCCCAGTTCCCTTTTCCTTTAAGCGGAGAAGGGAACTGGGGGATGCGCGCCACCTACCGCACGAGCGGCAGGTGGACGCGGAAGGTGGCCGCAGGCGCGCCGCCCACCAGGCTGCTCGCCGTGATCAGCCGCAGGCGCTGCTCGGCGGGAGCCTCGCCGGCCAGGCCCACCACGAAGAGCGTGGTGCCTTCGCCTGAGGGCAGGCTCACGGGGCCGCTCAGCACCACCGCGCCGCCCGCGTCGAGGGCCACCTGCAATGTGCGCAGCCCGGCGGCAAGCTCGGTGCTCTGCGCATTGCCGAAGGCCAGGGCGTCGATCAGAGTCTCGCCGCCGCTCAGAACATCCACGGCGGGGGCGTCCGGCGAGAGATGGACGACGCGCAGGCTGCTGCGCCCAGCGGCGGGCCGCGCCTGGCTGTCCTCGAACAGGGCCACGCTCGCGGCGGGTGTGCCGCCCAGCCGGCCCACGGCGGCCGCCGTGTAGACCTTGCCGCCCTCAACGCTCAGGGTGCCGCTGATGGCCGTAACGTTGCTGCCGGCGGGCTTGATCGCCACCGCGTAGCTGCCCGGATAGACGGACAGATAGCCGCTCAGATCGCCGAAGCGCACGCCGGCCGCCGTAAGCTGGCCATCCAGGTAGATGTCAACGGCTGGCGCGTCGGGCACGGCGTGGAGCAGGCGCACCAGGGCCGTCGGGTAGACCGCGTCTACCGTGGGCGTGACCTTGAAGGCCTGCGCGCCAGCTCCGCCGAGCAGGCCGTTCGCCCAGGCGGTGTAGACCTTGCCGGCCTCAATCGTGAGCGTGGTGGTGTAGATCGGGCTGCCGCCAGCCGGGGCCACGCCCACCTCGTAGCTGCCAGGCGGCACGTCGAGGTAGCCGGTGGCGCTCAGGTAGCTCAGGTTCTGCACGGGCGAGCGCGCACCGTTGAGGAAGATGTCCACCGCCGGGGCGTCCGGCGAGAAGTGGGCCACGCGCACACGCGCCTGGCCGGCGATCGGGCGGCTGTTATCGTCCTCCAGCACGCTGGCGCCAAAGGTGCCGCCGGTGCCGCGCGCGATAATGCTGTAGTCCTTGCCGCCCTCCACCGTCACGTTGGCCTGAATCACGGCCTCGGTGGCGGGGTTGCCGCCCTCCAGCACCACGCGCACGTCGTAGGTGCCCTCGGTGAGGGTGAGGTAATCGGTGGCGGTGAAGAAGTCGAACGTGACGATCTTGCCGCCGTTTACGTACACGTCTACCGGCGAGCCGGCGATGTCGGGGATGGCGTGAACGGCGCGCACGCGTGCCGTCTCAAAGGCTGCATCGACGCTCGGGGTGAGCTTGAAGGCCGTGGCGCCTGTGGCGCCCAGCAGGCCGTTGGCCCACGCCGTGTAGACCGTATTCGCCTCCAGGCTTACCTCGACGCTGTAGATCGGGCTGCCGCCAGCGGGGGCTACGCCAAGGGTGTAGGTGCCTGCTGGCACCTCTAGGTAACTGGACGTGCGGCGGAAGGCGAGGTTCTCGATCACGCGCTCGCCGTTGACGAAGATGTCGACGGTGGGGGCATTGGGCGAGAAGTGGGCGGCGCGTACACGCACCTTGCCGAGGGCGGGCACGTTGTTTTCGTCGTGGATCTGGCTGCCGCCCAGGCTATGGTTGGCGACGCGCCCCCGCGCCACCAGGGAGTAGTCGCGATCGGCCACGAGCGTGTAGCTCGCGTTGATCGCGAAGAGGCTGGGGTTGTTGATGTTCTCGCCGGCGGGGATAACCTGGACCTTGTAGCTGCCCGCCGGCAGCGTCAGATAGTCGCTGACAGTAAAGAAGCTGACATTGCTAAGCGTCCTGGCCCCGTCGACATAGATGTCCACGGCGCCGAGATCGGGCACGGCGTGGACGGCGCGGAGGCGCGCGTTGGTGCCGGTGGCGCCTACGGTGAGGGCAGCCGTGGGCAGCAGCGAGAAGACCGTGATCAGGGCGAGGGCGGCCAGGGTGAATATGCCCCAGGCGCGCGCGAGCTTGTGGCCGAACATTCCGCTTCTCCTATCCGTTAGCTGTAACGACAGCCGGAATTTCGCGCACAGCGAAGCGGGGCCGCACTGGGAAAGCATTCCCATCACACGCGCCAGGCAACGCTGGCAATAGCGATGCTTGGGCAGCGCGCGTGCGCGTGCCGGTCAGCTGTGATCGTATCGTTGCTCCGTCGGGGTGAGCGACGATTCGGGGCGCCGGTGGGGCCGGCGGTGCGAAAGTCTTCGGTCGTTCGCTAATGTTTACGCAGAAGCTAACGAGGTGGATGTATTGGCAACACAAGACGACCGACAACGGCTAGGCCATCGTCGGTCGTCGGTCGTCGGTCAGGCGGCGCTCCCCTAAAAGAGCCGTAGCGGCGTGAGCACCTGCTGGATGTCGCTGCGCTTGTCTTCGAGCCAGGGCGGGAGCTTGAGGCTGCCGCCGAGGCGCTCCACCGGCTCGTCGCTGGCGAAGCCGGGGCCAAGCGTGGCCAGCTCCACGATGTGGCCGTCTGGGTCGTTGGTGTAGATGCTCTTGAAGTAGATCCGGTCCATCACCGGGCTCACGCGCAGGCCGGCCGCGAGCAGGCGCTCGCGCCACTCCAGCTGGCTGGCCTCGTCGGCCACGGCGAGCGCGAAGTGGTGAGTCTGCCCGGCGCCCATACGCACCCGCGGGCTCTTGAGCGGGTCGCGCTCAAAGTAGGTGATCAGCGTGCCGGGGCGCCCCTCGCCCGCGCCCCAGTACCAGTGGGCCGAGCTCGGGTCGTCGAAGTTGCTCGTCATCTTCACACGGCGCATGCCCAGCAGCTCGCCGAAGAAGGCGTGCGTGCGCTCGATGCCGCTGCCGATGGCGGTGATGTGGTGCATGCCGCGGCGCAAGGCCATCTCGGGCGTGATCTCGGGCACAGGCTCGGGCCAGGTGAGGGCGGCGATGCGCTCGGCGTCGCGGTTGCTCACCAGCATCGCCTCGGGCGGGGCGCGGAAGGCCGTGCCGATCGCGTCGGGCGCCTCGTCTACGGCCCAGCCAGGGCCAGCGGTGGCAAGCTCTACGATCACGCCGTCGGGGTCGTTCAGGTAGATCGACGTGAAGTAGTGCCGGTCAAATGGCCCATCCACGGCCACGCCAAGGTCGGTGAGGCGGCGCTTCCAGCGCAGCAGGCTGTCGTAGTCGGCCACGCCCAGGGCGAAGTGGTGCGTGCCGCCGATGCCGGGGTGGCCCTTGGGCGCGCGCGGCCACTCGAAGAAGGTGATCGCAGAGCCGGGGCTGCCCGTCTCGTCGCCGAAGTACAGGTGGTAGCTGCCAGGGTCGTCGAAGTTGACGGTCTGCTTCACCAGGCGCAGGCCCAGAGTCTGCGTGTAGAAGTCTACGGTGCGCTGCGCGTTCGCAGAGACCAGCGTAATGTGATGTAGGCCAAGGATTGTCATGTTGGTACTCGCTTTGCTCTAGATAGCAGGAGCCCGCCAACGCACGCGCTGGCGGGCTGCCTAATTTTATACTAACGTGCGCCTGCTTGTCTACGCGGCCACGGCCTCGCTCTCGGTCTGGGCGACCTGCTTGACGATCTCCAGCTCGATGTTGATCGCGACTTCCTCGCCCACCAGCACGCCGCCCGTCTCCAGGGCCACGTTCCAGTTCAGGCCGAAGTCCTTGCGGTTGATCTTGGTGCTGGCGTTGAAGCCGGCGCTGGTGGTGCCCCAGGGCGACTGCGACTGGCCGTTGTACTCGGTGTCCAACACCACCTCGCGGGTAACGCCGCGGATCGTCAGGTCGCCGGTGATCTTGCCGTGAGTGGCGTCTACCACCTGCACCTGCTTGCTGATGAAGCTGATGCTGGGGTAGTTGCCAACATCAAGGAAGTCGGGCGACGTGAGGTGGCCGTCGCGCTTCTCGTCGCGGCTATCGATGCTGGCGGCGTCGATCTCGACGTTCACCGAGGAGTTGGCCGGGGACTGGTCGTCGAAGTTCACAGTGCCGGTGTAGCCATGAAACTGGCCGCGCACCTTCGAGATCATCATGTGGCGGGCGTTGAACTGCACGTGCGAGTGGGATGCGTCGATCACCCAGGTAGTTGTGGACATAGCGTTCAAGCTCCTTGCTCAATCTGCTTCGCTGCTCCTGGGGCCAGTCTAGCGGCCCGCTGTGAACAGAAGCGTGAACAGGAGCGTGAACAGCTTTTTTACCTTTGGCCAGGCTCTCACCCCCAACCCCCTCTCACTGAGCGGGAGAGGGGACTTCCGAGGACTGGATCAATCTCAATCCAGCGGCTTAAGCCTGGCGATGATCGCCGCACGCTGAGGCTCTAGGAAGGGCGGGAGCACCACATGCTCGCCAAGCGTCGCTGCGTCCTCATCGACCCCGAAGCCCGGCCCGTCGGTGGCGAGCTCGAACAGAATCCCGTTGGGCTCGCGAAAGTAGAGGCTGCGGAACCAGAAGCGATCCACCTTGCCGCTGTTCGCCACACGCAGCGTGTTCAGGCGCTCGGCCCACGCATCGTAGGCGTCGTCGGGGATGCGAAAGGCCACGTGATGCACGCCGCCCGCGCCGGGCTGCGCTGGCGGGAGCTCGGGCTGCACCGCCACATGCAGCTCGGCGGCCGGACCGCCAGGCCCCATCTCGAAGACGTGGACCGGGTGCTGCGGCGTGTCTGCGTGGGCGTACTGACGCACCAGGCGCATGTTGAGTGCCTGCTGGAGCAGGCGCTGCGTGGGGGGCAGGCTTGGCACGCTGATCAGGATCGGCCCGAGGCCGCGCACCTGATGCTCAGCGGGCACGGGGCTGCGCTCCCAGGGGAAGCTTGGGCCGAGGCCGCCGTCGTCTATCAGGGCGAGCCGCTGCCCCTCCGGGTCCTCGAAGGCCAGCGTCAGGCGCCCATCCTGCTCCAGTGGCTCGCCGACCGCAAGGCCTTGTGCGCGCAGGTGCGCCGCCCACCAGGCCAGGGCGGCGGGGCCGGCGACACGCAGGGCGGTGCGGGTGATCGCGCGCGTGCCACGCCGCTCGCTGGGCACCGGCCAGTCGAAGAAGGTGAGGTCGCTGCCGGGGCTGCCCTTGGCGTCGGCGTAGAACAGATGGTAGGCGCTGGTGTCGTCCTGGTTCACGCTGCGCTTCACAAGGCGCATGCCCAGAGTCTGCGTGTAGAAGCGATGGCTCGCGCGGATCTGCGCCGACACCGCCGTCAGATGGTGGATACCGCTCAACTCCATGGCGACTCCTCATTGTCGGCGCGGTTGCCAGAACCTGGCAGTTGAAACCGCGTCGGCAGTGCGTACAGATGCCTACAGCTCATCTGCCTCGCGGAGCTGGATCGCGCCCTGATGCTCGGGGTGCTTGCCGGCGATGCCGTTGTAGAATGCGCGGATGGCCGCGAAATCGGCGGCGAGATCGCCGCTTGGGTACAGTGTAGGCCCCAGGCCAACCAGCTTGCGGCGATAGTCGGCGTAGCCCATCACGATCGGCACCCCGGCGCCGAGGGCAATATAGTAGAAGCCGGTCTTCCAGTAGGCCGCCCTCCCGCGCGTGCCTTCGGGGAGAATGGCGATCTGTAGCGCGTCGGTGGCGGCGAAGGCGGCGACCATCTGATCGACAAAGTTGGTGCGGGCCGCGCGCTGCACGGGGAGCCCGCCGAGGGCGCGCAGCAGCCAGCCAAGCGGGCCGTGGAACAGTGAGGCCTTGCCGACCCAGCGCAGCCTGAGGCCTGCGGCGAGCATGAGCAACAGCGTCAGCGCGAGATCCCAGCTCGAGGTGTGCGGCGCGCCGATGATGACGCAGCGGGCGGGCGGCGCCTGATCGAGCGCTAGCTTCCAGCCAGCCGCTGCTGCGATCAGAAGGCCGATGCGCTGCGGCATGCGCGGTGTGTGCATGTGGAATGGCTCTGCGGCTACCAGTACAATTGGCACCAGAGTATTATCTGCCCTTGGGGGCCATTCGTCAATTGGGGCGGGCCCGCCGGGTGCAAGCATGAGTTGACAGGAAGTTGAGCGCTCCTCGCAGAGCAAGTACGATCCGTCTGTCACAACGCTTGTACAGCCTGGAGGAGCGCAGATGAGTCGTACCACGCCCCCCTTGAGGAGCTGGAAGCACAGCTCCTGCGCGTGCTCCACGACCTCGGCACGATGCTGCTGGAAGTGTATGGTGCGATTCTTCTTCAAAACCAGTGGGCGAGGGGGAGCCCCGTGGGCTTCAAAAAATCCAGGGGTCAAAGTCAAAAAACTCAGGTAATTTTACAGTGGTGCATCCGCCAAGTTCCTTGACGGGAGGGTTCGGGAGGGCGAAGCCCCCCCGAAAACCCTTTCCCCGGCAACTTCGCTTACGCTCGTTGGATGAACCACTTAGTCCGGGTGCCGCCGCGGCAGCCCGGCGAGGATCGACTTCGGCATCTTGCAGACCATGGTGTAGGCGGGGTCGAAGATGTTGCCCAGATCGTACTCGACAGTCTGGCCCATCAGGATGCTCGCGGCCATCGCGTCTAGCCCGTAGTCATCATGGAGCCAGCGCAGCATCTCGGTGGTGGCGTGCTGCACACACTGGTCGAGTGGGCGCGCGTTGCCCACGGTGAAGATATATGCGTCGTTCTCGCCGCGCGGCCAGTGCGTGCGCCAGCCCTTCCTGAGCTGCACGCGGAAGCGCACATCCATCGAGATCTCAATGCCGGTGCCGACGATCTCTCCATCGCCCTGCACGGCGTGGCCGTCGCCCACGTGGAAGAGCGCGCCCGGCGCAAAGACCGGGAAGTAGACGGTGACACCCTCGACAAATCCGCGGTAGTCCATATTGCCGCCGTGCTCGGCCGAGGTGGCGGTCGAGATCGCCTGCCCGCGCTGCGGGGCCACCCCGAAGCAGCCAAGCATCGACCGGATCGGCAGCACTAGATCGCCGAGCGCGGTCTGCGGGCTCACTAAACGGGCGGTGCCGGCCGGCGGGTCTACATACCATTCGGCGGTCCGCAACTCGCCGCGAGCCGGCCAGGGCAGCTCGGCAATATAGCTCGGATCGACAACATTCGGGGCCACCAGCGTATCGGTGAAGCCATAGCTGCGGTTCGGCCGAATGCGCTCGAGGACAACGGCAAGCGTGTCGCCGGGCTCGGCACCGACGACATAGAACGGCCCGGTCTGCGGGTTGCCCGCAACAGCCACCTGGGCGCGGTCGGCATCGAAGCCTGCGGCATCGACGATGGTGGTTTCCACAACGTCGCCGTCGGCGATATGCAGCACCGGCTCGTGTGAGCCCAAGGTGTTGTAGTAGCGCGTGGGCTGGAAGGTGTGGGTCGTCATCGCAGTCCTCCAGTGCAATAATAAGCGGGAGCGGGTCAGGGTGTCGGTCGCTGGTCCGGCGTGGGTGGCCATCCTCCAGACAAGTTGCGCTGCCGTGTCGGCCGAAACGGGGGTACTTCGGAGCATAACAAATCCAGGGATAGCTTACAAGGGCCAATCCCTGGCGTGCCAAGGATCGCGTACTGTATAATGCCGTTTATCCAACGGTCCAATAACGATAGCCCGTCGCGACACCGTGTGACGCTGGCGTGAGGCCGGTCTCCCGATGCGCCGCGTTGCATGCGAAGGAGATCGCTTCTGCTCACAACATACCAGCAAGCGAAACTGCTGATCGTGGAGGGCGGAATGCGCAGGGTGAGCCGCTCCAGCATCGCGCTGGGCAGCGCCGTTGGCGACAAAGCCCGCGCCCGGTGGGGCACAGAACAGAAAGGTGATGCCATGAGTCGAAAAGCGCTTGTCGAGGCGGCGCGCGGCGACCGACAGCTCGATCTGATTATCCGCGGTGGCGATCTGCTCAATGTCTATACCGGTGAAGTCTACGCGGCCGACATCGGCATCTTCGGTGATCGCATCGCGGTCGTTGATCAGGGCCAGCGCTATGGGCTAACCGGCGCGGTCGAGCTCGATGCGCGCGGGATGATCGCGATTCCGGGCATGATCGACACTCACGTCCATATCGAATCAACCATGGTCACGCCGCCGAACTTTGCGCGTGCGGTGCTGCCCTTCGGCACCACCACGGTCGTGATCGACCCACACGAGATCGCCAATGTCAGCGGGCAGGCTGGGGTTGAGTACATGCTGCGATCCAGCGAGGGCCTGCCGCTGCGCGTCTACGTTACCATCCCGTCGAGCGTCCCGGCTGTGCCGGAGATCGAGACGGCCGGCGCGACATTTGGCCCTGAGGCGATTGCGGCCATGCTCGCCTGGCCGCGGGTCGTCGGCGTGGCCGAACTGATGGATTACGTCGGGATCGTGCGTCAGTCGCCGCGCACGGCCGCAATCGCCGAGGCGGGTCTCGCCCATGGTCAGACCCTTGAGGGGCACGCGCCGCTCCTGGGCGGCCGCGAACTGGCGGCCTACCTGGCGGCCGGGGTCGACTCCGACCACGAAGCGCGGGACTGGCCCGAGATCGTCGAGAAGCTGCGCGCCGGTATGTGGATCTACTGTCGGGAGAACACCTTCCGCCGCATGGCCTCCGGGCTAGCCCGCGCGCTTCAAGCGATCCCGCACCCCTGGAATGTGGCGGTCTGTACCGATGATATTGACCCGGCCGATCTCCTGGATCACGGCCACATTGATCGCGGCGTGCGCGTGCTGATCGAGCAGGGGGTCGATCCGGCCCTGGCAATCCGCTTTGCGACCCTGAATGGCGCGATGCGCTACGGCCTGCACGACCTGGGAGCGATCGCGCCCGGCAAGCTCGCCGATATCGTACTCGTCGATTCGTTACACGATCTTCGCGCCCGGGTTGTCCTGGCGGGCGGGCAGATCGTGGCCCGCGACGGTGCGCTGACGAACGATCTGGTCGACCCGGTGCCGCCCCCGCTCCAGAACAGCGTCCATATCCGGCCGCTCACCGACGACAGCTTCCGGATGCGGCGGCCCGGCGCATCAGGCCCACAGACTCTGAAGATCCTTGCGATCAACGCGAACCGCACTACCCAACTAGACGAGGCCCAGCTCAGCTTCGCCAATGGCGAGCTCCAGCTCCCGCTGCCGGAGGATCTTGTGCTGATCAGTGTTGTACCGCGCCACGGCCAGCCCCATGAGCCATCACTGGCGCTGCTGCGCGGCCTTGGCCTGCGCGAGGGCGCCATAGCCACCACCGTCGCCCACGATAGCCACAACCTGATCGTGGCCGGCCGCACCCCCGAGGATATGCGCACTGCCGCCCAGGCTGTGGCGGATATGGGCGGCGGCGCGGCGCTGGTGGCCGACGGGGCGCTGCTGGCGCGGGTGCGTCTCCCGGTAGCCGGGTTGATGTCGGCCGAGCCGGTGCCGGTGGTGGCGGCCGAGGTGCGGGCGTTTAACCAGCGGGCCCGCGAGCTTGGCCTGGGCGGAACCTCGCCGGTGCTGGCCATATCGAGCCTCGCGCTGCCGGTCGCGCCCTTCTTCCGCATCACCGACCTCGGCGTCGTTAATACGCTTACCCAGGAACTCGTCGGATAATGCTATAATGCGGTTCACACCTTGGGCAACTAGTATCAGCGACGTAATCGATTAACACACGGGAGGATCCCATGTGCGCTTCTGAGCATCATGCCCGCCCCTTCTCCGAACATCGCCAGCAGGTCGAGACGCAGCTCGTACCGGCGCGCACTGCGGTCGTCGTGGTGGATATGATCAATGAGTTCCTGGAAGATGGCGGGCTGATGGTGTTGGCGAGCGGGCGCGCGCTCTACAAACCGATCCAGCAGCTAGTCGATGCGGCGCACACAGCGGGCGCGAAGGTGGTCTGGTTGCGCGACCAGCACGACGACCTGGCGGATCCGGAGTTTCGGAAGCGGATCGTTCACTGCCTGAAGGGCAGTTGGGGCACTCAGATCGTCGACGCGCTCCAGCCCGGGCCAGACGACATCATCCTGCCGAAGCACACCTACAGCGGATTCTTTCGCACGCCCCTACACGATCTGCTCCAGAGCGCTGGCATCACGACCCTGATCATTACCGGGGTCGTCACCAATATCTGTGTGCGCTCAACCTCCCACGACGCCTTCTTCCTCGGCTACGATGTGCTTGTGCCCGAGCAGTGCGTCTCAGCCACCAGCGATCGCGAGCAGGCGAGCAGTCTCTACGATATTGACACCCACTACGGCAGCGTCACAAGCCTCGATCATGTGCTGAACCTGCTCGCGCAGCAAGAGGTCACGCGATGAATGATCTCGTGATCGTCAACATCGGACAGATCATCTCTGGGGATATCGAGCGGCCACGGCTAGAGGGCGATACGGTGGTGGTGCGTGGCGGGCGCATCGCGGCAATCGGTCGGCGCGATGATCTCGACACAAGCGGGATCGACCGCGTGATCGACGCCGGCGGCTGCCAGCTCTGGCCGGGCCTGATCGATTCACACACTCACCCGCTTGTCGGGGACTACACGCCCCGTCAGCAGACGATCGGGTTTATTGAGAGCGGCATGCATGGCGGCGTAACGCGGATCATCTCGGCCGGCGAGGTGCATTTCCCCGGGCGACCGAAGGACGCTGCAGGCACGAAGGCGCTGGCGATTCTGGGTGCGAAGGCCTCGGCCGTCTTTCGCCCAGGCGGCGTGAAAGTGCTGGCTGGGTCGCTCATCCTCGAACATGGGCTGGTCGAGGCCGACTTCGTCGAACTGGCCCGCGAGGGGGTGCGGGTGGTCGGCGAGGTCGGCCTCTCTGGGATCTACCGGCCGGAGGATGCCCGACCGATGGTCGACTGGGCCCACGCCTGCGGTATGACAGTGATGATGCATATCGGCGGCGCGTCGATCCCGGGCAGCCATGTGCTCGGTGCGCGCGAGGCGCTGGCGATCCTGCCCGATATTGCCTCGCACACCAACGGTGGGCCGACCGCTGCGCCCCTGGCAGATATCGAGCGGCTGATCCTTGAGTCGCAGATGATGATCGAGGTCGTACAGGCTGGGAACACCCAGCGAGTCGGAGCGATCGCCAGGCTGGCCGCGCAGCACGGGGCGCTCCCGCGCATGATGATCGGCACCGACACCCCCTCTGGTACCGGCGTTATCCCGCTTGGCGTGCTACGGACGATGGCCTGGGTCGCCTCGCTCGGCGAGGTTGCGCCGGAGCTGACCGTTGCGATGGCGAGCGGTAACACTGCACGGGTCTATCAGCTGAGCGAGGGCCTGGTGAAGCCCGGCAACGCTGCCGATCTGCTGCTGGTCGACGCGCCGATCGGCTCGGAGGCCGGCGACGCGCTGGCCGCACTTACGATTGGCGATACGCCGGCGGTGGCGGCAGTGATCATCGATGGGGTGGTGCGAGTCAACGGGAGCCGCAATACCCCCGGCAGTGCGCGCAAGGTCAGCATCCCGTGGATGCCGACCGGCGGCCACTAATACCAACTCCCGAATGGCTACAGTCGCCGCGATCACCCACCAGAATGTAAGCAACCTTCGTTGACAGACTACTCAGAGCAGAGGAGCATGGCATGGCACAGAAAGTCATCCTGGATGTCGACACCGGAACCGACGATGCGGTCGCGCTGATGATCGCGGCGCTCGCGCCCGAGCTAGAGCTGATCGGCGCGACGACGGTTAATGGCAACACGCTGGTGCAAAACTGCACCGAGAACACGCTGCGGGTCTTCGACTATATCGGGAAGAGCCACATCCCCGTCTTCGAGGGCATGTCGCTGCCGCTAATGCGTAACAACGCCGAGCAGGCGATCTCGGCCGCCGGTATTCACGGCGAATTCCTTGATCTGCCGCCCGCAACAACCAAGAAGCAGCCGCAGCACGCCGTCGACTGGCTGATCGAGACCTACCTGAAGTCGGATGGCGACATTATCCTGGTGCCGGTCGGGCCGCTAACCAACATCGCGGCGGCGATCCGCAAGGAGCCGCGGATCCTGGCGAAGATCCCCGAGATTGTGATCATGGGCGGCGCGCACGACCACGGCAATTCGACGCCCTCGGCGGAGTTTAACATCTGGCTCGACCCTGAGGCGGCGCAGATTGTGGTCAACTGTGGGCGGCCGATCCGGATGATTCCGCTTGACGCGACCCACCGCGCGCTGGTCTCGCTCGATGACTGCGCCCGGCTGCGCGAGCTTGGAACGCCGGCCGCGCTTGCCACTGCCGTCTGCACCGAGCGGCGGGTCGCCGGGTATGACACGAGCCAGCCGATGCATCGGCTTGGGGCTGCGCCGGTTCACGATGCGCTGGCCGTCTGCGCGATCATCGACCCGACGATCGTTACCACCCACTTCATCAATGTTGATGTTGAGACGAGCGGGCCGCTGACGGATGGGCGCACCGTGTGCGACTTCCGGAATCGTAGCCTGAACCCGCCTAATGTACACTTCGCCATGGACGCCGATGAGGCGAAGTTTGTGCAGATGCTGATGGAGATCCTGGGCCGGACTGCGTAGGCTCGCCGCCTGATCGCGGCTGAGTCTCCATGTGCCCGTTGTTAGATAGAGGAAGCAACTCGTGGCCCATAAGCTGATTATTGATACGGATTGTGGCGTCGACGATGCCATCGCGATCCTGATGGCGCTGGCCGATCCGGCGGTCGAGGTGATCGGGATCACCTGTGTGAGCGGCAACGTCGGCCTTGATCATGTTGCGCGCAACGTGCCAATCGTGCTCGACGCGATCGGCGCCGGCTCGGTGCCGATCTTTCGCGGGGCCAGCCAGCCAATTATGGCCCCGCTGGTTCACGCCGGCGAGGTGCATGGCGATGACGGGCTTGGCGACGTAGGCTTCCCGGCCTCGCCGCGCCTGATCGAGGCCGAGCACGCCGCGCTGGCGATCATACGCCTGGCGCGTGAAAATCCCGGTGCGACGCTGATCGCACTCGGCCCACTGACCAATGTGGCGCTGGCGCTGGCGCTAGAGCCAGCCCTGCCGCAGCTACTCGGGCAGAGCGTGCTGATGGGCGGCGCAGTGCGTGCGCGCGGCAACACCTCTGCGGTGGCGGAGTTTAACATCTACGCCGACGCCGAGGCGGCCGCGATGGTGTTTAGCCGCGGACTGAACCCCACGATCATTGGCTGGGAGCTGACCCTCGAGACGCCGATGCTCTGGCCGCGATGGGACGCGATGACGGCGGCTCCGGGCAGCATCGGATCCGCATTTGTGGCCCGGATCGTCGCGGATGTTGTGGCGCGCGGCCACGAGCGCCAGAATCCTGGTATTCTGCTGCCCGATCCGCTCGCGCTCGCGGCGGTGCTCGACCCCGGCTGCGCCACCAGCTACGCTGCGGCGGTCGAAGTCGATACCGGCTGGGGCGTGGGCCGCGGGCTGACTGCGGTCGACCTACGACCTAGATCGGACCGCCCACACAACGCGCGGGTTGTCACCGCCGTGGACATTGATCGCTTCGCGGCGCTGCTTGAGCGAGCTTTCGCGCTGCCGTGTCGGCTCGGCTAAGTGGTGCATCCGGCAACTTCGCTAACGCTCGTTGCCGGGGAAAGGGTTTTCGGGAGGGCTTCGCCCTCCCGTCAAGGAACTTGGCGGATGCACCACGAAGGTAAGGTTCGTTAGTGCTTTACAGTTTGCCGCCGCGACGCCCTCACCACGCTCGCCTTTCCCGCGCGCGTGAGCGGGGTGAGGGCAGCTGGCAACCGGCACGGAAGTTGATCAGGTAAGGAGCGCGTGTCATGGCCCTATACGACCAGATCTTGGGCGGCCTCTATGGGCAGGCGCTCGGCGACGCCTGGTGTATGCCGGCGATGATGACGCCAGACCAGACCTGGGATCGCTACGGCGGCTGGATTGATCGGTTTCTCCCTGGAGCCGATGATCACATAGTTCACGCCGGGCTACCGCCCGGGCGCATCACCGACGATACCGAGCAGGCCTTCATGCTGGCGGCGGAGATCATCGAGGATCGCGGCGTGACGATCAACGGCTCAGTACGCGCAGTCCTGCGCTGGTATGACTCAGTCGGCGGCGAGAACTGCCCCTATATCGGCCCGAGCACGCGCCGGGCGGTGCAGCAACTGCGCAACGGGGTCGACCCACTCCGAAGCGGGCTGCGCGGCGACACGAACGGCGCGGCGATGCGGGTGAGCGTGGTCGGGCTGATCCACCCGGGCGACATCGTCGGGGCAGCTCACGACGCTGCGCTTCAAGCCACGCCGACGCATCATACCGATGTGGCGATGTCGGGCGCGGCGGCGGTGGCCGGGGCGGTCGCGATGGCGCTGCGGCCGGGCGCGGGGCTCGATGCGATCCTACGCGCCGGGATTGACGCCGCCGAGATCGGCCGCCAGCGCGGCCCCGCCTATATGGGCGCATCGGTCGCGCGCCGAATCGAACTGGCTGTCGCGATCGCGCGCAAGCTCGCTGAACCGCGGGCCCGCATCCAGGAGTTGTACGATCTGGTCGGCAGCACATTGGCGACCAGCGAGTCGGTGCCGGCGGCGTTCGGGGTGCTGGCGATGGCCGATGGCGACCCGATGCAGACTGCGATCTATGCCGCCGCACTCGCGGGGGATGCCGATACGGTCGGGGCGATGGCCTGCGCGATCGCCGGAGCCTGGCGCGGCGCCGACGCCTTCCCTGAGGATGTGCGGGCGACCCTGCGCTCGGCAAATCCTGAGCTTGATTTTGAGCAGACCGCGCAGCGCCTCACGGAGCTCGCCGGCCAGGCTGCGCGTAGCTAGGGGGGGCGATGGCATTCACAATTGTGACGCTAGGCGATCTGGTGGCGGATGTTATTGTGGCGGTGCCGCGACTGCCGCTTGAGCCCGGACGCTATCAGCAGGCGCACTTCGTGCGGATCGAGCCCGGCGGAGCTGGCAACTTTCTCATTACCGGGAGCCGGCTCGGGATGCATATGGCCTCAGTCGGGGCGCTCGGCGACGATGCCTTTGGCCACGATGTGGCCGCCACGCTCGCCGCCGAGGGCGTGGACCTGGCCCTGGTCGAGCATCCAGCTGACACCACGACGACAACCGTGCTCGTCGTGAATGATGATCAGGGCACAACGGTGATGGCCGGTGCCTATGGCAGTGGCCCGACGCTTCTGGCGCGGCCCGAGTGGGAGGATGCGCTCCGCCGAGCCGACGCGGTCTTCGCCTTCGGCTACTCGCTGCGCGAGCGCCGCATCCAGTCGGCTATTCTGGCGACGCTCGAGCGCGCCCAGGCGCTTGGGCTGCCCGTATTCTTCGACCCAGGCCCGGAGTTCTACCTGATCGATCCAGCCGGGCAGGCGCGGGCGCTCGCCTGCGCCGAGACGCTGCTCCTGACTGAGGAAGAGCTGGCGATCGTCTGCGCCGGCGGCGTTCCGGAGCTGCTGCAGTCCAGCCGCGTGGTGGTGATCAAGCGCGGCGCGGCCGGATGCCAGATCTGGACGCGCGAGGGGATGCACGCGGCGCCAGGCTTTCCCGTCCTAGCGCGCGACACCGCTGGCGCCGGCGATTGCTTCGCCGCCGGTTTCGTCTATGGCTGCTTGAGCGGCTGGGGCCTTGAGCGCGCGGCGACGCTGGCGAACGCAACTGGGGCTGCAAAGGTTCAGAAGCGCGGCACCGGCCGCCAGGCGCCAACCGCCGCCGAAGTACGCGCGGTGCTGGCGGCCTACCGGTCGGATATCGCGCTCTAAGCGGTTTGGGACGAACGACGAACGACGAACGACCAAAGCCGCACCGTGCCCGTCCTTCGTCGTTCGTCTTTGGTCGCTACCGGGCAGAGATTTCCGTCTGGCAGTACTCATGCTTTTGGCTCAATGGGTCTGCTCGCTGCGGGAAGGAGCACATGATGCAGCGCTTTATTGGCCGCACAGTGTTGATCACCGGCGCGAGCGGTGGCATCGGGCGCGCCGCTGCTGCGCGCTTCGGGTCTGAGGGTGCCCAGCTTGCGCTGGTCGACCGCGACGAGCCGGGTGCTGAGGAGCTGGCGCAGGAGCTCGGCGCGAGCGGCATTCGCGCCCTGGCGCTCACGGCCGATGTGGCTGATGAGCAGAGCCTTGCGGCGGCGTTCGCTCGGGCCGAGGCCTACTATGGCCGGCTCGATGTGGTCTTCAATAATGCCGGCATCGGCGGCATGGACCTGCGGGTCGCCGACATGCCGGTGGAGCGCTGGGATGCGATGATCGCGATCAACCTGCACGGGGTATTCCTCGGCTGTAAGCATGCCATCCCGGCGCTTGCCCGCGCCGGGGGCGGCGCGATCATCAACATGGGTTCATCAACCGGTCGTCACGACACGCTGCCCGGCAGCGCGCCCTACATGGCCAGCAAGGCTGGCGTCGAGGCGCTGACGAAGTCAGTCGCGCTGCAGGTCGCCCACCAGGGGATCCGGGTCAACGTGGTCTGCCCGGGGATTATCGCGACGACACTCAGCCTCGGCCAGCAGGATACGACCGACGCGACGAGCTTCTTCGGACGCTTCGCCGCGCGCATCCCGCTTGGGCGGGCCGGTCGACCGGCCGACGTCGCGGCAGTTGTCGCCTTCCTGGCCTCCGATCAGGCCCGCCAGATCACCGGCGCCTCGCTGCTCATCGACGGCGGTCAGACACTGCGGCGCTGGGTGAGCGCGCCGGATCTAGCCGCCGGCTGAGCTGCGGCGGCGTGTGCTGGATGCATGGGGGGTGTTCATGGGCCAGGCTTTAGCCATCCTCGTCGGTGACCCATCCATCGGCCGCACGCCGGAAGCGCGGCGAGTAGAACACGCCGCGCACCTCGCCGGCCCAAGCGGGCGCCGCCGTGGGGAGGTGCGCCCGCCAGTGATCGCCCTGAATCATCGCGACGACGACAGCCGCAGGCTCTGCGCCGACCAGACCGAGCAGCGCGAGCGCGGCGGAGATCGTCTGGCCGCTGCTGATCGCATCGTCGATAATCACCACGCGCCGACCGCGCAGGCGCTCGACCACGTTCGGGTCGACGTAGAGCGATTTCGCACCGCCCGGCGTGGTGATCGATCGAACTGGGACGGCGAGCCGCTCATCGTACCAGTATTTGCGCGAGTATCCCAGCGGGACATAGTTGGCGAACCCCAGGTGCCGCGCCACCAGCGGGGCGAAGACCAGCCCGAGGGTCGGCAGGCCGATGATCAGCTCAGGCCGCACGTCGCGCGCCAGATCAGCCATCAGGGTCGCCAGCACATCAACGACGCCGAACGAGGCATGATTGCCGATGAACGAGGCTACCGCACGATCCGGGTCGCTTGCCAGGCGTCGCAGTGGCAGATCGAGCAGACGGCCATCGGGCAACCGCGCCGGAAAGGAGTAGCGATACAGCGGGCCGGGCAGATCGCCCGCCGGGTCGGCCGAGCGCAGCGTCTGCCAGAAACCGGTTGTCGGCATTATGAAGTCGTCGCTTGGCTGCATTGGTGGATCAGGCCTGATCACTCGGCTCACCGTTGCGAGGGCGCAGCTCGCGCAGGGCGGGGATGGCCGCGTACTGATCAGGCTGGACGGCGTCCCAGTCGATCCCGGCCGGCTGCGGGTATGCGGTTCGGGTCTCGATCACCTCGTCGGGCGTCACGATCCAGTCGAGGGCCGAGTCGTGGCGCTGCATCGGGACGCGCAGATCGTCGACGATCTGAAGCGGGTGGACGGTAGTGATGATCGGGGCGCCCGGCCGGAGCAGGTTGAACTGCCGCAGCATGCCCAGCTCGAGGTCGGCGAAACCGGCGCCCTTGCCAGTGCGCCCGCCGGCGCGGGTGACCGCGACGCAGCCGGTCAGAACCAGATTGATCGGCAGCATCTCCTCGAACAAAACCAAGCGGCCATGCTCGATGGCGCCCTGCCAGCGCGCGACGCTGGCCAAATCGATGCCGCGCTCGGTAAGATCAGCGCCGATCAACTCGACAAAGCAGCGTGAGTCGACCAGGCGCGGTACCGCCATATAGAGCGTCTTGCCATCGCGCAGGGCGCGCAGCCGAGCCGGGGCCTGGGCCGTGTCGGGGTTGGCTTTCACAACCTGGGCCTGCGCCCAGATCGGGAGCGCAGCCAGCCGATCCGCCGCCTGATCCGAGCCGATGAAGTCAGGGATGTGTCCGAATGGGTCGCTCGGCGATGCGCCGTGCTGCTTCAGCAGACCCCAGATCTCCTCGCGGAGCGCATCTTTGCCCTCGTGGCGGCCCGCCCAGGTCTGCGCGTTGTTTGTCATAGTCGGCACTCCGCTAATAGAATGATGCTCACATCTACTACGCCCCAAAGGACTCAAGCATGCGCTTCCTTGTCTATGGCAAGATTATAATCGATTCCATTCGGCTGAGCTCAGGAGCGGTGACCCACAGTTCCCTCGGCGGAGGTGGCCCGCAGGCCGCGTTCGGCATGCGGCTCTGGAGCGACTCGGTCGCCCTACTGACCCGCTCGGGAACCGATCTGAATCCGCCCCTCGTCGCTGCGCTGGAGCGGCTCGGCCTTGATCTGAGCGGGTGGGCTCGCTACGACGACCTGCCGACGCCGCGCGGCCTGGTCGAGTATGACGAGCATGAGCGCATGCTCGACCACGGTCTTGTGACGGGCCGCGATGCCTGGTTTGCGCTTCTCGGTCGTCCACTGACCGTCTCGGAGGCGCACCTCCGCGCCGACGGCATCCATTTGGTGACCGAGTTCGGCCGTGAGCCGATCATCGACACCGCCCGCGCCATGCAACGCGGCGGCGCGCTGCTCTCGCTGGAGCCGATCTTGGACCCCCGCCACTGCCCCGACCGCGGCGCGCTGCTCGACCTGGCGCGTCAGGCCGATCTGGTCACGCCTGACTGGCCGGCGGCAGCCTCCCTCGCGCAAAGCGATGACTTGACCGCCGTGCTACGCTTCTGGGCCGATCTCGGCGCCAGGGCTGTGGCCATCCGGCGCGGATCGCAAGGCTCCTACGTCTGCGATGCCGCGAGCCGGCAGGCCTGGCACATCCCCCCGCTGCCGGTGCAGATAATCGACCCAACCGGTGCTGGCAACGCATATGGGGGCGGCTGGTGTGTCGGCTGGTCGCGCACGCACGATGTGCGCCGCGCCGGCTGCTACGCCACGGCCGCCGCCGCGATGATGCTCAGCCACGTCGGCATGCCGGACTTTAACGAGCAGACCTACCAGCGCGCCGCCGAGCTGTTCGATCTGGCGCTCAGCCGCTCCCAGCCGCTGGCGATCTAGTTCGATGCTGCCGCGTTGTCGGTTGCGCTTGCGGCGATTTAGCTTACTAGGAAGTGTTGGGGGCGTTACTCCAGCTCTGGAGCGACTGCCCGCCGTCGACTACTAGCGCGGTGCCGGTTACATGGGCCGCATCGTCTGAGAGCAGGAACATGATCGCATCGACAAGATCCTCCGCCGCAGTAGCGCGCCCCAGGGGGATGCGCCCGAGCGCCTGCTGGCGCAGCGCACGATCGGCGGGCAGCGGGGCCGGCCCACAGACCACGTTGACCCGCAGGCCGAACGGTGCCGCCGATAGCGCCAGCGACTGCGCCAGGGCCAGAACCCCGCCGCTGCTTGCGCCCAGCGCCGCGAGGTCGGCGCGGGCGTCCCAGCCCGCCAACACCGAGGCCAGCAGCACTACGGCCCCCGGGCCGACCATGTGCGGCAAGATCTGCTTGCAGGCCAGGTAGGCCCCGCGCAGATTATGCGTCATGATCTGATCCCAGGCTGCCGGATCGAGATCGTGCAATGCCGTCGGGTCGCCCGGCTCGTAGAGCGTGTAGGCGAGCATCGCGGGGCGCAGGCCGCGATCCAGGAACGTCTGCGCGGCTTGCGCCCAGTCTCGCTCATCGGCGATATTGGCGACGAGCGGCAGTGCCACGGCGGGCGCCGCCAGCGTACCCGACGGATCGATCGCGATCACCAGCATGCCCTCGGCCTGCATCCGTGCCGCCAGGGCATGGCCGACCGGCGTGGTGCTCCCACAGATGATAGCGGTTGGCTGCATATATGCCTCCTGACGTGCCTGTCATAAACCGCAGGGGCTAAAGCCCCACGGCTTGTGCCTCAACCCGAACGCCGAAGCGTCGGGATGGACACCATAGGCTGTATGACCGCAGCCCGCTCGCGGATGTTCAACGCCGCGTTATAGTCGGCAGGAGCACGGTGGCCGCACTTCACACAACAGAATTGGGCCTGCGAACGTCGGTTCGCTCGTGCCGTGTGCCCGCACTCGTGGCACTCCTGGCTCGTATAGGCCGGGTCGATCATACGCACGTTCACGCCTGCCATTCGCGCCTTGTAGGCGATAAAGGCGCGAAGCTGCGCGAACGCCCAATTGCTGTGTCGTGCCCGTTGCGTTGGCCCGTTAACCCTAGCCCGCTTGCGAATGTGGGTCAGTTCCTCAAGCCCAATCGCTCGCTTCGTGCGTTCTGCCTTCGCAACAAGTCTCTTGCTGATCCCGTGATTCACGTCTTTTTGATAGCGGCGCTGGCGCCCCGAAAGTTGGCGCAATCGCCGCTTGGCCGACTTCGTACCTACCGATTGCAGCGCCTTTTTACGGCCATCGTACCACTGTCGCTTGCGCTCTACATCCTTACCGCTATAGCTCGCACCATCACTATCAGCAGCGAGGTTGACGATACCCAGGTCTACCCCAAGCACATCATCAACCTCTTGCTCGGTCGGTTCGGGAATATCACAGGTGGCGAGCAAGTACCACT
>ENA-ORBV01003713-ORBV01003713.1-microbial-mat-metagenome-genome-assembly--contig:-NODE-3713-length-30212-cov-56.060959_pt1 | contig 30212 bp, 22 predicted proteins | sample MGYA00237777_ERZ505514 | MGnify/ENA primary metagenome ERZ505514 (study PRJEB26160, sample SAMN06269048) | microbial mat metagenome | isolation source: Oligotrophic lake microbial mat | place... | reverse complement strand
CGGCGACCACCGAGATCTACACCTCTCTATTCGTCGGCAGCGTCAGATGTGTATAAGAGACAGGGCCATCGCCGACCATTGGAGTCGACCGGCGCGACCTGGGTTCCAAACTCCCAGCACTCGGACCGCTTGATCACGACGATGGTCACATCGTCGGTCTGGGGCACGGCTCCCACAAGATGGTCACTCTGCCCCGGATGGTCGCTCTGCCCCGGATGATCGCTCTGCCGAGGAGTCGCAGCGAGCCCCGCGTGCCCGCCGAAGGCCGCAATGGCGACGGAAGTCGCCGCGACGAGGGCGGACGGAGAGCACGCAGCGAGGGCTGATCGGCGCATGGTTGGTCACACTATCGCCCCACCCTCCTTCTGCCGCGGACGACGCTCCGCCGTTCCCGCCTCGGCGATCCCCCCGCTACCATCCGCCCTCCCATGGCCATCCGCGACAGCGACATCATCGACGTCAATCCGAAGAAGCTCTCCGGCGGCGAGAACTTCTATCTCCCGGCGATCTTCAAGGGTCTCGGGACGACGATGAAGCACCTCCTCAAGAACGTCGGCCGCGACGGGGCCAACAAGGACACCCTCTGGGTCGTCCAGTACCCCGAGCAGAAGCGCGACGACCGGCCCGTCGAAGAGGGCGGCCAGTTCCGACCGAACTTCCGGGGTGTGCACCGGCTCAACCGCGACGAGGACGGTCGCGTGCGCTGTGTGGCCTGCTTCATGTGCGCAACCGCCTGCCCCGCGAACTGCATCCACATCGTCGCCGAGGAGTCGCCCTGGGAGGACCGCGAGAAGTACCCCAAGCAGTTCGACATCGACGAGCTGCGCTGCATCTACTGCGGCATGTGCGAAGAGGCCTGCCCCTGCGACGCCATCGAACTCACGCCGCACTATGAAGTCGTCGGACTCACGCGAGCCGAGATGATCTTCGACAAGACCAAGCTCCTCGAGGTCTACGACCGCACCATCGGCGAAAAGCCGATGTAGGTGGGCGAGGCGCCGTCCTCTGGCTGGCGCTTACGCCCACGTCACCGCGTAGATCGGCGGAAGTCGGGCGTCGAGGGCGGTCCAGGAGTTGCCACCGTCTTCGGTGATCCAGGCTCCGCCGGTGGTCGAGCCGAAGGCCAGCCGGTCGCCGCTTCGATCAATCGCCAGTGAATGCCGGAAGACGATGTCGTAGGCGTTCTGCTGCGGGAGTCCGCGGGTGAGAGTCTCGAAGGTCTTGCCGCCATCGCTGGTGCGTGTGACCACCACCCGGCCGCCAACCGGAACACGGCGCTCGTCGTTGAGTGCGGGGATGAACCAGGCTCGGTCGGGGTCATCAGGGTGAACTGCGGTCGCAAAGCCGAAGGTCGAGGGACCGGCTTCTCCAATCTCCTGCCACGATGCCGCCCCGTCGTCGGAGCGGAAGATCCCGTTGTGATGCTGCACCCACAGGCGCTGCGGGGACGATGGGCATTGCACCATTCGATGCGGGTCCTGGATGTTCTCGTCAAAGGCCTGTTCCGGAGGCATGAACGCGGCCCGCATGCCCTTCGCCTGCACACGCCAGGTGGCCCCGCCGTCCTCGGTCAGCCAGACCCCGCCGCAGGAGATGCCCACGAGCACGCGGCGGCTGTTCTTCGGATCGACGCACACTGAGTGCATGCCGGGCCATGGAGCGCCACCACCGAACCACTCCTCGCGCTGCGGCATGTACCAGAGCGGCTCGACGAGCGTCCACGACTCGCCGCGATCTGCCGATCGAAACAACGCGCCTGGAAGGGTCCCGCACCAGAGCACTCCCGGTTCGTCGGCACCGCCTGGCTCGAGAGCCCAGATGAGGTTCAAGACCCATGGTGCCGGTCGACCCATGTTTTCCCTCGGATTCACCGGCCGATCCGCCGGACGCTCCGGATAGACGGGAACGGCCACCTCGCGCCAGGTCGCGCCGCGATCGTCGGAGCGATGCAGCTTTGAACCGAAGTGCCCCAGATTGAGGGCGGTGTACCAGGCCCCGTCCCGCGGATCGACCATCGAGAGCACGCAGTTGTCGCCGAGAAAGCCGACGCTTCGAACGCGGACCCGGCCGGCTGACCCTTCGGCGGCGAAGAGCCCCTTGCGGGTGGAAAAGAGAACGGTCTGCATGGTGCGCCCTCCGCTATCCGCCCGACAGGGCCTGCATGACGTCGATGGTCGAATCGGGACTCAGCGAATCGCTCAGCGTCGCCCGATCCGAAACCGAGACTCCATCGATGAAGATCGCCACGTGGGTTCGCAGCGCACCCCGCTCGTCCAGCACATACGACCGGACCGCGGGATGACTGGCGAAGTAGTGCTCGAGAGCGGCGCGGACGCTCTCCCCGGCAACCTCCCCGGCGGGGCAGGCGACGTGTCGCTCGAGATGGCGGGTGAATCGAATCCGCGGCACGGCGGCGATGGTACCGACGCCGGATCGTCGGGCTACTGCTGGTCGCCGTCGTCGCGTACCGTTGTCGGTTCATGGCCGCCAATCGGGACTACTACGACGTACTCGGAGTCGCGCGAACCGCGTCGGCAGACGACATCCGCAAGGCCCATCGGCGGCTCGCTCGCACGCTGCATCCGGACGTCAACAAGGCTGCCGACGCCACCAAGCAGTTCGCCGAGATCCAGCAGGCGTACGACGTCCTGAGCGACCCCGCCAAGCGCACCCAGTACGACCGCTTCGGGCACGTCGGAGGCGGCTTCAACGGCGAGGACGCTGCCTCGGGACCGCGCCCGGGTCGGCGTGCTGCAAGTGCACGCGGGCCCGCCGGCGCCCAGGTCAACGCCGAGGACTTCTCGGCGATCTTCGAAGAGCTGTTTCAGCGCGGCGGCCAAGGCGATCAGGGCCGCAGCGGCGCGGCGCGGGCCGCCTCGCCGGTGGCCGGCAAGGATCTCGAGCAGGAGATCGAGATCGACTTCACCAGCGCCGCAGTGGGCGGCACGCGGACGCTGCACACCGTCGACGGGCATGGCAACTCGACCAACTTCGACGTGCGCATCCCGCCAGGAATCGAGAACGGCGGACGACTCCGACTGCGCGGGAAGGGAAGCGTTGGTCGGCGCGGCGGTTCAGCGGGCGACCTCCTGCTTCGGATCAAGGTCGCGGCGCATCCCTGGTTTCGCCGAGAAGGACTGGACATCGTTCTCGATGTGCCAATCACGATTGCGGAGGCCGCACTGGGCGCGACCGTCGATGTTCCGCTCCTTCGCGGAAGCGTCACGCTGCGAATCCCGCCGGGGAGTTCGAGCGGACGCAGGCTGCGGGTCAAGGGCAAGGGCGTCAACACCGCAGACGGTCAGCACGGTGATTTCCTTGCGAACATAGCCATCGTGGCCCCGCGCGAACTCTCCGAGTCCGACACGGCGGCGCTCACCGCGCTTGCTGGATCGCTCGAGAATCCGCGGTCGCAACTGCCGTGGGCCCGTGAAGTCTCGGGTGGCTGAGCCGCTCTCCGCGTCGGCCACGACGCGGGCCGTGGATGCCGCAGACCGCATTTCTCTTTCCGTCGCGTCGACGCTTCTGCAACCAATTGGCCCAACCTCATGAGTGAATTGAAGCGAACGACGTCCCGTCAGGCCGCGCCCAACGACGCGGAGAAGTCGCAGAAGCCACGCGACCGCGTGGTGGTCCTTCGCGAACGCATTCGCTCCGTGCGACCCGACGATGGACAGTCGACCGCATCGCTGCGACTGGCCATCGCCACGGTCGCCGCCGCGGTGAGCGTGCTCGGCATCTGGACCCTCGGCTTCATCGGCTTTCGACTCGGCGTGGCCCCGCTCTTCGGAGTGCCCGATCTTCTCGCCGAACCCGGCGGCGGACTCGCAACCGGTGTCCTGATGGTGCTGTGGGCCCCGATGACGATCTTCCGCGCCGGACTGCACCAGCCGGTTGCGCTGGTCCTCGGGTTCGCCCTCCTCACCCTGCCGGCGGGACTGCTTCCGCTGGTGCGTCCGCTCGTCCCCAACGGCCCGCGCCCGAAGCCCGGGATTCTCGCCTTGAATGCCTTCGGGGCCTTCGTCGCGATCTTCTTCGCCGGGCTGGTGGTCTCATGGACGGTGTGGCCGGGTCGACTCGATCTGCTGGCCGCGCTGCCCGTGTCGACCGATCGGATCAGCCTCTGGCGCAACGAGCTCTTCGCCATCGCCGGGCTCGATCTCTTCGCGGCCCTCGCCACACTGCTCTGGGCGATCCTCGTGCTCCGCCTGGCAATCCCCCGCTGGCTCCGCTGGCTCTCTGGCGCGATCGTCTTCTTCGCCCTCGGTGTGGCCTTGGTCTGCACCTCGATCTCGAACGCCGCCGTCACGCACCTTCACACCAGCCGCGCCGTGATCGCCCGCCAGGAGACCAACGCCCTCCTCCTCGGCTCGACCCGCGAGCATTCGGTCCTCTTGTGGGTGAACGGCGAGACGCTTCAGATCACGCTGGAGCCGCCGCAGGCACTCGTGATCACCGGCCGGCAGAGTGTGGTTGAGTTTGCGGAGAACGGGATCGGCTCCGCCGATTAGTTCAGCGTCGGCTGCGCCGATTAGTTCAGCGTCGGCTGCGCCGCCGCTTCATGAGGTGTGCCGGGCGCGCGGCACCTGTTTGAGGCCGAAAATGCCCCCCCGGGACCGCCGAGCCCCAGCTCGGCTCTCCCTGGGACCGTCGAGCCCCAGCTCGGCTCTCCCTGGGACCGTCGAGCACCAGTTCGACGTACGGCGGCGCGAGCCGCCGTGGGTGAAGAGCCGACCGTGGCATTCAACGTGCCGGGATTCCACTCCCCACCCGTCCTGAGTCGCTCGGCTCGAGGGCTGCGAAGGCGCAGCCGGAGCGGCACACCGCAGGAGTCGGCTTCGCCGACGAACCGGTCGGCAAGGCCGACGCCCTCCCTCGCGTCATCCGTATCGGTCCACGGCCTCACGCACGACGGCGCTGACTTCGTGGGGACGGCGGACCGCATCCCAGGAATGTCCCGAAATGCCGAATGCGGTCGCGAACATGATGGTGCCAAGCCCCAGCAGGCGCTCGCGCGGTGCAGCGAGCACGACCGTGTGACGGATGTCACGCAGCGGAATCGACTCGGAGTCTGGGCGGAAGACCCCGCTGCGGCGGACGAGTCGGCGGTCGGTGAGCACGTAGAGCCGCTGCGACCAGTCGATGGCCTGCCAGGCGAGACGACCGATGGTCAGGATCGCACCGAGCCCGAAGGCCACGGCGTCAGTCCACGGAGCCACTGGGAATCGCGACGACCAGGCCATGAGGAGCGTGATGAAGGCAATCGCGGCCAGCGAGCCGAGGCAGGAGAGCGGGATGTACCAGGGGCTCGGCTGAATGAGCAGGATGATGATCTCGTCATCGTCGAGGATGTCGATTGCCTCCGGAGGCGCGATGGCGCGGACCGCACCCGGAGCAGCGAAGCTCGCACCGCCGGGAGCGACTCGCTCGCAGTGCTCGGGGTGCGAAAGTCGTTCCAAAGCGCAGCGCGGTGCGAGCCCATCGAGTTCGTAGGGCAGACTGGCTGCATCCGCCCCATCGACCGATGCCGTACTTCGCTCCTCGGCCAGGGTCACGCTCATGTGGCCTCCGGGCGCAGAACGCCGACGTAGGGCAGGTTTCGATAGTGATCGTCGTAGTCGAGCCCGTAGCCGACGACGAACTCGTCAGGGATGTCGAAGCCCACGTAGTCGCATGGTGTCGACTGGGCGTCGCGAGTCGGCTTGCGCAGCAGGACACAGGTGCGGACCGACGCCGGCTTCTGGGCTTCGATCGCGTCGCGCAGCAGTCGGATCGTGCGCCCTGAATCGAGGATGTCGTCGATGACGATGACGTGTCGACCAGTCAGGTCGGAGGGAAGCTGGCCGACGATCGTCGCCCCTTGACTCGAGGTGCTCTTTCCCGGATAGCTCGAGACGGTGGCGACGCCGATCCGCAGCTTGAGCGGCAGGTGACGCACCAGATCGGCGACGAAGATGACGCTCCCGGTCATCACCGGCACCAGCACGATTCCATCGCTCGGCCCGAGTCGCTCCAGATCACCCGCGATCTCCCGCCCGAGCGCCGCGATGCGGGTCGCGATCTGCTCGGCGGTCAGCAGGACCTTGGCGATGTCGCTGTGCACGGAGGGAGTGTAAGGGAAGGAGGGATCGGCTTCGCCGACTCCTGAGGTGTGCCGCGTGCGGCACCTTCTTGATCTCGGCACGATCGACGCGGCGCTGACATCGTCAGCTTGGTCGATCGAGCCGAGCAGTTCAGGGGGGCGGACGGTGAATCCCACGGCCGTGACCGATGACACGTGCGTGATGGATGCCACGGCTGGCTCTGTGCCAGCCGTGCTCCTCATCACGGGCGTCAATTGTGAGACGGTTCTGCGGCAGTGGGCGTTTGGCCGAGCTGGTGCTCGGCGGTCCAAAGGGCATGATGCGACGAGTTCGCCCAGCGACCCCGCGCACGCATTCAGCCGTGCAACCCACTGCACTCTTTCCCTGCTCCCTGCTCCCTGCCCCCCGCTCCCTGCCCCCCCTATCCCAACTTCCTCCGCAACATCTCATTGACCGCCTTGGCCTCCGCCTTGCCGGCGCTGCGCTTCATGACGTCGCCGACGAGGCGGCCGATGGCGGCCATCTTGCCGGCGCGCACATCGGCGGCGACCTGCGGGTTGGCGGCGATGGCTTCGTCGACCCAGCGCTCGAGGGCGGCGTCGTCACGCACCTGGATCAGGCCTTCGCGGGTGGCGAGTTCATGAGGATCGGCGTCGCCCTCGCAGAGCAGGCCGAAGAGATGATCCGCTGCCTGCGGGCCAACTGCGCCTTCGTCGCGCATGGCAATCAACTCCGCAATTCGCCTGGGCGCGACACCGAGCCGATCGATGGCGACACCGCGCTCGTTGGCCCGCTTCGACCCGCTGTTGAGGAGGAACTTGGCAACCTGAAGTCCGGGCGAACCGCTGGGCACCGCGGAGCCCGTCCGTTCGCGCACTGCGTCGATGCACGCCTCGTAGAAGAGACAGACGCCGCGATCGTCGACCAGGGCGAGGGAGTCCTTTTCGTCGAGGCCGTACTCGGTCTGATAGCGGCGACGCCGCGCCAGCGGAAGCTCCGGCACGCGGGCTTCGACATCTCGAAGCCACGCATCGTCGACGGTCACGGGAATCAGATCGGGATCGGGGAAGTAGCGATAGTCGTGGGCGTCCTCCTTCTCGCGCTGCAGGACGGTCACCGCCTTCACGTCGTCCCAGCCGCGAGTGCTCTTGACGCCGGGACCCATGACCCGTCCGTCGCGCTGCCACTGGGCCACCTGCCGCTCGAACTCGTGCTCGATGGCCCCGCGCACCGCCTTGAAGGAGTTGAGGTTCTTGATCTCGGCAATCGGCGTGGCCAGCTCCTTGCCGTCCTCGAGGCGGATGATGACGTTCACGTTCGGCTCGAAACGCATGTGGCCGCGCTGCATGATTCCCTCGGTCACACCGAGGAATCGGCAGATGTGGCGAAGCTCCTGGGCGAAGGTGACCACGTCATCGGCGTTGTCGAAGTCAGGCGCCGTGACGATCTCGAGAAGCGGCGTGCCTGCCCGGTTGAGATCGACCAGCGAGCCGTCGTAGCGATGGCCGCCGGGCAGTTCGTGTCCGAGCTTCCCGGTGTCCTCCTCGAGGTGGGCGCGGATGATCCCGATGCGTCTGCTGCGACCATCGCGATCGGGGATGTCCATGGCCCCGTCCGAGCAGAGCGGCAGGTCGTACTGGCTGATCTGGTAGCCCTTGGGAAGGTCGGGATAGAAGTAGTTCTTGCGATCCCACTTGCTGAAGGAGGCGATGCGACAGTTCAGCGCCCGCCCGACCATCATCGCCATCTCGATGGCCGCCCGATTCAAGACCGGGAGCGTGCCAGGCAGGGCCGCGACCACCGGATCGACCAGGGTGTTGGGAGGGGCGTCGTAGTGGTCGGGATGGGCCACGTTGGCGCAGCGCGTGAACATCTTGGTGCGCGTGGCCAGCTCGACGTGGACCTCGAGGCCGATCTTGAGCCGAGTGGAGACGATCGTGGGAGAAGGCATGGGAAGCGGGGAGAGCCGGGGAACCGGAGAACAGGAGAGCAGGCGATGACAGGAGCCGGGCGAAACGTAGTCTAGTGGACGCTCCTTCGAGGCCTGCCCATGCACACGGTCGCTCTGACTCACCTGATGGTTGTTCTGCTCTCTCCGGTCGCTCCTCCTGGCACTCCGGCGGCGGGTTCAGTGCCGCCTCCCCTGCCGACGACAGTCGAGACGGTCGATCAAAGTGCAGCCGGCGATGAAACGGCCTTCGCGCCGCCGCCCGACGCGGCGCTGGTCGCCGATCGGCTCTACGTCGGCATCGAGCGGCCGGTGCTGCTGCGGGTCGAGGGGCTGCCGGAGGATCTGGCATGGTCGCTCTCCATTCAGGAAGTCGACGGCCGCGAGATCTTTCGAGTCGATGACCTGATCGTCCGCGAGTTCGATCTGGCGGCGCTCTGCCCGAGCATCTGGACGGTGGGCCAGTCGGTCTTCGCCCAGATCGTGGTCGAAGACGTGCCACGCGGCAGCTCGCTTGTGATCCAACCGCTCCGTACGCGCTCCGCAGTGCGCACCGGAGAGGCGCTGCGGCCCGACGGTCGCACGCCGTACACCCGCATCATCGGCTGGGGTTCGGATCTCCTCGAGCCCGACAATCCCGACTACGTGAAGCTCAAGGAGAGCTGGAAGCCGGGCGAGCCGATGGTGATGAGCGGCCTTCGCCTCTATCCCGAGCGCGACGTTGCCCTCGAGACTTCGCATGGCGGGCTGCGCATCGCCCTGCGCCCCGACGAGGCCCCCAACACCGCGTGGAACTTCCGGCATCTCGTCGAGAGCGGCTTCTACGAAGCGACGGTGTTTCACCGGATCGTGCCCTTCGATCGTCAGGGACAGCCGTTCGTGATCCAGGGCGGCGATCCGACGGCGACCGGTGACGGTGGACCGGGGTGGGATCTGCCAATTGAACGAAGCCGACTGCCACACGACTTCGGGGTGGTCTCGATGGCTCGCGGCGACATGCCCGACACCGCGGGAAGCCAGTTCTTCATCGCCCTCTCGCGCGCGGGAACAGCCCGGCTCGATACGCAGTACTGCGCCTTCGGCGAGGTGGTCGAAGGAGCGGAGGCGATCGCGTCGATGGCTGAACTCGAGACTGCGGATCAGACGACCGGGCGTCCGGTCGAGCCTCCGTCACTGCTCAGCGCTCGACTGGTCGCCGCGCCGCCGCGCGAACCCGGGGTCGGTCGACCCGATCGACGCGTGCAGCCGATCCGCGCCGGACCCAAGGAGCCGGAGGCGACGGAGTCGGGCCACATGCCGCGGTAGCACTCAGTACTTCGCCCTATTTTGGGTTGCGGGGCCACTCCTTTCGGGAATCGCGCAGATGCCCCGCGCGGATTGAGAGTTCCCGCCGGAACATGCCGGCGCGGCGGACGCCTTTCGGGCTGAGCATTCCGTTTCACCCGACTGACACTGCGCGCACGATCCGGTCGGCGCACCGACTGAACACCCGCGCAGCGATTGGCGCGGCGGTGTCGCTGCCACCATTCCAAGGAGAAATCACGATGTCACGCTGTCACTTTCCCATGCATCGCATCGGGGGCCCGGTTGCGGCCCTCGCTCTTGCCGCGACCACGCTGGCGGACACCAACGTCGCCGGACCCATACTCGGCAACACCACGTGGACGCTGACCAACAGTCCATATGTCGTCACCGGCTCCATCCTGATCGGCGCCGGTGCCACGCTGACCATCCAGCCGGGTGTGGTGGTGCGGGTCAACGCCGACCTCGGCATTCAGGTGGGTTCGCCGGAGGGGTTCGGACCCGGCACACTCGTGGCCAAGGGGACGGTCGCTCTCCCGATCCGCTTCACCAGCAACGCCTCGCCAGGCACCCAGGCGCCGGGCGATTGGATCCACATCTTCTTCACCGCTCTCGCCGGCGACGCTGTGTTCGCGGGCAACGTCTATCAGTCGGGTTCCATTCTGCAGCACGTCATCATCGAGTTCGGAGGTGCGGGCGGCACGGCGACTGGCTCGGTGACCGTCGACAGTGCCTCTCCCTTCCTCGACGAGGTCGAGGTTCGGAGCAGCGCCCGATCCGGGATTCGGATCGACGCGGGAACTGCCCCGGCGCTGCGAATCACCAACTGCGACCTCTGGTCGTGCAACTCGACCGGTCAGGGCGGAGGCGGCCTCTACCTCAATGGGGGCTCGGGCCACGTCATCACCGGGAACCACGTTCACGACAACCTGAACAACAGCACGGGCAATGGGGTCTACCTCCAGAACGCGACGAATGTCACCGTCACCGGCAACACCTTCGAGAACAACGACTCCCCGTTCTCCAGCGGTGGCGGCATCTTTGCCACTGGCTGCACCAACCTGCTGTTCCAGAGCAACACGCTCATCGGCAACAGCGCGGGCAACTACGGCGGAGCCTACATGGACGGCGGCTCGATCGACGTTCTGAACAACACGTTCACCGGCAACGCCAGCGGGAACTGGGCGGGGTTGTATGTGAGCAGCAGCAATGGTCTGGTGAACGGCAACACCATCTCCGGCAACACCGCTTTGGGGACCGGCGGAGGAGGACACCTCGACGGCACCAACCTTCAGGCGACGATGAACGAGTGGACCAGCAACATCGCGACGGCTCTCGGTGGCGTCGATGTCAGCGGCAGCAACGTTCTCTTCGTCGGGAACACCGTCTCCGACAATCAGGCCACCAGCCCCTCGGGCGACGTGGGAGGCATGCAGATCTCGGGATCCAACAGCACGTACAGCGACAACACGATCACCGGCAACAGCGCCGGCCGCGACGGCGGTGGACTCCGATTGAATGCCGGAACCGGCCACACCTTCGTCGGCAATCTGGTCGACTCCAACACCGCTGGTGCACGCGGCGGCGGCGTCTTCTCGAGCGCGACGAACTCGGTCTGGGCCGACAACGCAATCACGAACAACTCCGCCGGAACCCAGGGTGGAGCGTTCCACAACAATGCCACCGGCACATCGCTCGCCGGGGACTCGGGCGCCAACGTGTTCAACACGCTGACAGGCAATGACGCGCCCCTCGGCTCGGCCATCTACCACAACGTTCCCAACGGTGCCGCGGGCAATTTCGCCGCCCAGTTCGTCTGCTGGGGGACCAACGACCAGCAGGTCGTGCAGTCGATGATTCACGACTTCTTCGACAACGCGGCGCTCGCAATCATCTTCACGTTCCCGCTCGTCGAGGATTGCGGAGCTGCCAATCCGTGCCCTGCCGACCTCAGCGGCGACGGGGTCGTCGACGGCGCCGATCTCGGCAATCTGCTCGGTGCCTGGGCCACGGCTGATGCTGGAGCCGACCTCAATGACGATGGCACCGTCGACGGTGCCGATCTCGGCCTTCTCCTCGGATCCTGGGGAGCATGCGAGTGAACCGCCCGTTGCGGTGATGCACCGATCCAGTTCGAGGATCTGCCCAACGGCCCGAAGCGTCCCGCGAACCTCGCGGGGCGCTCGGGCCGTTCGCGTTGACCTCGAACACGCGTTGGAAATGCAGGTGTTCTATGCTGGGGCCATGACCACCTTCCCACGCGTCACGATCGAGACCGACTTCGGCCCCATGGTTGTCGAACTGTGGACCGACGTTGCGCCCAGGCATGCCGAGAACTTCCTCAAGCTCACGGACAGCGGCTTCTACGACAACCTCTCCTTCCATCGGATCCTGAAGAACTTCGTGATCCAGGGCGGGTGTCCGCGCGGGGACGGGACCGGCGATCCGGGTTGGAAGGTCAAGGCCGAGTTCAACAAGAAGGAGCACGACAAGGGTGTGCTCTCGATGGCTCGATCGGCCCACCCCGACTCGGCAGGCAGCCAGTTCTTCGTCTGCCTCGGCCGCGAGCACTGCCGCCATCTCGACGGGCAGTACACCGCGTTCGGGAAGGTCGTTGAAGGCCTCGATGTGGTCGACAAGCTTGCAGCCGTCCCCGCCGACAGCAGTTCAGGGCGCCCGCAGAAGGCCCCGAAGATGACCAAGGTTGCGCGGGTGACGTGAGCGCGGCCGCTTCGGCGGCGTGCGAGCGGGGACCGTGAGGAATCGCGCCGGACACTTCGACTGAATCCCACTCAACCGGGGAACAGCCCCTGCTGCGAACGCGGCAGGGCGAACTCGGTCACGCGAATCCAGCGCTCGCCGCGGAATCGGACGACGCGTCCGCTCAGCAGCACCGCAATCGGCGTGTCGCCGGCGCGCACCGTGGTCTCGATCTGCTCCAGGGCCGTCGAGGGCAGGATGCGGAGCGTCGGGTCGGGCGTGCCGCCGTCGGTCGTCGTCGAGATGAAGCGCCAGCCGCCGGTGGCCCGATCGCGCACGACGGTTCCGCGCCTGCGCAGGAGGGCGAAGTCGGGAATCTCCGACTCGACTCGCACTCGCATGTTGAAGCCTGGATCGATCGCCGACGTCGCCGCCGGGGCAGTCGCCCCCGAATCGGCGCTTCGCGCCACCGGTCCGAGGCGCTCGCGCAGGCGTCGCTCGATCTCCGAAGCCGCGCCGACCGCAGGCGGCTCGGCGCGATCGTTCTCCGCGGGCCCGCCCTCCGACTTACTGTTCGACTCGTCCTCCTCGGAGGGAGTCGTCCGTCCGGTGGCGACTGGCGCGACCACTGCAGCGCCGCTCGGCGTGATCAGTTCCGGCAGGATCGTGTTCGAGTCGCGATAGCGCAGGATCTCGCCGGTCAACTCGACGGCGAGTCCCACCTCGCCGGTCGGATCGACGAACGAGGTGATGTCTTCAAGGGCCGGGGACGGAGCGACGGCGATGGCGCGGTCGAGCCGGAGACCGAACTCCTGGGGAAGAAAGATCCACGCGCCTCGCGCCGGGTCGAAGCGGATCTGTCCGCGCGACCGAACCAGGAAGAAGCCCTCGGCCAGAACAACCGGTCGCCCGGCAATCAACGTCCGCCGGGCCGCGACCACGACAGTCTGCGGCGCGGATGCTGTGGCGGAGGATGCTGCGGGAGGCGCCGACACGGCCGAGGCCGCGTCATCGCGGGTGGACTCGGCGGTCGGCCTAGCCGAACCAGCACCTGCTGCCGGAGGCGCGGCGGCGGCGGATGCAGAGAGCACCGACGTCACGACCACTGCACGCAGCGCTGAGGCTCGAAAGCGGCGAGTGGGCCACGAGTGCGCCTCGATGTTCGAGCGGTGCGGAGTCACTGGGGCGATGGTACCGCGAGAGCGCTGGGACGAGATCAGCGCGGGGCGGGGGAACCGGCTGGGGCCGACACACCAACCACAGGTGCGCCGACAGCGCCGCCGACGGCGCCGCCGACGGTCGGGGTTGCGGCGCGCGGCCCGCCCTCGGCCGCGGAGACGGCAACGGGCGCGGGCTCGCTGTCCAAGGCCTTGGCCACCGCCCGGCGGATCTGCTCGCGCCGTGCCGACTTCACCCCGATCACCGCGATGAACCCGAAGATCACCGTGGCGATTCCGTAGACCACGCGCACCTGGAGGTCGGTCAGGGTGACGAGGGCCGCGAGGGCCACACCCAGGAGCGTGAAGAGCACCGCGATGGCGTAGAGCGCAAGCACCGCCAGCTTGACTGATCCCAGGGAGCGCTTGAGCTGGTGATGGATGTGCTGGTCATCGCCGGCCGACAGGCTTACGCCCGCAAGGAGACGGCGGATGATCGCCAGCACCGTGTCCATGACCGGGAGCGCGAAGATGATCAGCCCCGCGAAGACCAGGTGGGTCTGCCCGTGCTCGCCGAACATCAGAATGATCACGATGCAGACGTAGCCGAGCAGCAGACTTCCGCAGTCGCCGAGAAAGATCGAGGCCGGATTGAAGTTGTGCGGAAGAAATCCAAGGACCGCCCCCAGGAGGGCGAAACTCAGCACCAGCCGCGGACCGTCGAGAACGCCGCTCTGTCCGCCGAAGGGGACGAGCGCCATGAGCACGCTGACGGCGATCAGGCCCACCGCCATGATCGCCACGGTCCCGGAGAGCAGGCCGTCGAGGCCGTCGATGAGGTTGGTCGCATTGCAGGCGCCAAGCACCGCCATCGCAATCAGCGCCGTGCCCGTCCAGTAGACGAGGTCGAGGGTCATCTCGACCGGAATGCCCGCGAAGGGCAGGGTGAAGGCGAAGTCCCAGGCGAGTTTCTCCGAGCCGAGCATCGGGTCGACCCAGGCCGCAACCGGCGCCAGCATGCCCGCGGCGACGCGAACACCGATGTCCTGGATTGCCAGCGCTGCTGCGGCAACGAGCTGCCCCGCGATCTTCCACCTCGGATCCCACTTCCAGATGTCGTCGGCGAGTCCGGTGACGGCGATGGCCACCATGCCGACGACGACCGCCAACGGCACGGGGTCGTAGTGGGCCGTGGTCGAGTCGAACCAGACGTAGCTCACGCCGATGGCCACCACCAGCCCGCAGAAGACCGCCACGCCACCCATGTAGGCGACCGGATATTCATGGAGCTTTCGTGCTCGATCGGGCTTGTCGATCACATTCGCGGCGACGGCCACGCGGCGGACCAGGGGCGTGACCAGGAGCGTCGTCAGAAAGGCCGCGAGGAAGAGCACCACGTAGCTGTTGACGAACTCGAGCAACCGCGTCGGACCGATCCCGGGGCCCTGACTGACGATGCCTTCAAGAAGATCGGTGGTCCCCGCGTCGATCACCTCGCGCTGCCTCCCGCGGCGGCGCCCACCGAGTGCGGGGCCGCGCCGGCCCGGGTGGCCTCGAGGGTCATCTGGGCGGCGATGTCACGAATGGTCTGCTCCAGCGGAATCTTCGGCTCGAACCCGATGGCCTCGCGGATGCGGGTGAGATCGGGCTGCCTGCGCCGCAGGTCGTCGAAGCCCGGGCCGAACGCGGTGTCGTAGGGCACCAGCACAATCGGTGACGAGCTGTTCAAGGCGCTCTTCACCGTCTCGGCCAGCGTCAGGATGTCGATGGTGCGGTCGTTGCCGAGATTGAAGACTCGGCCGCGGCACGCGGTTGTCCCGAGGAGCCGCGGCAGCGCCGGGGCGGAATCGCGCACGTCGCAGAAGCAGCGGCTCTGGCGACCGTCGCCGTGCACCTGGAGCGGCTCGCCGGAGAGCGCCGCGTGCACGAAGCGAGGCAGCACCATGCCGTACTCGCCGACCTGCCGAGGTCCGACGGTGTTGAAGAAGCGCACGATGACCGCGGGCACGCCGTGCTCGCGGTGATAGGCGATGGCCAGGTACTCGTCGATTGCCTTCGAGCAGGCGTACGACCAGCGGTTGTAGATCGTCGGCCCGTAGAGGACGTCGTCGTCCTCCTGAAAGGGCGTCTTCACACCCTTGCCGTACACCTCGCTGGTCGAGGCGATGAGGACGGGTGTCCCCCGCTCGGCCGCGAATCGAAGCACGGCGGAGGTCTCGAGCACATTGGTCTCGATGGTCAGGATGGGTCGTTCCACCACCAGGCGCACGCCGACGGCCGCCGCGAGGTGGTAGACCTCGTCGAAGGACCCCGAGGAGAGCGTGGGGAGGACGCTGCTCACCGAACCGTTGAGCAAGTTGATGCGCGAGCGGTCCAGATGGTCGAGGTTGCTTGCCCGACCCGTGCTGAAGTTGTCGATCACCGTCACCCGGTCGCCACGGGCGAGGAGCAGCTCGATCAGGTGCGAACCGATGAAGCCCGCGCCTCCGGTGACGAGGCAGTGACGACTGGTCTGTGAGACGGGCATGGTGAACGAAGTCCTTCGTTGGCGGTCGACGGAGACTCGACGGGCTTCCGACGAGTCACGCTCCCCGAGCGTACTCCGCCATGGTGGCGTAGTTCTTGCGAAGGTATCCGCCCGCGGTACCGCGCGGTCGGTTGAGGATGACGCCGATGAACTCGCAGCGCAGATCGCTGAACTGCCGGATGAGTCGGGCGACGAGACCACGCTGCTCGTGGTTGGCCCGCACCACCAGGGCGATGGCGTCGACCTTGTTGGCCAGGACCAGGGCCTCGCCGGCCACCACCGCCGGAGGCGCGTCGATGATGATCAGGTCGTAGCGGGGACGAAGCTCGGCCAGCAGGGCGTCCATGCGCGAGGTGTTGAGTCGCTCGAAGATCCGGGTTGCGGGCGAGCCCGCGGTGATGGCATCGAGGTTGGGATGGGCGTTGACGATCGCCTGCTCAAGCTCGACCTTGCCGGCGAGCAGGTCGCCGAGGCCGGGACCATCCTCGCGCACTCCAAGGGCCGCGGGCACGCCGGGCCGCCTGAAGTTGGCGTCGATCACCAGCACCTTGCGACCCGCGACCGCGTCGATTGCCGCGAGATTGCTGGCAATCGTGGTCGTGCCGGCCCCGGGAAGCCCACCGACGAGAAGCAGGATGCGACTCTCCGATGCGGCAAGCGACTTGGAGAGCGGGACCGAGACCTGGCGATAGCTCTCGGCAAGCACGCTCTGCGGCCGTTCCATCACGACCATCTCCGTCCGCTCGCAGCGGGTGGGGTCGTCGATGAGGTCTGGGATCGATCCGAGCACCCTGGCCCCGGGGATGACCGCCAGATCGCTGCTGCCCTTGACCCGCTGGTCGAGGATCTCGCGCAGGAAGATCACGCCGAGGGTGAGGCCGACGAAGAGCGCCAGACCGAGCGGCAGGAACATCTTGAGGCTGGGGAAGCTTTTGAGCCGCGGCGTCGTCGCGGGGAAGGCCTTGAAGACGCGGCGGGCGTCGGGCCGCTCGCGCATGAGGCGGGTGTCGCGGATGACCGACTGGAGCTCGTTGGCATCGTCCTCGAGCTGCTCCATCACCTTGCGCTTGTTCTTGGCCTCGCTGATCAGCGCCGCCGTGTCCTTGAGCTGGGCCTCCTTGATGCGGTACTCCTGCTCGAGGTCCTTCTGAAGGCGCTGGATCTGCTCGATCCGCAGGATCGAATCCTTGAGATCGGCTTCGAGATTCCGCCGGATGCGATCCCGCACCCCCCCTTCCTTCTCCTCCATCGAGGCCTTCACGAGCTGCTCGAGGCGAGTGACCTCGGAGTGCTGCCTGCCAAACCGCTCGCTCGCAGCGACGAGCTGGATCCGCTGCTGATTGATGAGGCTCAGCAGGTTTCGGATGTTGGGATCGTCTTCGGCCCGGCGGCGATCGTCGGAACTGAACTCGACCGAGCCGCGGAGCTTCTCGTCGCTCTGCCGCTTGAGCGACTCGGCCACCGCGAGGCCGCCGACGGCCTCGGTCATCTGCCGCTGGAGATCCTGAACGCCCACCATGAGCTGGCTGTTGCGCGAATCCTCCAGGACGGTCAGGTTGTTGTTGCGGATGAAGGAGTCGAGATCGGCCGCGGCATCGGCGATCTTCTTGTTGGTCTCGGAGTACTTGTCCTCGAACTGCTTGATGGCGTCATCGAGCTGCTTCTGTTCGCGGGAGGCGCGGATGTTGATGTAGGCATCGGCGACGGCGTTGAGCACCACCGGGACATCCGCGGCGCGGGCGGTCGACCACTCCAGGAAGAACAGATTGGTGTCGCGAGTCACGACCGGGCGCATGACCTCGCTCAGATCGGCGACGGCGAGGTCGAAGGCGAAGTTGCCATCAGACCCCACGAACTGCTTGGCCCAGTCGGTTCCTTCGCGGACGTCTCTCGACTTCACGGCGACCCCGAGCACGTCGAGGCTGATGAGATACTCCGCCTCGGTGCGGGCGGCGCGAAGCACCGACTCGCCCTGTTCAACCAGCCGGGCGGTGGGCTCAAGCGCTTCTCGAAGTTGCGGGAGGAGCTCGAAGCCGACTCGCCCGGTGTAGCGCGAGTGGAATTGGTCGAAGTAAAGGAACGCACCGAACCCGGCGATGAGCCCGGCGATGGCCGTGGCAATCAGCAGAGTCACGTGACGGCGGACGACCTTGATCGGGTCGATTGTCACCCCGCCGAGCGGCGAGGAGGGGCGGGAAGAGGCGGCCTTGGAACCGGCCGGCTTGGCAGCGAGAGTCGTCATGACGGAATCCTGAACTGTGAGAGACCTTGCGGTCGGGCACTTTGCGGAGGGAGCTGCGGAGAGACACTACTTCCCGAGCTGCGCCTCCAGCGCCTTGAACTCGTCGGAACTTCGGATCTTGGGGTCGACCTCGGAGGCCTTGCGGAGCTCCACCTTGGCCTCGGCGGTACGGTTGGTCCTGGCCAGGAGCTGGGCGAGGTGCATGTGCGTCTCGGGGAGACGGGCGATGGCGAGGGCGGCGCGGAGCTGCTCCTCGGCCCGGGCGGTTTCGCCGAGCTTGCCAAGAACGACGCCCAGGGTGTCGTGGAACGAGGCCTCGCCGGGGGCGAGAGCGACCGCACGCTCGGCGTGCGGGAGCGCCCGCGTCGGGTCGTTCAGACAGGAGTCGTAGAGATAGGCGAGGTTGTTGAGCGTGCCGGGATTGTTGCCGTCGAGCTTGATGCCGCGCTCGTAGGCCTGGATCGCCTCGGGGCAGCGCCCCGCCAGATAGAGCCCGGTTCCCAGGTCGAACAGGATCAGCGCCTGAAGATTCGGGGCGGCGTCGGTGGCGGCGTTCGCGGCCTGCTGGAAGAGCTCGGCGGCGCGGCTCCGTCCCGCATCGGTGGCCGTCTCGCTCCAACGCAGGGCGATCTCGCGGAGGTCGAAGGGTGGAAGTTCGCCCGTCGAAAGCGAGCGCACGAACTGCTCCGCTTCTGCGGTCCGGTCGAGGCCGAACACCAGCCAGAGCTGGTCGTACCAGCCGTTGATGAGATCCGGTCGGGCCCCGAGCTGGGCGCGGTAGGCGGTGTAGGCGCTCTTCAACTGCTCGAGACCGTCGGGTCGGCGTCCGGAGTTCGCCAGAGCGGCGGCGTAGGCGGCGTGCAGGTAGACCGAGCGGGCAATCAGGTCGCGGCGCGATTCGATGTATTTGACCACCGCCGTGTACTCGGGCTTGTGCGTGGGGGTGTCGGTCAGCATCAGCATGACCAGCCGATCGGGAGCCGCGCCCGGCTCGAGATCCGTGGCCTTGCGATGGGCCGCGATGGCTGCGGGAATGTCGTCCATGCGACTCAGCAGATCGCCTTCGATGCGATGCCAGCGCGGGTCGAGGGGACGAAGTCCGACGCCCTCGCGGGCCACGGCCACCGCCTTGTCGCTGCTGCGCGCCGCCAGCCACAGTTCGACCAGACCCTGGCGGGCCTCGTCGTTGAGCGGGCTGAGCTTGAGCACCCGCTCGATCTCCAGTCGGGCTCGGGTCACGTCACCGCGGAGGTTGTAGATCTGGGCCCGCACCCGGCTCGCCGGCCAGGAGTCCGGGCGCAGCCTGGTCGCTTCGTCGACGAGCGCGAGAGCCTCGTCAAGCGCTCGATCGGAGGCCTGACGATCGGGCCGACGCTGCCAACTCGCCAGCAGCACCTGGGCCTGACCCACTCGGGGAGCAGGATCGTTGGGTCGAAGCTCCTGCGCCCGGCGCAAGGCCAGGCGCAGCTTTTCCGTCGCCCCGGCCACGTCGCCGTTGTCCTTGATCGCCTCGTCGGCCCGGATGCTCAGCAGCGTCGCCTCCATCATGGCCGACTCGCCGTCGATTCCCGCGGCAGCGATCACCGACGCCAGTTCCGCTTCCGCCTCGGCGAGCTGGCTGGTGCGGCCCAGTGCTTCGACGTAGAGCAGCCGATCGGCGGCTGCCTTGGTGTGCTCGGCCACTGCCCTCACGTGCGGGAGCGCTCCGACGAAGTCTCCCCGCTGGGCGCGGGTGCCGCCGATGTACCGATCCGCCTCGCGGCGCTCCGACTGGCGCTTGATCGCCTCGGTGAAGGCGACCTGGGCGTCGGCGGGCTTGCCGATGTTGGTCAGATAGGCACCGAGCGAGAGATGGAAGGTTGCCGGCGCGTCCTGACCGACGGCCGCGATGGCATCCCGCAGGACCTTCTCGCCGACTTCCGGCGTGCCTCGGGCGCGGGCCAGGTCGGCGCGAAGCGCCGCCACTTCATAGCTCCGCGGGTTCTTCTCGGCGAGGGGCTTGAGAACGCGCTCGGCTTCGTCGAGGAAGTCCTTGCGCAGTCCCTCGATCGCGGCCCGCTGCTGATCGCTCGTCAGGCCTCTCCAGCGATCGTCGGGGTAGCGGTCGCGACCGGCGTTGTCGAGCATGAGCTCGCGCGACGGCGCCAAGGTCAGGAGAAGCGCTGCGAGGGCCCCGCCGTTGGCGACATCTTCCGGCGCCGCGGCCTGCAGGGCTCGCCGCTCGAGCAGCGCAATCCGGCGATCACCGTGCACGGCTTCGGCTTCGAGCCAGCGGGCCCGCACGATGAGGCTGGCGTCGCGAAGCCGATTGGCGTCGCGGAGCACCTGCAGCAATCGCTGGGGCTCGCCCGCGGCCTGCAGAGCGTCGGCGTACATCTCGACCACCCGCATGTCCTGCGGCCGCTGCGAATACGCGCTCTCGTAGGCATCGACGGCTCCGGTGATGTCGCCGAGTCGCCGCCGGACCTGGCCGAGAACCACCAGCAGTTCGGTGCTCTCCGGATTCTTCTGGAGGGCCTGAGAGGTGATGGCCGCGGCCTGAGTCAACTGTTCGCGGCGCTGCGCAGGGTTCGTGACCGCGTTCGCTTCGGAGCGGCTGACCAGCAGGCGAGCCTGCATCGAGGCCAGTTCGACGGCGCTGAGAACGCCCGGCGTGCGGGCGAGCTCGCGATCGACGATCACCTGCGTGGCATCGACATCATTTCGCATGAGGGCCTGCTCGAAGTCGAGCAGGACGACCGACGGCGGAATCGGCTGGATCGATTCGGCCTGGGCCCGGTACTCCGCAGCCGCGGCATCGAGCTTTTCGGCGACCGCTCGGAACGCCGCAGCCCCGTCGGCGCGATCGCGAGCCTCCATCGCCGCCATCATGTTCCGCTGCTCCTGAGCGGTCTTCGCAAGCGACAGCAGCGTGCGCACGGTCCGCTCGGGCCCCTCGGGAACGTCGACTGCGACCGCCCGCACGATGCGCTCGATCGGGTCGTTGGTCTCGGCGATGGCGATGGTCTTCTTCAGGAAGTCGTCCTCGGGCATTCGGACGAGCCCCTCTTTCGCGAGTTCGATGGCCCGCGCGGGGTTGCCGAGCAGAAGCTCGACGTACGCGAGACTGCGGATGGCCCGCATCTCCCCGGGATTGGCTGCATACACGGTGGCGAGAAGCGCTCGTCCGCCGGGGAGGTCGCCGCGCTCGAGCCGCGCCTGGGCCGCGATGAGCTGTCGACTCGTCTCGTCATCGCCCGAGCGGAGCAGTCCACCCAGCGCGACGACGCGGGCGTCCTCCGGGGCCATCGCCCGGGCGTCCGCAAGCGTGCGCCTGGCCTTCTCGAGATCACCCGACTCCTGCTCGACCTGGGCCTTCAGGATGATGGCCTCGAAGAACCCGGGCGAGCGGGTCACCGCCTGCGCGAGGCGCTTTCGTCCCAGTCCCAGCTCGCGAGCCTTGCTGGCTGCGAATCCAGCCTCGTAGAGGACATCGGCCGGGGCTGCGGTCTCGCCGACCAGTCGGATGTAAGCCTCGTACTTGGCAAGGGCCTCGCTCCAACGACCCATCGCGGTCGCCATGCGTCCCTCGGCGCGAAGCACTCGGGCGTCGGTGTCGGGCTCCTCGCGCTCGGCGCGAAGACGCTTGAGAGCCTCGCCCGCCTCGGCTCGGATGGCAACCTGCTCCTCCGGAGTGGCCCGCTGCAGCCGCGCGAAGGCGAGATCGAAGAGGGCCGTCGCCGCCGCGGCGCGGAGCTCGGGTTGAATCAAGGACTCGACCCCGACCGGGCTTGGGGGAAGCTCGAGAGTCGCGAGAGCTTCCTTGGTGGCTTCGCGCTGCTCGTCTGCGAAGACCAGCGCGGCCATCAGGGCCTGACGGGGGAAGATCGTCTCCGGATGGGCAGCGAGATAGGTGCGGATGATCTCGGCAGCGCGCTTGCAGCGGCTGACTTCGGCAAACGCGAAGAGCGGCTCGACCACGCGGTCGATCTCCCACGGCTCGGTCGCCAGAGGCAGGTTCTCGAGGACGCGATCCTGAGCGGCCAGAATCTCGTCCGCAGTGATGCTCGCGTCGCCGGCGTTCCGCCGAACCAGGAGAACGCGCAGGGCGCTCGCGGCCACGAGCGGTCCCTTCGGGGCCTTCTCGATGCTCTCGGTCAGAAGCGCATCCGCCCGAGCGGCGAGAGCCGCGGCGGTGGTGTCAGCGCGGCTGATCAGCGAACGCCGGCTGGACTCGTCGTACAGAGCGTCGATCAGGGTGGAGCGGGCGAGATCGCTGTCGGGATGCGCAGCGATCACCTTCTCGAGATCGGCGACGGCCGCGTTGAACGCCGCCGGCTCGAGCATGCGGGACCGTCCCAAGTTGCCGACGGCGCGGTACAGCACACCTTCGAGATGGGCCGCGTCGGGGGGCTCGAAGCTCGTGACCATTCGGTCGGCGACTTCGACCAGAGCCTTCCAGGCGTCATCGCCGCCATCGAGTCGGGCGATGGCGTGCCGGACGCGGATCATGTCGCGGTGGACCTGCGGATTGGTCGGGGCGATGCCGACCCGCTTCTCCAGAAGCTGGAGGTAGAGGGAGAATCGCTCGCGCACTTCGCTGCGGGTCTGCGGAACGACGCGCTCGAGAGCGGAGAAGGCCTTGTCGACATACGCGAGATTGCCCGGTTCCTTGCTCACCGCTCGGCCGTACGCGCTCAGGGCCTGGGTGTATTCGCCCTTGGCGAAGGACTCGTCGCCGCTGCGGATGTGGCGAGTGGCGTCGGCGCGGCTCCGCAGGTACGCGAAGCCGCCAATCACTCCCGCGCCGCCGATCAGCGCGACCAGGAGGATGATGATGAGCCGAGTGTTGAGTCGTGCAGCCATGGGAAGCTCGTCGAAGTCGGGAACCGAAGAAACGGCAAGAAGATCAGGGCCGTCGAAGAACGTTGCGCAGCGGCGATTCGATGCGGATCAGTTGTCGGTGGTCGTTGCAGTCGGAGCGGAACCGGGCACGCCGCGGGCTTCCACCTCGGGCCAGTCGGGGAGCGAGCGCATGAGGTGAGGCAGGAGCTCGTCGAGGAACTCCGAGGTGTATTCCTGGAAGCGCTCCCACCGGCGATCGTCGTCGGCGCGCGCCGGCATCGCGAACTGCACCTTGGTGTAGTAGGCGTACTGGTCCGTGCGCTGAAAGGCGAGCTTGCGGACATCGAGGGCGGAGGAGGTCACTCGGCCGTTGGCGATGAAGAAGTAGCCACCGATCATGCGCTGGTCGGGCCGAGCCTCATCCTGGAACTCCATGGCCCGGATGGCGAACTCGCCGACTGGGACGTGCACTGGAACGAAGCGGCGCAGCACCGAATCGAACGCGTCGGCGGTCTGATAGGGTCGGCCGGTGGCGCGGTTGGGCGGGACCTTCGAAGTGCCCCATGCGGAGGTATCGAGCGTGAGCGGCACGATCCGGGCACCATCGACGAGCACCATGCCTCCGGCGACCCAGCATCGCTCGGGGACATGCGGAATCGCATCGATCATCCCGGTGTAGTACGCGATGTGCAGGGCAATCATCGCGTCGGTCCCCTTTTGGTCGCGCCGCGGCGTCTCGCCCGGGCCCGCCCCTGACCGAGCACTCTCGCTGCGAGCGTCTCGCACGAACGTCCGGTTCAGGTATTGCCGGGTGCCGAGTTCCTCGACGATTGCCTCCGAGAGGATCTGGTCCTCCCCGACTCGCCTCCACGGCCCAAGGCTCGAAGGAATGTTGGCGAGCCCCTCGCGGATCGGCACCGGCTCCTTCTGCAGATAGATGTTGAGCTGGGCGATGGCGGCGCGGAAGCCCACGCCGGCCAGCACGAGGGCCAGGGCGGCACCGAAGAGAGCGAACTTTGCCTGTCGGTCGAATCGCATGGGTCAGCCCTTCTCCCCGTCGAGTGCGGTCCCGTGGAGCGCGTCTTCTTCGACGACCAGCGAACGGAGAATCCACAGGATGCCGAGGTAGATCAGGAAGGCCGGAATCAGCCAGACCAGCCCGATCATGTTGTGAAACTCGCCGGTGGCGAAGTCCATGTCCCACATGCTCAGTATGCCGAGGGTCACCACCCGGAGCACGTTGACGGCGAGCGCGACTGGAATGCCCAACGCCACCAGCGCCACCCGTTGCCAGAGCCTCGGGAGGCCGGTGTAGGCCATGGCCACGCCGAGAGCCAGGAAGGCGACCAGCATTCGCATGCCCGAGCACGCTTCGGCGATGTTGAGGGGATGCGGGACGCCGCTTGACCACACGGTCAGAACGTTGCCGCTGCGGTCGGTGTCGATGCCGATCAGGTTGAGGACCGCGTGGCTCCCGATTGCGGCGTAGTCCTGGAGCTTGAGCGTCAGCAGATCCATGAGCCGCTGCGACACCGTCTGTCCGAAGGCGACGAGGTAGACGATTGGAAACCACAGGATCGCCATCGCCCGCCATCCGAAGATGAGCAGCACCAGTCCGAACAGTGCCACACCGAATCCGGCACCACGGAGGTTGTGATGGGCCAGGGTCTGCGGACCGACGATGCAGAGGAGATACCAGCCGACACCGAGGATCAGGGGAACGAATCCGAACCACGTCGTGCGAGCACCCCGGGCAATCAACTGCTCGCGGCGCAGATAGACGAAGTACCCGGCGATGAGCGGGATGGCCAGCGTGTGACCCCAGTCCGCGGGGTTTCGGATCGCCCATCGCCACTGCGTGGCGAGGAAGTCAGCGAAGACCCAGACGAAGGTCAGCCCGAGAACCGCGGCGCCGATGGCCATGACCGGCGTGGAGGTGCCGCCGCTGACCGAGGCGACCACCGCGTCGTCTCGAGGGGAGACGGCGGAGGCCGCGTCTCCTGCCACGCCGAGAGGCGCCCCTGGATTCGGTTGCGGGATGGTGCTCATGAGAGAAGGAACCCAGCAGTGACGTTCCCGGCGGGCGGTCGGGTCCGTTGATACGAGCGCGCCTGGGCTGGCAGTTCGAAAGTCCCGGGCGGACCGGTGCAGGATGCCTCATCCGAGGAGTCTCACGTCGGGTTCGCGACCGATCCGGGCGGCGTTCGTCCCCACTGGGAACGGGCGCAAGCCCGACTCGAGCGGTCGGGAGCAGGTCCGGGTGTGGACTGGAAACCCAATCACTTCACCGTGAGGCCTCAGCAGGGCTCGTAAGCCGACACCGGCGTCCCAAGGCGGCGGGTCAGTATAACGGTGCCCCGAGGGGCCTCGATCACTGACCGAACTGATTCGCGGGAGGAGCGCCGAAGACGTCGTTGCCGAAGTTCCGATCCAAAAGGAACCCGTACCCGTAGGTCGCCCGGAAGCCGTTCCGCATGATCGCCAGCGGGGTCGCCCAGAAGTTCGTGCCGATGATCACGTGGTCGTTGTCGCGGATATAGAAATCGGGCTCGGTACGGCGACGAATGGCCGCGAGATTCACGCGGACGGTCGCCTCGCGGTTGGTGCCGACGATGCGAATGAGGTCCACTCGCTCGGGGATGGCGACTCCGTTGAGCCCGCCCGCGGCCGCGATCAGGCGGCTCATGGTGAGCCCGCCGGTGATCGGGAGCTCGTAGGTGCCCGGTCGGGAGATCTCGCCGTCGATATAGACGAAGCCGAATTGCTGGGCTTGGACGTAGATCAGGTCGTTGGGTCGGATGACCACGTTCTGAAGACTGTCGCCGGCAATCAGACGATCGAAATCGACCTCGATGATGCGCTCGGCAAAGAGCCCGGCGGAGCCGGTGCCGGCGCCGATTGATGAATCGAGAAGATCCGCGCCTACCGAGCCACCGCTGCCGGGCGCGGGTCGAGCCGCGGCTGCGCCGGCCGTCTGCGTGCTTCCCGGCACGCGCACCCAGGCGTTCGCCGCCTGATCGAAGACGAAGCTGTCGGCGGTGGCGGCCTGTCGCGTTGCGCTCGATGCGGGACGCGGAGTCCTTCGATCCGAGACGCGGACAGGCGCGAGATCGTCGATGTCGACCGCGGGTGCGGCATCCTGACGGAGCGCTCCGGGATTGATGCGCGGCGCCGGTTGGAGCGGCGCACCCGGTCCCAAGTCCGCTGGAGGCGGTTCGGTCCCGCGCTCACCTCGCTCGAGCTCACGGATGATCGAGTCGAGGTCCTGCACCGGTGCCAACGGCGTGGCGCCACCCTGCGACGTCGGCGTCCGCACGTCCCACGGAGTCGAGACCGACTCGTCCAGCGGAACGCGGCGGATGATGTAGATCTTGTCGGTCGTCTCGGGCGCGCCACCGGCGATGGCCAAGGCCTCGAGGAGGCGCACGTCGGGCCGCGTGAGTCGATACGGCGCCGGCTGCGAAACGCGTCCCATCACGGTGAACTGGAGACTGCGCTCCGATTCGAGAGTGACGTTGACGACCGGCTCTCGGAGCACGTCGGCGGCGCCCTTCAATCGGGCGATGATGTCCTCCTGGACTTCCTGAGGCGTGCGGCCGCCGACTGGAATATCGCCGATTCGCGGAACCCGAATGCGACCGCCCTGGTCGATGTTCGCGAACAGGATCTCCATCTTGTTCGGGACGAGGAGCTCGAAGATCTCGACGCGGAGCGTGTCGCCTGGCGCGAGTCGATACAGGAGATCGCTCGGAATCAGGTCTTCGCTCTGGGGCGGCGACGCGTTCTGCCACGCACCTGCATCACCCTCGATCACATCGATCCTCGTGAGGATCGGCATCGAGGTCGGCGTGGTCGAAAACGAACCGGTGCGACTGGGGTCGAAGAACGAATCGACTTCGCATCCACCGAGGCCGAGCGCGCTCAGCGAGCAGCACGCGGCGCAGAGCGCGAGCAGTCCTCGGTCATCGATCGTCTTGCACCTCCGGGAGGGTTCACGTGTCAACATCGGTTCCTCTGGCGGTGTCTCGGTCGTCGAGTCGGCCGGATCAGCACGTCGGGAAAGTACCGGAATCCCATCGATCCGTCCAAGCGAGGCCCCGCACGACGCACGTGGCTCAGGTCACTCCTGCCACGGACGGACGTCGACGGTCCACATGGCGGGATCCGGCGTCTCGACCGAAAGCAGCGTCCGATCCTCGGAGGAGAGTCCACCGTTGCGGACCAGTTTCGAGAGGCGAACCGTCTTGCGATTGCCCACCGGGTCGACCGCCACGACGCCCACGGGGAGCATCGTCGCGGTGTCGTAGTAGAGGTCGACTCTCACGAATTCCTCGGCAGCCGGAGTGCCGGACTTCGGCACCAGCCGAAGCGCGGATACCGCAGCCATGTCGAGCGCTTTGAGCAGCCGAGCCTCCGGAGGCGGGGCGGCGGAGACCTCGAACCGCGCCAGGACCTCGTCCTTGCGCTGGCCGACCGGCAGCGGGAAGGGGCCCTCGCCGAGCTTCAAGGGATCGAAGGTCTTCCCGGGAGGCACGATCTGTCGCTTGATGAACTGCTTGCGGGTTCGGTCGATTTCGCAGAGCCAGCCGTCGGCGAAGACGTACCACTGTTCGAGCGTGTCGCTCCGTCCGGCGGCATCCACGTACTCGTTGAAGAGCACGCCGAGCCGAGTCGCCCCGGCCTCGCGGACGTAGAGGAGTCGACCGAACTGGAGTTCGGCACCTCCGGTCAGCTCGTCGTACTTCTCGTAGGCCACGACCGCCTGGAACTGCTGGAGATCGTCGGAGGCCCGCTCGAGCCGCGTCAGGAGTTCGACGATTGCGGGATCAGGAGCGGCCAGCGGCAGGGTCGCGGGTGCCTCGACGGGCGTGCTCGGCGGGGCCGTCGAAGGCGGACTCGCCGGTGCGGTGGTCCCTGCCGGAGGAGGAGTCGTGGTCGGAGGCGCGCTGGCCGCTCTTCCCCCGAGGCAGACTGCCGGCGACAGGAGGAGGCTGAGGATCAGGGCATTGGGCATTCGGTGACTCGTCGGGAGCGTGCGCGGGAAGAGTGGAAGACGCCGCAGAACGCGAACAGGTTCATCGGACCGTCGAGGTCGGGGCGATCCGAGGTGTTGACCCTACAGGCGATGCGACGGCGATGCGCGGGACTCGCAGACGCGGAACTGGGGGTCGAAACCGGGAGCCCGTCGTGATGCTGGCGGAGACAGTGCAAACGACCGCGGCGGCGGCGTTCCCATTCCCTCGCCGGATTCGAAAGCTGGGCAGCGGCGGGGCGGGCCCACGGTGGTCAGGCGGGGCGACCACGCCGAGTCATGACGGCCACGTCGACGATGCCGTCATGCCGAACCAAGTTATTCTCCGTGAGTGGGTGCTGTCGACGCCGAGTCGGAGCGCCTCGTTCGGTTCGGCGGACCGACCCTCCCATTGGCCGCTACTCGAGAAAGCGACTCATGACGACTCGGAACTTCTCAGATGGGCGACGGATACTCGACACCGCAACGGTGTGGGAGCCGAAGATGGGCTACTCCCGCGCGGTCCTGTACGGGCGGAACCTCGCCATTTCAGGGTGCGTCGGGATCGAGCCCGACGGCAGCTACGCCCCCGACCTCGAAGGGCAGACCCGCAGGGCAATCGGGCGGATCGGCGAAGCCCTCGCCGCGTTCAACCTTGATCTCAGGCGGATCGTGCGGCTGCGGATCTACACCACCCGAATCGAGGAGTGGGAGTCGATTGCCACAGTGCTCGGACCGCTCTTCGAGCCGATACGGCCGGCAAACACGCTCCTGGGCGTCGCGGCACTCGTGGACCCGAGAGCGCTCGTTGAAATCGAAGCCGACGCGTGGCTCGGACCGCCGGAACAGTGACCAGCTCGCCATCGGTACTCGCTTCGGGAACGGACTCGGATGACCGCCATTCACAGACAAGTCGAGCAGCTTCGGCTCGGGACCGATCCCACTCTGGTGAGCCGGGTCGGCTCGGGCTGGGTCGTGCTGGGCGGCACCCAGGTGGTTCGGGGGTACTGCCTGCTGCTCCCGGACCCGGTGGTCCCCAGCCTCAACGACCTCTCACGCGGGGCGCGTAGGACCTTCCTCGAGGAGATGGGATTCCTGGGCGATGCGATCCTCGAGGTGACCGGCGCCACCCGAATCAACTACGAGATGCTTGGCAACCTGGAGCCGGCGCTCCACGCCCACGTCATTCCTCGGTGGAACAACGAGCCCGAGGCCGTGCGAACTCGCCCGATCTGGTTTCACGACTGGGAGCGCGCACCTCGATTCGACCCGACGCGAGACGCGGCCTTGGCTGTGGCAATCGCCATGGCCCTGCGCCAACTGACCGCGTGACCACACTCCCCGTCGGGACGAATGGACGCGGGCGCTCGGAGCTTGCCTGCGGCCCTCGTCTGGACTTGGAACTGAGCTCGGTCACTGGTCCTGGGCCGCTGGACTTGGACATGGGCTTGGGGTGCGTTTGACGGATCGTCGTCGGCCCCAACTTGATCAGGGAGCGAGCAGGGAGCGAGCAGGGAGTCGGGGGGCAAGGAGCCCAGCCGCCGGCGTATCCGCAGAAGTGATCCGCCGAGCCGCTGGCGACGCAGCCAGCCGACTGCCTGCTCGGCTCGAAGCCAGTCGCGGATCCGTCTATGACACACCCGAGGACTGGACCGATCACGCCAGGCTGTTCGGAAGTCCTCCCTCGGCGGTGGGACTCCCACCCCGCGGATACCGACGAGGCCCCGGTCACGACCGACGCGCGGAGATGCATTTCAAAAACACAAACACCCTGCGCGAGGCGCAGAGTGTTTGTGCAATATAAGAGTAAACAGTTGGGTCGCCTTGATCGCACGTCACCGTGCGACTATCCAACGGACCGAAGTCCGTCGAACGAGAATGTGTTGACAGGAATTTGTCTCCGCAGATCGCTCTGCGTGACATCTACATTTTCCCGTAGAAAGGAGGTGATCCAGCCGCAGGTTCCCCTACGGCTACCTTGTTACGACTTAGTCCCAGTCACCAGCCTCGCCGTGGGCACCTCTGAATTGAGGCGACTTCGGGCGCTGCCAGCTCCCATGACTTGACGGGCGGTGTGTACAAGGCTCAGGAACGTATTCACCGCGGCGTAGCTGATCCGCGATTACTAGCGATTCCGACTTCATGCGGGCGGGTTTCAGCCCACAATCCGAACTGGGGTGCGCTTTAAGCGATTTGCTCCACCTTGCGGTATTGCATCGTTCTGTACGCACCATTGTAGCACGTGTGCAGCCCTAGGCATAAAGGCCATGAGGACTTGACGTCATCCCCACCTTCCTCCGGTTTGACACCGGCAGTCTCGCTAGAGTCCTCAGCATTATCTGTTAGCAACTAACGACAGGGGTTTCGCTCGTTGAGGGACTTAACCCGACACTTCACAGCACGAGCTGACGACAGCCA
>ENA-ORBV01003712-ORBV01003712.1-microbial-mat-metagenome-genome-assembly--contig:-NODE-3712-length-30213-cov-38.827781_pt1 | contig 30213 bp, 26 predicted proteins | sample MGYA00237777_ERZ505514 | MGnify/ENA primary metagenome ERZ505514 (study PRJEB26160, sample SAMN06269048) | microbial mat metagenome | isolation source: Oligotrophic lake microbial mat | place... | reverse complement strand
TTTGCCGGGAAGGCGGGAAGACGGGAAGGGTGCGGGAAGGAATTTATTTGCCGGGAAGGCGGGAAGACGGGAAGGGTGCGGGAAGGGAAATATAGTGATTGTAATCACCTGGAAGGCGCAAAGATTTCAAAAGCCAGATAGCTTCGCTGCTGTTCGAGTCTTTCAAAATACTATTTAGTGTTGTATTATCCAAGCGTGAGAGGTTTAATCTCCATTCGCAAGCCAGCATTAAATTTCTATAACTCCCGAAGTCCATTACAATAACTGAAAACGCATTATAAAAGGCATACAGGGTGCATGATAAATGGAACCCGATTGCAATAGTGGTTGCTGTTTTGTTTTCGTAACACTTTTTGAATCATTGAAATTGGACTACAATATTTTAAATCTTCCGTCTGTATAAGCCTTTTTACTTACAAAAAAACGTCCGCTACAATCTTAAAATTTTCTCTTTGTTTTATTTTTAAAACTACAGTTTCTTTGTTTTATAAAATTTCAAACCTTATAAAAAGTATTATGAAACTAAAATTATTTATTCTCCTTTATGGGTTATTATTCTCCTTAAATATAAAGGCGCAACCTATTCCTCAACTCATTAAAGACATCTCTCCCGGCCCTGGAACCAGTGCACCATGGCGATTTATCCAAATGAATGAAATTTTGTATTTTGTAGCTAATGATGGTGTAAATGGCTCTGAACTCTGGCGAACGGATGCAACGGAAGCCGGAACGTACATGGTAAAAAATATTGGCTCAGGAGATTTCGACCTTTGTGAATCAACAAATGGCTGCAGGGAAGAATCCATAGTGATGAATAATATTTTGTACTTCAAGGCAAGTGACCCTGTACATGGAGCAGAATTGTGGAGAAGCGATGGAACAGAAGCTGGCACTTACCTTCTAAAGGATATTAATCCGGGAATTGGGGATTGTACAAATTATTATATGAGCGGGCAATATTTTGCTGTACTAAATGATATTTTATACTTTGCAGCAGATGATGGAAATAATGTCGAATTATGGCGAAGTGATGGAACTGAAGCAGGAACCTATCTAGTAAAAGATTTTGCCGCAGGAATAAGCAGTTTCCCGCAGTATATTACAGCCATCGAAAATTATATTTATTTCCGTTGTATAAATGCTTTGGGGAATGCGGAACTTTGGAAAAGTGATGGAACAGATGCCGGATCTGTATTATTAAAACAACTTTGGATATATTCTCCTGAATATAAAAATATGTTTATTGAGTATGATGAATATATTTATTTTGCAGGGGGTGATGATCCTGATAATATCTATAACTTTGAACTATGGCGCACAGACGGCACTCCTGCCGGTACAGCATTATTTATGGATATAAATGAAGTTGAAGAAGTTGGAAGTACGCCACACCAGTTTCACATATTAAATGATAAATTGCTTTTTTCAGCTGACAACAGCCATAATATATACATAAGTGATGGAACAGTAGCGGGAACAGCAAAACTCTCAGATCATAATGGAAATGAATTTGATGCAACCTATGAAGCTTATTTGCTAGCTGAAAGTAAATTTTATTTTCAAGCTACCAATGATGAGGATGAATTGGGTTTATGGGTGACAGATGGAACAAATGCCGGAACTAAGTTTTTATCTGCAATTGAATCTGGAGTGTTTTCTGAGTATGCTAATTTTAATGACTATTATGCTACCGCCGTAAACGGAAATAATATCATTTACCGTGGTTACGATGATGAAAATGGTTGTGCTGCAATTTTTCAAAGCGATGGAACTGCACCAGGAACATTTCAAACTTTAGAGTGTGATATACTTTCTTCAGTTTCATCCATTATCACCTATAACGGTAAAGTAATTTTAAGCGGAGTTGCTGATACTTATGGGGGCGAATTATGGATGTTTGAACCGGAATTTAATACAGGATTACATAATTTTTCAGAAAGTGACCGGATAACTATTTATCCCAATCCCGCAAGTGAATATCTTCAATTTTCTAATATTGGACAAGAAATATCGAATGATGAAATTGAAATACATAATATTGAAGGAAAAATTATGAAATCATATCCTTTCTCAGATAGAGTAAGTATTTCTGATTTAATACCCGGGATTTATTTTATCACAATAAATAATACAGTATCAAAATTTATAAAAGAATGAATGATGAATTGTGAGGAGAATTTAATCCAGTTTCAAACTCAGCATTCATTTAGTTAAACAACCAAATCCACTCCATTAACTAATCAACTAAACGCAATGAAAAATATACTCACAATAACTGCATTCTTCATCACGCATACAATTCTTTTCTCCCAAATTCCAACTTACGATTGGGCTTACAGCATCGGTGATGTTGGGCAGGAAAATTTAGATGCTCTTATAACCGATAGTGAAAATAATATTATAATCGGCGGGCAAATGTATAGTACCACCGACATGGATCCCACTGAATTTTCTGAAATACTATATCAAATCGGTCAGCAGGATGCTTTCATTGAAAAATTTGATGCAGATGGAAATGTTTCCTGGGGTGTAAATTTTGGTGGGCCTGCATATGATGGTATTTATAAAATGACTGTTGATAATGCAGATAACATTTATGCCATCGGATATTATGGATATTCTGCGGGAACAATTGATCTAAATCCTGATATTGTAGATCAGGATCTGGTAGTGGCGCATGGCGGCTATGATATGTTTATCACAAAATTTAATGGAGATGGCGAGTATATTTGGGGGCATGGTATAGGAGCAGTGGAAGATGACTGGATAAATAATATTACAATCGATGATGCAGGAAATATTTATATTACTGGTCAATTTAAAGGCACGGTTGATTTTGATGGAACTGAAGCCGGTATACTAGAAATAAATAGCACTTTTGATAAATATGATGGTTTCCTCGCAAAATATAACGCAGATGGTGAGATAAGCTGGGCATTTAGAATTGGTGGTGTTGATGATGATTTTGCAAATGAAGTGGCAGTAGATGCAGCGGGGAATATTTTAGTTACAGGAACATTTCAAGGAACTGGTGATTTCTATGGGCAATTGCTTACCGCAGCAGATGGTACAATGATTGGTTGGCCAAAAGAAGGAGATGCTTTTATTGCAAAATATAATAGCGATGCTGATCTTATCTGGGCTAAAAGTATTTACGGTGATGATGGATTTAATGGCGGATACAGCAATACGGTTCAAGCACTTGCTATTGATGATGCAAATAATATTTATGTAACCGGAGTAATTTACGGCGAAGGCGATTTTGATATGGAAGCAGGCGAAAATATGATAGAAACTTATTCGGATTATGATTCATATTTCGCAAAATATTCTCCTGACGGAAATTTTATTTGGGCGCATACCACTGCCCCAAAAGTGATAGGATACAATTTGGATATGATAATTGATGCACAGCAGGATATTTACCTTACAGGTGATTTTAATTATAGCAGCGGATCGCCTTATGAAGCAGATTTTGATTTTAATCCAGATAGTATTTATGCACTGCAAGCTAAAGGTGAAAAAGATATTTATATCGCAAAATATGATAGCAGTGCAGAATTGATATGGGCGTTTAATTTGGGTGGTTCCGGTTGGGATTTTGCAACTGCAATTGCCCTTGATAATGATTTTAATATTTGTGTAGGTGGATGGTTTTTTGATAGCGATGATTTTGATGCTAACCCGGACAGTAATTTTATATGGCTACCCTATACTGCCCCTGCATATGGTAATAATATCTGGATGGGCAAATATCATCAGGATGGAATTACTCCAGTATTATTAAATGAATTAGACGCTGCGGATCAAAAGTTTGTTATTTACCCCAACCCCGCTGTTGATAAATTAAATATTTCAATTATTGATAATAAAAATGAAACAATTAAATTATATTCAATTACCGGAAAGTTAATTTACCAAATTCCGTTTACAAATGAATTGAATATTTCCGACTTACCAGTAGGAATGTATTTAATAGAAATAAATAATGAAATACAAAAATTTATTAAACTTTAAACACGCAGCAACTTTTAAGAATACTTATTTTATATAACATACTTTTGAGTGAAATCTCAGGGGTTTGAAAGCCTGCTTCTTCATGCAAATGGAAGGCAGGTTTTTTTTTACTCTTATAAAATAGGTATTTAATACCTCTTAAAAAATAGCGTTGTTGTCCGATTAAAATTAGTAACATGTTTGCAGGTGATTTTTTTTGCCGGTAAGGCGGGAAGACGGGAAGGATGCGGGAAGGAATTTATTTGCCGGGAAGGCGGGAAGACGGGAAGGGTGCGGGAAGGAATTTATTTGCCGGGAAGGCGGGAAGACGGGAAGGGTACGGGAAGGAATTTATTTGCCGGGAAGGCGGGAAGACGGGAAGACGGAAAGGGTGCGGGAAGGAATTTATTTGCCGGGAAGGCGGGAAGACGGGAAGGGTGCGGGAAGGAATTTATTTGGAATGATGTTTTTTGCCGGGAAGGCGGGAAGACGGGAAGGATGCGGGAAGGAATTTATTTGCCGGGAAGACGGAAAGACGGGAAGAGTACGGGAAGGAATTTTAGGTGATTTTTTTTGATATTCAGTGCGATAATAGGTTAACGTAAAATGTTAAAATAGAGAGAAGAGTAGGCAGTTTATTAACGATTTAGTATAGTTACAATGATGAAAAATTATATACTTCTCGTTTTAACCCTTATTGCATTAAATAAATTATTTGCAAAGGTTGGCGGTGGCGATCCTCCGGTTATATAGAATATGTCGGATTTGGATCGGAAGTGTATTTATTAAATGAAAGCATTGACGGAATTACCTATTTCTGGGATTTTGGGGATGGTGCTGCATCAACAGACGTCAGTCCCGTTCATGCATATCCCGAACCCGGAATTTTTATTATTTGTTTAACCGCAACAAATGATTTCGGATCGGATACTTATTGTGATACATTAAATACCTTTTATCCTCCCTCCGCCGATTTTTCATTTACCGGAGATCCAACTGTTACATTTACCGATATGACCGTTAATTTTCCCGATAGCTGGGATTGGTTTTTTGGTGATGGAGATATTTCAAATATTCAAAATCCGGAACATACTTTCTTAACTAACGGCGATTTTAATGTCTGTTTATCGGCAGGAAATCCCGGAGGAACTAGTTACGTATGTAAAACGGTTTCGATAAGCAGTTATATTGTCCCCGATGCCGCATTCAGTTATTCAGGCTATCCTGTGGTTTCCTTTATCGATCTTTCGGAAAGGGAGCCATTTGAATGGGATTGGAGTTTTGGAGATGGCAATATATCTGTTTTACAAAACCCGATACATATCTACGAGTACAACGGCATCTATACGGTTTGCCTCACAACAACGAATGCGGGAGGTTCAGATATTCAATGTTAAACAGTATTTATTTCCAGCGCCCTGACTGGTCCTGAAGCAGATTTTTCTTATCTCATCCTAGATCTCGGAATTGCTTTTGTTGATGAATCAGCAAATGATCCCTTTGAATGGAACTGGGATTTTGGAGATGGCAATACTTCCACCGAACAAAATCCAGCACATGTTTACGACGAATCCAGCAATTATGAAATTTGTCTCATTGCAACAAATGCCGGCGGATACGATGTTGCCTGTAAAACTGTTTTTCTGGAAACGACGATCTCTGATCTGTATCGTATTTCATATATCCTCTACCCTAATCCTGTAACTGAAACGGTAAATATTCAACTTCAAAAAACAATTTCCAACGGAGCTATTAAAATATATAATGCGATGGGAAATATTGTTTCACAAAGTAATATGGTACATAATAATATTGTGCATATTGCTACAAGTGCGCTGCCATCCGGAAATTACTTTTTTTTAATTGAGAAAAATGAGGACAGGGTTTGTTTTGGGGAGTTTTTGAAGATGTGATGTACTTCCCAGCAGGGTTCGGCCCCTAAAAATTAACTAACCCGGCCAACCCTCCATAACGAAGTCTAGACTTACCTAATACCAACGTAAAGATAATTCTGTATATTTATTTAATTTTTATGCATTATTGCAACATGAAAAAGATAAATACGTCAATAGTAATCGGATATTTTACCTTAATCTTACTCGGATGTAACAACAACAAAAGTTCTGAGTTACCTAAACCACTCGGCCAGGAAAACGATGTAAATTCCATAAATGAGCCTTGTATTTATACTAATTTAATGGATAATACTTATCCGTTTAATAAAATTATTACCGCAGATATATTAAGATCTAACGCAAATTTGGATAGTATAACTGTATCATATACTGAGAATACACATGATGCGACGATCACAGATTCTATCTTTACCGATTATGTAAATGGCGACAAATTTACATTCTTGAGTAACATTTCTAATTCCTTCATTTTAAGCGCAGATATCAGGACAGATAGAGTTAAATTATTAAAACAGCAACTTGCCATTGGTAATCACGTTGGTACTATACACCCGGATATCAAACCCGGTATCAATTGTGGACAAATTAGAATTAGCGATTCCGAATCAGAATCCTATTTTGATATTTATCAAGCTGACAGAAAAATTACAAGGATCACTTATAATCCATATTTTGATTAGCCTAATTTAGGTAAAAATATAAATAAACTTAAAAAATATAAAAAAATGAAAGTACATGCACTTCTTCTTTTAGCATTCGTTTTATTAATCTCCAATCAAATATTTGGTCAGGATCTCATCAGGATGGAACATCAAATTCAGGTTGATTCAGGGATAACCAATGGAGGTTCAACTGCCTTAGGTCATTTAGATAAAATCGGAATTAATGACAAATTAGAAGAATATGCATGTGATTGCTCGCATAACGCAGGCAATAAATTAATTTTTACTGTTTCTCAACAGTCAGACCTAGTCTATTATGAAACTTATTATGACAGTTCCTATACCCAAATAAAAGAACAAGGTTATTATCGGCTCATATATCGAGATAATGAATATGGATATTGCTGGACAAAAGATCTTATTTGGAATTATTACGATACAAATGGATTATTAACTAAAAAATTGTACTTTAATAAAAATGAAATAAAAAGTACACCAAGGATGCCGCAACCGGAAAATTGATTACGAATCAGAAACAAGAAATGGAATTTATGAGAAGAATATCTTTACTTCGAATTCCCAGCAGGGTTCGGCATTCCATAAAATAAATATAGCATGCCAACCCTGCGTCATGACGGCACAGCCTTGCTGCGAAATACTGTCAACACTCCATCATCAAAAAAATTTCCTTTTTGAAACTTAATTTTGCGCTAACTCATTAATTATCAAAAGACAATATGAAAGAAGTATATATAGTAGCCGTTGCCCGAACGCCAATCGGGAGTTTTGGGGGAGCTTTAGCATCGTTAACAGCGCCACAACTGGGTGCCCATGTTATAAAAGCCGCCGTTGAACGCTCCGGAATTCAGTTTTCCGACGTGCAGGAAGTGTATATGGGCAATGTGTTGTCCGCAAACATCGGTCAGGCTCCCGTTACACAGGCAATGCTTGCAGCGGGCATTCCCGATAGTACCCCATCTACAACAATTAATAAAGTGTGCGCTTCCGGAATGAAAGCCATCATGCTCGGAGCACAATCTATTATGCTTGGAACCAACGACATTGTGGTTGCAGGAGGAATGGAAAGCATGAGCAATGTTCCCTATTACCTTGCCAGCGAGCGTTGGGGAGCAAAAATGGGAAACAAGGAAGTTACCGACGGCGTTATAAAAGACGGTTTGTGGGATCCTTATGGCAACAAACACATGGGAAGTTGCGGTGAAACCTGCGCCAGGGAATATAAATTTTCAAGAGAAGATCAGGATAATTATGCCATTGAAAGTTATCGTCGCGCCGCAGAAGCCTGGAAAAACGGATATTTTGCAAATGAAGTGGTTCCGGTGGTTATTCCTCAAAAAAAAGGAGAACCCATTATTGTTCGGGAGGACGAAGATTTTACGAAGGTGAAAATAGATCGTATTCCAACCTTATCTCCTGCGTTTGAAAAAGATGGAACCATAACTGCAGCAAATGCGAGTAATATTAATGATGGCGCCTCAGCAGTAGTGCTTATGAGCAGAGAAAAAGCGGAAGAAATGGGTATTAAACCCCTTGCAAAAATTATTGGTTTTGCCGATGCTCAACAAGCTCCGGAATGGTTTACCACCACACCCGCGAAAGCAATGCCGAAAGCAATCAAAAATGCAGGTCTGGAAATTAGCGATATCGATTATTTTGAGATCAACGAAGCCTTTGCAGTTGTTGCACTTGCAAATATGAAAGACCTCGGAATTCGACACGACAGAACCAATATTTACGGTGGTGGAGTATCCATAGGTCACCCGGTTGGAAGTTCGGGAGCGCGTATCACCATTACCTTACTGAGCGCTTTACAAAATAATAATGCAAAATACGGATGTGCCGGAATTTGTAACGGCGGTGGTGGTGCAAGTGCGATTGTGTTAGAAAGAATGTAGAAAAGTTTGGGGGGATATACAGAAACGCAGCAATAACAAGAATATTCACATCCTCCCACACAATAATTTTACTTTAAATATCATTTATATGCCTGAGTTTTGTGCTCAGGCATTTTAATTTAATCATCAGCATCCGTTTCAGCCAACTTAACCTCAATGAGAAAAATCATTTTTGCAATTTTAGTTTGTTCAGCATCTGTTTTATCTGCACAAAATGCATCCGAAATATCACCGGAAAACTATTTGAAATTGCAGCAATATGAAGACACGCTGCAGTTTCTCGGCGATTCTGCGGTGCAAAGCAGAAACTGGGAGATCAGAGAAGTTGCCTGTATTCAATTTTTAAAGAGATTAGTTCAAGCTCTCAAAATTGAAAATTCATACCTCTATCCTTTCGATTCGCTCAAAACTATTTCTATTGTTACACCTTCCGATAATAATTTTCGCATAATCACCTGGCAATTAACCATGAAGGATCAATCGTACCGTTATTATGGAACCATACAGATGAATTCGGGCGAATTAAAAATGTATCCACTCATCGACATGAGTTTATTTATTGGAAATGAACAGGATACTGTATTGACCGCCAACAGCTGGTATGGTTGCATCTATTTTAATATCGTAAAACAACAATATAAAAAACAGGATTACTATTTACTCTTCGGTTGGGATGGAAATGATAAATGGAGTAATAAGAAAATAGTGGACGTTTTAACATTCGACCAGTTTGATTCCCCTGTTTTTGGTTCACCTATGTTTTTGTTAAAAGATAATCCCGACCCTAAAACGAGAATAGTTGTGGAATACAAGGAAGATGCATCTCCAAACGTAAATTATGATGAAAAACTTGAGATGATCGTAATTAGCTACCTCAGACCAGAAAACCCAATGTCGGAAGGCATTTACTTCACCTATATACCCGATGGCACCTATGTAGGCTTTTACTTCAAAAAAGGCATGTGGCATTTCAAAGAAAAAGTGTTCGATCAAACACTTGATGCCCCGCCCGACAATACTCCAAAAAGAGAAGGAGTGGATCCAAATATATATCAGCGCTAAGGAAGTTCAAAACCGGCACGGGGAAAGGCAAAGTATAATAAATATCAATCGGATCGTAAGCCGGAAAATTTTGTATGCCAGGGAAAAAGAATGGTGAATAATAATCAAAAAATAATGAACATCAATCGGTTAGTAAGCTTGAAAAGTCGCAGTCACAATCGCAGGCAGTCGTTAACCCAGAACTCAGAATTCAGAACCCAGAATCTGTCTTACGCTGACGTTGTCGGCAGGAAGGCTAAGAACTAATATCCATCTCACGAATCCAATCCTTTAATTTCCCTTGTCCCGATTCTCGACTCAAGATAAACATCCCTCTCCCCTACCCTCTAATTCGACTGAGCAGAATAGAAGTGGCAACAGCGGCATTCAGGCTTTCCGCTTTGCCATAGGCTGGAATAGATACCTCAGTTGTGCAGTGTTTTAAGACTTCAGGACGAATTCCGTGTGATTCACTCCCAATTACCAGAATTCCGGGTATTTCGAAGTTTATCTGGAAAATATTTTCCCCATTTAGTGTAGCTGCATATTTTATTTTGTGGGACTGTTGAAGAAATTCCCCAATGTTCAAGTAATAAATCTCCACTCTGAACAAGGAACCCATGGTTGCCTGAATTACTTTCGGGTTATATAACTCCACACAATCGTCACTGCAAACAATTGTGTGCACTCCAAACCAATCAGCCGAACGGATAATGGTACCCATATTTCCGGGGTCTTGAATGCCATCCAAAACAAGTATCCAATCTTCCTTTTTCAGGCTTTTTTTAATATCCTGTTTTGGAATTTCAATCAATGCTATAACGGCTTGTGGCGTTTTAAAGGAGGATATTTTTTCCATTTCCTTTTCACTCACTTCTTCCACAGCAATATGTTTTGGAATTTTATGTTTATGCTCTCCAATCCAGGTTTTTGTTGCTGCTAAAAGTAGAATATCAGCATTCTCCACCAATGCCTCGGTGATTAATTTATCTCCTTCTATAACAAATTCGGTATAATTTTGCCGATACTTTTTAAGTTTTAAGTTTTGTAAATGTTTAATACGGGCTTTCGTCAACATAGAAGATCATTTTATCAGTTAGTAGCTGTTTTCCTTTGCGCCATTCCTATTATTACAGGATGCAATGCTACTAAATATCTCAAAACTAATGAATATCTCTACGACAAAACCACTATCACTTACACCGATTCTATAATCGGAGATATTGATCCCGATAAACTTGAAGATGCACTAATCGATCTGAGTAAACTTGAAAAAAATGATGAATTGTTCCGGATTTTCCCGCTGAAAACCTCTTTATACATGCTAGGCGATACCGGTATCGACCACTACATAAAATTTCAGGAAACACACGATACCAAATTCTTTTTTCTATTTGACTACGATAAACTATTAAAAAAGATAAAACCACTCTCGGTGGATACCAGCAAGTTCCGAGTATGGCTTACAACAAAGGCGGGAGATAAACCACAACTTATTGATACAGTTCTTATTTCAGAAACTGTCACACGTATCAATAATTATTTATACAACCGCGGTTTTTTTTACGGAAGTTCTACTTTTTCTGTAGCCTTCGACCAAAAGAAACGAACCGGAAGCGTAAATTATGAGGTCACCCTAAATACCCTCTATAAAATGCGCAATATCTATTACGAGATCAATGATATTGGATTAGCATACCGAATAACCAGAATAGAGGAAAAAAGTCAACTTGCACCCGGCAAACCATTTGACGTTGATCTTTTAAAAAATGAGCGAGAGCGATTAAGTGATAATTTGCGCAACGTAGGATATTATAAATTTCAAAAAGAATATGTTTATTTCGAAGTGGATAGCACCTCCGGAAACGACTCCCTCGACGTTTTTGTTAAAATAAGTAATCCTGTGAACGATACCGTACATCATCCTTTCCGGATAAAAAATATTTATGTATATCCAAACTCAGAAACTGATTTTATTGAGGGAACGGTACCCGATTATGCAATTCACTATTCTGATAGCGCTAATGTTAAAAGGGAAAGCCAGCAAAAAGTATTGGACCGATATATTAAAACCGCTTCCGATACCGCTGCAATGCTTATGGTGAAAAAGCGGGAAATAAAGGAGATCAGCGATGATGCTTTATTCCGGTATTTTTTAGAACACGATAACGCCTCCGATAAACAATTTGAAGTGAGCAAAAATGGAAAAATTAAAAGGGTTGTTCAGAAAAAATTGCGCACAGATTATTATCTCATAAATTCAAAAGATAATTATAAACCAAAATCTATAGCCAACAATATTTTCTTAAACCCTGAAAATAATTATTCCGATTCGCTGATCCAACGAACCGTTGCTTCTTTTAGCACTCTGGGAATGTATAAATATGTTACTGTTCAAGTATTGGAAAATTGGGATTCCACCTCCTATTTACAATATATAGACCTTTTAATAAAACTTGATCCGCTTCCTGCTAAAGGAGTATCCTATGAATTAAATGCAAGCACAACTGCGGATTATTTACTGGGAAATTCATTAAATTTAAGTTATACCCACAAAAATCTATTCCATAACCTCGATCAATTTAAAATTAATTTAAAAGGGGGTATTGAAACACAATTAGGTGGAGGAGAAGCATTTATCAATACCTCAGAATTAAATGCAGGTGTAGGTTTGCGGATTCCAACCTTTTTATGGCCTTCTCCGTTTAATGTACCGAAAAGGTATTTTCCTAAAACTGATATCAACCTGAATTTCAATTATATTGCACAGGTAAATGATTTTACATTATTTAATACGGCTTTTGAATATTCATTTTCTATTTATGAAAATTCAAAAAAAGATCGTGCTAATAAACAGCACATTGTTAAAGCACCAATACCTACTATTAATATTGTAAGAGTACCGGAAATATCCGAGGAATTTAAAAATGAATTAAACTTAAATCCGCTATTAAAACAGAGTTTTGAAGAAGTTGTAATTGTTGGTTATGGTTATACATTTTTATTAAATACACAAAAACCCTCCTTTCACCGATGGGATCAATATTTAAGGGCATCCGGTGAAATAAATACTCCTTTTTCTGACTTTATCAAAGTAGATGGTGATTATCGGGTTTATTTAAATCTGAATACAAAAAATAAAATCGTTGCCAGAACAAATGCAGGAATTGCAATTCCATTTAAAACTGCTGATTCTTCCTTTGTGAATACAGAAGTAATACCCTATGTAAAACAATTTTTTACAGGTGGTGCATACAGCATAAGAGCCTTCACCGTGCGTAAACTCGGTCCGGGTGCATATGTAGCCTACGACACTTCCAACTTTAGCCGAATAGACCAGGTTGCAGATATCAAAATCGAATTTAACTTGGAATACCGTTTCGATATCATTAATATTTTGGAAGGCGCAGTATTTTGTGATGTTGGAAATACCTTCACCTTAAAAAAGGATCCTTTCCGTCCGCATGCGGAAATTGCACAACCAAATTTTTTCAAACTTTTGGCTGTAGGTCCGGGTATTGGTTTGCGTTTAGACCTTGCACTTTTTATAATAAGACTGGACGCTGCCTATCCGCTTTATGACCCTGCTTTGGACGGTCCCTTTGCAGAGGAATACAAAACCTATTACCACGATTTGGATTTTGAAATTCCCGCTAAAAAAGTAGCGCTCAATATTGCTATCGGATATCCTTTCTGAAAATATTTATTGCGTAATAAGAACTGCCGGTGCAGGTTTTTGAATAATAATAATTTCACGTTGCCTGCCCAGTTCACCAGGTTCAGGTTTAGATGTTACGCGTCCGGGCCCAAAAGTTTGCGAGCCCTCTGCGCATACGATTCGTTGCACATTTTTCGCTTTCATAGCTCGCTTTTTTAATTGTTATAAATAATAGATGTTGCATTAACTGGTATTACATAAATACAATTTCATGCCAATTTCGCAAATGCCTTATCATATTTACGTAATTTTAACAAAATGTGGTTTCCAAATGTTATTTCGTTTGTATCTTTATGGATATTCAAATTATGAAGAAAAAGGACGGGATACTTCTATTTATTTTTATTGCCGGATTGCTACAAAACATGCAGGCGCAAAATTATATTTTCGATTATAGTATTAAAGTAAACCAGTTTGGAAATACACTCAAATTTCCTTTTGTTGGTGGTTTAAATAATCCGCAATTTTCTGCTATTGATATTAATCAGGATGCAGTAAAAGATATTTATATTTTTGATCGCACCGGAAATAAATCACTGCTACTAATAAATGAAGGATCAGCGGATGAAATAAACTATTTTTATTGGCAACAATATCAACAAAATTTTCCTTCACTTTCTGATTGGGCAATTCTGGTCGATTATAATTGTGATGGTTTAGAAGATATCATAACAGGTTTCGATGGTGGTGTTAAAACTTTCTTAGCTACCTATGATGGATTTACAATTACGTTTACCGAAGATATCTCAAAATTACAATTTACCGAAGCAGGTTTCTTTTTTGATATGGTAGTTGGATATATTGATATTCCGGGATTTGCAGATGTTGATTTTGATGGAGATATAGATGTTTTAACCTTTAATCCGGTTGGTGGAATTGTTGATCATTATATCAATAACCAGGTGGAAGATGGACTTCCCTGCGGAACATTAGCCTTTGAACATATTAATTCCTGTTGGGGAAATTTTTATGAAAGCGGATTAACTAAAGCCGTTGAATTGGATTACGATTGTAAAGGAGTTTCTAAAACTACTGATGGAGTGCATGCCGGTTCAACGTTTATGATATTTGATGAAGATGCCGACAACGACATGGATATTGTTTTGGGCGATCTTGCATTCGGCAATTTAAATAAATTGACAAATGGCGGAGATAAGGATATTGCACATATTACAGATCAGGATACCACATTTCCGGAATATGATTTCTCCTACGAAGTTCCGATATTTCCTGCTCCGTTTTTAATAGATATTAATAACGACAACAAAAAAGATATGTTAGTATCCCCTAATAATATCAACCTCGCAGAAAATTTAACAAATGTTGCGTTTTATAAAAATGTTTCCAATGATAATACTTACGAATTCGATTTTGAAAACGACTCCCTGTTTGTAAGTGATATGGTGGACCTCGGAGAAGGCGCATATCCTGTATTTTTCGATTACAATTATGACGGCCTCCACGACCTCATCATTGGAAACTATGGCTATTTTGAAAGTGGTGATAATGTTGGCAAACTTGCATTGTATGAAAACACCGGAACATCATCAGAACCCGAATTTACATTAATTACACGCGATCTTGCCGGAATTTCAGCATTTAATTTCACTTCACTTGTACCAACATTCGCTGATCTTGATAATGATGGCGACGCAGATATGTTACTGGGTGAAGGTGATGGTTTTGTGCATCTGTTTAAAAATATTGGTCCTCCTGAAGGACCGGCACAATTTATTTTATTTACAGCAAATTATCAGGGTATAGATCCCGGCGCAAACGCTGCTCCGCAATTAATCGATATTACCGGAGATGACCTGCCTGATCTGATCATTGGAGAAAAAAATGGCAACCTCAATTATTATGAAAATACCGGAACTGCAGCAGCTCCGATATTTACTTTGCAAAATGAATTTTGGGGAAATGTGGATGTGCGATCTCTTGGCGTATTAACCGGACACGCTATTCCTTTTCTGCTTAAAATAAATACAGATTCCTATGAATTATACGTAGGCTGTGAGGCAGGAACAATTTATTTATACGAACCAACAGCAGATTTTACAGGTGCATTTACAAAAATTACTGCTACATTTAATAATTTAGATGAAGGTGCTTTCAGCAGTGTGCAATTGCATGACTTAAATGCGGATGGACTTCCGGAATTAATTACCGGAAATCAACGCGGAGGTATTTCTATGTATCGCGATGAAAATTCAATATCTGTTTTAGATGCAAGTGTTACAAATTCAGATTATTTAATGTATCCAAACCCAACAGAAAATGTCATTACATTCGAAGGTCCGGATTTGGAAAATATAACTGTTAATATATATGCTATCGATGGTCGAATTGTAAGAACGGAAACCTTTGCAACGGGAACAAATAAATTAACATGCAATGTAAATAACCTTGTTCCGGGAATATATTTTGTAGAATTTACGGGCAATGATCACAAAACTATATTTATCGGTAAATTTATTAAACGCTGAAAATGAAATTTAATCTCCTCTTCTGTTTTACCATTTTATTTACTGCTAATATTTTTGCCCAATATATTCCTGTAAATAATATTCCTTTCACGCAATGGGGAGAAAGTATAGAAGCACCACTGACCGGTGGATTAAGTGCAGCGCAATTTTCAGAAATAGATCTTAATAACGATGGCAAACAAGATCTGTTTGTTTACGACCGTGGTGGCTGGAACTATTTCTGCATGATCAACAACGGTGCGGGAAGTTATACCTATGCACCTGAATACAATACTTTATTCCCGCACATGGAAGATTGGGTTTTATTGCGAGATTATAATTGTGATAACATTCCAGATATTTTCACCTATTTTATCGGTTCAACTAAAGTATATACCGGCATAATTTCAGCAGGAGTACTATCCTTCGAACTTGCTAAAGAAACCTTGAAATATACAGACGATACCGGTGGTGAAATTGCATTATATACCAGCAGAACAGATATACCATCTATAGATGATATTGACAACGATGGTGATATGGATATTTTATCGTTTTCTGTTTCCAACTCTACGATCCGATTTTATAAAAACATTTCTGTGGAATCAGGTTATGCCTGCGATAGTTTAATTTATGTAGTGGATGAATATTGTTGGGGAGAAATGTATGAAGGTTTTTCCTGTGGCGGTGGAACTTTACACGTAAGTTGTAAGGGAGCATTGGAGGATGCAAGTGCAATGAGAATGCATATCGGCTCAACCATAGTAACCTTTGATAAGAATGGCGATGGCGATGCAGATGCTGTGCTTGGTGATAATTCCTGCAATAATCTCATCTACTACAGAAACGGAGGTTCTGCTGAATACGCAGAAATGGATGATAAGGATTCTACCTTCCCAAAAAACACAGTGCAATTTGATATGGCCACATTTCCTGCAGCATTTTTAATTGATGCAGATAATGATGGAGATGAAGATCTGCTCGCAACTACAAATGATGATATGCTTGGATTAAATACCCAACATGTTTGGTTGTATGAAAATTTAAATACGAACGATACTTTCGATTTTGTTTTTAAAACAGACACTTTTCTCATCAATCAAATGGTGGATGCAGGAGGATATTCCAAACCCGTATTTTTCGATTATAATAATGATAATTTATTAGATATAGTTTTGGGTGTTGGAAATACCTATGGTAAGGATTATATATTTTTTCGGGGATTGTGGTTGTATAAAAATATCGGAACTGCCACTTCTCCGGCTTATGAATTAATTACAAGAGATTTCGGGAATTTAGCCCAATATAATTTTAATCACCTTGCTCCCGCTTTTGCTGATATTGATAACGACGGTGATGAGGATATGTTATGCGGAATAAGTGATGGTATGATACTCTATCTCGAAAATCTTTCCGGACCAACAGGGGAAGCAACTTTTGAACCTATTGTTTATCCATATCAGGCAATAGACGTAGGTGCATTTTCCTCTCCTTTTTTAATTGACATTGATGGTGATGCACTTTTAGATATGATATCAGGAGAACAAAATGGCAACCTGAATTATTATCGCAATACCGGAACAGCAACTGAACCTCTATTTACTTTGGAAAATGATATCTGGGGTGGAGTTGATGTGCGTAAATCCGGATTTATTACCGGCTACAGTATGCCATTTTTATACCGCAATCAAAATGATTCTCTTTATTTATTGGTTGGATCACAAAGCGGTTTTGTTTTCGAATTTAATGAACTTGAAATCGCACCGGAAGGAGAATTTTTTCTTGCTGATACAGCATATCTTACAAATAATTCGGGATTTTATTCTACCATACAGGGAGCGGATATTAATAACGATGGTTCTATGGATTTTGTTTGCGGAAATGTAAGAGGAGGATTAATGATATTTGAAAAAGATATGGGTACCGCAATAGCCGATCCGAATGAAAATAATACCCTGTTTTTATTTCCAAATCCCGCATCCGAACTTTTACATATTCAAACAACAGAAAATTATCTAGGAGCTGAATTAAAGATATATTCCTCCACAGGGTCACTGGTGTTCACGCAGAAATTATCTTCTAACAAGGAAACAATATTTCTCCAAAATATAAAAACATCCGGTATCTATCTGGTTACTTTAACAGGTATAAATACATTTGCCTCCACAAGTTTTATTCTCCTAAAATAAAACTACAGGTCTCCTTTAAATATTAATTCATTGATTGTTTTTTCTCCATAAAAAAGGATTTTGAGACCTGACCTAAGCTCCAAAGTAGCGTAAACCTGTCGGACAAACTGAAAATGCACCAATTCTGCACCATTTTTATTTTAAAAGTTGAAAAATACGGTTATCTTTAAACCAACAAAACGTAAAAAAATGAAAAAAGTAATTACTTCTGTCCTCCTCCTTACTGTTGGGATATTTTCTGTAAAAGCTGCTGCAACAGCCGCTGATCCATCCAAAGCTGCTATTAACGACCAATTGGTTATCACCCTTCCTGTTGACCTTCCGCTTGCCGAATGGTATGTTTTGGATGCAACTTCTATGAATTTTGTTAGTCAGGATGTTATGACTCAATTCTGCACAAATTTCAGTGATAATAATATTATCATGACCGGAAACTTTGCAGAAAAGAAGATCAGCATGCAGGTGCTTCCATTAAGAGATAGTGCCGGTAATATGTGGGATGCTGTAAGATGGAACGATTATTTTGCAAAACGTTCTCCCAAAATGCTTATGTATATGGAGACAATGAATAAATAGTTTCACCTTTATTTATCACACACATTTGAAAAAGGTAAGCTGGTTACTATTGCTATTTGTTTTATCAACAGGAATTTCGCGCGCACAATATTGCTCACCCAACTATACAATCGGCACCACTGATGATGATTATATTGATGGTTTTGAATTAAATACCATTAGCAATCTCGCGTCCGGTGGAGGTGATGGAAGCGGATATTCTGATTTTACAGCACTTTTTACTGAACTTGTTGTTGGCGGAACTTACGAAATACACATTGTTAATACGCCGGATTTCGGAGAGTCGTATCGAGCTTGGATAGACTACGACCAGGATTTTACTTTCGCATCTGATGAGGAGATTTTTACTGGATTTGCCATGGCAGCAGGTGATAATGAAGTGGTTTCTTTTACTGTCCCTCTTTCTGCATTACCCGGATCAACACGATTAAGAATAAGATGTGTTTACTCAGGACTTGAATTTGATGCCTGTGACACAGAAACTTATGGCGAAGCAGAAGATTATTCACTTAATATCCTGGGATTAGAGAACGACCTCGCTATTTTAAGCGTCACCGACATTCCGGATGCCTGCGATCTTGCAGTTGCGGAACCAATATCCGTTACAATAAAAAACTTTGGAACCGAAAATGCAAGTGGTTTTTCCGTGAGTTTCTCCATTGATGGCGGAATTACGGTTACGGAACCCGTAGGCGGAACCTTGCCTGCCGGAAATACCTATACTTATAATTTTGATGCGGGTGGAGATCTTTCCGCTGAAGGATCTCACGAGATCATAAGTTGGGTTACCTATGGTATTGATGAATTCGCGGCTAATGATACAAATAGTACTATCGTAATAAATACTTCCACTTATATGACTACCGGTTTCCCGGAAAATATTTGTTATGCAGGAGTTACTATTTTTCCAAGTCCTATTGCAGGAGGCGGAATTTGGAGCGGCGAGGGAATTATTGATGAACTCACCGGAGAATTAGATCCTTCTTTATTGGGGGGTGTTGGAACTAGCACAGATGTAACTTACACATTTGTAACCGAAGCAGAATATACTGTTACAGAAATTCCTTTTGCTCCCTATTTTTTGATATCACCGGAAGATTTGATACTTGGTGATGATGCTTTTATCGACAATATTGATATTGGATTCGATTTTACTTTTTTTGGAAACGTATATGACCAACTTTTTGTATCCTCTAACGGTTTAATAGGTTTCAGTGCAGGTTCCAATTCTTATACTGTTCAACATTTTCCAAATCCAACTTATCCAAATAATATCATTGCATTGTGTTGGACAGATCTGAATCCGAGTGATGCCGGAGATATCAGATATGAAATACAAGGGACAGCACCCTTTCGCCGTTTTATTGTTGATTATGATGAGGTTAGCCATTACGGCGGTGGCGGATCAATTTCAGGACAGATCGTATTATATGAAACATCCAATGCAATTGATTTTCATGTTACCGATATTCAGGATGATGGCGGAGATATTACTCAGGGAATTGAAAATATAGATGGCACAATTGCTTATGTTACTGATGAGTTATACAATCAAAATCCATTTTCTATGGAAGAAAAAGGATGGAGATTTGCAGTTACTCCTTGCGATGTAATTGTGACGGAAACAATAAATTTTGTTACTCCTCCTGTTGTTGAACTTGCAGATGCTGCCGTATGTGTTGGTTCAACTGTAATACTCGATGCAGGTCCGGGAGCAGAAAATTATATTTGGAGCACTGGTGAAACTACACAGTTAATTAATGTAGAAGAAACCGGAAATTATTGGGTTGTTTATTATTCTAATATTGCTTGTTATACTTCTGATACTTCGGAAGTTATAGTTAATCCTTTACCGTTGATTAATTTGGGTGATAATGGAGTTGTTTGTGAAGGACTAATGCTTGATGCTGAAAATATTGGTGCTGAATATTTATGGAACACCGGTGCAGCTTCACAAACGTTATTTGTTACTGAAAGCGGAACATATTATGTTGATGTTACGAACCCGATGACAGGGTGCGCGAATAGCGATACCATTATACTTACCATTACGCCCCTTCCGATTGCAGCATTTATAACGGAAGCAATTGGTCCACTCACACTCGGCTTTACGAATACTTCAACAGATGTAATAACCACCTATTGGGACTTTGGTGATGGTGCAGTTTCTTATGAATTAAATCCATGGCATGAATATCCTTACGCCAATACTTGGGATGTTACTTTAGTAGTAACCAACGATTGTGGTGCAGATATTGAGGCTGGTTCTTATCAGGTAACAACTGCAATTGACGAATTAAATGGTGATCCTAAAATTATTTTATTCCCAAATCCTGCGTATGATATTTTGAATATTGAAACGTCAGTTGAGGATACATTTTCAGGCATTTCTATTTATACTTTACAAGGTCAGTTATTACTACACCAAAATATCGAACCGCTTTCAAGTGCGTTTAGAATTAATATTGAAACCTTACCTGCCGGAAATTATATGATGGTGCTGGAACAGAAACATATCGCAACCAGCATACCATTTGTAATAACAAAATAATAAAATTTCATACCTATGGGTTTCGTTTATACTTTTAATTATTTCGAAACCTTGTAACACTGTTTAATTGTTGATAATTTAAAGAAATACTATATGTTTAAAAGGGGAGGATGTGTATTGATGTTTATGTGTATTTCTTGTTCTGCACTGTGGGCACAGGATACCTGTACTTTTATGTCGTATAATGTATTGAATTTCGACAATACCGGAAATAATAAGGAGAATTTTCTGATCACGGTTATTGAAAGTATTCATCCTGATATTTTAGTAGTGCAGGAATTGATCGAATTATCAGGTGCCAATAGATTACTTGACAGCGTAATATTAAAAATTGATACTAATTACGCAATGGGAACCTTTATTAATAGTTACGATACGGATAATGGAATTTATTACAGGAAAGATAAATTTGATTTTATATCCAATACGCCCATAAAAACAGAGCTAAGAGACATCAACCAATTTAAATTAATTCACAAATCATCCGATGAAATATTTTATATTTATTCTCTGCATTTAAAAGCAAGTTCAGGAGGCGAAAATGAAATATTGAGAGCGCAGGAAGTTGACAGTTTACGCAAAGCAACCGGTCTGTTACCCGATAGTGCAAATTTTATTATAAGTGGGGATTTCAATATCTACGGAGAATATGAAGATGCCTATTTCGCTTTGCTCGACAGCTCCACCAATGGTTTTGTGGTTGACCCACTGCAAGATGTGCTTACCTCCACCTGGAACAATAGTATAAATGCACCATATCACACACAGAGTCCCAGAGTGCGATCCTTTGGAGGTGGTGCCACCGGAGGAATGGATGACCGTTTTGATATGATGTTATATTCAAAAGGTATTAATGCTTCCGGCGGAATGGAATGTCTCGTTGGTAGTTTAAAAGCAATTGGAAATGACGGCAATCATTTTAACGACTCCATTAATAGTTTACCAAATACATCGGTGACAGTAGATGTTGCTAATGCATTGCATTATTCATCCGACCATATTCCTATCACACAACAATTTATTTTTCCAAAAGGAGAAAAGGATACTGTAACTATAGCAATTAATAATTATGTTTCCGACCAATTTAAAATATTTCCGAATCCTGCAAAAAACATTTTTACAATAAGTGGAATTAAAACACCCACTTTATTTTTCATAACTGATATACAGGGAAAATTGGTCAAACCGATCATTTACTTATCTCAAAATAACACCCTAATTGACATTTCCGATCTGCAAAACGGAATGTATTTTTTAACTGCAAAAACGGAGAATGGAATTACTGTTAAAAAATTGATCAAGGAAGGAAATTAATTTGGGGCCACAAACCTGCATGCCAAGGTATTGTGGAGAAAAAAAATTGCACCAAACCTATTTTTATTCGTATTGTTGACTAAAAAAAAAGTTGCCACGAATGCACGAATGAACAGCCGAAGGATAGGTTTTTTATATTTTTCGTGTGCACACAGAGTTAACGAAGGAACTCTGTGGCCATGAAGGTTGAACATTCAACGTGCAGTATTAACAGTACCCGACGAATTTGCCGGCGAGTTCGTGAATAGTTTTTTCATCCGTATTGTGGAATTAAATAACCTTGAAAGCCGCATTTAATATACGAATATTTATTGTTTAGCGCATGCTGGATGCCTTGAAACGAAACTTTAGGATGCTGTTCCCAATTCCTTCAAACGTTGAACATGTGATGACAACGCACTTAACAGGGTAGGCTTCAAATTATACGGCAATCCGAATTCCTTTGCTGTTTTTTCTACAATTGGAGATATTTTTTTGTAGTGGATATGACAAATATTTGGAAATAAATGATGTTCGATCTGAAAATTCAATCCGCCAACATACCAATTTAAAAAATGACTGTTTCTTGCAAAGTCAGCAGTGGTTTTTAATTGATGTACGGCCCAATCATTTTCAATAGTTCCTTCTGAAGTTGGAATTGGTTGATGCGCACCTTCAACTATATGTGCCAATTGAAATATGATACTTAAAATTAATCCCGCTGTCCAATGCATGATCACAAATCCCAATAACACTTGCCACCACATAAAATTGGTAACCAATAAGGGCAACCCAATTACAATAATTAAATAAGCGATTTTTCTAAAGGCCATTTTAACATATTCTGATTTAGGATTTGCATTTTGCGCATGTGTTAATCCCACCTCATTGTATTTTTTTAATTGCACAAAATCCAATATCAATTTTGTGATGGTTAAAAGACCATAAAAGAAAAATGCGTGTATATATTGATACTTATGGATCTTTTTAAGTGGTTGTTGCTCGGATAAACGGAGTGGACCCGGTGCATCAATATCTTCATCCAAACCTTCAATATTAGTATAAGTATGATGGAGAATATTGTGTTGTACCTTCCAGTTTAACACATTTGCTCCGAGCATATAGAGAGTTCCTCCCAACAACTTATTCAGCCAGGGTTTTTTAGAATAAGAATGGTGAACTGCATCATGCATTACGCCCATTCCAACTCCTGCAACGCCAAATCCCATTATTATAGAAAGCAAAAGTGCTACCCAAACCGGCATTGTTATGGTTAAAATCAATACAAATGGCACAATATAAATAGCAAGCATACCCAAAGTTTTTAAGAACATGAAGCCATTGGCCTGTTTGGAGATGCCTTTTTCCTGGAAGTATTGGTTTACATTTTTCCTTACGGTAGCAAAAAATTCGTGTTGTTGTTTATCGGTAGAAACGTATTTGATTGAATGCATTAATATCCCTCTTTTGTGCAAAGATACGGCAGGATTGGTTGGGAAACTGCGCTTAGGCTGTGGAAAGCTCTGAAACGTTCGTAAGAGTAGCATTACCTAAAGTATTAAAGAAAGTTAAATAGCAACGAAGTAGCCAAAATGTCACATTTTAATGCATTTTTAACAAAAAAATTGGGTTTTTCGTAAAATTTCAGATCCGACACGAAATATGGATCGCAATTATTTTAACGCAATAAGTAACAAATTAAATAATATAGTACACCATCAATCCAACAATTCCACCGGCAAACATTCCCAATATTAAAAATACAATTGCCTGATTACGATATTTTTTAAGAGCCTTAGTGATCGATTGTTGAATTAAAATGGAAATTCCGGAGCTATCATTCACATTCAGTTGACGGTTAAGCAATTTCGGCAAACTCTCTTCCATCTCCGCATGAAATATTACCCGAATTTCGCTGATGAGTTGTTCATCGATGAACATACTTAATACCGGCATTTTTTGTGTGAGTTTATTCGCCATAAAATCATCGAAAAGGTTTATAATATTTTCCTGTATTTTCTGCAAATTTCCAGTACCGGGTTGATGCATTGCGGAATCAAAACTTTGTTTCAGCAATGCTGAAAATCCTGCATGTAATTTAATTCCGAATAATTTTTTGTGACGAAGTGTATGACGCCACAACAACATATTAATTAATCCCCCAACAAATCCGGCAATTGCTCCAATAACAACAAATGAAATTATTGTTGTTTCCATGCAGCAGGATTTTGGCGCCATTCGTTTAATTGCGATTCCATTTCTTTGGCGATGATATTTTTATTGATCGCATATTGTATCAATGCAGGATAATCGCCAATAGTGTATAAATTACACTTAGCCTCTGCAAAAGCAATATCTGCAACATCAAATGCATAGGTAAATAAGGCGCACATGCCTTCCACCTGAGCACCGGCAGTTCGCAAAGAATTTACGGCAGTAAGACTGCTGCCTCCCGTGGAAACAAGATCTTCTATCACCACCACTTTATTTCCGGCTTCCAGTTTTCCTTCAATTTGATTGGTGAGTCCATGTTTTTTTGCCTCGTTGCGCACATAAATAAAGGGTAATCCCAGTTCCTCAGCAACTAATGCCCCGTGTGGAATTCCGGCCGTAGCAACTCCTGCAATGATCTCCACCTCGGGAAATTTTTGACGAATACCATCCGCTAGCGTATTTTTGAGCCACGAACGAATTTCGGGAAAAGATAAAGTTAAGCGGTTGTCGCAGTAAATTGGCGACTTCCAGCCACTTGCCCAGGTAAAGGGTTCTTGCGGGCGCAGTTTGATAGCACCTATGGATAACAGTTTTTCCCCGAATAAAATTGCGTCGTCAGAATTAAAAAGCATGGTTCAAAGCTATAAAATTTTCATCAACGAAGTGCCGGTAAATATTATGTCGGGACCGGGTCCGGCTATAAATACAACTGCAGATGATAAAAATCCGGTTTATTCCTTCTCTCAAAAAAAAGAAATTGATAAAGCCTTTAATATTATTGAGAACAGTTCCGTACTAAAAAGCCTTACAATTTACGGTGATGATGCCCGCGAAATTCGCGATTCCCTTTTTATCGGATATAAAAAAATAAAAGCTGCCGGAGGATTGGTATTTAATAATAAGGATGAAATTCTCATGATATTCCGCAGAAATATGTGGGATCTTCCAAAAGGAAAATTAGAGGCAGGTGAAAGAAAAAAAATTGCTGCATTACGCGAAGTAAGAGAAGAAACCGGACTTCAAAAATTATCCATCGTTAAAAAATTAATGAAGAGCTATCACACCTATTTATTGGAAAATAAAACAAAGGTTTTAAAGGTTACCCATTGGTATTTAATGATGTGCAACGACACTTCAACGCCCATTCCTCAAGCCGAAGAGGATATCGAAATTGCTAAATGGATTGATTCCAATAATGTAAAAGATAAATTGGATAAAGCTTATGCAAATATTCGTTTAGTTGTGGATACTGGAATTTCTACTATGCACCACGGGTAACAACAATTGGTACTAATTTGCTGATATCACCCTTGTGACGCAGCACTTCCTTTACAATAGTAGAACTGATATGTGAAAATTCAGGTGCACTTAAAATAAAAATAGTTTCAATTTCAGGATACATGGTTTTATTCGTTTGAGCAATTACTTTTTCATATTCATAATCAGTCACTCCTCTTAACCCACGGAGAATATATTTTGCATGATTCCTTTTACAAAAATCGATCGTTAATCCCTCGTAACTTTCAATTACCACATTCTTTTCGTTGCCATAAATTTCCTGCAGCCATTTCAAACGCTGTTCCAAAGTAAAATACCCCGATTTCAGCGAATTTGATCCAATTGCAATAATAATCTTATCGAACAAAGGCAATGCTCTTTCAATAATATTCAAATGGCCTAAAGTAATAGGATCAAAAGATCCAGGAAAGACAGCGATTTTGGACATAGAACAAAGTTAGTAGTTTGTTATGGTATTTTTAATGGTGGGGTTTGGAAGTGGTTAGATTTTGTCAATTTAAATATTGCAAAGGCGACAAGGAACTGGGCCACCACTAAAAAAGCGAAAAAACATAATATTTCGAGTAATTTTATTGGGTGAAAGGGCTAAGGGAAATAGGGTTTAAAGGTAGGTGGGATTATGATCCCGAAGGGATGGTGATGGTGGGGAGTATTTGGAGTGGAGGGAAGTGGGTATAGGATTGGATTTAATGGCATGGAGAAGGATGATGAAATTATGGGAGGGGATAATTGCTATACGACATCAGAAAGGTTATATGACCCTAGAATAGGAAGATGGATAAAACCAGACCTATTAGAAGCGGAAGCGACGAGTTGGACACCTTATCGTTATGCGTTTGATAACCCACTAAGATTTTCTGACCCTGATGGAAATTTTGAGATCGATGAAACTACAGCGGCGCAGTATCCCAAACTTAACGCCTATTTACAAAATTTGGCGATCGAATATGCTGGTAAACCCGAAGCTTTTAGAAAAGCATTTAAAGAATATGGACAATTATATGATGCTCAAGTTGATAAAATATTAGAATATAAACTTGTCAAAAACGGCACGCCTATAAGTTCGAATCAAGATAATCCTAGAATTGCAGTTGAAGCAATGACTTCCGCCAATGGCATGACAGCAATAAAAGTATTTGTAAATGGAAGTGGAAATTTTAAAGTTTCAAATGACGGGGTTATTAAACTTAATAAAAGTCTGGTGGAGAATTTTGAAAAAAATCATTCTACAAATGTTGAAACAGAGGGAGCAAAAATTCTTCTGGAGTTAACTGTTTTTCATGAATTAACCCATTATGAAGATAATTTGGATGGCACTGCTGATAAAACACCAATTAGTGCAGTTGGAGGAATAGTAACTTTAAATGGATCAGAGGGTGGAAAAGATTTTGAAAAAAAAGCATATGGTAGAGATATAGGAAATGGAACAACATATAATGATGTAATTACAGACGCAAATAAATATGCAAATGACAATAATATTAATGATGCAGCTACAAAAGATTACTTTAGCAAAGATCATTTCAACCAAGATCTTCAGAAAAACATGGTTGTTCCAGTCGATAATACTCGTGTTTATATACAAACTCCCATTATTGACAAATAGTATACTATTATTGTTTTTTACAACAATTGTATATGGGTGTTCAAGTATAAACTCTGGAAAGCCAGAATCAAAAGCAATGAAAATTGATATACCTTGTTTTTTAAAAGAGCAGGATACGATTGACGCAAATAGTGGATGTCGTGGTTTTTTATTACACAAAAATTTACCAAATTCTCAAAATTATGTTTTAGTTGTTAGGGGAGATAGGTCTCTGTTTAAAAAAGATAGTTGCTATGAGTTAGAAGTAAATGGACCTCTGTATGATAGTCTATTTTTAAATGTATATCTTGATATCTACACTCCCAATGGCTTACAGGGCTTATATTGTGGTGATATAGATATAGTTAATGCAGAACGTCCAGAAAAGGTAATTTGTAATTCAGGAAAAATAAAATGTATTATTCAAACCTTAGGAGATTCACAAGAAGTAATAACACTTGAACTTATTGGCGTAATTTTCGGCTATTCCAAATCGGAAATAAAAGTATCAAAAATTTTATTTAAGAATGTATTGATATCCGAATGGGGTGGTTGAGAAAAGTTGGCGACCATTACAATCTTTCAAACGTAATTAAAAAAAAGAGATTCCCATTACAAAAAGCAACTGTAAAAATGTTCCAAAAAAGATTTAAAATGCAATCTTTTCGTTATTTTTGACTATGCAAATAGCAAATGGAGCATTTGATTACAGCCATTTAATTCATAGTCCCAAAGGGATGATGATGGTGGGGAGGAGATGGAGTGGTGGGAGTGAATACCGTTACGGCTTTAACGGTAAGGAACAAGATCCTGAAACCTATGGTGACGGAAATATTTATGACTATGGATTTAGGGTTTATGATCCGAGACTCGGAAGATTTTTTAGTGTTGATCCTCTTACAAAATCATACGCATGGTATACGCCATATCAATTTGCAGGAAACACTCCCATTCAAGCAATTGACATTGATGGTTTGGAAGAATTTATTATCCACTATGAAACGTTCGAAAATTCAAAAGGCGATGCAAAACTTTATAAAGTTAATCATAGATATTTAACTCAAGCTGAACGCGGTAACCACAACCCGTCAACATTTATGATTGACAATGCCACCTCAGCAAGCAGCATCATTACAACTAAATATGATAAGAAATACCTAGAACGTAATTCAAAAACATATGCAGTTGGAACAAATTACTTAGAGAACGAAGCATATTATCGTACAATAAGTCAATTTAGGAAGGATGGTGGTTATTTGGGACAATCAGTAACGCAATTTGGTTCCGACATTTTACAATTAAATACAACAATTTATTTTAACACTGATCAGGGCATGAATGCCAATGAGGTGAATAGTGCATTTTATAGTTCAGGAGAAGATATGCAGTTGACCTTGGACAATATAGTTGGAGCGCTTGCTCATGATCCATCAGCGACAATAAGTATTGAAGGACTTGTCAGCCCAAAAGCAACAAGCTTAAAAAATACAGTTTCAACACTAGACACCAAAAATAATGAGATACTTGCCTTGCAACGTGCAACAAGTACACGAGACTTTATTATTAATTATGCTGCAGAAAAATACGGAGCCGTCATAACTTCAGAAAGATTTACCTTAACAAGTAAGATAAGTAATTCTGACACCTCAGGATCAACAACCAGCGATCTTTCTGTTGATAGAGCAGCAAACATAACCTTAAAAAATACAGATTAATGAAAAATTTGCCAATAATTTTAATTGCATTATTCGTTACTTTAAGCTCAAATGCTCAAAATGTTACTGTAATAATTTGGTCAGACAATTTTGAATGTATAGTAAATCAAAATATAAACTCCAATTCAATAAATGATGTGGTTGATCAAATCGCAGACACACTCTCACCAACATTTTTTCTTACTACACGTTCTGAAACTGGCGATAAGCTAATAAAAATGCCTATGACGAGATATTTCATCGTTTATAATGGGACAGCAATGAGTGAAGAAGAATTACACAGAAATACAGGTTATTTAAAAACATATAGGGATCATCATTTTTATTTAGAGAATCCCGAATGGTATTCAAGAATTCAAATAAATGATTCAGTTATTTTACAAGTCTCTAATCAAGCTGCTGGACCTTTCCAGACAAAAACTGAATTGTCGGATGGAACATGGTATCAATTCATTGTAAATGACAACAAAGGCAATTTACTTCAGGAAGTCAATATTGTTGATAATAAAATCAACGGATATTTAAAAGAGTACGCGGGTTCCAGCACAAGCAAAGTATCAAAATTTAAAAATGGTATTTTAGTGGACACTTCTTTATTTTTCAATAATAATTATTTATCTGGCTATGAAATAAGGGATAGTTTAGGGCTAAAATTAATGGAATGGGCTAGCTTCTATCCAAATTCACAAAATTTTGCAAATTTTACTGACTATACAATAGGTTATTCATTTACCTTTTTTGAAGATGGAACAATTTCTTCCATGGTAAAGGTCAAAAACTATATTGAAACTGGCATTCTTCTTGAGTTTGATCATAATGGTAATGTAATAGGCAAAAAGAAAACTTTCGAAAGATAATTTCATACGTAGACGCACGTTTTCAGGCTGAACAAATTCAGTAAAATTCTACCTGTATCAATGCAGTGGACTACTGAAAAGTAACCACACGGTAAACTACACTCCAAAACTATCAAATAATTTCCTTAACTGCAGGTTTCCATTTTTGCGGAAGTAGTTCGTGGAGTTGGGAGAGCTTGGTATCGTTTATTTTTGTTAAAACATCTGCCAGCCATTCTTG
>ENA-ORBV01003710-ORBV01003710.1-microbial-mat-metagenome-genome-assembly--contig:-NODE-3710-length-30218-cov-7.255930_pt1 | contig 30218 bp, 20 predicted proteins | sample MGYA00237777_ERZ505514 | MGnify/ENA primary metagenome ERZ505514 (study PRJEB26160, sample SAMN06269048) | microbial mat metagenome | isolation source: Oligotrophic lake microbial mat | place... | reverse complement strand
AATGATAGCCTTCACCAACAATGCCCCACCCGCCGAATCCGCCCGGATTAACGGCGCTAAATCCAAGCGCGCCGAAAATGCCAGCCACAGACACGGCTTCTGCGCCGTCCGCGCCTACCGCTTGCCCGGCGAACCCAATGACGACCAGGCTGAACGCCTCCGGGCCTCCAAAAGCGTCGGCATCCACGGCGAAGTCAAGAATTTTTCCCGAAGTTCACCGCAGCGCAAAGTCCGGGCCGAAAGAAAGAGGGAGGCCGGGAGAAACCTCCCGCTTCGCACTGAAGCGTACCAGCGGATGATCCCAAATGTCGTTGAAAATAAACAACCAACAACGGAAAAGCCTGCCTCCATTGTCGCTGGACGTGACCGCAGCCAAGCTGCGCCGCCGCATCCCAATCCCTATTGCAGGTCTCTGCAACCAGCGACTCAGAAGGCTAAGGAACTGCCGACAGAAATTGAAGGGTATCCCGTGATCGTCGAAACTACCGGAGAGATCCAGGCCTACTAGGGTTAGTGTCCTGTAGTTGAATTGGTGCTTACGGGACCCGCATTCACCTTAACCCAACTTCCGCAGTCTGGCCCAGGATCCAGGAATTTTGAGGTGTTTATGAACCGTGGGCGGCGCGGGCCAGCTTTGGAGAGTCTGCGAAATCACGAATGAAGAGTTGCTCGAATACCGACCATAGTCCGTTTTCTGCTTCACGTTTATGCTCCAAGTAGCCCTTGTACAACCGCGTCACATCTACGCCCCCGACGATTCTTCTGGTCCCCCCGGGCGCATCTATATGCCGACCTCTCTTTTGACTGCGGGGGCTCGTATTCTACATGCCGGAGTCAGCGTTTCGATTCACGACGAAGATATTGCGCGGAGTGCGCCACCCTCTGACGTGATCGGAATCAACTTGCTCGGAGCCCCCTATGTTACTTTCTCTCGCGAGTTTGTAAGTCGCGTCAGTGGGCAGGGCGGGCCCTTCTGGTCGGAGGTCAAGTGGCTTCTGGTCTTAGCCCAGGGCAGTTCTCTCACTTGTTCGTCGCAAATGCTGTAAATGGGAACGACGATCAAAAGCTGGCGAACGCCTTCGGACTGGATGCAAGGCAACTACCACCGCCGGAGCGTACCTCATTAGTTTCGGTTTACGAAACATTGTCTGACCGTCTGATGCGGCTCTATCTTGGGCGAGAATTCGGGCTCTACCTTCCGCAAGGGTGCAAGTACTGATGTACTTTCTGCGCCGCCCATCGCACACGCCTCGATCCACTCACTTCAACGCTCATAACGGTAGCCGAGACGTACCGCGACACAGCAATTGTAAAGAAGGATCTTGAGTACCTAGTCCAACGTGCGAAGCGGTTACGTCTTGATCAGTTGACGTTGTATCTTTCTAACTTGGATCTCCTCCAATCCCCGCAGAAACTCGAAGAATTTGCAGACACTGTTCAAGGCGTTCTACATGAAAATCCCGCGTTCAGCCAGGAGTTTTCCGTTGCGAGGTTCGCACAATCCTTGGTGAGTTATGGGTGCGGCGTCTCTTCGATCTTTCTAGATATCGGCGGCTTTCAAGCAGCCAACATTTAACCTCATGTGTGCCCGTGTCGGCGTTTACGGCTACGGCACGATCAACCGGATACTAAAGCCACAGTGGCCCGTTCCCGAAGGCCAAAAGGGTGTTCATTGTTAGGCTGGCGGCTTTCCCCTCAAACCGCAAGAGGGACAAAAACTCTACCACCCAAACAGCCCCCTACTCCCAAGCCCGCTTCTCCTCCCCACGATCCCGATCCTCCACGCGATCGTACAAATGCCCCGTACAAATCGTCCCCAGCCCCGTGTTATACATCGACGTCGACCCCACCGCCGCCGCCAAATCTTCCGTAAACGAATGCAGCGCCTTCAAATGGTCCGCCAGCGCCGCCATCTTATGCCCATCGCGCGTCACAAAAAACATTTGGTAACCGCCATGAACCAGACGCGCAATCTCTTTCCCGTGTACCAACAGGCCGGTTTCATTCAGCACCGGAAGTCCGTCCGCCCCTTCCGTAACGAGGCATCCCAGCCCGCGACGCGTCACCAACGTCCCTTCAACGGCGAACCCGGCGCTTCGCGCGGCGTTCAACCGGTCGGAAAACGTGAGCTTGATTTCTTTCTCGCGGCGAAAAAACATATATCGTCATTATAATCATCCCGATGCCCTATATTCTCTCCCTTGACGAAGGAACCACCTCCGCGCGCGCCGCGCTCTACGATCTACAGGCCCGCCGCCTGTCGATGGCCGCGGTCCCCATCGTCTCCCATTTCCCGCAGCCGGGCTGGGTAGAGCAGGACGCTTCCCTCATTTGGCAGTCTCAATTGGAAGCCCTGAACAATACACTCGGTCTGGCCGGCATCGCCGCGAAAGACGTTCACGCAATCGGCATCACCAACCAACGGGAAACCACCGTGGTATGGGATCGCGCCACCGGCCAACCTGTCGCGCCCGCCATCGTCTGGCAGTGCCGCCGGACCGCCGCGCGCTGCCGCGAACTCGCCGCGCACGCCGCGAGGATCACACGGAAGTCCGGGCTCGTGGTCGACGCCTACTTCTCCGGAACCAAAATCGAATGGATCTTGGACAATGTCAAAGGTGCCCGCGCGAAAGCGGAGAATGGTGATTTGCTGTTTGGAAACATCGACACCTGGCTTATCTGGAATCTCACCGCCGGCCGCGTCCATGCCACTGACCCCACCAACGCCTCCCGCACCATGCTCATGAATCTGGCCGCCGGCGAATGGGATGACGAACTGTTGGCGCTCCTGAATGTGCCGCGCGCCATGCTGCCCGCCATCGTTCCCAGTTCTTCAATAATTGGACACACGGACGCGGCCATCATGGGCGCCGAAATTCCCATCGCCGGTATCGCCGGCGACCAGCAGGCCGCGCTCGCCGGGCAGGCCTGCTTCGCCAAAGGCCTGTCAAAAAACACTTACGGCACCGGCTGTTTCGCGTTGCTTCACGCCGGCCACACGGAGCCGATTTCGGAGAATCGACTCCTCGCCACGCGCGCCGCTTCCACTACCGCCGCAGCGCAATTTGCGGTTGAAGGCAGCATATTCATTGCCGGCGCCGCCGTCCAGTGGCTGCGTGACAAGCTTGGCATAATCGGCAATGCGCCGGAAACGGAGGCGATTGCTTCTTCGGTCTCCAGCACCGGAGGCGTCTACGTCGTGCCCGCGTTTGTCGGCCTCGGTGCGCCCCACTGGGATGCCGAGGCGCGCGCCGAAATCACCGGGCTGACCCTCGGTTCGGGCCGCGCTGAAATCGTTCGCGCCACGCTTGAATCCATGGCTTATCAGACTCGCGAACTCATTCAAGCCATGGAAGGCGACAGCGGTGCGCGGCTTGCCGAACTGCGCGTCGATGGCGGCGCGGCGGCCAACAATTTCCTCATGCAGTTTCAAGCCGATATCCTCGACCGCCCCGTCGTTCGCCCAGCCGATCCGGAGACCACCGCGCTCGGCGCGGCGTTCCTGGCTGGACTCGCGACCGGTTATTGGAAGTCGGAGTCCGAAGTCCAGTCTTTCTGGCGCGCCGAGCGGATATTCGAACCGCGGATGCCGGCCTCGGAGCGCGACGCGCTTTGGGCCGGGTGGCAGCGTGCCGTCGCCAAAGCCGGAAGCAAAAGTAATTGTTAACTTTGGCTGCCGATGATATTCAGAAGGACGCCGAATGTCATATGGTTACAAACAGGGAACTAAAACAACATGAAGAAAATATTGCTCGCACTCAGCGCGCTCACCGCCGGCATTTTCGCCCAGTCCGCGGATACAGCCGTTTTCGTCGCCGCCCTCTCACCGGATAACGAAGTCCCCGCTATCACCGGTTACAATGCCACCGGAACGGCGGTGCTGTACGCCCATGCCGTGCGCGATGCCCAGGGACAGATCGTCTCCGGCTCCGTGGATTTTGTCATCTACCACAACCTTCCCGATACCCCCACTGTCACCGGCCTGCATGTTCACAACGGCGTGGCCGGAGTGAATGCCGGCGTCGTGATCAATACCGGAATTACAGGCGGCAGCCCTTTGGTTTTAACCGCCGCTCGAGGTGTGATCGAACGGCAAGCGCAGGTGCAGGCTACTGATGCCGCCGCCGTCGCCGCTCTGCGCGGCATGTTTGACAACCCGATCGCCTATTACGCCAATCTTCACACGACCGTCTATCCCGGCGGCGTCATCCGCGGCCAACTTTACCGCGCCGAGCGGAATGTCCTGCTCGGCCGCATGAGGCCCCAGAACGAAATTCCCGCCATCAATGACTTTGCGGGAACCGCGATCGGAAGCGTGGAAGCCATTCGCGGCTACGATCCCAACTTTCGCTTCATCGCCGGCGCCACAACATTCAGCGTGGATTACACGGTCCCCGAACCCACCACCTTCACCGGTCTTCATATCCACAACGGCAACCGGACTGTGAACGGTCCGGTGATCATTAACACCGGCCTTGCCGCCGGCGCCAATTCGGTGGAATCCGCGGCCAGCGGCAGCGGGAACGTCACCCGCCGCGTGGAAGTCGTCCCCGGAACGCCCGCCGTGGCCACGTTGGAAGGCCTATTTGATTTCCCCGAAGAGTTCTACATCAACATTCACAGCACGCGGTTCCCCGGCGGCGTCATGCGCTCGCAAATGATGCGTTCGGAACTTATTCGTTTTTCGGTCCTGATGTCTCCCGCGAATGAGGTTCCGCCCATCACCGGCCTCGATGCCAGCGCCGCCGGCAATGTCTGGATTTCCGCGTTGCGGGACGGTACTGGCGCCATCACCGCCGCCAATTTCACCTTCGACGTCAATACCCGATTCCCCGGTGAGACGCGTTTCACCGGTCTGCATATTCACGATGGCAAAATCGGCGCGAACGGCGGCGTCACCATTAATAGCGGCTTGGCCGCATTCGACAGCGCGACCGGTTTCGGCAACATCTGGCGGCCCGTCAACATCGCGGAAGGCCAGGCGCTGACTTCGCTCAACTCGATGATCGCGAATCCGGAGAATCACTACATAAACCTTCACACCATGGTGCACCCCGGCGGCGCCGTTCGCATGCAGATGGGCGCCGACAACACCCGCACCCCAAGCATCGTCGCAGTGATTAGCGCCGTCAGCGACATCGGCGTCCGGAACGTCGCGCCGGCTGGCCAATTCACCATCTTCGGCAATGATTTGGTTAAGGTCTCATCCAACCTTGGCGGGCTGGAAGGTCTCTCCCTTCCCGCCGCCGTCAACGGCACCAGCGTCACGATTGGCGGCATCGCCGCGCCGATCCTCTCCGTCGGCATCGAACCGCGAAACAACCCCTCGAACTACATCGTCGCGCAGGTTCCCGTCGACGTTCCGTTGGGCCCGCAACCCGTCGTCGTCAAGACGGCCAATGGGACCTCCAATTCCCGCCAAGTCACCGTGGCGGCTCAGGCGCCAGCGCTCTATTTTGACAGCGTGGGCGCCATCGTTGTTCGTGCTGCCACGCTTGAACTGGTGAGGGCCAATACGGGGGCGCGCGCCGGTGAGGCGCTGGCGCTGCTCTCCACCGGTCTCGGCCAGACCACTCCCGCCTTAGCGACCGGAGAGATTCCCCAAAGCGCGAATGCCGTCACGCAAGGCATCACGCTAACCGTTGGCGGCCAGACGGCGGTCGTCGCCGGGACCACCACCATTCCTGGTTTTCCGGGCTTCTACGTCACGCTCTTCCAGATGCCCGCAGGCGTGGCCGCCGGTAACGCTCCGGTCATCCTTCGCATGAACAGCCTGGCGTCCAACACCGTTATGCTGCCAACGCGATAAAGGACCGCAATTTCATCTAACCGAACTGGCGCGAGTACAATCCATTCAATGGGTATGTACTCGCGCATTTTTTTTCTCGTCGCCGGCGTCCTGCTGTTCGGGCAGCGGAACGCCGTGGATTCGGACCGCCTCGCCGCCATTCGAAATCTCGGGAAAGCGTTCTACGAAAACCCGACCACGCACCGGGAGGCCGCCGCCGAATTCGCCAAAGCCGTTGCCCTCAACCCTGGCGACGCCAGGGACCGCCTGAACTACGGCTTGGCCCTGCTGCGGGCCGGGTCCACCAAGGAAGGCATAGCCGAATTGGAGCGCGTGCAAAAGCAGAATCCAGCGTTCCCCCACACTTGGTTCAACCTCGGCATGCAATGGAAAAAATTCGGGGAGACGGAGAAAGCGCTCGCGCAGGTTCGCCGTTTTGTTCAACTCGCCCCCGCCGATCCGCCCGGTCACTACAATCTCGGCGTCCTGTTGAAACAGTCCGGCGACAATCCCGGCGCCATCGCCGCGTTTCGCAAAACGATTGCCCTGGACGGCCGCCTTTTCGGCCCGCATTTTCAGCTCTTCAATCTCTACCGCCAGGGCGGCCAGCCCGATGAGGCACGAAAGGAACTCGAGATTTTTCAGCGCCTGAAAAAGGAGCGCGAAGGCGACCCGATTCCTGAAGACCTGGAGTGGTCCTGGTTCTCCGAAATACTCGACGAGCCCGAGCCGATGCCGGTTGTTTCCGCCACGAAAGCCACTTTTGCCGATTCGCCGGTCGATTTCGCGATGGACCCGCAAACCGCCCAACTCACCGCCATTCGCGATGGGGTGCTTGCCGCCTCCAAGGCCGGTGTCGCCGTCATTGACCGAACCGGCAAAGTGCGCTGGCGGGCCGAGCCGCCGGCTTATGCCGCCGCCGCCGGCGATGCAAATAACGATGGCGTGGTAGATATTGCCGTCCTTTCCCCAGCCGGAGTCACGCTCTCCGGCAAACTTATCGACAACGGCGTCTACAACTCTGTCGTTTGGATTGACTTCGACCACGACAACGATCAAGACCTGCTTCTGCTCGGGGAAACGTCCAAACTTCTTCGCAATGAAGGCGACAACGGCTTTCATCCTCAGCCCTTTCCGTTCGCCGCCGGCAAAGCGCTGCGCGCCACCGTTCTGCGCGTCGAACCGGATTCCAAAGCGCTCGACGTCGCCATCGCTTACGCCAATGGCGAGACGATTCTTTATCGCGACCAACTTGGCGGCCAATTCAAACCGCAACGCCCGGAGCGCGCCTCGCTCACTCCCGCCTTCGACCTGAAAAACCGTGGCCATTACGATTTCCATGGCGCGTTCTACACCGCCGCCGATCTGAACGGCGACGGGATTCTGGAACCGATCCAAAGTCCGGCCGCCGCCGATGATTTTAACGGCGATGGGCGGGTGGATTTGTGGTCGCTGGATGCGAAGAATAAATTACAACGCCGTGTTAACACGGCACTGCCGGCGCTCAACTGGATCACCGTCCAACTGGAAGGAGTGAAGTCCGCCAAGCTCGCCTTCGGCGCCGAAATCGAAGTGAAAGCGGGCAAGCTTTACCAGAAGCGTTTGTATTCCGGCGCGCCGCTAACGTTTTCGCTTGGCGCGCATACGCAAGCCGACACCATTCGCATAACTTGGCCTAACGGACTCATTCAAAACGAAATTCGCCAGCTCGCCAAGAAGGCCTATTTCTACAAGGAAGCCCAGCGTTTATCGGGTTCCTGTCCGCATATCTGGACTTGGAACGGCAAGGAATTCCAATACATTTCCGACGTGCTGGGCGTCGCCCCATTGGGTGCATCGTCAGGAGATGGCCAGTATTTCCCGACTGACCACGACGAATACATTCAAATTCCCGCCTCCGCCCTCGCCGCAAAAAATGGCGAATACGAGATTCGCATCACCGAAGAACTGGCCGAAGTGGCCTATTTAGACGAAATACAGTTAATCGCCGTGGATCATCCCGCCGGCGAATCGCTTTACGTCAATGACAAATTCAAGGCGCCGCCGTTCCCGGAATTCCGCCTTTATGCCGCCAAAACCAAGCTTCCTCCGAATCGCTCCGGTAACGAATTTGACTTCGGCCCCAACGTCCCGCGCAGCGCTCTGCTCGTACTCACCGGTTGGGTCGATTGGGCCGATGGCTCCACGTTCATGCAAGCGGCGCAAACGAAGAATCGGCAATTACAGTTCCCGCGCCTGGAGGCCCAGGGCAAAGATGGGCGCTGGTTTACGCTCGTCGAAGACATGGGCCTGCCAGCGGGTAAACCGAAGACCATCGTCGTGCCCCTGGAGAATTTAACGTCCGGCAAACTCCGTATCGTCACTAATCTCGATGTGCATTGGACGGACGTTTTCCTTACTCCAGACACCGCCGTTCCCACCCATAAACTCCACATTTCTCCAATGAAATCGGCCAATTTACGCTTCCGGGGATTCAGCGGCGTGACCATCGACCCGACTCGCCAACAGCCTGAAAAATTCCACTATGATCGCGTCTCTCCAACGTCGATGTGGAACCCAACGCCCGGCCTATATACATACTATGGCGCCGTCGACGAATTGGTTGGTACATTAGATGACCGGATTGCGATCATGGGGAGCGGCGATGAACTTGTCCTCCGTTTTAACGCAAACCTGCCGCCTGTGCCCGCAGGCCAACAACGGGATTTTCTGTTGAAAGTCGACGGCTGGGCCAAGGACCGGGACCCGAATACAGCGTTTTCACAGACTGTCGAACCACTGCCCCATCATCGTATGACCACATATCCCTACCCCGCGACTGAAGCCCATCCCGGCGGATCCTGGATTCGAAAATACAACACGCGTCCGGCGTTGCGCCTCCTTCGGCCATTAGTGACTCAGCGATGACATTGCGAAAAATTACCGCCTTTGCGTTTGTCGCATTGCTCGTCAATACGGCCTACATCGGAGCCTTCGCCGAGCCGAGCATCTTCTACATGGGCAACGTGCTCCTGCACGTCGCGCTGGGCGCTTTGCTGTTCCTCCTCGGGATCCGTTATCTTCCGAAGCCGCTGATGATCGTGGCCGCCGGCGTTTTCGGCACCGGCGCGTTCCTGACATGGAATGGTGCAGTCCTTCCCAACCAGAAAGTCCTTTGGGTTCATATCGCCGTCGGCCTCATAGGCGTGTTGTTGATTGGACTCCGCTTTCCCAAACTCCGCACGGCAACGCTGGTCCTGTTAATTGGCGGGATCGGACTCTACTTCCGACCCCAACACGAAATTCGTATCGTCAATCCGACTGTCGTTCCCGTCTCGATGGAAGAAGAAGGCGACGGTCCGTCCAGTCCCTTCTGGCCCTCCAGTTCCCGCACGAACGTGAAGGGCGCCATCCCGTCGGACTTCTTCATGGACTCCAAACTTTGCGGCGAATGCCACAAAGACGCCTACGAACAATGGAACTCTTCCGTCCATCACTTCGCCAGCTTCAACAACCAGTTCTATCGAAAATCCATTGAGCTTATGCAGGATGTTGTCGGCACGAAGCCCAGCAAATGGTGCGCCGGATGTCACGATCATGCAGTGTTTTTTAACGGCCGATTCGACAAACCGATAAAGGAACAAATCGACTCTCCCGAAGCGCAGAACGGCCTCGGTTGCGTCTCTTGCCATTCGATATCGAATGTCGATTCCTCCATGGGCAACGGCGGTTTCACCATTGAATACCCCCCGCTCCACGAGCTTGCCTCCAGCCGCAATCGCTACATCCGCGCGCTCGACAATTTCCTGACTTACCTGGATCCCGAGCCTCACCGGAAGACCTTCATGAAGCCATTCATGAAGAAGGACAGTTCGGAATTCTGCTCCACTTGCCACAAGGTTCACCTGGACGTGCCGGTGAACAATTACCGCTGGCAGCGCGGCTTCAACGACTACGACAACTGGCAGGCCTCCGGCGTCAGCGGCCAAGGCGCGCGGAGCTTTTATTATCCGCCGAAATCCCAGACCTGCACCGATTGCCACATGGCCATGGTGCCTTCGAACGATCCTGGCAGCCGGGACGGGCAGATTCACAGCCATCGCTTCGCCACGGCGAATACGGCCGTGGCCCACGTCAATAACGACAAGGTGCAACTCGCTGAAACCAAGAAATTTCTGAAGTCCGGTTTCATCACCGTCGATCTTTTCGCCGCGACGCCCATTCGCGACGGCAGCGCCGTCGAGATTCGCCGCCGCGGCGGCGAGTCCGGCCCGCAACTGTCTACCACGTTCGCCACCGGCGAAGAATCGGAAGCCCACGGCCCGGTGGTGATTCGTGAAATGAACGATGTCGCCGCGCCTTTGGACCGTTCGCCGGTGACGTTCCAGCCCGGCGACACTATTCGGCTCGACGCCGTCGTGCGCACGCGAAAAATCGGTCATTTTTTCCCCGGTGGCACGGTCGACGCCTTTGATGTCTGGCTGGAATTGATCGGCACCGACGCCACCGGTAAAACCGTATTCTGGAGCGGCAAGGTGGCCGACGATGGGAAAGGTCCCGTCGATCCGGGCGCGCACTTCTATCGCTCGTATTTGCTGGACGGCGACGGAAATCACATCAACAAACGCAACGCATGGCAGGCCCGCAGTACGCTCTTTGTGCGGCTCATTCCGCCGGGCGCCGCCGACACGGCTCACTTCAAGGTTCGAATCCCCAAGGACGCCAAAGGGCCGATCCAATTCCATCTGAAATTGAATCACCGAAAGTTCTCGCATTACTACAATCAGTACGCGTTTAGCTCCTTCCCGGAAAAGACGCCGATTCTGCCGATTGTGACTTTGGCGGAGGCCAAGGCTAACCTCAACATTGGCGATCGGCCAACCGTTTGGCAGCCCGTCGTCCAAAAACCTGACCGCGAACGGTGGAACGATTGGGGCATTGGCATGTTGCTGCAGGGCGATATTAAGGGCGCCGAATTCGCCTTCAAAAAGGTCATCGCCGCCGAGCCCGAATACGTCGACGGCTATGTCAATGTGGCCCGTGCGCTAATCCAGGAAGGCGAGACCGAAGCCGCCAAATCGTACCTCAAGAAGGCGCTCGAAATGCAACCCAAGTTGGCCCGCGCTCACTTCTTCCACGCATTGGTGCAGAAGGCCGATGGCGATTACGCCGCCGCGCTGGCCAGCCTGGCCACGGTCGTCGCGCAATACCCGCGCGATCGTGTCGCGCAAAATCAAATCGCGCGTATTCAGTTTCTACGCCGCGAATACAGTGCTGCCGTCGAGGCCGGCCGGCGCGTCCTGGCGATCGATCCCGAAGACGTCCAGGCGCACTACACGCTGATGCTTGCTTATCGCGGCCTGGGTGACTCGCCCAACGCCGACCGCGAACAGAAGCTATTTCAACGGTTCAAAGCCGACGAATCGTCACAGGCGATCACGCAAACGCGCCGCCTACTCAGCCATGAAGACAACAACGAACGCCAAATGATTCACGATCACGAGTCGCCCCTGTGAAACCAACATTGTTTTTCATCGCGGCCATAACGGCTTTCCCGCAGGGTGTGCAGTTCGCCGACGTCACCAAGTCCGCCGGCATTTCATTCACGCACAATTCGGGCCGGGCGGGGAAGCGCTGGCTTCCCGAAACCATGGGTAGCGGGTGCGCGTTTATTGATGCCGATGGCGACGCGTGGCCCGACATCGTTTTCGTCAACAGCAAGGATTGGACGCCTCGCGGTCGCCGCTCTATTCAAGCTCTCTACCGCAACAATAAGAACGGCACGTTCACGAACGTCACCGCCGGTAGCGGCCTCGACATCGAGCTATACGGCATGGGCGTGGCGTTTGCCGATTACGACAACGACGGCCGCGACGATCTGTATATAACCGCGCTCGAAGGCGATCGTTTATTTCACAACGAAGGTAACTTCAAATTCCGCGACGTGACCTCCGCCAGCGGGATCGCCAACAAGGGCTTTCCGTCCAGCGCGGCGTTCCTGGATTACGACAAAGACGGCCGCGCCGATCTCTTTGTCGCCAACTACGTGCAGTGGACGGCGAAGGGCGATATTTTCTGCTCGCTCGATGGGTCCATGAAGTCCTATTGCACGCCCGAAAGTTACAAGGGGCTCGCCAATAAGCTCTATCGAAATGTTGGCGGCGGAAAATTTGAAGACGTGAGCGCCAAGGCCGGGCTGGCGGATCCTACCGCCAAGTCGCTTGGCATTGCTGTCTTTGACTACAACGGGGACGGCCACGCCGACCTGTTTGTGGCCAACGATACACAGCCCAACAAGCTCTACCGCAACAATGGGAACGGCACGTTCACCGACATTGCCACGCAAGCCGGCGTGGCGTTCAGTGAAGATGGCGTGGCCCGCGGCGCCATGGGCGTCGACGCCGCCGACTACGACGGCTCCGGCCGGCCGCATTTGCTGGTCGGCAATTTTTCCAATCAAATGCTGGGCCTCTATCACAACGAAGGCAACGGCCTATTTGTCGACGAAGCCCCGCGTTCCGCTGTCGGCCGCGCCAGCCTCCTCTCGCTCGCTTTCGGCGTGTTTTTCTTCGACTACGATCTCGACGGCCGGCCCGATATCTTCGCCGCCAATGGCCACATCGACGAAGACATTGGACGCGTGCAGCCGAAGGTCCAGTTTCGCCAGCCGCCGCTGCTTTTCCGCAACGATGGGCAGGGGAAGTTTTCCGACGCCAGTAAGAAGGCCGGTCTTACGCAAGCCCTCGTCGCCCGCGGCGCGGCCTACGCCGATTTTGACCGTGATGGCGATCTGGATGTTCTCGTCGGCAACAACCACGGACCCGCCGTGCTTTACCGCAACGATGGCGGGAACAAGAATAATTATCTTTCCCTCCGCTTGCGAGGCAAGGCTTCCGCGCTCGGCGCCGTAGTTCGTATCACGTCGGCGTCCGGACGCCAATGGCAGACGGTTCACAGCGGCTCCACGTATTGCAGCCAAAGCGATCTGGCCCTCGTGTTCGGACTCGGGCAGCAGGCAATGGCCAAGCTCGAAATTGAGTGGCCCAGCGGGAAAAAGCAAGTCTTCGAAAACGTAAAAACGCGCCAGCACCTCGAGTTTAAGGAGCCCTGACTTGCCGCGCCTTGTCTACCCCCTGTTGATCGCACTGGGCGTAATACTCATCTTCTGGAAAATCACCCTTTCCGGCCAATTTACGTGGATGAATGGCGATGATATTGTTCATCAGGTCTTGCCCTGGCTGCAGATGCAGGCTCGCGAATGGCATCGCGGGCACTTCCCGCTGCTCGACCCTTTTCACTGGGCCGGCCAATCGCTAATCGGGCAAACGTTACCGGGGGCCACATTCCCCTTGAACTGGGTTTTATTCGTTTTGCCGATGACGCACGGACGTCTGCAAACGCCGATTCTCAATGGCTATTTCGTCTTCATCCACATTCTGGGCGCGTGGGCGATGTACGCGCTGCTGCGCTCTATCCGACTCGTTCCGCCGGTGGCCGCGCTTGCCGCCGTGGCCTTCGGCGCGGGCGGCTTCATGGCGACCGTGGACTGGCCGCAGATGCTCAACGGCGCCATTTTCCTGCCCATCGTCATCCTCTTCTGGCTGCGGTTTTTTCGCGCGCCGGGGCGTTTCGTTTTCGCGGCGCTGGCCGGTGCGGCCGGAGGATTCTCGGTTCTGTCCGGCCATCACAGTTCCCCGATAATTATCCTTACAGCGGTGGCCGGCGTCACCGCCTACATGCTTTTTGAACGCCGGTTGACGCGCCGCCGCGTCGCCTGCTACGCGGTGGGAGCGGGCTTCTTTGGGCTCTTCTTTTTTCTGCTCAGCGCGGCGCAGTCGCTTCCGGCCACGGAGTATTGGCGAGTGGCTTACCGGTTCATCAATACGAAGGAGCCGGTGACGTTCGATCAACAGATTCCATTCCTCCTGCATCGTCACTTCTCACTGAATCCGGCTTCGCTTCCCGGAATTATCGTGAACGGATTTCATCGCGACGCCGCGCTCAATCCGTTTCTCGGCGTGGGCCTGGCCGCACTCGCCGCCATCGGTTTCGCCGCCTATCGCGCCCCTCTTTACGCGCGGCTCTTCCTCTTTCTCGCCGTCTTTTCGCTCTTCCTCGCCATCGGCGAAGACTCGCTGCTGCACGGCATCTTTTTCGCTCGTTTTCCGTTGTTCGAAAAACTGCGAAATCCATCCATGTTGATTCTCGGAGTTCATTTTTCGCTGATCGTTCTGGCGGCAATGGGGCTCGATGCGGTACGCCTCGGCAAGGTCAATAGAGAGTGGGGAACTTGGCTCACACGGATCGGCGGAGGCGCGTTTGCGCTGCTTTTGGCGCTGTACCTGTTCGATCCGGCCAAGGCCGTGCTTCAGTCGAACTTCGCTCAATTCGCGGTCTTCGTTACTGGACTAGGCGTGATTCTCCTGACGCGCGCGAAGACGGGCGCCAAGACGCTCTTGGTTGCAGCATTAGTCATCGCGGAAATCGGCGCCAACAGCACGAAGGGATTCCCCGATCGCGAAATGGGCTTCGTGAATTTCCAGGCGCTCTCCAGCAATGACGATGTTGCCGCTTTCCTCCTCGCCCAACGCCGCGGCACGCCTTTCCGCATCACCGTTGACTCTTCGATCACCCCGAAGAATTTCGGAGCTTGGCACGGCATCGAACAGGTGAACGGCGACGTGGGGATGAGTATCAACATGTTCCGCGACCATTGGCGTCCGGAAGTGCCGCAACTGCTCAGCGCGCGTTACCACGTCGGCCCAACGCCCCGTTTGCCGGGCCAACTAAGGCGCTTCACCGGCAAGAGCGGCGTGAGCGTCTGGGAGTCCGCCGAATACGCTCCCTGGGTTTGGACCGCCCATAGCTTTGAGCGCATCACGGAAGGCCAACTGACGGACCGCTACGCGCCCGGCTGGCCCGCGCTTCGGGATCACGTTTTCGCTCTGCAAGGCGCCGCGCCGCCATCCATCTGCAATCGCGCCGATACTGTCCACCTGACCGATCTTCGTCCCGAATATGGACGCGTCGAAGCGTCGATGGCCTGCGACGGCATCCTGGTTTATTCTTCCGCGGTGCTGCCAGGATGGGCTGCCACTGTCGATAGCAAACCCGCGCCAATCCTGGAAGCGTATGGGAAATTGCTCGCCGTTAGCGTTCCCGCGGGCCGGCACACAATCGAATTCCGCTACGCTCCGCGAAGCGTGTGGCTGGGCGCGCTGCTCAGCCTTTCGGGTTTCATCGCGGCCGCAATCTGGTGGTGGATCGATGGCCGGGGGGGCCCGGTATTCCGGGGCTTTCGGCGCCCAAATACGGCGTGATTGACGCCGCTCGCGAGGGTTCCGCGCCGGTGTACGGTTTCCGCTTGGACCGGAGTTACTGGGGTTATGGGCTAGCGGTACGGAGCCCATTCCGGCGAAAGATCCCACCACAACAACTCCACCGGCCGCTCCTCGCGCGCCCTTTCCAGACAGCAAGTAACCCACTCGCCCAGCCCAAGGCCGGCGTACGGCATCGCCACATCCAACACGGAAACGTAACGCCGGTTTGACAGACTCCCCAACTCATCCGCCAGCCGGTTCGCTTCGTCAGCTTCGCCCGCGCGCCCATGACAATAGCTGAGCGCGGCGGCGATCCGGGGATCTTCCGGCGCAAGCACGCGTCCACGGCCGCACGCGATGATCGCCTCTCGATACTGCCTCAGCGCGGCATAAGAGCGCCCCAGCAGCAGATAGACTTCCGGATCGTTCGAATCGACCTTAAATGCCTGCCGGCACTGGCCAACGGCGCCGGTGAAATCGCCGCACCAGAATTTCAGCCATCCGCCTGCCAGGATCGTCCGCAGGGAAGCCGCTTCGGCCCTCTGCAACACCGTGGCCGCCTCGCCCATTCTTCCTTGCGCCGCCAGCACATGAGTCGCCAGTCCGGTCAGCCCATCCACCCGCGCCGGGTCCAACTCCAGAGCCCGCAGAAACGCCTGCTCCGCCGCGCCCGGGGCCTTGCCCAGCACCGAATAGGCGTACCCGAGCGCCACCTGCGCGTCGGCCGAATCAGTCGAAAACGGCAATGCCGCCCGAATGGCGCCTCCCAGCACTTCTTGCGGCGAGAGCAAGCCCCTCGCCGCCGCCAAGACGTCGGCCATCACCAGCGGCCGCACGACCGTTATCTCCGCTGCCATCGTGCTCGACGAAACCGGCGAGGCCGGCGCCGCTGTAATCGTCTCCCCGCCCACTCGCTGGCGCAACACGCGCGTCACGGTCTGCGCCAATTCATCCTGCACGGCCAATGTGTTGGTTAAATCGCGGTCAAACCGCTCCGACCACACCTGATAGCCACTGCCCGCGTCGGTGAGTTTGCATATCACCCGCACGATGGCGCCGGCCGCGCGCGCGCTTCCCTCGAGCAGCAAATTCACGTTCAATTGCGCGCCCACTTTTCGCAGGTCTTCGGTCTTCCCTTTGAACCGCGCGGCGGAAGTGTTCGCCGCTACCCGAAGTCCTTCCACGCTTTGCAGTTGATAGGCGATCTCCTCGGTCAACCCTTCGCAGAAAGTAGCCAGAGTCTCGTCCGCGCCCGCGCTGCTGAATGGCAGCACAGCGATGGCCGGTTCTTCCGGCAGCGGTTCCGCCTGCTGCAGACCCTCCCGTAATTCAGCGCGCAAATCCTCCACCAGCAGGTCCATCGTCGAATAGCGTTCGTCTGGCTTCTTGGCCATGCCTTTTTCGACGATTTTCTGCAATCCGGCGGAAATCCCCGGACGCAGTTCGCCCATCTGTGGCACCGCGTTGTAAATCACTTCCTGTAAATAGGCGGCGGCGTTCTTTGCCCGGAACGGCCTCTCTCCAGTTAGTAACTCAAACAGAATCGCGGATAACGAATAGATGTCTCCGCGATGATCCACCGCTGAACCTTGTAACTTCTCCGGAACGAAGGCGCCGAACGATCCGGTGATCGACCCGCCGCCCGCGAATGTCGGGCCATCAACGAAGCGCGCCTTGCCGAAGTTCGTTATTTTCACAGCGTGCGTCGGCGTGACCACGATATTCTCCGTGGACACATCCCGGTGTACAATCCCATGCCGGTGCGCCTCCGCGAGTCCCTGCGCGACGGCAAGCACATACTCCACGCAACGGTCAATCGGGATCATTTCCCCGGAAGTGGCGGCCCGCTTCAGCCGGTCGCGCAATGTCCCGCCGGGATGATATTCGTAAATCAGAAAGCGTCCGCCCTCGCCGTCGATTACGTCAAAAATCGACGAGATATTCGGATGACTCAGTGTTACGCCCGCCCGCGTCTCTTTCTGAAACGATGTCAGCGCATCGGCATCATTCGCTGGAACCTCAATGGCTTTCAATAAGACCACTCTGTCCAGTTTCAAATCCTGCGCCTTATAGACCATACTGGTCTCGGCCGTGCCAAGTTTTTCCAACACCAAATAGTGATCAATCGTCTTGCCGATCATACGTCTCCTCGACATCCACTGGCCGGCGGATGCGCTTCGATGTCCGTGCGCGCCCCCGGCATCAGCGCCGGAAAAGACGTTGCGCCCGTTGACGCCAGTCGCGCCGGTGCGATGGTTCGCGTCGTTTTTGTCGCATTGCAGGCGTAGTCGCCGGTGAAGGACCAGCCCGTCCGCAGCAAAATTCCCAACTGTCCGGGCGCATGTTCCGACCACAATGCCAGATAGGACCGGCATTCCAAATAGCGCCAGATTTGCTCAATGGTAAGGGTACCGTTCTTAACCTTCCAATTCGATGTTGGCGACGCTTGCGCGCTAACAACTACCGGTTCTCCGGCTTTCGCTTGCATTGGTCCATTCGGACTGCCGCCCGGCAGACAGCGCGATTCGCCGGATGGCGCGTCGAGTATCGGACCCCCATCGAAATCCACTGCCGCGTCCGTCCCCGCATTGTCGTAATGGTAGCTGGCGTGAACGGCCGTACCGCCCTTGTAACGGGCTCCGGCATTGTCGCTGACGATGTTATTTATCCACCCGCCGTGAATCGCCTCCAGCCCTCGTTCGCCCTGAGGTCCGCCGCCGGTCAGCGTCACGGCGGCCTCCAACTTCACAGCACCGCCTTTGCCGCTGTGCAGCCGGAACTGATCCGTGCCTGGTTCGCGAGCAGAGGCGCAGAATCGGCCGTTGACGCTGCTCGTATTTTCCGTCAGCGCGGCGTGAACCAGCGTAATTTCAATTTCGACGGCCGGGCCGCCCCAGCCTTCCGCATCGCCCGCCTCGGCGCGCAAATGAAACGTGCCGGCCGCGTCGGTCAATAACTCCGCGAACTCTCCATTCTGTTGCAGCGCGGGGAATGGATTGGCGGATAGTTCGCGAATGGCGGCGGCGTCATCGGCAGCCCTGGATACCGTCCAACGCAGCGCGGCGCCACCCGGCGCCACTGTTGTCCGTAGCCGCACCGCGTTTCCGGAATCCGCCGCGCCGGCCAACAATATCAGCGGATTCAGGCTCGTTAAGTCGGCCAGCGAAGCCTCCGGCACGCGCCTCGCCTTCGATGGAGTGCCGGGAATTTCGGCGCTCACCGGTGTCATCGAAACGACGGTCACCGGGCAACTGCCGCCGGCAATCTGGCTGCCCTCGACAAACAACTCGAGCAAAGCGTCGCCGGGCGTTTTGCTGACAGCCGCGCCCTGCACCCAAAAGGAGGCGGGGGCATTCGGTGCGTCAAAGCTGAAGCCGTCGGCGAGTTCATAACCCGTAGTCGAATTTTCCGATTGGAAGAGCGTCAACGCCGGCCCGCCGGGAGCGGAACGGAGTGTGAGCCGGCCCTTAAATGAACGCGGCTCCACCGGATTCACCGCAACGCGCCTTCGCGTTCCCTCGGTCGCGCCCACGAAGATCTCCGCCGCTCCGCAATCGAGCGTCAACTCCACCGCCAGGATCTTCGTTTCCGCCGTTCCGCCGCGCGCCAATTCGAGCGTCAGCGTTACCTCGGCGGCAGTCGCGGCTTCGGCGTAGACGGTGATGTCCGGCTCCAAACTTGCCGGAGGAATCGTGTAGGCGTCGCCCGGAAACGGCAGTTCTTCCGCCGCGGTAACCGTGCGGAAAAATCGCAGCGCCGTTGAAGATCGGCGCAGGACGCCGCCTCGTCCCGCTCCCTGCAAAAGGACCGGCACACGGTGGTGGGCCGTCCGGCCCTTGGGCACGGCAATGACGTTCTGCGCGGGCACAATCACCGGCGCCATTTCTTCCCCCGCCGCTACCATCGCGCCCAGCGGCTGCGGAATAACTCGTAACCCCTTCCCGCGGAACTCGAACTGCGTCAACGAATTTGGCTCATCGGATACGGTCCAGTACGATGTCACCGGCCCGAAGACGGTTTGCAGTTCCAACGCGTTGCACGTCGGCAAATAGACACGCAGCACGCGCGGATCATAATATCGGAATAACATGCGCCGCCCGCTTGTGTCTCTCACTGTCAGGAACGTTCGCAGATGGCGGCGTAACTCACGCAGTGAGGAATCTGATTGCAGGAATATCGCCACGTTACGTCGCAGGTTCTTGGCCAGATAGGCGGTGAATTTGTCTTCCGGGTCGAGTTGCACCAGGTAGGGGGCCGCCATCTCCAGGGCCTCTGGCAGCGCACCCGCGAACAGGCAGCTATGGGGAAGGAACGAGTTTGTCAACGTCCAATAAACCTGCTGATCCTGCGCGGCGTCCACGATCGCCCAGATATCGGCCCGATGCCCTTTCGGCCAGAGTATTCGCCGTAGTTCTTCTTTCATTGTTGCGCCGCCTGCATCTCCATTGCGGCGTGGCGCGCACATTCTTCGCAGAATGGAAACGCGGCCCGGGCCGCCGCCAGTAAAACGGCCGCTTGGGCCACGCCATCATGGTCGTTCTCAAACGTGGGATCGTCCTCCACGACTTCGGCTGGGCCGCTTGCCCGCGGCGCCGGCGCCGGCGCCGCGGGCGCCCGCAAGTCGAGCGTTTCCATCTGCCGTTGCCGCTGCGGCATCGCCACCAGATATTCTCCCGCAACGAGCATCCGCGCCAGGCTTTGTATCACTTGTTCGTCGGAAATATTGGCCGCCGCCGTCGACGCCTTCACCTGCCGCCGGAAATTCGACATCGCCATCGCGTCGCCGCGGAATTCATTCAGGAACTGGACCGCCGAACGCAGGTCCCAGCGCATCCGGATATCTTCTCGCCGGAAGAACTGATATTCCCGCCCGCGACCGAATCGAATGGAACTCATTGATGATCCTGGAAATCCAAATTACTCAGTATACACGTCCCTAGCTCAACTCATCGTAGCGGCTCATCGGCGCCCCGCTGAGCACTTCTTTCCAATGCTCGTAGTAGTGCGGCGTTTTCCGGTAGCCGCCGTGCGAACTCACCCGCGCCGTACAATCGACGACGTATACGTTGGGCGTCTTGTCCAGCGTGATCGTCTTGCTCCGCGGTCCCTTAAGCCCCAAAGCGCCATGAATTCCGTCCAAAATGTCCCCGATCCAGAATCCGCCCCGCAGCACCGGATCCTTCTTCGAGTGATAGACAAAACACCGGTTGCATGAGGAAACGGAATCGAAAAACGTCTCCCCCGGCTCCAGTATGTTGTTGTCAATGGCGGGAGCCGTGAGCATCAGGGTATCGACAAACGACTTCTTCGGATCCACCAGCGCTTTCAACGCCACACGAGCGCCCAGGCTGTGTGTCTGCACGTCCACGCTCATCGCCACGGTTCGCAGCGCGTTGACCAGATCTCGCAGGAACGGCGCCGACCGCGTCGCTTTCGCCGGAGCGCCGAAGTAACCAAATGGTGTCCGCGATCCCGGCCACGTAAAGCCAACAACCAATCCGTAACCTGTAGGTCCATTCAGTCCCGGTTGATCCAGTCCGCCGACGATATCCCAATACGCTTTCGTCACGTTCTCAATGGGATTATTAAACCCATGCACCAGGATGCAAACGTGCTTATTGGCGGCCGCCGCCAATATCGCGTCCAGGGCAATATCCTGGAATTGGGTGTGTGTGCCCGGATTCGTGTAGTTTCTGTATTGATTCGCCGTGGCTACGAGAACGTTTGAGTCAAAGTTGCGCCGGCAGCTAACAACGTACATAAGGGTAAACTCCTCTATGATAAGCCAGTCAATTGTAAGTCCGGCCGTGCCGCCCGCAGTCGCGCGACGCCATCGACCGTCATTCCTGTCCCCTCCAACATTACCACTCGCAATGATCGCATTGCGATCAACACCGGCACTGCCATGTCGTCGATATTCTTCGCCCCCGCCAGTCGCAATTCGCGGAGCCGCAGCAGCCCTATCAGTCCCCGCAGCCCCGCCGCATTCACCGGCGTCCGGCTCAAGTCCAGCCGTTCCAATTTCCCCAATCCGGCCAGCCCCTCCAGCCCCTCCAGCGTCCGCCGCTGTTCTTCCATTAACCCCGGTTTGTCCGCTCCGATATCGTTCAACACCGCTCCGCTCAGGTTCAGCGATTCCAGATTTTCCAGTGCCCCCAACTCCGCCAGCACCACCGCGTTCAACGTCAATCCCCAGTGTCCGGAATCTACGCGCTGCATCCCGCTAACGTCCAAATGCCGCAACGCCGGCAGTAACTTCAACGAAGAAAGCGCCGCCGCTCCGATCCGCGTCCCGCCTATCGCCAGTGTCTCCAACAGCGGTAACTCCGCCAACAGTTCCACCCCCGCGTCGTCAATCTGCGAGTAACTGACATCCAACGAGCGCAGCGACGTCAAATGCGAAAGTGGCTCAAACACCCGGCTCGTAACTCTGGTTCCACGCAGATTCAGCCGTTCCAGTTTTGTAAGCCCCCGCAATGCCGCCATGCCGTCGTCGGTGAAAAACTCCGCGAAGTAAAGGTCCAACACCCGCAACGACCGTAGTTCCCGCAGGCGCTCCAGCCCCGCGTCCGTCACTCGCGTCTGCCCCAGGCTCAGCCTTTCCAGCGCTGCCATTCCCGCTATTTGACTTAGATCGGCATCTGTCGTCCAACTTGCCGTCAAGTCCAGCGCCACCTGCGCCCGCAGTGTTACAGCCGCCACCGCCCACAGGAGCCTCATGCCCGCCTCCGGTGCGGCAGGCCGCTTTCCTTGTCCCAAATCACCCGCAATCCGGGAGCCGTCGCGCGCAGCGCCGCCAAACCCTGCGCTGTCAACAACGAGTGGTACATATCCAACTGCCGCAGCTTCGGGAAACCCGTGAGTAACTTCACGCCGGCATCGGTCACGTGCGTGCTATCCAGGTTCAGTGTCTCCAACTGCCGCAACGGGGCCAACTTCGCCAAGCCCGCGTCATCCAACTCCGCATAGGCCAAGTCCAGCACCCGCAGTCCCGTTAGATTCGCCAGCCCGTCCATTCCGGCACTCGAAATCCGTGTCCGCGCGAGGTCCAAATTCTCAAGAAAACGAAGACCGCCCAGCTTACGCGCCAACGTCAAATCGGTTATCCGAGTATCCCGCAATCGCAGCGATCGAAGCCCGGCGAACTTTTCGAGCGGCGCATTGTCAGTCACATCCGTGCCCGACAAATCCAGATCCACAATTAGCAACTCCGCCAGCGCCGTCAAACCCATTCCTGTCACGTCGCTCTCCGCCAGCACCAGCCGTTGTAACCGTGTCAGCCGGGCCACCCCCGCGATCGATACATCGTTTGCGGGCGTTCCCAACAAGCTCAACTCTTCCAGCATTGCACCCGCCGGCCAGTCCGCGAATGCCGCTCCCTCCACATACGTATTATTCAATCGCAGCCGTTTCAATTGCCGAAGTCCACCCAGCGGCGCTAAGCCCGCGTCCGAGACCTGCGTACTGTTCAGTGTCAACTCCTCGAGCGTCCCAACTCCAGCTAACGCCGCCATTGCCGCGTCGCCCAAGTCCGTCGCTTCCAGATCCAAAATCCGCAGTCCGGGCATCCTCGCCACCGCCGCCACTGCCGTCGCATCCAGCGGCACACCCCGCAAAGAAACAAACCCTTCCTCCCGCCGAACCGTACCGCCAATTGCCTGTACCCACTTCGCCAATTCCGCCGCATCCCGCCCCTTCGGCGCTGGCAGTTTCGATATCTGCCGTCCGCCGCCTCCGGCGAATTGAATCCGCGCCCGCGGCAACGCCGCCCGTAGCGCGTCATAGCCGGACGCCGTCACCCGCGTGTACCGAATATCTATCTCCTGTAACTTCGTGAGCTTACTTAGCCGTTCCAACCCCGCATTCGAGATCTTAGTCCGGTACAAATTCAGCGTTTCCAAGTTACTCAATCGCTCCAGCGTCGCGACCGCCGCGTCCGAGATATTGGTCCCTTGCAAATCCAGCCGCCGCAGCCCCTTCATCCCCGTCAAACCCTCCAAATCGGACAGCGGGCACAACGTGACGTCGAGCGATTGCAACCGCGAAAAGTGCCGCAATCCAGGACCCTTGACCTCCGCCTGCCGCAGCGCCAACTCCCGCAACCCGGTCAACGAAGCGATCGCATCCAATCCTGCATCGCGAAACCGGATTCGATCCAGAAAGTGATCGCTGAATGTCAGCTTTTCAATCGAAGTGACGGGGGAGAGGAATCGTAATAACTTACTCAAATCCTTGCCCCCATCGGCGTTCCGGTTCCACAGCGGCCCTGGCAGACGCAACTCGCGTAAGTTACGCAGTCCAGTCATTCTCTCCAAGTCCTCCGGCACCGCGTTCACCGCCACCCAGTCCACCATTTCCAACTGATAGTCGTCCGCGGGCAAGTCAGCCACGTCATGAATGACGCGGTCGCCGATCCCCACGCGCCCGCCTTCCAACAACGTCCACCTCGCCACCGCCCGATCCGCCGGCCCGCCCAGCGCCACTAGTCCGAAAACCAACAACGCCGGTCCGCGCATCAGACGATCTCGCTAAGTGTACGCTCGGCCGTCGGGAACGCCTTCACCTGCGCGCCCATCACTTCATTCGCCACCGTCAAATACAGGTCGCCCAGCGTGCCCGTCGTGCGCGTATGCAGCCCGGTTTTCCATCCGCCGGCATTCCCGGCCAGGATCAGCGCCAAATTGTTGTTCTTGTGCGCGTTCGCCTCGGCGTGTTCGTGCATCATCACCAACGCCGTGTTGTCCAACAATGTCTTATCGCCTTCCGATGTAGCCTTCAGCCGCCCCACCAGATAAGCGAACTCCTCCACATGCCACCGGCAGATATCGCGCAACGTCCGCATTCCGCGCGGCGTTTCCACGTCGCCATGCGTGTATTCATGGTGCCGCTGCGCCGTATGCCCCAGCCACGGAAAACGCGTCAATCCCTGACATTTCGTCAACATATAGGAAGCGACGTGCGTCTGTTGAGACGCCAGCGCATGAACCAGCAAATCGCTTTGCAGTTTCGCGATCCGCGGATAATCCCGCAAATCCATTGCCTCCGCCGGCCGCTCCACCGCGTTCCGGTACTCCGGCGGCAGCGTCGCAATCGAAGTTTCCAACTCCCGCACCGACTGCAAATACTCATCCAGCTTCCGCCGGTCGTTCACTCCCAATTGCCCTTGCAGCGCCTGTGTCTGATCCTTCACAGCATCCAAAATACTCTTCTGCCGCGATACCCAGGCAGGCTCTTTCACGCCAAACAGCCGGTCAAACAAACGGTGCGGAATCATCTCCGGCGGCAGCGGACGGTCCCGGTCCGCCCAGCTCAAGTTACGCTGAATACTCTCGCCGAACGACTCCTGGCATACCCCCAACTGCAAGGAACGGAATCGCGCATCGCCGCCAATTTTCTGCGCGATTACTTGGTCGATCGAAGGCCCGCCCGCGCCGCGCCCTGTATAGGTTTTGCACGAAACCACCGCGCTCATCGAAGGATAGTGGCTGTTCCCCGGTCCCGGCAATCGTGCCGCCGCGCTGTCCAAACCGGTGACAATGTGGACGTCTTCCCGATACGGCGCCAATGGCTGCAGGCACGATGGCAACGCGTAATCCGCGCCCGTCTCCCGCGGCACCCAATACTTTTCCGGGATCCCATTGCCGTTGAACCAAAAAACAAATCGTTTCGGAATTGCTTTTGACACGCCCGCCGCATACGCCGTTCCGCTGGTGTTGAACATGGCCTCCAATGGCGGCAGGCCGATCCGGATCAACGCGCCGGCCACGCCCGCTCCGCGTAGAAATGTTCGCCGGGCAATGCGAGTATCAATTGGCATGAAGTGCCTCCTCCAGGAATGGGCGGGATGTAACTATCGCCAGCATAAGTTCCCGGAACCGGAAGCCGGACTTGGCGAATCGTTCATAAGCCTCATCGAGGTGCGGGCGGTCGGCCTCGGTCTCGGCTCTGCCTAAAGCATATCGAAAAAACTGCTTCACGATACACCGCTGGCAAGCCGGCGTCCCGGCCAGGATTCGGCCCGCTTCCGCCGGGCTCGAAAAATCCGAATTCGGAACGCCCAGTATAGTCGCCTTGGTGTCCACATCCAACTCCACCGTTATCCCGTCCCGGCGCACGTTCTTCCTTTTCGCATCCACGGGCGGAAAGATCAACGCGATCTGCTTTTCCCGGTACCGGCCAATGGCGTCAAACTGTTCAAACCCGAACCCGATCGGGTCCACCAGCCGGTGGCACGAAGCGCAACTCGCGTTCGATAAATGCACCGCCAGCCGCTCCCGGTTAGTCATCGGCTTTTCTTCCGCCATCACCGGCAGCGTCGTACTCACCCCCGGCGGCGGCGGGGGCACAATCTGGCACAGAAAATGTTCCCGCACAAAGAGCCCGCGCTCCGTCGGCGCCGTCTCCGACGGTTTGGACGTCAGCGTCAAGAACGACGCATGCCCCAGCACCCCCGCGCGTTTCCCGCCCGCCGGAAACCGGGTTAATGCGAACTCACTCTCCGGCGCCGGCACACCGTAGACTTGCGCCAGCGCTGTATTCAGAAAGCTATAGTCCGCCGTGAAAAACTCCAGAAACGGCTTGTCTTCCCAAACCAGAAATTGGAACAGCCGCGTCGTCTCTTCGATCATCGAATGCACCAATTCCGTCCCAAACTCCGGAAACAGCCTCCTCTCGCGCAACGCGCCCCGCACGCGGTCAAACCGCAGCCACTCCACTAAAAATTGGTTCAATGCCAATCGCGCTCGCCCATCCCGCATCAATCGCCGGGCCTGTTGTTCAATTTGCGCCGGCGTCGTCAATTGTCCCTTCGCCGCCGCCTCTCTGAGCGAATCGTCCGGCGCCGTATCCCACAATAAATAGGACAGCCGCGACGCCGCGGTATACGTGCCCGTCCCCGTATGAAACAGGAAACCCGGCGATTGCAGCATCGCCTCCACCACGGTTTGCGCGTTAAACTCCGGCCCGAGCAGCTTCTCAAAACTCGCCGTCTCCCGTTCCGTCAACGGCCGCCGGAATGCCCGCGCTCCAAATGTGCGCACAAACTGAGCGCCGCACCCCGGCAGCTTAACTTCACAAGGAATCAACTTCGCCAACGCCCCCGACCGCACCGCATCCTTCGCCAACTTCGCCGCCGCGCGAGCGTAGTCCTCCGCCATCAGCGGCGAAATGTTCTGGCCCTCCGCCTGATTCGTAAAGCCATGGACGAAGTCCTCCGCCGGAAACCGGTTCGCCGGCCGGGTCCGGTCACCGAGCAAATCCGCAACGGTGTTGTTGTACTGGCTGTGCGTCAATCGCCGCAAAACGACAGACAGCTTTTGGGAAGGCCCCGCCGCCATCAGCCGGTTTTCCGGTAACGAAGCCAAATGGATCGCCCACTCCCGCAACGCCGCCTCGTCGCTCGAACCCTGCTTCAGCCGTTCGCCGCCCGGATGGCTCACCCGGTTGGTTGGCTTCAGCATCAGCAGTGAATCGGCAGGCTTGGCGGCATTCACCAGCCGGCGCAGCGACAAGCCGAATTGCCGTACTTCGTCCGCGCTTGCCGCTTCGGACGGAAACGTCAACCGGCTCGCCGAAGCCACGCCATTTTCGTTATGGCACGCCCGGCACTGGGCCTTTTCCAGGAGTGGATAAACGCGCGCCGCGAAGTCGGGAATCTGCGCCGCCAGCGGCAATGCGAATAGTAGGTTGAGTTTTATCACGATACTTGAACGGCTGCCTTTCTAAAGTCCCAATTCTCCAGGATTGGCTGGCCGAAGCCGCGTTTCGCTACATGGATCATCGCGCGCCCCAGTTCCTCCGTCGTCGAAACGTGCTTCGGGAAAAGTAACTTTAGGATCGAAAAAAACGGTGATGAAATCTGATAGAGAATTCGCAACCAAGCCGCCCTCGGCAGACTCCCATGCAACGGACGGACAAAGCTCGGCCGGAACATATACGCGGCTCCGAATGGCATCCGCAGCAGCGCGTTTTCCGCCTCCCCCTTCACGCGGGCCCACATCTGAGCACTCGTCCCTGTACTGTCGGTCCCTGTGCCCGAAATGAACAGGAACCGCATTCCCGGATTGTGCCGCAACAGCGTCTCCGCAATCGAGACAGTCAAGTCGACCGTCAACCGCCGGTACTCCTTTTCCTGCATCCGGAATGAAGACGCTCCCAGGCAATATAGGCACACCTCGTACCCGTCCAACTTGGTTCCAAGTTCTTCCAGCCCGAATAAGTCTTTTTGCACGACGTCCACTAGCTTCGTCTGCTGTAAACTGGCCCGGGTACGCCCTATCGATAGGACAGTTTCGACGTCACTATCGGCCAGGCATTCCCGCAGAACGCCCTGCCCCAGCATCCCCGTCGCGCCGAAAATAATGACACGCAAGTAACGTTACCTCACAGTCCGCCGCAGATGTTCCGCTATCGAATTCACAAACCGGTGTACGGAAGCCTCCGCAATCCGGTGACCGCCAGCCGCATCCAAAAGGCCGCCCAACGCACCCAGCGGCGGCTCATAGACACCCGCGAAGTCCAACTGCGTTTCCGTCGCCGTCAGCGGATACAGGAATAGCTGCGCCTTCATTAGCGGGAACAGCCCTGGCATCGTCGCCGCCTGCCACTCCAACTGCAGACACGTCGAGCCGCCCGAAGCCGGACCCGCCGATTTCTCCTCAATATTCTTCACGGCGATGTTGATATCGGCGCCAATCGTGATGCCGCCCACGTCCACCCGAAGCTCGGCCGCCACGGACTGTGCGCGGGATTCCGCCGCTTTCGTCGCTGTCCGGAAAACAGCGGTCGCATCTTGACACAAAACATCGCGAACGCGGCCATAGGGCTGGTTCACGTAGTCGTAACAGCGTATCTCTTTGTTCATTTTTCTGGCTTCAAGCCGACGCCGCGACATGCGTGCCCCGGCGGTCAAAACGAAGATATCACAATTGCTTTGCCGCGCCGTTCAATTGTCGCTTCTCGACCGGTGCTGGAGGTAGTTCCCGGCGGACCGCCTCCCGCGGCCCGCTTGGCTCGGGCGGTTAGCCGTCGCCAATACTTCGCCAATGCCGGGGGATGACTTTCTCGAACCATCGGCGCGCGTTGCAAAATCATGACGGCGATATCCAAGCGCGTGAACAGACCTCGTCTATGTAGTATACCTGTTATTTCACGGAAGCCGCGAAGTTATTTTCCGTATAGGTACCCCACCGAACGGTTGTTTACTGGTGACCCTGTTACTTCATTCGCAATTCTAAATGTTCCTCATACTAACTCAACTCAGTTTCCTGCTTCTTACCGCCAGTGGCTGGGGCTGGTGGCTTCACCGGTTCTTATTTCGAAAAGTGACGTTATCCGCCCGCGGCTTGCTGCTTTGTTTCGGGGCTGGATTCTGTCTTCAACTTGTCCCGCTGACCAACCTAATGTACTTGGACTTTTCGATTCGGCAAACGTTTTGGATTCCGGCGGCCGTTGGCGTAGCGGGTTTGGCGCACTGCTGGTTGCATCGCCAGGAAGTGCCGCGCTTTTGCCCGAGGGACATAAGAGAACTCAAGTGGGCCGCGGGCATCTTCGCGGCCGTTTTTGTACTGCAGGGCGTGAGCCTTTTCCACGATGGCCCTTTCGATTATTACGGCGCCGCATTTCAAGATCACGTGAGTTACGTATCCCTGGCGCAGTGGATGGTTGATAGACCATACTCGATACTCAGCGCTGGAACGGAACCGTGGCTCTTAAAGGCGATCACACTCAAATGGCATAGACCCGGTCAGTCCGTTGCGCAGGCATATCTCGCCGCGGGCACCTTCGGTGACGCCAAGGAAGTATTCGGAACGCTTTCGACGTTCTTTATCGCGATATTTGGTGTAATGACTTACCTGGTGGCAAGATCGTTAAGCATGTCCCGGCCGGCATCGGCCACGGCGGCACTGTGGGCCGCCCTTTCGCCAGGCGCGACGAAGGTACACCTATTTGGATTTCTATCGCAAGCAAGTACGTTGTTCGCACTGCCGGCGCTGGTACTTTCCGTTCGAATGCCTGGCCGTGAATTATGGCGGCGAATGACATTGCCGGGGATATTCTTGTCTTATGTTTTTATTTGCTATACGGAGTTTTTCCCATTTGCCGTAATCATACTTGTTGCCTTATTGCTGACGCTTCCGCCGCAACCGTTTCGCGCGCGCGCCTTGGTTGCGGCCGGCGCATTGTTCATTGGAGTCTTACTGGTTCCGCCATATCTGCCGCACGTCGGGACATTCATGTTCCGGCAACTTGAAATCGCCGCTGCTCCTAATGTCAATCTGGATGGCTTTTCCCCGTTCGCGGGTTCAGTCTATGGTTGGGCCGCTGATCTGTTGGCAGTACCGGCTCTCGCTAGTCCAGCGGACTTTCGAATCATGACGATCCTCGGGTATCTGCTCCTGATTGCGGTCGCCTCCGCCTACTTTTCAATTTCGATGCGAAGACGAATGTGGCTGGCGGCGCTGGTCGCGGCTCCTATGCTTGGGTTGTTCGCGATGGGCAGTTCCGCCGAATTTTCAAGATATGGGTTTTGAAAAGTCCGACTCCAATTCGAATTCATCTCGATAATCCTGATCGTCCTCGGAATGGTGCGCGTGAGCGCGGCGCTTCGCCGCGCTTGGGGGCGCGACGCGGGTAAGTTGGCGTGGATTTTGTGTTGGATTCCGATCATGTTGGGAATCTATAGTGGAGCGGCGGAGCATGCCAAAATCTTCCGCAACGATCCGCGGTACACCGGACTTGCACTTTTACGCAACGCGGAAGCGCATAACACATTCGCTCAAATCGAAGCCAATCCGGCAACTACTTACGTTATCGCCGAACAAAATCAGTTAGGAAATGCCTGGCTGGCCTACCATGCGCGAAAGTCAAAGGCCTATATTACCGCGCCGATGCTGGGCGACATTGTGTTGCATCCGCCCGGTTCGTTGCTCCCAATGGTTCCGCCGGGAATTCAGAATGTCGCCGTTGTAATAACATCGGGCATTCAATCCGAGGCGGCGGGAAGGATCATGCCTTCGATTCAAATCGATAATCCGCAGGGCTTCGACGCCGACCTCATTAAGAAGTGGTACTGGATGGGAGAGACGATGGGCATAAGGATTGTTCGTCCGTTTACGGACCCTCCCCAGGCG
>ENA-ORBV01003709-ORBV01003709.1-microbial-mat-metagenome-genome-assembly--contig:-NODE-3709-length-30223-cov-13.738207_pt1 | contig 30223 bp, 36 predicted proteins | sample MGYA00237777_ERZ505514 | MGnify/ENA primary metagenome ERZ505514 (study PRJEB26160, sample SAMN06269048) | microbial mat metagenome | isolation source: Oligotrophic lake microbial mat | place... | reverse complement strand
AGGGACGCGATGACTAGCCTTCACTGGCAGACTCCGTACCTCCGTCTGCCCTGCCTTGACCCCAACCTGCGAAGCGCTTTAGCCCGGTGAGTATGTCAAGCTAGCGGATTCTGACACTTTATCAACCAACTCACCTTTATTCATACCTGTCCTTTTTTTCAACGATTCCTCGCTTGATTCTAAGCCGAATTTGCAAAAAAGCTTGATTTGTCGGGAAAATATGCCCATAGTACGGTTGATTTTTGCAGGATGAGGATACTATTAGGCTAATCGAGTTGGCGAAAACTCATGAGTACACCATTTTTAGAGCTTTATGTCAACGATTTGATCCAAGCGATCGCGCTGATTGGGCTTGAGGTGCGCGTGGAAGGATTGGTACTCGTTTGGCGTGGGCGGATGCCCACTAGGGATAGTGAAATTCTGAGGTTTTGGGCGGCATTCAATCAGCTTAAAGCTGAGCCTTGTTTGTCCGTTGCGATCGCGATTTTGAATCGGCAATCGACCGTAAAACCAAGACCATTGCTTAAAGCCCTGTAGTTTTTTGGGAAAATCAAATGGAGCTTACGACAGAGCAGAATCTATCTATCCGACTTTACTCCGACAGGGTTGCAAAATTGAGCCGAGAGCAGGCGATCGCGGTTATCTGATCAGCAAAATCTTTTATAAAATGGCACCATGCCACTCGCTCGACTGAAAGATTCTGTTTACAAAGACCTGTCTGCGCTCCAAGACCCATTGGGTATGGAGCGCAGACGATTGTTTGCCGAAGATATGGCGATCTCGCGGCAGGCAAATATCGATCGCTGGTATCAAGAGGGTGGTGATTACTTCTTGGAATGGGTAGAGAAGTATTATCGCCGCTGGACGGGTGAAGCACTGGTGTGGGATGAGCCATTCCAAAAGCCTGCTTATTTGCTTCGGGGCAACCCGTGGATCGAGCTAACCATGGAAGAAAAGGGTGGGCAAGTCGGATTTTCTGAGGCGATGATTGCTATTTGTGCATTTGTGGCTTCTGAGATTCGGATCAGTGTCGCCTATGGGTTTGAGCAAGAAGGCAAGAAGCGAGACATGGTAGGTTCACGTATTCAGCCAGCATTCTCTAACATTGAACCCATTCAACGGCTTGGAAAACTTTATCGAGAATATCTGAAGCGAGAAGATACCGATTCAAAAGATCGAAAGATCACGGTGGCGGGGGTGCCCATCACCTTTTTTCATGCCAAAACAACGACAACGGCAAACTCCCGCGATCGCCAAGCGCCCCCATCCATGACCTCGTTTGAAGCTTGGGTGATTGTGATTGATGAGGTGGAAGCTTGCCCATCGGGAACGATCGACATCGCCAGAGAGCGGCAGTCGGCATCCACGCTTTTGACCAAGCCAATTCGTACCGGCTCAACGCCAGGAGCCGAGGGCGGCATTGTCGATGGTCAGGTAAAGAATGCAAAATACCTATTTCAGTGGTGGGTGACCTGTCCACACTGTCAGACGAATCAATTTATTCATCCCTTTGGTAGCCTGCTGAAGCCGATTTGGATTTTGCAGGATGATGGCAGCCAAGAAGAACAGTTTATTGATATTACAGGGCGACCGATGGATTGGTTTAGCCATTCCACCCAGCTACCCTATACCCAACTGGAATCAATTGAAGAGCGCGATCGCAAGATTGAAACTGCCTACATTGGCTGCATCCACTGCGGAGAAGAATTAACTTGGGACAGTCGGGCGGCGGGGCAGTTTGCCCATAACCCCGAACCTCAATCTCGTGCTTGCCTCAGCCCGAAAGAACCGCTGATCTTGGAGCCATTCTTGAAGCAGGTGACGGCTGCCCAAAAGCCCGTGCGAGACTGGGTGGCATTGCGGCTCCCTCGGCTTGGCTCCCTCAAATTTTCGGCACCGGAACGAGTTCGCAACTTGGTTTATAGCAAAAACCCCGCCGATACGATTCAGCAGGGTTTGGGTGTGGCGGTTTCCGTAGGAATGGGCAAGATCAACTACCAGCGCTTGCTCCGGTGTGTGGGGTTGCCGTTGCCCGATTGGTGCAAAGATCGCGATCCCGATTTGATCGTGCGCGGCATTGACCAATCGCCCGGTGGACACTGGTTTATGGATCAAGAGTGGTATTTTCCGCCCCATGAACCCAACAAGGATATGCGCTATATGGAAGCCCATGTGCGGGTGACCAATTTTGGACGGATGGCTGGGTTTGAAGACCTGGATCAGGCGATCGCAACTTACAACATTGACCTGATTGGCTGCGATATGGAACCCGAACAAACAGCCGCAGCGTCTCAGGCAAAAGCGCGATCCCCCAAAAAAGTGAAAAAGGGCAAATTCTATGCGTTTGATCAAATGTCACTGAAGGGTGAACCCTGGAAAGAAGCGATTCGGATGATCCAAAAAAAGAAGGTGTCAATTTGGGTGCTAGACCGCACTTGGGGCTTGGATCAGGTGCGCGATCGCGTCAACCGCACGCTGCTACATCTACCAGCCCATCTCGTCTACGATCCTAAAGATCCTGAGAACTTGCTCTACCACTTTTTGACTAGCGAACGGCAAAATGGTAAATGGGTCGAACCCGATGGCGAACCCGATCACCTATTTCACTGTGCCAACTTTGCTTCAGCAGCCGTACACCTCTTCCTATTCGGCAGAAAAAGCGGTGGCTTCTCCTTTCCCTCCAGTGGGCTTGGCGATGAGCCAATGGCTGCGATGATTGTTAGAGGCGATGACTGATCAAATTTTCTGATGCATAAGAAGAATCTCGGTATCGGTGGCAACCCCGTCAATTTATTGCGGGGTGGAAAGCGTACTCGTGCGGTTATGAACTACTCCACCCTTAAGAGGGATGGAGTTTCTGACGCTTCGTTTCCGCAAGTTGCTTCATAGATCCCGTATTGCTACGAGCCTTAGAAGTAGAGCTACGCAGATCATCGTCCAAGAGGGTAGTTCCTAACCCCTTTGCCCAAATCACCGAAAAATTTGGGTCTGAAGCCCCGTCGTTCACGACGGCTTTTTCTTAGTCTTTAAGCTTCTGATCAACTCTCTAAGTACGTCAGTCTTTGTCCTGCCAACACTGTTGCAGTAATCCTCAAGGATTTCAAACTCAAAATCCTCAATCCTAAAATCTAATCGTTTCTTCATAAAAATACCCGGCTCCATGCTGTACAATAGTAACATGAAAGCAAGATACCAGTACAGATTCTATCCAACCGACCAACAACGACAGAGCCTAGCTCAGTTGTTTGGGTGTGTTCGAGTGGTTTGGAACGATGCGCTGTCTATCTGCAAGGGTTCAGAAAAGTTGCCTAAGAGTGGAGATTTGCAAAAGCTTGTCATCACTCAGGCAAAGAAAACCGATGAAAGGCTGTGGCTTGCAGGTGTATCGGTTACTCCATTGCAGCAGTCAGTTGCGGATCTTGGAACTGCCTATCAAAACTTTTTCAACTCCCGCAATGGGAAGCGGAAAGGTTCAAAAATGGGTCTACCGCGATTCAAAAAGAAGCAGGGCAGGCAATCTGCTAGGTTTACCAAAAACAGTTTTTCTGTTCAAGGTGAGCAAGTTTATCTTGCCAAAATTGGGGATGTATCGCCCATCTGGTCTAGAGATCTGCCGTCAGAACCCAGTTCAGTCACGGTGATTAAGGATGCCGCCAACCGCTACTTTCTTAGCTTTGTCGTTGAGATTGAACTGGTTGTTCATCCAGCCTTGAACCCATCAATCGGTATCGACTTAGGCATTAAAATCTTTGCCGCACTCAGTACTGGAGAGAAGGTCTTTAGTCCCAACTACTCCAGAACCGATCGACGGGTTCGCAAGGCACAGCGCCAGCTTGCTAGGCAGGTGAAGGGTTCTAATCGTCGGTATAGAACGAAGCTCAAAATAGCTAAACTGCATAACCAAATATCAGACACTCGCAAGGATTTCTTGCACAAACTGTCTAGCAGGATGGTGAACGAAAACCAAGTCATCAGCCTGGAAGATTTGAACGTGTCCGGCATGGTTAAAAATCGCAAACTCTCTAGAGTTATTAGCCTGCAAGGTTGGAGAGCTTTTAGAGAATTGCTGAAAGGCAAATCAGAGAAGCTTGGTCGTGAACTGGTCATCATCAACCGATGGGAGCCAACTAGCCAAGTCTGCTCTGATTGCGGGTTCAAGTGGGGCAAGTTGGATCTCAAAATTCGTTCTGTCTGCTGCGTAAGCTGTGGAACAGAACACGACAGAGATATCAACGCCTCAAGAAATATTCAAAAAGTCGGCATCGGGCATGGGCACGACTCTAAACGGACGCTGAGAGAAGGTAAGACTGGCTTGTCCAGCGCATCTCGTTGAAGCGTCAAGAATCCCCGTGCGTTCACGCCGGGGAGTATGTCAATAAGATCTCCTCCTATTGAACTCTGAAACAAAAACATCTGCGACATAGTGCAGCATTGCGCCCAATTCCAACCCACACCAAAACGCGATCGCTTCCACCCGATGAAGAGCGATCGCGTTATACCCCAACCGCTATTAGCCTCCAATCCGCAGGATCAGAAATGCCAATTCGCACTTCATCGTTGTACCAGGGGAGCCGCACTCGGTAATAGCTGGTGGCATATTCGCAGAGTGCGCCAGTTGCTTCGTCGGGCGAGGGTGGGCGATAGAGGCGATAGTGGTAGTTGGGGACAAAGCTATCTCGCTCCAATAAGTCCTTAAGGCGATCGTACTCAGGATTCAACTCTCTGAAGTTGTGTCGTCCTTGTCGCCAACTCAGTCGATAGTTATAGCCAGTCCAGCGATCGCTTGTCCATGTAGCGCGGGAGGGCAGCAGGGTATCGGAGGTGTTGTAGCAAAAATCGCGCCCTTTGATGGGGTTGGGCGTGCTGATTCGCAGACCTTGGCGATCGCGGGTGATATTGCTGGTGATGATGACAATCTTCCCAGCTTCTTTCTCTACCTGAATTTGCTCCCATATTTTTAAGTAGTCATCGCCCATCAGGTCAAGCTTGGGGGTTGGGTCGGGGGTTTGAGACATACGGGAAGGGATTGTGAACGGTTTTGAGCATTCAGGATAATAGATTAACGCCTCCTGTAGCTTCAGTCGTTGAGCTTGTTTAGCGATCGAGTGCAGGCTTTGTTTAAGCAGCGAAAAGGCTGAAGCTCTACTGCTGGCATGGATGCATAGGCTGCTGGAAGTTAGCCCTAAGTCGCAGTCCTCGAAAATGCTAGACTCCGTTTCCATTCGGCTCCTTTTCTGGTTTAGAGGGTTGATTTGTAAAAGCAGGGAAATCGCGATCGCGGATTTCCATTAGTTCGTGGGTTGTCCAGGAGTCGCCCCTTGGCTTGGTCAAAATCAAAGATAGCTGCACCAGTTCGTGATCCGTTGGGCGATCTCCATTTGAAATTGCCTCAACGCGATCGCTGGGGATCTCAAACCCATCAAAGTTTGCCTGTTTTGCCATCTCCGCAATACTGGGCGATGGGGGAGTATTTGGACGAAAGTTATTGTAGATCAGGTCAAAGCATCTACGGGCAATCTCGGCAATCTCGCTGGGCTTAAGGAATGGAAGCCATTCCAAAATTAAAGTGAAGTGGCTCTTTTTGTGAGAGGCAGAAACCCTGTCCAAAAACTCGTCAACCGACTGATCGGACTCACCGGAATTGTAAGCCACCAACTCATCTAGTGATTTATCCAGATAGTCTGCAACTTTTTTCAGGTTGCGCGTAGACGGAGTAGCACCACTCTCCCAGTCACGAATTGACTTTTGCCAAACATTACCAAACACTCGCCCCAACTTTTCTTGAGACAAATCCTCTCGTTCTCTCAAACGCCGAATCAGCTCACTAAACCGCGACACTACATCCTCCACTCCAATTCCCCTATTTTACGCTCGATTACTGGAGTAATGGGAGTTTCATTATTAGTTTGGAATGCGTTTTGAATGAGATCATTTTCAGTTTGTCCAAAACTCATTCAAAAGTCGTTCCAAAGCGATTCAAAACGTATTCCAAAATAGATTATTGCAATTAGTATAGTACTTACTTAGAGTAATTGCGTGGCGAGTCAATCATGGTTCAAGTGCTTCCAGAAATTTGCCTGCCCCCTTTTGCGCTCCTAAAGCGGTACATCATTCCCTCTTTAGATCTAATAGATCGAGTGGATTTAGCGGAATGGGGATATGCCTTTCTTCCGATTGAAGAGGTCGGTCAGCGACTCAAGCAGACTGGGCACACCGATAACATCACCAGTCAAACGTTGCTCAACTGGGACATTGCCATAGGGTTGCGGGTAAAGGTAGCGGGTGTGAAAACGGGGAAAAAAGGCATCTACAGACCCTTTGAGGTCGATCAGCTAGATGACTTCTACCGGGCGATTCATCTAGTCAAAATGACCATTGGCGAGTACGAAAAGGGGGTCTTAAACCAAGGATCAACTCTCCACGAGTACCTTAACCTTAATCAGAAAAAATCAGAAAAATGTCAGTTAAAAACCTAAATCAGCTAGCTCAAACCCTTAAGCAGTCGGTGGGATCTATCCAGGCTGTTGCCAAAAAGCTTGGCATCCCGCTTGAAAATGGCGGCAAGCATATTTCCTCAGAAGGCGCAGAGACGGTATCACAAGTTTTTGCAGTGGCGGCGGAGCGAGAAGTTCCACCCATCCAGGTCGCAGAAGACTATCTGGCTCAATTTAACTCCAACACGGTTGAAACCGTTGACGATCAATTCTCCGAGATCGCGATCCAAGAGCAAGCAGCCCTAATGCGTCAGGCGGTGGATGACGCATTAGGGCGGGTTGTCGTTGGAAAAGTTGCTGAAAATCTTGCGATCGCGCAGTTGACAGCGAGCAACTGGAACCTCAGCGGTCATCCCGAATTGCAAGCGATGTTGGATCAATCTACAGCGATTCGTAAGCGAGTGCAGGCGGTCAACCCAGCAATGCTCCCTTTTACCCAGATGATGGCGATTGGGTTGGAGGGGGTCGAGATGCTGAAAGGCAAGCTTCCGGCACTCCCTGGCGCGACGTTGACGCTCCCCTATGCAGAGCCAACTGCCAACCAACCAACCAACCAACCAACCAACCAACCAACCAACCATTAACCAACCAACCAACCATTAACCAACCAACCCGGCAAACCTCCATGAATGGCTCAAATCCCCTAAATTTACCGATTACTCCCACTACGATCGCGGTGGGTTGTGGGTTGGTTGGTTGCGTCATATTGGGTGGTGGCGTGATGCTCAAAGGAGCCGATCAGCAAATGTCGCCGATTGTGGTGGGGGCAGGCTCGGCAGCGTTGGTTGGTTCAGTACTGCTGGGGGCGGGTGCTTATGTTGGGGCGAAGTTGCAATCGAACAATGCCGAGGCGAAAGCAGTCATTGTTTCTCAGCCGTCCCAAAACCAAACCTTTCAACTTTCATCGGGTCAACGCTACCTCGCAGAAATCAGTTTTATTGATCCACTGTCACGTAGCGCGGTTCGTTCCACGTTGGCGCAGCCATCCGAGGGACTCCCAGAGGGAATCGCTCAAGAGGCTCCCCAAGCTGCACCCATTCAAGCTTCAACGGAGTATCCCTATCAGCTTGATTGTGGTGCAGTGGAATATCCGGAAGAGGTTGAGGCGAATAAACCTGAAGCCGAAGACTCAGACTACTGGGATTCATCTATGCCCCAATTTCCAAAAATCAACACGCACTATGACTACTCGTTTGCAGGGAGAGAGTAGTGACCTAAGCAAGTCCAGGAAAATTCAGGCTCTTAAATAACCTGCGGCGATCGCGTCGCTCCATCCATTAACTAGAGGTAAAAACAGTGACCAAAGAAAAAGACAAGAAACTTGCTGAAGACGAGAAAATTGCTGAATTAGTTAGACAGAAGCAAGAAACCAAACAAGCTATCCGCCGTCTTGACAAGCAGATTAAGCAAGTCCAGGAAAATTCAGGCTCTTAAATAATCCAATCATGATTGTAACCCGCAGAATCACTTTCAGGCTGTACCCGAAACCCGTTCAAGAGCGAAAGCTATTTGAGTGGAGACGGTTGCATTGCTATCTCTACAATTCTGCATTGGCGGACAGAAAGGATAGCTATCAAAAGCGTGGTGAGTCTGTAGGTTATTTTGATCAGCAAAACCGACTCCCTGAGTTCAAAACAGTTTGGGCTGAATTTGTTGAACTCGGCTCTCAGGCATTACAAGCGACTCTAAAACGGGTTGATTTTGCCTTTCAGCGGTTCTTCAAAGGGTTGGGCGGCTATCCCCGGTTCCAATCCATTCGCAATTATTCAGGCTGGACATATCCGGCAACGAGTGGATGGAAAGCTCACACGATAGGCGATAACGGCTATTTGGATTTATCCAATCTTGGACAAATTCAGATGCGCGGGAAAGCTCGAACTTGGGGCACTCCTACTACCTGCACGATTGTCTATCGGCATGGGAAATGGTATGCCTCCATCACAGTAAAGTGTGAGCCGATTCGTGAAACTAAACCCAATGTGATGGGAGTTGATTTTGGGACTCTAACCGCTATTGCGCTCAGTGATGGCACCAAGGTTGAGAATCCAAGGTTTCTTGCAACCACTCAAGCCAAAATCAGGACGGCATCTAAACAAAAACGGAGGAAACGTTCACCGAATAGAAAGAGCCGCATCAAGGCATCACGCCGATGGAAAAAAGCTCAATCAACCGTATCGAAGCTAGTCCGCAAAGCAGCTAGACAACGATTAGATTGGGCACATAAACGCACGGCAGAGATAGTGAGCAGTAATAGCCTCGTCGTGACGGAAAAGCTGAATATCAAAAACATGACCCGCAAAGCCAAGAAAGGGAAACGGAAGCGCCAGAAATCTGGGCTAAACCGCTCCATTCTAGATGTGGGTTGGGGTATGATGCGCGGGATGTTTGAGTATAAAGAGGCGGAAGCGAATGGAGTATATCTAGAAGCTCCGACCCAACAACTCAAACCCTCGCAGCGCTGCCCTGAATGTTGGAATATCAAGCCTAAAACATTAGACGAGCGGGTTCATCATTGCCTGGTGTGTAACTGCACCGAGGATAGAGATGTGGCATCCGCTCGTGTTTGTGTGATTTGGGCAAAGGGGTTAGGAACTACCCTCTTGGACGATGATCTGCGTAGCTCTACTTCTAAGGCTCGTAGTAATACGGGATCTATGAAGCAACTTGCGGAAACGAAGCGTCAGAAACTCCCTCCCTCTTAAGGGTGGAGTAGTTCATCTAAACAGTGATTCTTAATCACGTCCTAATCACAAAAAAAAGAGGTTGTTATGTCCCTAGTCTTAGTTGAAAAAGTTCAAGTGGTATTTGCACCACACCAAGATATTTTCGCGTCTCAGCGGCATGTTCGGCTTCCGGGTCAATCTAAATCTATGACCCAAGAAGTGACGCAAGAAGTGGCGATAGAAGCAGCGGTCCGTGAAGGGGTCGAGTGTTTGATGGACGCGCTGTCCCCTGGATTCAATGACGAAGTGATAAACGGATTTGACGAAAGATTTGAGGAACTGGTTGCAGCATTTTTGCCAGTAGTCCAGCAGTTTGTTGAGAGTGTCAATAATGCCAAATAATATCTTTCTCGATCCAAAAGGCAAAGGGGAATGGATTGAAGCGATCAGAAAAAATATGCTTTTAGAGTCCCCTGAATATGCCGCAGGGGATGTTGTCCAGGCAAGAATCCCTGCGTGGGTTGATGGCATAGTCAACCAGATCAATTGCGAGGCAATTGTACTTGGCTCTGTATGGGGATGTTTCAGACCCGGAATCCACCCAGTAACAGGTAGCGATGACTGGGCTACATGGTGTTGGGTGTATGAGGTTCAACCTCTGTATTTGACTAGAGACGAATTGGGGATTGAGGAAGAGGCAGGAGAGTTGATTGTCACGCCAGATCAATTGGAGTTAGTTGAAAATGCGCCAAAAAACCTTCTTTTGGTTTAGCAAACCAAGCAATTGCAAATATGCGATCGCTTGGTTTGCTATTAGTCTGTCTGTTCTCCTGCTCATCGACTTTCCCCGTCAACCCCCGAAGATCGATTTAGATTTAACCATCAACCCTGTACACCCATGAAGTTCGGATGGCTAGTCGAGTCGATCAATCTAAATTAAGTTCAGATCCGCCAAAGAGCGGAGATAGAAAAATGAGCCAGGAAGAATACCACGATCGCCAAGGGAGTTGCCCTGTTGCTGAAAAAGATTACCCTCCTTCTCAGGGGACAGGAAGCATCGCGTTTCGGGTCACCGTTGAAAATGCCTACGGACGGCATCAAGTGGAGTGGAACGCTGGGACGGCGAATGATTTCACAAGAGCATTTGGCGTGGAGGCAGGACAGAAACTACTCCACCAATTCTATGAACCGGCTCAACTCCGTGCAGCCATGCAACACTCAACAGCGGAACCCTTTGCCTTTCCACCACCCAACCCTCATCCAGCGCCTTTACCGCCGATTCCAGGTTGTTCAAACAATGCGTTGATGCTGTCAGCGGGGGCGATCGATATTGCTTCAGCAACTGCTTATTCCGGTTTTCCACAAAGTCCACAGGCGCAAACCCAGGAACCTACGCAAAACTCTCAAGAGTCAGCTTGGTGGACGCTGGCATACATCAAAAACAATCAGCTAATCCGACGATCGCTCATCGTATTCTTTCTGGTTTCTTTGGGCGTGCCCAACCAGCCATTCCCATTCACCCTCCGAAATCTGTTGTTGGGTTTTCAAGCACCTGTGATCAACAAAACAGTGGAAGCCTCTGACTGGATGAATCCGGTCGCTTATCTCGCTCAACGAGAGAATCATCCCTTTATTAAGTGGGGTTTGCAGGTAATGCCCAAGCCTGACCCAGAGCAAAAACCTAGCCCCGCACCCAAAACAGGAGAGAAATGATGCATCAAGGCTATAACCAGAACTTAGACAAAATTGCTCGCGTGGCAAACGCGCTCGTTGATCCGGATCGTTCAGATAACGCGATGTGGGGGGGGCTAGCGGAGCAAGCCAACCTACAATTGACCGGACCTTCCGAGCCTGTTTCGCAGCGATCGGCGAATCCTCCGCAGCCCAATAGGACCGTGAGGGCTGTTCAGACACCGCAAACCCAGGGTCAACCTGTGGCACCCAATCAAGCACCTGTTGAGGAACCTATAAATCATCAAAAGCTCGAAGAAATAGCGGCAAACGGACAGGCGATCGCGGGAGCGTGGGGCGATCGCGCCAAAACTATTGCGCCACTCTTGCTGTCTGATTCGCTGCGATGGGTCGGGGTGCTGCTGCCAACTCTAATTGCATTTCCAGGGGTTAAGTCGCAAATCCCGGTGTTGTATTTTGGCGTTCTTCCAGCACTGGCGATCGCCGGCTACCTCTCCCAGAAACATTGGATGACGCGGAACGGGGTTGTCGGCTTCTTTGTTCTCAAAGGGACTGAAGATTTCATTAAAGCGTTTGTCGTCATCAAGCTTGCCGCCGCTCCACTGTATTAAGCCTCCTATTTTGCCATGATCTCTTTCTTTCGGAACATCGGAAACACCAAGCAGACTCCAGCCCCTCAGTCGGTTGATGAGTTGGCGCAGCAAAAGAAACAGGATGAGGAGTATCTTCAAGCCGCTTGGAAAGGGTTGAACCAAACTCTCAACGAATCCTTTGTGATCAACCCAGGCAGGGAGGAGTTCTGGGAAAATTCAACCTATCTATTGCAGCTAATTTATCGCTACAGTCAGCACGATTTTAGCCAAGTCAACAAGATCGCCCAACTGCTGATTCGCCGCTATGTTTTCTCCTTTTATTATCAGCAATATCAATGCAATTCCAAGGTTACGGATGTCCTGAGTCTCGGCTCTGCCGCCGAAAAAGAGGACTGCTACCAAAAGATCAATAACGAAGCTGTTAAACAAACAACACGGATAGTGCAGGAATTTAAGCGTTTACTTGCTCAATTAATGGGAAGTGGTGATGCAGCATGGCAACAAGCGAATCAGATCATCAATATTGATCCATCAAACCAATATATAAGCATCCTTGAAGAGGTTTTTGAGAGCCGAGCTATCCCATCCCTTTCAAAAGTTATAGCAAATATCTGTTCTCAGCCACCTGAAAAGCTTGCCCACACACCTCCAAAACCCGCGTTGCCCAACATCTCAGCACCCACACCCCAACCTGCTGCTCAGGCTCAAATGGCTCAACCAACGCTCGTGCCGCAGCCTGAGCCACCAAAGCCAGAGGAATCGGACATCGATCGCATTATGGGGCGAAACACCTTGAGCCAGCCTGAAAATTTGACCCATGTGGAATTTTCTGACAGTCGAGACCCTGATGCTCGACTGCACAGCACAGGGTTGAATTTGGCAACCATTCTGAATGAAAAGCTGAACGGTACGGCTGAAAAGCGGTTAATTAGCTACTTAGATCAAGAATCGTCTGGCAGCCGGATTTGCTATGGGCGGATGGTGTTTCAACTCGATCGCAAGATCGAACCGCTATCAATCAACGATCGCATGATGAACCACGCCCTTAGCCTTGCTAATTTTGAACCGGACACCACGCCTTATCAAATCAAGGTGTTGAAGGGTAATAAGATTGCGATCGACCTGCCGATTTACGTGAAAGGGGATTCTGAAAGCAGCTATCTGATCAAATATCTGATGACCGAAACCAACACTGAATCGTTGCTTAGACCGGATCGCTTCTTGGAGTTACGCGCTGCATGGAAGCAATATCTACGCGAATTAATCTTGTTGCCATCAGGGGAGTTGAGGTTTCTAGCTGGAATTAGTGCCAGTGGTGAACCGCTCCTGTTCAAAGTAATTGGAAGAACAGGTGCAGGAATGGCAATCACGGGCAAATCTGGGTGTGGCAAGAGTGGTCAAATCCTATCGTTTGCCAATCAGATTGAGCTAGCGCTCACCCCCGAAGAGGTTCAGTTTGCTGCGATGGATTTCAAGGGGGAGGCTCAGACCTTACAGCTAATTGAAGATTCTCCGTTTCTGTGGACTCCATGCAGCCAAGACGAGTGGATGCAAACCGCAAAAGCTCACGGCTTAAATACCTCTGATCCCGACTTTGACCGACTTTGGAATGGAGCAGACCTTACCTTGCCGCCAGTTGCATGGAAAGCCGATGACGCGATCGCAATGATGTCGGCATTAGAGCGCGAGAAATCCCGCAGGGCGGCAATCCTGGCAAAACATAAGCTGCAAAATATTTTTGAATATAACGATTGGGTGAAAAAACAAAATTCTACTCACCTAAAACCCATGCCGCTGCTGCCGATCCTCCTAGAAGAAGGAGGTGGCTATGCAAGAGAGATTGGTTCTGGGGCAGCTTGTGCAAACGTCCATGAAATTACATCGCAATGGAGGGCTTATGGAATGCCGCTGGTAATTACGGTGCAGGATGGCAAAGCGGATACAGCGCTACCGCCTAGCGCAAGACTGAACTTTGCCACGAAGTATTTATTCCAATCCGACAGCCTCAACGCCATTCGTCTATTGGGCGAAGACAGTACCGCGAAGAAGTGGGTAGCGATCGCCTCTCGATTGTTGCCCCAAGTTGACGCGATCGCCTATAGCGACAATGGCTTCTCTCACATCCACCCGTTTTTTGTGGGCACCGACCATGTGAAGTGGGTGGTGGCGACCAGCCGAACAATCTACAAAACCTGGTGCGATCGCCGTCAGAAAAAGATAGCCGCTTCAGCAATGGCATCTATCAGCGCATTAGATGAATTGTTGGCACTGCCAGAAGTTGAGGAAGATATGCAGACCGAATTAGCGATTGCAGGTGAAAAAAACGAAAACAGGAATCGCTATGAAAAGTTGATGCAGTTCCTTTTGTATAACGAAGAGATTGATGCAGGCAAGCATTCAGGGGAAGCAAAGATTACGACGAATCAAGTGCTAGTGGAGCTAGTAGGCAAATACAGATATGCGGATACTTCAAAATTTTCAAATGGCGAAAAGACCGTACTAAACGGAACGAATCGAGATCGCGGTATCAAAGCCTTACAAGAACTGGCACTAAAATATGGCACCCGACTTGAAGGCGACGAAATTCGCGAGATGAGGAGGGCAGCATCTTGAGCAAAACTCCACGCTGGTTTTATGTCGCATTTGCCGGAGCGACCCTGTTATCTTCTATTTCCTTCAAGCCCACAACCCCTAGCGCTGTTTCCGCTTCAAGCCCTGCGGCTACAGTACCTCCCGCTGCAAAACCTGTGGCAATGAATAAGTCGAAGATTAAGCAACTGATTGAACCCTCCACCGTGATGATCAACTCAGGAAAAGAGATTGGCAGTGGCAGCATTATTGCCAACAACCAGGTGCTTACCTGTGATCATGTGATTCGGAATGAGCAGCCGATCAATGTGCGGTTGGCAGACAAGCAAACGACCTACCCAGCCACTGTGATCAAACGCGATCGCGCTAATGATCTTGCCATCATTCAAGTGCACAGCGATCGCGCTTTGTCTGCTATCAAGTTTGCCGAAGAAGCAACTGAAGGTGAAACCATTTTTGCGCTGGGTTCACCCTATGGCAGTCAAGGGGCAATCTCTCAAGGGATTGTGACCGGATATCGACAAGGCGATGTAGTTTTCAAAGCCACTGGCGAAGAGCGGATTAATCCAGGCAACTCTGGCGGACCAGGCGTGAACGATCGCGGTGAACAAAACTCTGTAGTTTGCGGGGTCGATCGCGACGACCGAGATATTGCCTTTGCTCGATCTATTTTCAAAGCAAAGCAATTGCTGGAGGCAAAGTAAGGAACCCCAGGCATTTATGCCTGGGCTTTCAAGATTGCCCGACCCTTCGGGCGGGTCAAGAGAGCCGAACCTTACCAGCCTAAGACTTTCAACATCTCAGCCACAAATACTGCAAACCAATTCACCAAAAGGACGGCTACAGCTATGGCTATTGAATGGGCTGTTTCAGGGGTATCGAACCCCGTCAACAGCCGCTCCTATCCCTCCCCATGCCTGAAGTCAGGGGTTTCCCGGAGGGTTCGATGAATATAGAAACACTCTTTTCAAACCGCGCTGTCTCTAAAGATCTAGTTGAATCAGCGTATCGAATCACGATTTCAGAGAAAGATGAAGCATACGATTACCAAGTTGACGGCTTTTCTTTCTATCTAGCCAAAGCGACAGAGTTGTATCTATTCAATGGCGACAAGCATCCAGCAAAAGTGCTGATCGAAAAAACTGGGAGCGTCATTCCGTGTGGATCTAAAAGTTGTCACGTCCTTGTTCTCAAAAAAGGTGAAAGCGTTACTTTTGACGTGATTTTAATTGGCGATCGCTGAGTTATGAAAAAATCACCGTGGATCTATGTTGCGATCGTGTTTGCATTTTTTACTCAAGTGGCAGGTGGCGGCAGCAATGCCCCGACTCTTGCCCAGAATGCAGTGGCAACGAAGCCAGTTGGAGTGCAAGCCTCAAAGCTAAGTGCTGAACCTACAGGTGGCACGATCCAAGAGTTGGTTGCGGCTTGGAGTCAAGGAGTTTCTATTGAAGATTCCCTCGTTGCCAAGTTTGTCGGGTCCGCTGAAGGCACCCGCACCCCCAATGGCGGAAAAACTTCGCTCTATGAGGGGCACACCGATCCGGGGAACGGAGTTCACAATCGAGGAAGTTTCTCTTACCAATTTGGCAACGAAGAGAATCTGTCAGCAGCAGAATCGAGTGAGCGTCAGTGGCAGAAGATCAAGGGGCATATGCAAACCGTTGAGCAGCAGGCAAAACAGCTTGGGATTACGCTCACCCCTTGGGAATTTGCTAACGCGATCGATGTGGCAAACCAAGCGCCCCTGTGTATCACCGCCAGTGGTGGATATGTCGAGCGGTTGATTGAAGCTCGAAAGAAGGGTTTCGATGAATATAAAACCGTCCTCCATGCCCGAATCTGGGCGTTTTGGGATGACAGTAAGGGCGGCTTTGATGCGGGTGGTTTGCGTGCCTACGACGATATTTCCAAAGAGGAAAGTGTCCGCCGAGATCAAGATCGCCGCATGAGCATGATTAAAAAAGCTCTGGAGTTTGCGGAGACTCAAGGCGTGAAGGGCGCGTTTAAGGTGTCAGGTGGTAACAGCTATCAACCTGTCAGTGACACCAGCGCTCAAGACAAAAAGTTTCGCGAGTGGCTGAGTAACTACAGCGTCCGTGGAAAACGGTAAACGTTCAAATCAACAACGGAGATATATGCACGGAAAATTTATTAGAGATTCCATGGTGGCTGAAGAGGCACGGCTGACGGCGCTATCAAGAAAAAGACAAGCTCAAGGGTTCTGCTCTGGGCTGTTGATTAGACATTCTGGGGTGATTGAAGCCGATCGATATAAGGGTTGGAGCAGGGGTAGGTCATTTGCGATCGCGTTGCTGTTGCTAGCAGGATTCTTGGTTGGGTTTACAGCAGGCGATGTGACCAGAAGGCTTGAATCTAAAACCGCGATCGAACAACAAAAATAGGGATTTTTCAATGAAGTCGTGGAGAGTTTGGTTAGTTGGGTTGACTTGTGCAATGGGGTGGATGAGTGCGATCGTCACTTATCTAATTCAGTGGCAGATCGGTTGGTTTTTTGGACTGATCATGATTGGGGTGATGGGTTCGGTTTGGATCGCAGAATTAGACCTGCGGGATCTTCATCGAGTTCAAGTCATTCAATTAGAGAGGCAACTGAAAGAGGCGCAGGAAAGCACCGCCGATCGCCAACAGAAACTTGAGGGGTTTTATGTTTACGTGCGAAAACTCACCAATGATTTCCTAGGGGAAGATTACACTTGCAAAAGGTGCGGTAGTAAATCTATTTGGTTCTTTACACGCTATAAATTCTACCCAGGCTTGCATCGACATGGGTGCCAAGTGGCTGAACTGCGATCGCTGATTGAACCTCCTGACCTCTGGATTCCCCACGACTTCCAACCAAAATATTTAGAAGAGAAATGGCTAGCCTCTTCTGCCCTAATGAATAATCCAGCTTTTGCTGATTTCTTTGCTCCATCAAAAGACCAGGATTCGGAATCATGAAGCAACTCACCCCACTACACTATGTGATCGGTGCTGGGATCTTATTTTCATTGCCCACTGTGCCACCGATCGCCCAACCCGCGATAGCTCAGATCGGGGCTACGGTCAAAAATGTCGTTCAAAAACCTCAAGGACAGTTTGCTCAGCGAATTGTCAAATATATGGAGGCAAAGGGCTATCAGATTAGCCGCAAGCCTGGAGAGATCAACATTGTTTATGTGGAGGGGGCGGACGAAGATGGAACACCGAATAGTAATCAATCGAATCATTTCAACGATCGCCGTATTGTACTTGCATATAAGAATGGTCAGCCCGAAATTGTCGGGAACTGGATGGCAACAGTTAATCCGGGTGTTGCATATCTCGGTGTAAACCCAAAGGGGTTGCCCCATACGATGTTTGGGCAATATCCAGCATGGCAAGTGGGCACTCATGTGGGGGCAAGTGGCGGAGCAGGGCACGAGGCTTTAATTCAAGTGGCATCCATAAAAGTAATCCGTGCTTGGACAGGGATGCGACCCTCAAATGTTGAACTTGAAAAAGGGAAGACTTTTGATGGCAATCCTACCTCTGTCGAAGCAGGCGAGTTCGGCATCAATCAGCATTGGGGCTATGACTATTCCCCCGATGATATTTCTAAAGCATCGGCGGGATGCCTAGTCGGGCGAACTATTGAAGGACATCAAGAGTTTATGGCGATCGTTAAATCTGACCCACGCTATCGCCAAGATAGCAGCTACATTTTTTCAACCACAATTATTCCAGGCTGGAAATTATGATCAAGCCGATTTTCCGCTGGATAGCCGCGATCGCATTCCTAGCTGTCATCCTGCCAAGACCAGAACCACCTGCTCCGCCAACACCAGTTGCCATTGTTTCAGCCCCTGCCGTAACACCAAGTCAGTTGGTTGATGTTGCCCAAGTTGCGCCCTCAATTCGGCTAGATATGCGCTATGCCACGACGAACAACTTCATGGGCAAGCAACTTTACCCAGTTGCCCGATGCCTGCTTCGTCCGCCCGTTGCCCAAGCTCTTGCAAAAGTACAGGCAGTGCTAGAGCAAGAAGGCTTGAGCCTGAAGCTATGGGATTGCTACCGCCCACTGTCAATTCAGGAAGAGATGTGGGCGATCGTTCCCGACCCTAGGTATGTTGCCAACCCAAATCCTGGCTCTAAACATAATCGTGGTGCGGCTGTGGATCTGACCTTGGTGGGCAAAGATGGAGCGCCGTTAGAAATGCCCACTGAGTTTGATGACTTTTCTGAAAAGGCAAGCCCTGATCATCCAGGGATGTCGCCTACGGCTCAGAGTAATAGCCGCAAGCTATCGGAAGCGATGACGCAGCACGGCTTCTCTAGCATCCCGACCGAATGGTGGCACTTTGACGGTGCCGATTCTCAATCGTTTGATGTCCTTGGTATTCCACTTAAATAGGACAACCCTTCAATCAACTGGAGTTACCGTTAAAAACAGCGCGATCGGGGAGTTTGAAAAGTTCCAGCACTCTGGAACTTAGCCCAATCAGATCTCGGAGTTTTCGGAAAGCTCCGAGATCTGAGACTCTATCGAGCTTGGACTGGCATGATCAACGCCGTGGTAGTCATCCCGCCGAGAGGATTGATCACCACTGGCGATGTTTTCGTGTTGGCGTTGATGCTGACCTCAGTGGTAGTCATCGCTTTCAATGCCTCAATTACATATTTCACATTAAACGCGATCGCTAGATCATCTCCAGTGATTTGAGCCGATAGTTCCTCGCGCCCGCTGCCCACATCGGCGGCTTCCACAGAGAGTACTAGGGTTTGCGCCTCTTGATTTAGGGCAAACTCAACCACATCATTCTTTTGATTAGCCAAAATCGCGAGGCGCTCTAAAGAACTGATCAACGTCCTCCGTTCCAGCGTCGCTTGACGCGTAAACTGACGAGGAATCAGTTGGTTGTAGTTAGGATATTGCCCTTCCAGCAATCGGCTGTTTAACGTGACATTGCCCACCTGAATCGACACGATCGCCTGGTCTAGTCGCAACTTAAAAGATTCGTCCTTGCTACTATTCAAAACCTTTGCCAATTCCCCTAGAGTCTTGCCAGGGATAGTCAATTCTTCTTCCTTAAAATCTGCCTCAGATTGCACCGTTGCAGCCGCTAGACGGTGCCCGTCGGTTGCCGCAAATTCAAAGGTGTCATCCTTAAAAGTCCAGTGCATCCCCGTTAGCACTTGCTTAGTTTCATCGGTTGAGGTGGAATAGAGGCACGCCGATAATGCCTGCTGCACATCCGCGATCGCCAGTTCAACCACTTCCCCATCCACAACTGGCAGATCAGGATACTCCGTTGCTTCCATCCCTTTGAGGGTGTAGCGACCGCTGGAGCAAGAAAGCGTGGCGTTGAACTCGCGATCTACTGTGATTTCAAGTTCACCCGCAGGGAGTTTACCCACAATATCGGACAGGAGCTTGGCAGGTAGGGTGACGTTGCCATTGGTGGTCAGTAGTCCCGCCGTGGGGATTTCTATCTGAATCCCTAAGCCTAGGTCAAACCCAATGATCGTAATGCGATCGCTGGCAACCTTAAACAAAAGATTTGCCAAAACGGGATGGGAAGGTCGAGTGGGGACGGCTCTGCCACATTGGGCAAGGGCTTGATTGAAGGTTTGAATATCAACGGTGAACTTCACCAGTTCATCAGTTGTAGATTCGGTCTTAGTTGTCTTCGGTTTGGTTAGTTCAACAGTTGTCATTTTTTATCCAATTTTTGGGTCAACGATTTTGGCTTCGCTCAGCTATTGATCGGCTGAGCAAGATTCTTGGGGTCGTGCGACGCGACGCGCATGGGCATAGCCGCGCTCTATCCGCAAGGGATTGTCAATGGGGATCTCTTTGAAACTTTTGATGAGATCGCCCTGGCAGTAAACTGTGAGCCGAAAAGTGCGATGGGGATAGCACCCTGGCTTATAGCTATTCCGGCTATCGAAAATCTCCCAGCCACCAGGGAGATTTTCTGCTGAGGGTGCAACTTGCCGAATAGAAGGTTTGCCGATTTGCTTCAGCAATTCTTGCTTGGCATCATAGCGATACTTGGCAGCCCGATACCGAGCATATTCATCGTGCGGCAGGTGCAATCGTTTGACAAAAGGACTGCCTGATTCTTTTCCAGCAGGTTTGGCGCGACGGGCTGGGAAGACTGGGCTGTGGCTTTCTAGCCGATGATAGTAGAAATTAGTCTGCAAGCCATTCCTACCTTTCTTTGCCACCGAATAATCTTGGATGCTAACCCCTTTCCATGCGGTACTCCACTGCATCCCACCTGCGGCGATCGCGTCATTTTCTTCAGCTTCCAAGGCTTTCAGGTCGGCTTCCAAATCATGGCTTTTGGGTAAAGTGGGCATGAGTGCAGCCCAGCCAGCGGAGGAGAGTAGCTGGGTATCGCACAATCCTGATCGAGTGCGGCGGACTGCTAGCTCTAGGCGAGTGCCATGAGCTAGGGATTCAATCGCGATCGCCCAACCTTCAGCCCTCCACTCATTGATGCGCGATCGCTGGGGTTCGGTTTGCTGAGCGCCATCGTTTGCAACGAACACAATCCAGCCCAAGCATCGCAGCGTGATGGAGTAGCAAACTTCGTTCAATTGCAGCGGATGGCACACTGGAGCCGTCGCCCATCCCCGATCTGTCCATTCTTTGAGCGTGGCAGCCTGCGCGTCGGTTAATTCGTGCAGCGCCTCTAACTGCTCCGGGAAAAAGCGCCGAACTGCGAGATCGCCCGATAGCAACACCCGCATCTGATCCGCCAACTCAGGATTGGTAGATGGTGGCTGCACCACTCCAATCCGCAGCAGATCGGATTCTAAGCCCAGAGAAGCGGGCATGACCTGAACAGTGGAACCGGGTCGAAAAACCTTTGCTAGGGCGACTGGCACGAATGCAGGAGCCGCTGCAACATTTGCTGCACGTTGCGCTACAATAACCATAGGTTTTATTTAAGAACTGAATTAGAGCGAGGGCTGTTTTGCGACAGCCCTTATTTTTTGGCTTGATTTATATTATCACGACTATCTGATCAAATACCGACAGTCGCCGCTTTTGTCCCAGAACTTTTTTGTAACGCCGCTGGCTCCGAAGTTTCAGCCTCCTCTTCAAACTCCAGCACCTCACCATAGTCGTCGGAAACAATCTTCACCCACGAGTTGAGATATGCCCACGAGATCGCTTCTTTTCGCAAAATGGGATCGCTGCCCTTCAGGTAAACTTGCATCTTGGCAAGGTGTACTCGTCTATCGCTGGCTGAGTCCCTTAGAGCGGCAGTCGGCTTGGGTTTTACCGATAGCTGTTTCGTCAGCGCTGCCAGTTCTTCCCGAACGAGATCGCGAACAGCTTTATCAGCCGCCTGTTGTTCTGGGGTGAGTTCACCCAATAGCGGCGGCTCTGGGGCAGGGGGCAGAATATTCAATGGCAAAATGTCCCAAGCGATTCGGACCCACTCATCAGTTCCAGGTAGCTTGTCGCGCTCCATATCGAACAACGCTCCGGCGGATGCGACAAATTGGTCGGTGGTCAGGCGTTTGGATAGGCGATCGTGGTAGGTCGTTTGGGTGGCGATGCTGAGTGGCTGGCGGTAGCGCTCAGACAGCACCACAATCCAGTATGCAAAAACTTCTAAGTCAATTCCTTTTTCAGGCATGGTTGACCGCTCCTTGTGATTGAGGTTGCTGCGGCTGACGCGCCTGCAATGCGGCGACTAGGTTTTTACGGTTGTTCATAAATTTCATATCCTGCTTACTCAGCGGCAAATCTTCGATAGTGCTATTGCCTGCCATCCGCTCCTGGAATCCCTCGTGATAAATCCGCAGTTCTTCCATACCTTTTCTCTGGTGTTTTGCCCTGTTTATCCAGATTTTTGCAGCCTCCTCGTTCGCAGCAATATTCTGGTACTCAGTACGTTTGGGCAGGCAGAAGTTGGCGATGTAGGCAACGAACGCGCCATCTTGCAGCATCTCATCTACCCAGTCGTGCAGGGTGACGGCTTCGGAGTTGAGCGCTGGCGTGAAGGGTTTCACCTCCAGCCTTGCTAAGCCGATCGCTGGCAAATCCTCGCGAATATATCGAACTCCATGAGGCACCTCAAACGCTTGCCCCTTTTGAGTAAATTCTTCTTCTTTCCACTGGCGATAGGCGAGATCGCCCTCCAAAAAGCTAGGGTCTGGTTCTGCATCGCCAAACCGCTTCTCCCACTCACTCCACGCCTGAACCTTACCGCCAGGAGAGCGTCCCACCGAGAGCGTCCAGTAGTACCAGCCATTGGGGTCTTTGTCACGAGCGCCCCAGAACTTTTCAAATGATTCACTAAACTTGGGTTCTTTGGGCTTCTTCGACTGTCGTTTTTTCTTGCCTTCTGGAGTGGGTTCCTCTGAGATGGCTGGATCGGTCACGGGTTCAGGCAATTCCACTAGCCCATGCTCCACTTCAAAATCGCGGTAGTAGGTTGCACCATCGTCCCGAATGCGTGTCAGGGCATATTCAAGCACATTGCCGATTTTTCTAGCGCCGTGTTCAACCCGGCGATCGCTGTAAGCCTGAGTCCGCAAAATCATAAATTTCAGAAACCGAGGATCACTGCCGTCGTCGCCTGCCTTTTGGTAGCGTTTCCAGTCGTAGGCTGAGCGATCGAATTGCGCTAATTTTTCAATTTCGACGGCGGGCGGCGGCGCGGAACGATCGTCCGCTACGGTGATTTTCGGTTCTGCCATTGAACAGGCACCTTGCTTTTGACGCTCAACCGGGGTTTCTAGGTTGCGAGGTTTTGCGGAATTCCTGGTTTGAATGATTAATCTTGCTCGTTTTTTTCGCGGTTTTTTTGCGATCGCGTTTAAACTCTCTCTCTCTCTTAATTCTTCTTTCTTAGTATTTAATTCTTTATTTAAACAAGCGGCATTTTTACCGTTTGCATCCGGCATTTTTGCCGATTGCGCCATTCCGGTACTTTCAGCGCTCAGAGGCTCCTCTAACTCAATGGTTTCGCAAGCGGCATTTTTACCGTTTGCATCCGGCATTTTTGCCGATTGCGCCAAATCAGTACTTTCAGTGTTTTCACTATTCTGAAATTCCCTAGACTCGGATTCGGCATTTTTGCCGAATGGAGGCGGCATTTTTGCAATATGCGACTGTCGAGCCAGTTGATTCAGCGCGTGCTGCACTGCTCCTACTTCAAGCCGATAGAACCAGTCTTGCACCATGCTGTCGATGCGGCGATCTCCCGACCCTGGTATGAATCCTTGACGCACAAGGGTATGCAGCTTCTCTCGGCGAATGAAGCCTTTGGCGACCAGAAGGTTAATGGCTTGGCGAATGGTCTTGTCGCCACACAGTCCAAACAATTCATCTTTGATTGTCTTTGCATCCAGCGCTAGCCAAATCGTCTCTGATTCTTCCCCGCAACGGTAGCGCCCGTCGGCTCGAAACTCAATCCATGACAAAATGAATGCCGCGTATAGATCTCTATCGCACAAATTCAAGTACGGCTCCCGACACCGGATGAAGTAGGAGCCTGGAATATGCGCGATCGCGCATTCTCTAGACATTTTTGGCTCCTGGAATTATTGGGTTTGTTGAAATAATCTGTGGCTGATCCGTCTGAAGGGATAAAAACGGATAAAAAATTTCAGATCGCGCTGAAAAATGTGGCATACTAGCTCCAAGTGTAATTTTTGTTTTTCAAAGCGGCAGAGGGTGGTATCTCTGCCGCTTTTGGTTTAAATATCTTTAGGTAATTGACATATAGGCTCCTTAGTTTCCTGCAAAATCTTTTTCAAAGCATTGTCCGCCTTTTTCTTACGTTGGGCACTCTCTTGGCGTTGCTGGATCGCTTGAAGCACAGCCGATTTGCTAAGGCTGCTCACTTGAATCAACCTGTCAATGTTGTGTGCCGCAGGCTTTTGGCTTTTGGTAATCCAATTGGAAAAGCGAACTGGGCTAATTCCAGCAATCTGGCAGACGAGGGATACGCTCCCCCACCTCAACATATTGAGGGAAAAAGATTCGGAAGCCGATTTAGCCGGATCGGACTCATTCCCAGGAGATTGCTGCCGCATTCAAGCCTACCTTATCGTGATTTCTTTAAGAATACTACCCGATCACGAAAATTGGGTAGGGCATAGCGATCATATCAGAGGGCACATAGCTTTCGAGATTGACCGCGATCGCATTGAGGCTGGAGATCACCACATCGTCAGGGCTAATCTCTTGTCCCGCAGGGTTATAAATGGCGATCGCGCTGGGATTGGTGTTGAGGTTATGGATGACTACGTTGCGATTGAAAGTTCTTTCCATCTGGTTTTAATTTTTTTGCGTTATTGAATTAACGAGTTTTCAAAACTCGTATTAGACTAATGGGATAGGGATCTGTCTTGGTATTTCGTATGGCTGCAACAAAAAAAACCGCAATGAATAAAAACATGTCCGTAGGCTCTGTCGAGCAGACACCTTTTGTGCAGCCATCAGCGCCACCACTGGCAACCTCAAAAGCTAAGAAATCAAGGCTTCAACAGAATCCTCGGCGGACAGTGTTTGCGGAAGTATTTTTTCTCCTTCGCAAGAGCGATCTTTGGAAAGGGTTAAACTTGACCGACCAGAAGTTGTTCGTTGTCATGGGAAATGAGCTAGGGGTGATCAAGAGTAAAGCTTCCCCCTCTTCGTTCTCACTGTTTTTGAATGGATCGAAAGATATTGGGACGCATCAACTGCAAGCTTTTCTGCTGGGTTTGCGCGAATTAAATTCGGATGTATTTATTGAATACAACCGAATTTTTAACGAGTTGATCTGGACTTGGAAGCCAGAAGATGGAAATGCAGTTAACCGAAAAGCCCAGAAGAAAATGGACGATCTCCCTACCAGCATTGCTCAACTGCTGGTTGAATTTATTGAGCGTGAGGGTTTTTCTCAGGCAGAATTTGAAAACCTATTTACGCAGCTTAACTTGCCAATTAGCTTGTCACGAATCAGAGCATTTCAATCAGGAGAGGCAATCCCAGATGATATGGGATTGGGGCTGCTATCCATAGTGGTTCGCAAGCCCGGAGAGTCTGAATATTCAATGCTTCGTGAATCTTACACCAACAGCGAATTTTTGATGATGCGAGATGGCAGATTGCCACATCCCGCTAGCGCGATCGATAAAAAAACCAATCAACCCGATAAAGAGGCACCGAATGGCAATGGGCGATCGCATCAATAGAACTCTAGAACTCAGCCAAAAAATCAAACATCTAGACGCAGAAATTAAACAGTCAGAGTCTGAAATTCAGCGACTTTATGCTCTGATTAGCAAAAGCAAGGCAGAACTCAGTCGGCTGAAGGCAGAGATGGCAGGAACCAATTTTGGTCTGCCGCATCCGTCTAAGAAAAGCCCATAAAAAGGAAGAGCGAACCTCTTCCTTTTTATGGGCTGAATCGGGGTTCAGCCAATAATTTCTACGCCATAGGTTAGGCGACAAAGTTGCCCCATAAACTCTACTGCCTCAATTCGTTGCGCTCTGAATCGGTGACTCATCACTTCCCAAGCATTGTTAATGTTTGTCCACGATCCAGCGGTGTAGCAATAGTCTTTGAGCGTTCCTTGTCGCCGCAAATTCTGATGCATTTCATCTAAATCTTGCTGATGATCTGCCCACAAGTCATCTAGGCTGGTGTTGATCAATTCTGCCGAGGTTTTGTCGGTGGTTGCGGTGATGCCTGGAGATGCCGCAAGAATAATATTGGTTTCCATCGCCACGATCGCGCAGCTAGTCGGGCTATCCAAAATCATTTTTGCAAGCTCCACATCGGCTCGTGGCGTTATCCGATAATTTATTTTGTTCATGACCTCTCGCTGCATATAAATTGTTTGCCAGGGAGAGTAAAAGGTGATATCCTTTAACCCTATGATCACCCAATGGCAAAAACCAAGTTGCCTTAGTAAAGTTTTTGAGATCTCATAGCGCCGTATCCACAGTCGATCTGCGGACTCCCGGTTGGCACACTGTATCCGCAGGGCTGTCTCCACTACTTGTGTTAGGGGATTTAGAAAATCCTGATAAGAAGCCTTGAGTATGCCTGCTTGATGTTTAATTTCGCAGGCAGAGACTAAGCGATCGCTAATATCGCCTAGGAGGATTTGCTCTAATTTGGAATTCATAGTTGCACAAGAAACGGCTCGTTCAGCAAACGAGATGAAAGCTGTTTATACAGATCACCCTATCCTTTTATGGTACTTCAATATTTAGTTATGAAGAGTACTCGATTATACAATCATAGATTGATACTGTTACAGTGTCAAAGAGAAAAATGGCTAGAGGTGGAAGACGGGAGGGCGCTGGCGGTAGACCTAGCTGGAAAAATGGGAAAACTAAGCCCGTTAGGGTTCCTGTAGCTTTGGCTGACAAAATCTTAGAAATCGCCAAGATTCTAGATGAAGAGGGTTTAGATGGGTCTGTAACAGGGTCAAAAGTACTGGATTTAACAGGTGTAGCTATTTACGCTTCAAAAGATGGTCCGACTGTGCGCCTAGCTGATTTGGTTAGAGTCGGCTATGAAATACAGCCTGAGCGCTTAGCTAGGAGCTTAAAGGCTCAAACGAATCAAGCCACTTTACTGAACGAGATTGACAACCTCTTAGGAGCGCAACATGAGTGATGACGGGCAATTACAACCTTTTCAGTTTGAGGGTTTAGAGATTCGTTTTGTTGGAACGGCTGATGATCCTGAATGGGTCGGGGCTGATATTGTCGCTGTCCTTTACCCTGAAGCAGCTCGTTCAAGCTACGGAAAATATTTAGACTCGGTTCCTGATGAGTGGAAGGGTAAGAAAAGAATTCTTACCCCTGGTGGAGAGCAAGAGTTTAATACTCTCTTTGAACCAGGGTTTTATGCTCTTATTGCCCGGTCGAACAGCTCTAAAGCCGTTCCCTTTCAAAAGTGGGTTTATGAAGAGGTGCTGCCTTCTATTCGCAAAACAGGAAGCTATTCCCTTCCTAAGCAGCCGACTATTGGCTTATTGCCGCCAGCGAAAGAGAGATTGGAGAATATCCGGCTTGGCATGGATATTTTGTACGAGTTAGGCGGCATTGATCAGCGAACTCAACTGGCATTGAAAGATGTTGTTCGAGACATTCTTTTAGAAGACAAACTTAAGAGACCTGAAGGCTTAGGGCAGCGTTTAACTGTTCCTGTCTCAGATCGTGCTAGGGCGTTAGGCTATAAGCCCAATCGAAGCCATCTCATCAAAATTGGCAAGATTGCAGCCGGACTTTATAGGCTCAGACACGATGGTGAAGAACCACCGCTTAGAGAGCAGCATGTTGACGGCGCAACCCGAATGGTCAAATCGTATAGTGAAGATGATTTTGATATCTTGGATCAGGCTATAGCTTTAGTTATGAACCCACCTGCTCAACTTCCTCCAGTAGAAGACACAGGTGAATTTATTTGAGTAGCATATTAGTGACATACCAGGGTAGGCTACTTAAATGGGAACAGATAATCGACGGGTTGCGACTTACCTCCCAAAAGAAATAGATGATCGCCTGAAAGCATTCATCCTAGAGCGCAATCTAAAAGGTGACTCACCAGCGCTCATAGTGATTCTCTCTGAGTATTTTGGAGTGAGTCAGCAGGTAGCTCAATTGGTAGATTATTCTAGTTTTGCAACTCAGAATCAGCTAGAAACTTTAAGTTCTAGAGTAAACAGTATTTCTGAGAAGTTAAGTGAGCTATCTGGCAAGTTACTTGGTAAACCACTTCAAGAAGCTAAGACAGTTAATGAACATGTCGATGCAGTTCAGCCAGTACAGCCAGTACCAGTTGATGTAGACGCTTCCTTGACTAGCGAGATACTTTCTGAATTGCCTACAAACATAGACTTAGACGATAATGCTACCAGTGAGTTACGTGGTGACTCGCTGGTAGAACATTTAATTCTCCATAGCACAAAGGATATTAAGTTCTCGGCAAGCCAACTGAGTAAAAGATTAGTTATTGGACCATCAACAATAAGCGTTAGAAAAAACGATTCTCCTGAAAAGTTTGCTGAATGGTCTTGTGGTAAAGATCCAGACAATGTTGCTTGGTCTTTCTCGACAGAATTAAATCGTTTCCAACCTATAGGAGATTTATCTGTTGAGCTACAAAGTAAGCTGCTAAGCGAAATACCTAGTGAACTGTCTAATACTTTGACAAATGGTGAATTAGCAAAACGACTAGGAATAGATGGTTCAACCTTAAGCCACTGGAAGTCAGGGAAAAAAGGTAGGTCTCCAGATGAGCTACTAAGAGCTACCCGCGAAAGAGATCCTGACGGTATCGGCTGGATACTCATACCAGAAACTAATCGTTTCAGTCCCGAAAGGAATTTACAGAACAAGCAGCCCGACCCTTTTCAAGGTGAGCTACTTAGTGAGCCAAATAGTGTGATACCCGACTCTTAGTCTGATACAATCAAGACAATACGCTCTGCGGAGACGCAACGTAGGAACAGGCATGACCGCTTCAGAAGGTTCACGAATTGGAAACTGAGGCGGTTTTGTCATGCCTGTTTGAAAATCTGCTCCCCCTTTGGGGGACGGGAGGGGGAGTGCAAAATCTTTAGGTTTTAACGGGGTTAGAGTTGAATACTTCTCATACTCACTTTTTTCTTAAATTTGTTTTATAAACTTAAGAAAAAATAATTATGAAAGTATTTGAAGGTGTTTCTTCTCAGTCTTCACTGCCAGTGGAGATGGCTCAGAATCCGTACAGCTTTCAAGCAGATTCAGTAATTGCGATCTTCGTTATTGTGGCAACTGCAAAACTGATTCGGGCTTTGACCAGTTTTGTGGAGGTTTGTAAAAAGGATTAGCGCGATCGCACCCAGCCTCTAAACACGCGAAGCGACCTTCACTTGAATTATTAGGGATAACTCTGATTCGTGAGAATCGGTGTTATCCCCTGGGTGAAAGGGTTTGAGGCAATTGGGGACGGTAAAAAGTTAATGCTTTAAAAGCTCAAAACCCGCGTACATTGGGATTACCACATCACAATAAAATACGCGGGTTTTGAATGTCTGATCCTGATGGGTCAGATTCAAAGGCTTTTGCTATTCATAGCATAACCTGTGAGTCTGACGATTCCAACAATCAGCAGCCAGCCTTATCAGAACTTAGCCCAGGCGACAAGCCGTGGGATAAACATCGTTCATTCGCTGATAAGGTGGAAGGCTTTTATGCGGGTAGTGAGTTTAATTCCTATAGGGAACGGATTCACTACTGCTCTGAGTTGCTGCAATTCGGGTTAGCGCTGCAAGACGATGAGTCGCTTAAGCTAAAGCTAAGGGCTGCACGATTTTGTAGAGTGCGGCATTGTCCTGTTTGCCAGTGGCGGCGCTCCCTGATGTGGAAGGCAAAAGCTTATAAGGTATTACCCAAAGTGGTTGAGGAATATTCAACCCACCGCTGGCTATTTCTGACGCTGACGATGAAGAATGCGCCCATCGGTGAACTGCGGGAAACCCTAAAACAGATGAACCGAGGTTTTGCGCGGCTGGTGCAACTCAAAGCGTTTCCGGCTGAAGGCTGGCTTCGCTCTACCGAAGTAACTAGAGGAAGAGATGGCGGTGCCCATCCTCATTTCCATTGTCTGCTGTTGGTTCCGCGATCGTACTTTGGCAAGAAGTATGTCAAACAATCGGACTGGGTGGCGATGTGGCGGCAATCGATGCGCCTGGACTACAACCCGATTTTGGACGTGCAGGCGGTTAAAGAGGGCGATAAACCGATGCAGCTTGTCCCTGAGCTTCTGAAATATTGCACTAAAGAGTCTGACATGGTTGCAGACCGTGAGTGGTTCTTAGAGCTAACCAGACAGATGCACAAGATGAGGGCGATCGCCACGGGTGGGGTTTTGAAGGAATTTCTTAAAGAGTTAGAGGATGAGCCGGAAGACCTGATAGGCGAGAGTGACACACCGGAGACTCAAGATAGTAGCTCACTGTATTTCGGGTGGAAGCGCAGAGAGAAACGGTATCGCATGGTGAGTCAAGAGTGAGCTAAAAATAAGCTACTATAAAGTGAGCTACTAAGTGGTACAGAGTAAGCTACTAAAATTTTGATAAAGTTGGCTCTACTCTAAAATGATTCTGTTACACTTTCATAGATTGATACTGTTACAGTGTCAAAGAGAAAAATGGCTAGAGGTGGAAGACGGGAGGGCGCTGGCGGTAGACC
>ENA-ORBV01003708-ORBV01003708.1-microbial-mat-metagenome-genome-assembly--contig:-NODE-3708-length-30232-cov-18.246825_pt1 | contig 30232 bp, 31 predicted proteins | sample MGYA00237777_ERZ505514 | MGnify/ENA primary metagenome ERZ505514 (study PRJEB26160, sample SAMN06269048) | microbial mat metagenome | isolation source: Oligotrophic lake microbial mat | place... | reverse complement strand
CGCTGTAAATCCGCGCGGAGCATGCCGCGCTGGAACCAGACCACTTCGCGTCAGTCCATTGCTTGCACGCTGCGGCGCGGACGATCCGCGATAGGGGCGCGATAGGGGGACGGCGCCTAAATACTTTCGAAGAACACCGTTTGCGCGTGGCGCTCGTTCGCGTTGAACAGCACCGGGTCTTTGTCATACGAATAATCCAGATAGCCGGTGACCGGCCGGCTGCTTTGTTCCAGCGCCGCGGGCGTGGTGGCGCAGCCGGCGACGGCCAGCACGATACAGCCCGGCAGCAGCGCAAGCGCAAGCCGGTGTAAAAACGAAGTTCCCCTGGACGGATGCGTATTCATCAAATCCTCCTCATGGCCGGCTGCGTGCTGGCGCGGGTACGGCGGTGTGTGACATCAGACGATGACAAGACGGTTGCACCGGTGCGGCCAGTGCTTGTTATTGGGTTTCGAGTCTAATCCGCGCGACGTCGAAGGGGCGCGACAGGTCCGTACGCTGCAATAAAGAATATCAATAAAAACAAATACTTGCAATAAATCCTAGTCTACCCGGATATTCGCCTCGCGAATCACCCGCGCCCATTTCTCCAGATCGGCGCGCACAAATGCGCCGAACTCGGCCGGCGTGCTGGTCACCGGATCGAGACCGGACTTGGCGAGCAGTTTGATTACCTCGGGTGCGTTCATGAACTTCACCACCTCGGCATTGATGCGCTGGATGATTTCCGGGCGCACGCCCGCCGGTGCGAACAGGCCGTACCAGGTGTTGATGACCAGTTCCGGCATGCCGGCCTCGGCGGTGGTCGGCACACTGGGGATCGTCGGCACGCGCTCCGGCACCAGCACCGCCAGCCCGCGCAGCCGGCCGCTGTTGATGAAGGGGATGGTCGCGGGCACCGTCACCATCACCATTTCCGCTTCGCCGCCGAGGATGTGGGTGAGGGCGATGCTCGCGCCTTTATAGGGCACATGCAGGATGTTGACCTTGGCCAGCGATTTGAACAACTCGCCCGCGAGGTGATTGGAAGAGCCCACGCCGCCGGAGCCGAAACTCAGCTTGCCGGGATGGGCTTTTGCCAGCCGCACCAGCTCGTTGATGTTCTTCGCCGGCACCGAAGGATGGATCACGAACACATTGGGCACCGTTGACAGCATCGAGACGGGAGCGAAATCGCGCAGCGTGTCGTAGTTGAGTTTCTTGTAGAGACTGGGACTGATCACCAGCGAGGGGCTGGTCAACAGCAGCGTGTGGCCGTCAGCCGGCGATTTGGCTGCGAGTTCGGCGGCAAGATTGCCGCCGGCGCCGGGCCGGAAATCGGCAATGACCGTATGCCCCAGTGCAGCGCCGAGTTTTTCCGCAACCAGCAGCCCGAGAATCTGCGAGGCGCCGGTGGGGAAGGCCACGATCACGCGCACATTGCGCTCGGGATATTTCTGTGCCGCTGCCGGCAGCGCAATCGAAAGTGAAACAGCAAATGAAACAGCGCAGGCGAGCAGGGCCAGGCGCAACGAAATTCTGGCGGCAGTCATTGTGGTTCTCCTCCCACTGGTCGTTACACAAAAAATCAGGGGCCGGGTTTCTGTTCCCCGGCCCCAACAATAACGCAACTGCCTTCGCTATAAAAATATAAATAAAATCAAATATTTATGATCATTCTCCACTGCTGTTAATTGGTCTTGATGCCAGCCTTGGTTACGACGTCGGTGTATTTCGCGATCTCGCTTTTCAGCAGCTTGGTCAGATCCTCGGGGCTGCTGACGATGGGATCCAGCGCCTGCTGCGCATAGAACTCGCGCACTTCTTTCGAATCCAGCGCCTTCTTGATCTGCGCATGCAGCGTGGTCACCACGTTCTTCGGCGTGCCAGCCGGGAGAAATACGGCATACCACTGGTCCGTCACAAACCCCGGATAAAAAGTATTCATCGTCGGCAGGTTCGGCATCCATGCCGTGGGTTTCTCGGTGGTGACGGCCAGCGCACGCATGCGCTTGGCATTGAGATGCGTCATCAGCGAAGTCGGCGTGTTGAATATCATGTCGGTTTCACCGGTGGCGAGTGACAGTGCCGACGGGCCGCCGCCTTTGAATTGAATGATCACGCTTTTGGCTTTGGTGAACTGCTTGAACATTTCAGCCGACAGGTGACTGGTCGTGCCTGCACCATTGGCGGCGATGTTGAGTCCCTCCGGGGCCTGTGTCGACAGGGCCACCAGTTCCTTGACCGATCTCGCGGGGACGCTGCTGTGTACTGCGAGCACCAGTGCCGTGTTGCTCATCCATGTCACCGGGGCCAGATCCTTCAGCAGATCAAAACGGATGCTTTTTTTCTGCAGCACCGCGTTCAGTGAAATCGATGCCGTGGTCATCAGCACCGTATAACCGTCAGGCGCGGCGTTGATGGCGGCCTCGGCGCCGATCAGGCCGCCGGCGCCCGTGCGGTTTTCAACGATCACCGGCTGGCCCAAGCCCTGGCGCAGCTTGTCCGCGAGCAGGCGTCCCTGCAGATCGGTGCCGCCGCCGGTGGCGAAGGGCACGATGAGGCGGATCGGTTTGTCGGGGTATTCCGCGGATGCGGTGGCGATGGTGCCAAAGACCATTGCTGCTGATGCCAGAAGGCATTTGCCCAGTTTGATTCTGTTCATTATTTCTCCTCGTTTTGGACACGGCGTTATTAAAAGCAATGAGGTCTGATGCCCCATATTGAGTGCTTTGCCTTACACATAGTAGACCTATTGCCGTCAGGATAGTTCGATTGCAGCGTGAGGCGGCTGCGCCGTCGGGTAAGCTGAAGCCTTATCATTAACGAATTGAACAATCACAGAGAGACCTATCATGGCGAAGCAGGAAAAGGTATTGATCGTCGGCGCCGGGCGCGGGCTGAGCGCTTCACTGGCGCGGCTGTTTGCGGCCGAAGGCATGCAGGTGGCACTGGCGGCGCGCAACATGGACAAGCTGACCGGGCTTGCGGCCGATACAGGTGCGAAGGCCTATGCCTGCGATGCCGCCGATCCGGCGTCAGTCAATGCGCTGTTCGAGTCGGTAACCAGGGATATCGGCGCGCCGAACATCGTCGTATACAACGCCAGCAACCGCGGCGGCCGAGGGCCGGTGACGGAACTCGATCCCGAAGCGGTACGCAACGCATTGCTGATTACGACCTTTGGCGGCTTTCTGGTTGCGCAGGCTGCGGCCAAGCGGATGATTGTGGCGGGCGGCGGCACCATCTTGCTGACCGGCGCCTCGGCCAGCGTCAAGGGCTACCCGAATTCGTCCTCCTTTGCGATGGGCAAATTCGGGCTGCGCGGGCTCGCGCAGAGCCTCGCGCGCGAACTGCAGCCGCAGAACATTCATGTCGGACACTTTGTCATCGATGGCGGGATTGCACTTCTCGAAGGTGAGGACGAAAGGGCTGCTGCACGGGGCGCCGACGGCCTGCTCAATCCTGACTCTATTGCACAGGCCTATCTGCAACTCCATCGCCAGCATCGCAGCGCCTGGACCTGGGAAATCGAGCTGCGCCCCTGGGTGGAGAAGTTCTGACGCTGCCCTGAATTAAAGATGGTCTGTCAGCGATAGTCTGCCATCATGACGCAATGACGCAGTCGACGCGATTCAAATGGCTGGCCGGCGCGGCGATCCTGACATTACTCGCCGCCACCTACTGGCTGTTGCATGAAACGGGCGCGATGGCGACGATCATGAACGGCGCTGCGCTGCGCGATCACATTACCCAACTGGGGGCCTGGGGCCCGCTGACGGTGATCGCACTGATGGTGCTCGCCATTATGGTAAGCCCCATACCCAGCGCACCAATCGCGATGGCGGCCGGCGCCGCGTATGGCCATGTCTGGGGCACGGTCTACGTCATCCTGGGTGCCGAGATCGGCGCCTTGGCGGCATTCGGCATTGGGCGCTGGCTGGGCGCGGCAACACTTCGCCGCTGGTTTGGTGACCGGCTGTCGGTTGGATTAATGGGCTCGCAGAACACGTTGATGATCATCGTGCTGGTCAGCCGTCTGCTGCCTTTTGTTTCGTTCGACATCATCAGTTATGCCGCGGGGCTCACCGTGATCACGTTCTGGCGATTTGCAGTCGCGACCCTGGTCGGCATCGTGCCGGCGAGCTTCCTGCTGGCCCATTTTGGCGGTGAAATGGCCACCGGTGAATCCGACCGGATTCTGATTTCCGTCGTGGCACTGGGGGCGCTCACCCTGATTCCGCTGGCCGTGAAAATTTTCCGTGACCGCCGGGGTCGTTCACAGTAACGCCAGTCTCGTGGCTGGGTCCGAGCGCCGCAAAGCGGCGGGATATACCGGACTGCGCGTCACGCCATCCGGTATTTGCTTACCGCGGATGCGATCCAGCTCAAGCCGTTTCCCGGGCGGTCGGCAACCACAGCGTGACCGTCAATGATGCACAGCGGTTGCTCGACGACGGTATTGATCCAGTCCACGTATTCGAGCCAATGCGCCGTCGGCGTTGCCGCGAGCAGGTGTGCGCTGACTTCCGGATAAAGGTGTGAGGATATTTTCATGCCCTCTGTTTGCGCGAGCTGCGCGGCGCGCTGCCAGCCGGTAACGCCGCCGATGCGCTCCAGGTCGGGCATGACATAGTCGCAGGCCTTCGCGGCCAGTGCTTTTTCCATGTCATGCACCTGGGAGAAGTTCTCGCCCATCTGCACCGGCGTATCGATCGCGGCCGCGAGCTTCGCACAACCCGCGTAATCGTCGTGGCGGATCGGCTCCTCAATCCAGTAAACACCTTCACCATCGAGCGCGCGGCCCCGTGCCACGGCTTCATCGACCGTGAGCGCCTGGTTGTAGTCCGTCATGATCAAAATGTCATCGGGCAGGCGCTTGCGCACGGCGCGCACCGCGGCGAGATCTTCGGCCAGCGTCGCGTAGCCCAGCCGCAGCTTCATTGCACGAAAACCGCCGGCGAGCAGCTTCTCTGCTTCGTCAGCGACTTCGGCGGGTGCCATCAGGCCGAGGCCGCAACTGTTGTACGCGGGTATGGGGCGTGGCGCCGCACCCAGGTACGTCGCCAGTGGCTTGCCGGCAGCAATTGCCAGTGCGTCCCAGCCGGCGACATCCACCATTGCCATCGCCATGCGCACAATGCCCTGCACGCCGATCAGCGTGTAGCGTTTGGTGAGCTTGCCCCACACCATGACGGGGTCCAGCGCGTCGCCGCGTATGGCGCCGACCGCATCATTGAGCATGTGCGCAATCGCCGCGGCCGCGGCAGGCGTGTAGCAGAACTGCCACGCGCGCCCGGTAATGCCTTCTTCCGTCTCGAGGTCCACCAGCAGCAGCGGCGCCTTGCGTACGATGGCCGCGCTGGTGCCCAGCGTATACGTCATCGGCAGCATCACCGGCACCGCGCGTACGGCGCGGATCGTCAGCGGTGGATGCTGCATGTCAGGCGCGCCTGCGACCCTGCGCGTGCAGCGCGAGCACATCCCAAACGGCACGGTTGGCGGGTGTGGGTACATTCACTTTCGCGCCGAGCGTGACCACGCCGCCCGACAGCCATTCAACTTCGAGCGGATTGCCGGCTTCGAGATCGTGATGCATGGACGAACTCATGTCCGGCGACACGGTATCAGCAAACGCCAGCCGCTCGTCGGCGTAGTTCTCCGGCAGCGAGACGCCGTAGGCGCGGCAGACGGCGACGACTTCTTTCATCAGGTCGTGGAGGAAGGCGCGCGTCTGCGGGTTGCTGCGGATCGGCCCGATGGGCGTACGCATCGTGGTGGTGGTGCCGGAGAGCCCGACGAGAAAAGTGTATTTCTCCCACAGCGTGCGGCGGATGTCGGTGGACAGTTCCGCCTGCAATCCGGCCTTGAGCGCAAACTTCAGTAATGTTTCGGCGCGTGCCGAGCGCGTGCCGTCATATTCCCCGAAAAACAGCTTCTGCAGCGTGCCCACCTGCTTGATCACACCCGGGCGCGAGATGTGGGTTGCCACATAACCGACGCCGCCCATCACCGCCTTGTCGCCGAAAATGCGGCGCAGGATGTCATCCTTGATGACGCCATTCTGCAATGACAGTACGGCGGTATCGGGGCCGACGATGGGTTTGAACGCTTGCGCGGCGGATTCGAGGTCCCACAGTTTTACGCCCACCAGCACCAGATCGACCGGCCCGATACTCGCGGGATCGTCGGTTACTTTGACCTTGGGCAGGTGAATGTTGCCCTCGGTCTGGTTTTCGATCAGCAGGCCGTTTTCACGCATGGCGGCGAGGTGCTTGCCGCGCGCAACAAAGGTGACATCGGCGCCGGCGTGCGCCAGCCGTCCGCCGAAAAAGCCACCGACACCGCCTGATCCCATTGCTGCAATTTTCATTCGCCTGCTCCAATCCGGTTTGAATGGTTTCCTGACTATTGTTGCGACACGCGAGGCGCGCGCCCGCGATCCTGCATTACCGGCGCGACAACTCCACCGGCTGGCCGTGCGGTGTGGCCCGTGCGGCGGCGTCCCAGTCCTGCACGCGTTGCTCCAGATCCTGCGCCGAGGCGACGTTTTTCGCGATGACGAGTTTTTCGAGTGCGGCGAGCCAGTGCTCATAGTAATGGCTGCCGTCATCAGGCTCGCCGCGTGCAGCCGCGGCCGCAAGTTCGGCTGCCAGTGCCGCCGCCCATTCCGGCCACGTAAAAATGCTGCGCTTGTGCAGCGACAACATCATGGCGAAGGCCTGCGCCTCCCATGGCGCCCTGAACACCGGTCCCGCGTCGTCGCGCGGCAGGGCGGGCAGGGTGTCGAGGTCGATTTCAGGCGGGATCGAGATGGTCATCCCACAGGTTCACATAAACGCTGTCGCGGTCGGAGGCGGCGTTGCCCCACAGTTCGCGTGCGGCAAAACGCACGCTGTACAAATGCTGCGGCTTTGGATCGCGGTTCATCGCATTGGTGTCCGGAAAGACATACACGCCGAAATCGCGGTCGATAACACCACGCCGCCTGCGCGCATAACGCGGCAGCCGCGTGTGGCCGGCGGGATTGATGTTGCGTGCCATCACGGCGTCGCCCGCCTTGAATTTCGGCGCCACTTTTTCATCACGCCGCGCGCGGATGCGGTTCTGCAGCAGCGTATCAAGGCCGTCGATGCTGAGCACACCGGCCACGTCGGCTTTGCCGGCGGCGCGGCCGCTGGCGAGCTCCTCCGCGGTGACGACACCCTGTTCGACCAGTACCGTTTCCAGGCCGAAGAGGACATGCTCGTAGTAGCTGGCCTCGAGGTAATCCACCGGCGGCATGCGCTCGACCGCGTACCGGTTGATGTCGGAATTCCAGCGACGGTGGTAGGCGCAGGCGAGACGGGTGGCAAACACGCGTTTCTCCCAATGCGCATGAAACACCGGCTCGTTGACTTCGATTTCGACCGGCCCCATGCCGTGCATGCCGCCCATGTCGTGCACGCCGTTCATTTGCTTCCTTCAGGCACGGTCACCACTGCGACCCCGATCATGGCATCTCGGGTGACGATGGCCGCGAGCTGCTCTTCGCTCCAGCCGTCGGTGCCGGCAGGACGTTCCGGCAGCACCATGTAGCGTAACTCGGCGGTTGAATCCCACACCCGCACATCGACATCGTCTGCGGCTGGGGCACCAAGCTCATTGAGTACGCCGCGCGGATCGATCACGGCACGCGCACGATAGGGTGCTGACTTGTACCAGACCGGCGGCAGCCCGAGTACCGACCACGGATAACAGGAACATAGCGTGCACACCACCATGTTGCGCACCGTCGGCGTGTTCTCGACCACTACCATGTCCTCGCCATAGCCGTAGAAGCCGAACTCCGCGATGGCGGCACGCGAATTGGTCATCAGGCGTTTTTTGTAATCGGGGTCCGTCCACGCTCGGGCGACGACGCGGGCGCCGTTGCGCGGCCCGATTTTCGTCTCGAAAGTTTCAATGATGCCGTCGATGGTCTTTGAATCAACCAGCCCCTTGTCGATCAGCAGCGATTCCAGCGCCTTGACGCGCAGCGCCGGGCCCGAGAGCGGGCGCTCGTGCTCGCTGAGATGTTCATCATCGTGATGATGATCGTGATGGTGGTGATCGTGACTGCTCATAGCGTGTTAACTCGTGAGGTTGATTGCGAGGAATGCGATGCCGACGGCGCCCACCGTGGCACCAAGCGCTGCAGACAGCGGTTTGGTCCAGCGTTCACGCCTTGCGTTGACGTGCCGGTGGATCAGCCAGGCTGCAGTTGCCACGCCGAACTGGATGACCGAGAACCCGATGAGATACGCAATGAGCGGCGCGGCCTCTGCACCGAATATGGATTCGGCATAGGCGTGCCCGTGCAACACGCCCGCGAGTGCGAGGCCGCCGGCCAGCCACGCCAATTTGATCCGGCGCCTTGCGATGACCAGACCGCCGAGCAGCAGCACCGACAGCGCGACGCCGGTTTCACCAGCGGGCAGGTTGTAGCCCTGCAAATGCAGCGCTGCGCCGACGAGGCTGCCGGCGATCAGCGCAAAGATGCCCCATAACCCGCACGGAACCAGTGCCAGCAAAAATCCTGCGGCGACAATGAACGCCGCATGGTCCGCGCCGATCAGAGGATGACCCAGGCCCGACAGGAGTCCCTGCACAAACGTCTGTGGTAGTGCGTCGTCCATGAAGTGATGGCCTAACGCAGTGCCGGGCGACAGCAGCAGTGCCGGGACGAACAGATGGCAGGCCTTGATTGCTCTTGCGGCTGTAGTTCTCACGAGGCGTTACTCCACGCAAAGGATGGCTGACAATTTAGCGCAATGGTGGGTGAAGAGCAAAATTCGGTCGCACGTCGGATTTCGAGGTGTGCGTGGTATCGATGTGGCGCCGCCCACATGGCGTTCTGGTACGGAAGCAAGCATCCGCCGTACTACAGTTCCGCAGTCTTTTCACCTGCACCGCAAAGGCTCAGTCATGAAAACCATCGACATCCATGCACACATTGTTCCGGATTCCATGTGGCGCGCCATCGAAGCCAAAGAGGACTGGCACGGTTTCAGCCACGAGGCAGGCGAGGGACTCGGCAGCATGGTCGCGTGCGGGCAGGGCACGGAATTTTCCTCGCCCAAGCTGCGCTACACGGTGGCGGATCGCATCAAGGACATGGACGCGCTGAAGGTGGACGTGCAGGTGCTCTCCATCCACACGCCCTTCGTCGGCTATCACCTGCCGCCGGATCGGGGCCTGGCGCTGGCGCGTGATTTTAACGACGAACCTGGCTCAAAAGTGGGCCAGGGCGATGGGCGGCTCGCCGGCTTTGCCACACTGCCGGTGCAGGACACGGGGCTGGCGATCGCCGAACTCGAGCGCGCGGTAACGACGCTGGGACTCAAGGGCGCATCACTCGACACCCAGGTCAACGCCGAGCAATGGGGTGAGCCGCGGTTCCTGCCGTTCTTCAAGGCGGCCGAACAACTGGGCGCGGTGCTCTTCTACCATCCGCAGCCGCGCAACAATTTCCTGCAACAGCGCATCAAGCGCCACGGGCTCAACAACAGCCTCGGGGTGATCCTTGATGACGCCATCGTCACCGCCGTGCTGATCTGCGGCGGGGTGCTCGAGAAATGTCCGGACCTGAAAATCTGCATCGCCCACGGCGGCGGACCGGCCTGTTATGCGATGGGGCGGCTCGACCGCAACTGGCACGACCGGCCGGCGACGCGCGGCACGTCAAAACCGCCGAGCGCGTACCAGAAGCAGCTCTATTACGACACCGTCACCGGGGATGAGACCACGCTGCGGTTCCTGATCGACCAGGTGGGTGCTGACCGTGTAGTGATGGGCAGCGACTGGCCCTTTGTGCCTTGGCATCCGTCGCCGGTGACCTGGCTGGAAAACCGCGAATCGCTCACCGCCGATGAGAAGGAAAAAATCCTGTGGAAGAATCTCGCGGAGCTGCTTGATATACGCTGAAGGGTGTAGAAATTCTAAGACCTATCAAGCGCGTTTTGCCTTCCGCCTTATCCTGGCGTTCCGGCTTTTCCAACCGGCAGAATTCTGAGGTGGATCAGCAGAGCGATCATCGCCGCGGTCAGGGCCACGCCGCACACCGCGAGCCAGCCAAAATGCGCGAACGCCCAGCTCATCAGGAGCGCGCCCAGGGCGTTGCCGCTCCACACGTGCAAGCCGAACAGCGTGTTGACGCGCGAGCGCGATTCCGGCGCCGCAGAATTAATCATGGTCTGGTTGGCGACCATCGCCGTGCGCAGGCCACAGTCGAGCAGGATGGCGCCGATGACCACCGCGATCACCGACCACAAGCCGAAGCCCATCGCGATCCAGGCGGCCAGCATCGCGCAGACACCCGTTAGCACCACCGGCATGAATCCGCTACGGTCCACCCAGCGCCCCGCCGCACGGCTGATCAGAATGCCCGCCGAACCTGGGATGCCGATCAGACCGGCGCCGGTCGGCCCCACGTGATGCAGCAGCGCGAGCATCGGCGCGGCCACCGCCCAGAATCCGCCGTAACAGATGCCGAGCATGAACTGTATCGTCGCCGCGCGCTGAATGGCGCCGTGCGTGCGCAACAGTCGATACATTGACCACAGCAGCGCGCGGTACCGTGCTTGCGAAGTGGGCTGCGTGGTGGGCAGCCGCATCCACAGCACGGGGAGGAGCAACAGCAGCATGCCCGCAGAGAGCACGTAGCTGTAGCGCCAGCCGATGTGCGTCGCAATCAAGCCGCCGACGATGCGCGCGAACAGGATGCCGCTGAACAATGCGGTCAACTGCGTACCCAGCGCGCTGCCGCGCTCATTCGGTTTGGCCAATTCCGCGGTCAGCGCAATGAAGGATTGAATCAGCGACGAGCAGATGCCGGTTACCAGGCCGCCCATCGCCAACACCGCGATCGACGGCGCTGCCGCCATTAGCGCCTGTGCCAGAATCAGCACGACCAGCTTGCACAGTACCAGCTTGCGCTTGTCGATCCGATCGCCGAGCGGCACCAGAAACAGGATGCCCATCAGCATGCCGCCGAAAGAGCAGGTCGGTATCCAGCCGGTTGCCGCGGCATCCGCCTGGAACTCCGCGGCGATGGCCGCCAGCATAGGCGTCTGATAGTGAATGCCGCCTGACACCATGAAAGCGGACACGATTAACAGTGTCATCAGACGGCGGTGTTCGTCTGCAGAGGCGGGCAGATTGGGCAAATGACTTCCGGGTGTGAATAGACCGGGTCAGTATAAATTAAGCGGGCAGGCCGGTCCCCGGGGTCTGTTAACGGGAGACAGCGCGTGACGAGTACGGCTTGCCGACTCCCGCACCTTTACGCCATTTACGGTGATGACAGCCAACGCAAAGCGGTGCCTGTGATAATGATCGTTGTGAAGCACAGCAGCCAGCCTGCAGCCACCACCGCCACGCGCATGGCATGCGTGCGCCTGTGGCCAAGCGCGCGCGATACGCCGAAGATGAAAGCCACCGCCATCGCCGGCGCGAGCCATACGCCGAGCATCATCCGCATGAACAGCGTACGCCGGACCTCAAGATCAGACGCGTCATCCTGCGCAACGCTGAGCAGACCCGCCAGCACCACCAGTGGCAGGCCCGACAGGATTCCGCTGGCGCCGTCTTTCCAATGGAAGCGGGGCGGCAGCACGATCAACAGCCACATCGCGAGCGCGAACAAGACAATTTTCAGCCAGGTCAGCGCCGGCCTGGCAGTGCCCTCGGCGATGTCAGCGCTGGCGATATTCCCGGCGAAATGCCACCACACGAACGTCAGAGCGATGCCGCCCGCTGCGACTGCAATCGCATAACGCGACTGCAGCAGGGGTGCCACGCCGCGCCCGACCAAAGAGCGCGTCACCAGCACCAGCCACAGCAGCGCGATGGCTGCGGCCAGCCCCCAGGCGAGTGCGGACGCGTACGCCGGTGTCGCCAGCAGGATGAACGCAGCGAGATAAATCACGCACAGCACGCCGTTGAGCAGCGGCATCCAGAGCATGGTTCCAGTAATGGCGCTGACGGTGTCGTGCCGCGAAAAAATGAAGGCAAGACCGTTGAGCGCCGGGAACGTGAGCATCAGTCCGGCCGCAGTCGGAAAATGCCCCGTCAGCCAGACGATCAAGGCAAATATTGCTGTGCCGAAGGCGATGCGCAGCGCAATGTTCAACGGGGAGAGCATCACGGGTGCCTTATGACAGGAGCAGCGGGTTAAGTGGTGAGATCGATTCTGCCTCAACGGTGGCGGATTTTCGAGGCGGTCCCTTTGATTCTGCCGGGCGACGCAGCATTGACCAAGCCAAGCGGGATTTCTTGTTCAGCCTGTTCAGGTAGTACCATGACACCAGACAACCTGATTGCCACCAGCAACCCGCAGCATAAACCAAGATCCTCAATCATGGCCCAATTCGAACCCATAGGCGCTGTCCGTAACGGTCGCACGGAGATGTCCGCCGGCCATTGGGCAGGTGTGGACTCACGCATCGAGCTCAATCCAATCTATGTCCAGGGACTCGCCGGACTGACTGGATTTTCGCACGTGGTGGTCGTGTTCCATCTCGACCGCATTCCGCCGTTTGATCCGCAGAAACAGCTCGCGCGCAACCCGCGTGGCATGGAAGACCTCGCGCCGGTCGGCGTATTCGCCCAGCGCACCAAGTTTCGCCCGAATCCGATCGGCGTGACGGCCGTGGAGCTGATCGCAGTTGATGACAAGGGCATCACCGTCCGTGGCCTCGACGCGCTCGACGGCACCCCGGTGCTCGACATCAAGCCGTACATTCCTGCATTCGAGCGCAAGGATGGCGTACGCCTGCCAGCGTGGGTGGACAAGATGATGGACGGGTATTTCTGATCAGCCCGGCACACCGAACTCGCGGCAACAGGCGTCGGCCTGCATCATTCGAAACTTTCGAACTGCAGGCGTTCGGTGGCGATACCCAGTTCACGCGCAGCGGACCTCGCCGCTGCAATTAACCGGCCCGGGCCGCAAACATAGAACAACGTGTCAGCCGACGCTACGCGCATGATCGAGTGCAGGTCGATGCGTTTTCCGCCCGTGGTGCGCGTGAAATAGAGCTGCAGCTCATCGGGAAACTCGATCGCGAGCTGATCACGGTACGCCATGTCGACGGGCGTCCGGCTGCTGTAGTGGAGTTCGAACGAACTGCCCCGGGCCTTGAGTGTCTGCGCCATCGCCCGGATCGGGGTGATGCCGATGCCACCGGCAATCAGCACGGCATGGCGGCCATCGTCATGCAGCGGGAACTGGTTGGCCGGCATGTCGGTCGCCAGTCGCGTTCCGATTTGCCAGGTGGAATGGATGGCGGCTGACCCGCCGCGCCCCGTGTCCTCGCGCAGCACGGCGATCTCGAAGCTGTCGCGTCGCGGCGGATGCGAGGCCAGCGAATACTGCCGGGACACGACTGAACCATCAGGCAATCGGACCGGCACCAGCAGGTGAGCCCCCGCCGTGACCGACGGCAAAGCGTTCCAGTCCGGCGCCTGCAGCGCATAGGCCCGCACCTGTGGCGTCAGCTGGCGCATGCCGGTGACGACCAGCTGCAGCGGGCCGGCACCGATTTCGTCGAAGTCTCCCGGATTCGGTTCGCTTTCGATGGCGGCCTTTTGCCTATCGCCAACGAGTGTCCGGACCCCGTGTTCGGTGAACCGCGGGGTAATGTATTTCGGGCAATTCCAGTCGTAAGCTTCGACCGTGATGACCACGCCACGCTCGACGCGGGCTCGATAGTCCGGTGATTCCAGCCGGGCGATGAGCGCCGGCTCGGTGTCTTCATCAATCAGCCGGGCCCGCCCCCAGATCTTCAGGCGGCGCTGCCCGGGGTAGTCCATCAGGAACAGGCTGACCCGGTCATTCCCTTCGAGATTGCCGACCGAAATGTACTGTCGATTGCCGGTGAAATCCGCGTAGCCGATCGTGTGGTCGTCCAGCACCTTGAGAAAACCGGGCGGGCCGCCACGATGCTGCACATACGGCCAGCCGTTTTCGCTGACAGTGCCCTGGTAAAAGCTGTCACGCGCGCGAATGAATTCGGTTTCATAAGAACCCAGCTCGACCGTTTCCGCTTCGCCCAGGTCAGCCGCCTGGTAGGCGTTGCGGCTGCCCATTCGTTGCTGGGCGGCGCGGACTTTCGGGGTGAAGGCAATTTTGGCAAAAGCGAGTGCCATGATGAAATCTCCTTGCCGCCGGAGATTTCATGGCCTCCGGCGTGTGGTGGGTGGATCAGGCTGCGCGGCTCAATTCGACTTTCGGGAAGTCGATATCGACATGGCCGGCCTTGCCGAGCAGGTTGGTCAGAATGTTCATGCCGACATGGGTGATGACTTCGACAATGTCGGACTCGCTGTAGCCGGCATTGCGCATTTCGAGCAACTCGGCAGTCGTCACCTCGCCCATGTGCGCGACCAGCGAGCGCGCGAACTTGACGGCCACGGCGGCTTTCGCATCCTGGCTGGTGCCTGCACGGTTGGCCTCGATCTCCGCACCGTTCAACCCCGCCTTCCGGCCGATCGCGGTATGTGCCGACAGGCAATACTCGCAACTGTTTTGCTGGGCCAGGGCGAGGGCAATGCGCTCGCGGGTCTGTGGATCAAGCGAACCGTCGCCAGCGATGCCGTGCAGTCCAAGAAAGGCCTTCAGCGCGGCCGGGGAGTTGGCGAAAACCTTGAGGAAATTCGGGACCATGCCGAACTGCCCGTGGATGGCGGCATAGAGCGCCTTCTGTTCCGCGTTGGCTGATTCGGGGGTAACGATGTTGATGCGTGCCATGATGTTTCTCCTTTGTGGGGTTGGCTGGATTGGGTTGTGTGAGGTCGTCGTGCTGTCGACGGGTGCTACTTTGCAGAATTCCTGACAGGAAAAGAATAGCTGTAGAATGGAATCAATAATTCCATTAAACGGAATAATTAAACGGGACAAATCATGGACCGCTTTCATCAGATGTCGGTGTTTGTCGCGGTGGCCGAAGAGGAGAGTTTCGCCGCGGCAGGCCGCCGCCTGCGGATGTCTCCCCCTGCGGTTACCCGCGCCGTCGCTTTCCTCGAAGAACGTCTGGGCGTGCGACTGCTGACGCGCACCACGCGACTGGTGCGGACAACCGATGCGGGGGCGCGTTATCTCGAAGATGCAAGGCGCCTGCTGCTCGAGGCCGACGAGGCCGACGAGGCCGCGGCGGGCATCAATGCAACGCCGCGCGGACACCTCGCCGTCACCGCGCCGATGCTGTTCGGCAAGTTGTATGTCATGCCGGTCATCACCGCCTACCAGCGGACCTTCCGCGAGACGACGGTATCGGCGCTGTTTGTAGACCGGGTGATCAACCTGCTCGATGAAGGGCTCGATGTCGGCATACGCATCGGCCAGTTGCCCGATTCGTCGCTACGCGCGATCCGCGTCGGCCAGGTGCGACGGGTGATCTGTGCCTCGGCCGGGTATCTCAAAAAACACGGCGCGCCGAAAACGCCCGCAGACCTTGCCGACCACCCGCTTATCGCTGCCACTGCCGTGTCTGCCGGAGCGGAATGGACGTTCACCAAAGGCAAGCAAAAAATCGGCGTCAGGATCAGCCCCCGCATTCTGGTCAACACCAATGACGGGGCGCTCGAAGCCGCCAGGGATGGCTTTGGCCTGACGCGGTTAATTTCCTATCAGGTGGCGAGTGAGCTTGCGGCGGGAAAGCTCAAGACGGTGTTATCGGAGTATGAGGAAGCACCGCTGCCGGTGCATGTGATTCACCGCGAGGGCCGGCACGGATCGGCAAAGGTCCGGAGTTTTGTCGATCTGGCGGTAACGAAACTCAGGGCTGACACGGCGCTCAATTGAGCCTGTTTGGAACAGGCGACTGACTAGTTACAAGGTTTCGGTAACACGGATCTTTGGTTCGCGCGGGCATTTCGAAAATATCAATAAAACAATTATTGGTAATTATTCAGTACGAGCGGAAGGTCGTTGAATTTGCCGCGCGCACTGAATAGATACTAGACCTGATAACCGGGGCCGTAATCGATGCGCATTTCCGCAACACCCTCGCCAACCGGCTTTACATCTCCTGGACTTCCCTGCCGCAACCGGAGAATCCGCGCTTGCACCCGCGTTCGCACCCGCGCCCGGGCGTCGCGCAAAGACTCAAGCCATGTAGAAAAGACCTGAGTTTCGCGGATTTCGACCACGGCAATAGTGTAATCCATGGGTCCAATAACGCAGCGCATTCCAAGCGATTAAACGTTGAGCCCAGCACGCCGAACTCGCGGCGCCGAAAGTCAATCGACGACAACAGGCGTCTGATAGGTGAATTTGACCTTGTTCATCACCACCATGGTCTGAAAGCGGCGCACATTGCGGTTCTCGAACAGGAAGCGGTTGGTAAAGGCTTCGTATTCCTGCATGTCGATCACGTTGACGATCAGCACGAAGTCGGCATCCCCAGTAACGTAGTAGCACTGCATCACTTCCGGTATCTGCATCATTGACCGACGAAACTCGTCGAGCAGCTGCGGCTGCTCACGTTCCACGGTGACCAGCACGATCATGCTCATGCGCTTGCCTACCGCTTCCGGCGCGACGATCGAGACATCCGCGGCAATCACGCCATCGGCACGCATCCGCTTGACCCGGCGCAGGCACGAGGCCGGCGACAGGTTCACGCGCTGGGCCAGTTCGTGGCTGGGGATCTGGTTGTTCTCCTGCAGAATGGCGAGGATCTTGGCGTCAAATGCGTCGATTTTGAGTGAGGGCATGGCTAGTCCTTGATGATGAAATTAATCATTTATACCTTCAATAACGACGAAATTTAACGGAAAACAAGAATACATAGATGTAAAAAATCATAAATGAAGCCGAAAATAGCGAAATGCTGCTTTCCAGCAACTCCTTGCGACAATACTTTATAACTTACTGATTTTAAAGATGAATATTATGACCATGATTAATCTGAACGCTGACATGGGCGAGAGCTTCGGGCGCTTCAAGGTTGGTAACGACGAGGCACTGATGAAAGTCATCAAATCGGCCAGCATCGCGTGCGGCTTTCATGCGGGCGACCCGACGGTAATGGCCAATGCAGTACGGTTGGCGCGCGATAACGGCGTCTCGATCGGTGCGCACCCGGGGTTCAATGATCTGTGGGGATTCGGGCGCCGGCAGATCCGCATGAACCCGAAGGATCTCGAGTACATGGTCGCGTATCAGATCGGCGCGCTTCAGGGCATCGCCAACGGCATCGGTGCGAAAGTAACTCACGTCAAACCCCACGGTGCCCTCAACAACATGGCGCACGAAGATCCGGATTACGCTGCGGCCATTGCGCGCGCAATCAAATCAGTGGACCGCGACATCATCTTTGTGGCGAATGTCTGTTCGGAGATGGTCAAGGCCGGGCGCAAGGAAGGCCTGCGCGTTGCCGAGGAGGCCTATGTCGACCGCACGTACGAAGACAACGGCAACATGACGTCCCGTCGATTTCCCGACGCCATGATCAATGATGCCGCGCAAGCCGTCAGGCAGGTGCTGTCGTTCATCGAAGAGGGCGCGGTCATCAGCAAAAGCGGCAAGCGCATTCCGACCCGCATAGACACGTTCTGCACGCATGGCGACGAGACCACAGGTGTGGGGGTGGTGGCTTCGGTGCGGGCAGAGCTGGAGAAAAACGGCATACGCGTGGTGCCGTTGCCAGAAATGGCGATTTGAGGCAGCGGGGCGCAGCTGCTGTGCAGCCCCGCCCATGCCGGAATGCTCTTCACTCTTTTAACCTGGCCAGGAGACACAGATGAATGCACGATTCGCGGCACACGCGGGAAAACATGTACGAACTTTGCCGTTGGGCGCAAGGGTGTTCGGCTGTCTGCTGGCATTCGGAGGCGTGATCGTCGGCGGGAACGTTCAGGCGCAGGACTACCCAACGAAATCGATACGCATGGTGGTGCCGTTCCCGCCCGGCGGATTCTCCGACACCTACGCTCGCATTATCGGCGCAAAGATGAACGAATCCTGGGGCCAACAGGTAGTTGTGGATAATCGTACCGGTGCCGGCGGCAATATCGGCGCCGATATCGTTGCAAAGAGTGCCGCCGACGGCTACACGCTGGTGATGGGCACCATCGGTACCCACGCGGTCAACGTCACGCTGTTCAGCAAGCTGCCCTACGATCCGATCCGCGATTTCGTCGCCGTGGCGTTTGTCGTAGGGGCGGACGGCTTGCTCACGGTGCACCCTTCCTTGCCCGTAAAGTCGGTCAAGGATCTGATTGCGCTGGCACGCAGCAAGCCCGGCGCGCTGACCTATGCGTCGGCAGGGGCCGGAACCACCAGCCATCTGGCGGGCGAGCTCTTCAAGAGCATGACCAAGCTCGATATCACGCATGTGCCCTACAAAGGCAACGTGCCAGCGATCACCGATCTGCTGTCCGGGCAGACAAGCATGCTGTTCGCCACATTGCCCACGGTGCTGTCGCAAGTGCAGGCGGGGCGGTTGCGGGGGATAGCGGTTCTCGGCATCGCGCGCTCCGCGGCGGCACCAGAGTTGCCGACACTAACGGAATCCGGGCTCAAGGGTTTTGATGTGAGCAACTGGACCGGCGTATTTGCGCCCGCTGGTACACCGGCCGCGATCGTGAGCAAGCTCAATGCCGAAATCATGCGAGTCATGCGCTTGCCTGATGTGCAGGCCAATTTGCCCAAGCAGGGACTTACTTTCAACCCCGGCACGCCGCAGCAGTTTGCGTACTTCGTCAAAGCGGAGAAAGACAAGTGGGGCAATCTGGTCCGCGCTATCGGAGTGAAAGCCGACTGATGTCGAAAGCTATTGTGGGTGCCCCGGTGGATTTTGTGTTGAATCCGCAGGTTGAGCGTTCGCGCCCGTATGGCCGGGAGGAACTCGCCGTTCTCGGCGGCAAAGCCTATGCCGAGGCGAAGCGCATCATCACCGGATGGTCGGGCTATGCGCCGACGCCGTTACTATCTTTGCCGGGCATTGCGACGAACGCGGGTGTCGGCGCCTTGCTTTACAAGGACGAGGGGCCGCGTTTCGGCCTGGGCAGTTTCAAGGCGCTGGGCGGCGCCTATGCGGTGAATCGCCTCGTCCACGAGTGGGAGCAACGCGATGACCGTGATCTGTCGCAACTGACGGTGACCTGTGCCACGGATGGCAATCATGGTCGCGCCGTGGCATGGGGCGCGCAGAAGATCGGGTGCAAATGCGTGGTGTTCGTGCATGAAATGGTGAGTGCCGGGCGGGTTGCTGCGATGGAGCGCTATGGCGCCGAGGTGCTCCGGGTAAAAGGCAATTACGATGACGCCGTGCATCACGCGGCGACCACGGCAAAGCACAATGGCTGGGTTGTCGTATCCGATACTTCCTATGCGGGATATACCGAAATTCCGCGGCAGGTGATGCAGGGGTATGCCGTGCTGATTGACGAGGCATTGCAGCAAATGGGAGCAGCCCGCCAGCCGACACATGTTTTCGTGCAGGGTGGCGTCGGCGGTCTGGCGGCGGCACTTGCGGCGCACCTGTGGGAAAGCTTCGGCGCGGATCGCCCGCGCCTGATCGTGGTGGAGCCCGACAAGGCTGATTGCCTGCTCCGCAGCTGTCGTGCCGGTGGGTTGCAGACCGTCGGCGGAAAACTCGACACCATCATGGCCGGACTGGCCTGCGGCGAGCCTTCGTTGATTGCGTGGGAAATGTTGCACAAGGCAGCAGATGCATTCCTGAGCATCCGCGATGTTGATGCCGTGGCCTGCATGCGTCTACTCGCGCAACCGCCATTCGGCGATCCGGGTGTGGTCGCAGGGGAATCCGGCGTCGCAGGACTTGCCGGATTGCTGGCGGTGGCTGGCAATCCGGAGATGCGCGCTGCTTTGAAAATCGACTCGACGAGCTGTGTGCTTGTGATCGGCACCGAGGCCGACACCGATCCTGAGTTGTATGCAGAACTTGTCGGGCCGATGGTTGCTGCGCGGGCCGCGAAGGTAAGAACTGCTCCTACAGTAACCGCTGCAAAATAGCCGGAACGGGACGCGTCGGTTAGATCAGGCCGCAGCGTTCAGCCGGGCAAACCAAATTCCCGCCGGCAGACTTCCGCCAGTGCTGCTACGCCCTGACTGATTTCCTCGTGGCTCAGGTTGGCGAAGCACAGCCGCAGGCGGCTCTTCGCGTGGGTCTTGTTCACCGACCACTCGGGTCCGGGGTTGATGGCCACACCCGCGGCCTGTGCCAGCGGAAAGAGCTTCAACGTATCGACCCCGTCCGGCAACTTCACCCACAGGAAGATGCCGCCCTGCGGATCGTCGAACTCCGCCGCCGCGCCGAAATGCTCGGTGAGTGATTCCATCAATGTCACCAGCTTGGCGCGCAGACTCTTCCGCAGCGCAGGCACGTGCTTCGCGAAATGCGCCGTGCAGTATTCCGCCAGCACCATCTGCTCCAGCGCACCGGAGCCGGCATCGGTTTTGATGGCCAGCATGCGCGACAGTAGCGCCCACGGCGCCACGATGTAACCCACGCGGAGCGCTGGCGCGATGGTCTTCGAGAACGAGCCGATGTAAATGACATCACTGCGTTCGCTCATGGCGTAGAGCGCGGGCGGGCGCTCACCTGACCAGATCAGGTCGGCGTAGCAGTCGTCCTCGAACACCGGCACGCCGTATTCCGCAGCGAGCTTCAGGAGTGCTGCGCGCCGCGCTAAAGGCAGGATGGTGGCGGTCGGATTCTGCACCGTCGGTATGGTGTAGATGTACTTGGGGCGGATGCCTTTCTGTTTCAGATCGGCGAGCGCTGTTTCGAGCGCATCGATGCGCAGGCCGTCGCGGTCGAGCGGGATGCCCACCGGCGTCACGCCCATCCGCAGCAGGCGGTTGATCGAGCCCTGGTAACAATCCTCCTCGATGATCACGCTATCGCCGCGCGTGAGCAGCGTGTGGTTGACCAGATCCAGCGCCTGCAGTGAGCCCGAGGTGATCAGGATGTCGTCGGCAGAGCAGGTGACGCCGGCATCGGTCTTGAGTTTGCTGACGAGAAAATCGCGCAAGGCGCGATAACCCTGCGGGCCGCTGTTCATGCCGTAAGTCGAGAGCGAGCGCCCCTCGCGCCGCAGCACCGCATCGGCTGCCGCGACCAGGCCCTCGAGGGGCAGCGCATCCGGATCATTGTTGCCGCCGGTGAAATCGTATTTGCCGCGCCCGTTCCAGCGCGCTGCCGCGGGCGGCAGGCCCGCAGGCAACAGGGGGGTGAAATCGAATGGGGTGGTGGTCATGGGCACCCCGCGAACGTCAACGCTGCCGCCAGCATCGGCACGGCATAAGCAAGATTATTTTTCATTGTGTAATCCCCCATGGGTTGCGGGAACAGCATGAGCGCGCGCCGCTCAAAACGTCAAGGAGCCCGGCGGGGGGCGACCAACTGAAAGGCCGATTGTCCGGACTGCACAGTATTTCCATCAATCTGAGTTACCGCATCACCCTGGTGATGGTCGTAACCAAATCCGAAATCGTGCCGATCCATGTCTGCAGTCACGACGAAGTGTATTGAAGTGTATTGAAGATGTCACTAATTCCGGAAAGACCGGGTGAATCTCTGAGAGCGGGCCGTGTACGGTGATTCGGGGCTGCAAAATTAATGATTGCAAGACCTCATATCTGGCCCCATTGTTCGTGGGGGGGAACCCGGACATTACGGCGCAGTCCATTCCGGCCTAACCAGACCCGCGCATCTCAGTTATGATTTCCCCGCAGTCCCAATATAAAAATCAACCGGAGGAGAACATCGTGTCGAAAAGCACCTTGCGTGCAGCGCTGGTTTGCGCCGCAGTTGTATCCGCGTTAGCCACAGGCCCCGTCGCGGCCCAGCAATTCCCCAACAAGATATTGCGCGTCGTCAATCCCAACGCCCCAGGCGGCAACAGCGACGTGTTGTTCCGGCTGCTCGCCCCGAAGATGGGCGAGGCGCTCGGCCACCAACTCGTCATCGATTACCGGCCCGGTGCCGGCGGCAACATCGGCGCGGAACTGGTGGCGCGTGCCGCACCTGACGGCTACACCACGCTGATCGCGGCGGCGAGTTTCCTGATCAACCCCTCGCTGCTGAAGTCTCTGCCCTTCGACGCGGAGAAGGACTTCACGCCGCTCGGCGTCATCGTCGACATCCCCGCCGGGCTGGTCGTGCACCCCTCGCTGCCGGTGAAAACCGTGCAGGACCTCGTCGCGCTCGCCAAACAGCGCCCGGGCCAGCTCAATTTCTCCAGCTCCGGCCAGGGCGCTCTCGGCCACTTGTCGGGTGCGCTGCTCAATGCCACGGCCGGCATCAAGACCGTGCACATCCCCTACAAGGGTGCCGGCCCGTCGATCGTCGATCTCGTCGCCGGCCATGTTGAATTTTCATTCGTCAGCATCCCGGCGATCAGCGGCCACCTGCAGAGCAAGCGTCTGCGCATGATCGCGCAGTGCGGCGAGAAGCGCTTCGTGTCATTCCCGGACGTGCCGACCATGGTCGAATCAGGCGTGAAGGACTTCGTTGTCACCAGCCCCTTCAGCTACCTCGGCCCCGCGGGCATCCCGCAGCCGATCGTGACCCGGCTCAACGGCGCGCTGCGCGCAGCGCTCACCGACCCGAAGAACAATCAGTCACTGATCGACAGCGGCGCGCAGCCCGTCGGCAACACGCCGGCGGAACACGCGGCGCTGATCAAGTCCGAGATCGCCAAGTGGAAGAAGGTGGCGCAAACGGCGGGGCTGAAGCCGCAGTAAGCGGCGGGCGGGTTGGTCGAAGAACAGCTACCCGCGCGGTGCAGGTATCGCAAAACAGAGCACAGGGTCGGTGTAACGGCTGAGGAAAGTTGCACCGACCCTGTTTATTCTGCAGGCGGTCAAGCGTCCGGTATTTAATGCGTGAAATTCGAGCGTTGCGTTTTAATCAATAATCCGGGAGGCTCGTTTAGCACGTCGGAGCGGGACCATTTTCGAATGTTGGATTGCAAGACGGTATCTGATCCCGTTCGCAGGTGAACCTCGTTCGCAGGTGATAGCCCCGTTAGCAGTTGATTGTTGCAGCGTGCCGCCGCAGGCAGCACCCAGTGGCTCAACGGCGGCCCCGTTCCGGTTGCCGGACCGGGCCCTAACTCGCGCCCGGCGGCGCGAACCGGCGCACTACTTGCGCAACTGCGCCTCGCGGAAATTGATGACCTTGATCACGTCAGCCGCGTCGATGCGCCCAACCGGGCCGTCGCTGTAGCTTGAGGCGACGATTTTCCCCTCCGCAGTCATGATGAACTCCGATGGCTGAATGATGCTGCGGCGCTCCTCCCACCACGAACCCAGTTGATCGGCATTCGCGCGCGTGACTCCGTATCCCACGGGGAACGAGACTTCCGCAGCGACTTCGCCTGCCTTGTCGATTGGGTCGACGCTGGCGGCAAACACCGTCGCACCCACTGCATCCAGCTCAGCCTTGAGCTTTTCGAAGCCGACCAACTGTCGGCGACAGTAGGGTCACCAGTGGCCGCGATAAAACAGGACTACGTTGTACTTTGAACCCGGTCCGCCCGGCAGCGCGAGGGTTCCGCCGCTGACGAGGTTGAAGGTCATATTCGGGAACGTATCGCCGATACCCAGTTTTTTCGACATCAAAATCTCCTTCTGCATGGACTATGACAATTTACAGCAAACGTTGCGGGTCGGTAAGCATGCGCGTATGGCATCCACAAATGCGAAGCCCCGCGACGATTGCGCAGGGCTTCAGCGGTAAGCCACCAGTGTGGCTGTGGCGCCACGTTACCGTGACGCAAGGCCGGTGGTTAAGGCCGGCTTTAAGGGGACACTGTAAGAAGCTTCATCGATAGATCATCCTCCGTTTTCGGCTCGATGCTACGCCTGGATCTCCCATCAGGGATACATGCAACGCGAACCGCGCGACTCGCGCTACGACCCGTGCTGCAAGCGCTCCGATCCGGGATACCCCTCAAACACAAGTGTCGAAGGTGGTCGCCGCTGGTTCGCTTCAGGTACACCTGTAACTTCAGGCGCGCACAACAGCGAAACATCAATGCAGCAACCGGAGCTATCGTTGGTTCGAGAACCTACCCCGAACCGGATCACCACAGCATTTCCAGTTAACGCCTTTCCTCGAGGCACGTCAACATGGATTCGACGTTAATGCCATTGAAAGTTGATATTGGTCACAAAGCGCCAGCGCTACGTTTCGGGATCACGCGCGCCCGCCGCTAAATTTCAAAGCGTAAACAGTCACATGGGCGAGTCGCTTGCAGACGATGTCAATTTTCGAACAATTACTCCTGCTTATTGATTTTTTCTATTGTTTCGCGGCGGGCCTTCAGACTGGTCGTAGTGCGCCAACCCGGTAAAACCTGCTGCGTTCAGATGGCCCCGCCAGGTTTCAGCGTGAACCGACAGTGTGTCAGCGAACATACAGCCAACTCCCTGATGCCGTAAGTTGGGCATCCAGCCGAACCTGGCGTCCGGGCCGACTGAAGCGATAACCGACCAAAGCGCAACCGATTGAAGCGATAACCGATTGCAGCGAAAATCGATGTCGATCAACAGGGTCGGTGTGATTTTTTAAACAAAGTCACACCGACCCTATTTATTCTTCGCGATACCGGAGGCAGGCCATGACTACGATGAGAGCAGCAGTTTTTGTTGAGCCGGGCAGGATTGAAATTCAGCAACGCCCAATTCCAAAGCCGGGGCCTACGGATGCCCTGTTGCGCGTCACCACAACCACCATCTGCGGCACTGACGTGCACATACTCAAGGGCGAATATCCGGTCAAGCCCGGCTTGATTGTCGGCCATGAACCAGTGGCAGTCATTGAGAAACTCGGCAGCGCCGTGACCGGTTATAGCCCAGGGCAGCGCGTTATTGCCGGTGCCATTACGCCCTGTGGTCAGTGCCATCCCTGTCTGGATGGGATCAGCAGCCAATGCGGCGGCAAGGCTATGGGTGGCTGGAAACTGGGCAACAGCATTGATGGCTGCCAGGCCGAATACGTACTGATTCCGGACGCTCAAGCCAACCTGACGGCAATCCCGGATAACCTCAGTGATGAACAGGTGCTGATGTGCCCGGACATCATGAGCACCGGTTTCGGCGGGGCGCAAAGCGGCAACATCCGCATTGGCGACACGGTCGTCATCTTTGCCCAAGGTCCGATCGGCCTGTGCGCCACAGCCGGTGCAAAACTGATGGGCGCGACCCGTATCATCGCAGTCGATGGCGTGCCCGAGCGGCTTGAAGTATCGAAACGGCTGGGCGCCGACATCACCATCAACTACAAAGAGCAGGATCCGATCAAGACCATTATGGCGCTCACCAATGGACGCGGCGTCGACGTCGCCATTGAGGCGCTGGGTACGCAGGAGACTTTTGAGTCCTGCCTGCGGGTTTTGAAAGCCGGCGGCACGCTCTCCAGCCTCGGCGTCTATTCCGGGAAACTCACCATGCCACTGGATGCAATAGTTGCTGGCCTTGGGGATCACAAGATCGTCACCACGCTATGCCCGGGCGGCAAGGAACGCATGCGTCGTTTGCTGGAAGTAGTGGCCTCGGGCCGGGTTGACCTGACCGCGATGGTCACACACCGATTCAAGCTGGACGATATTGTCGAGGCTTATGAGATGTTCAGCCACCAGCGCGACGGCGTGCTCAAAGTTGCAATTACGCCTTGAACGAAATTCCCGTTAGTGACGGATTGATTGTTTTAGAGGGCTGCGTGTTTAGTTGAGTGGCCAAGGCAGTTCGAACAGGTACTGCAGCAGTCCCGTCGGATATTCGAGCACCAGGAAATGGCCGAAAGTACTCATGACTGCTACGGCGCCCAATGCGCCGGCCAGAGCCTTGTACCAACGCACGCCGGCTATCACCCGAAGGAAAGTCGTGATGTAGGCGAATAACCCCAAAATGAATCCAAACAAACCGATTGCAGCGAGCAGCGCCAGGACCCAGCCTTGGAAATGCAGATCGCTATGCACGGGCCGGTTGTCGCCGCTACTTTCGTGCTCGCTGTCGAAGAACACGTAGTCGGGCCGCTTGCGATTGAACAGCGCTACCGTGGCGACCAGCAGTGCCAGCGTGATCAATGCCACCGTGACCGGAAACACCTTGCCCAGAAAGCTGAGCTGCCATGCATCGTAAAGCACATACAGGCTGGCTGCGATCAGCAGTCCGAGGAACAGCGCCTGAGGTGTTTTGTTGGCTGGCGTGTGTGCACTTTCTGCCGGGGGCGGCTCACGGCGCCCTTTCATCCGTGCTGCGAGGAAAATGGAAATGACGATCAGCACCAGCATCACCTGCACGCCGCCCCGCTCAAGGAAGGAGCTGCCGTAAACCTGTATCGACTGATAGACGGATGCATCGAGACGCAACGACAGTACGAAGCCGATCAGGAATGCGGGGCGCGACCAGCCAAAACGCTTCATGTACATGCCAAAGAGCCCGAGCACGAACAGTGCAATCAGATCCTCCCATGCGCGCGTGGCCTGAAAGGCTGCGAAGTAGACGATGACGATCATGAAAGGCGCCACCAGCGCAAAAGGCACCAGCGTTATGCGTGAGATCGGTTTTGCCAGAAAAAGGCAGATCCCCGCCCCGAGAACGTTGGCGATGGCGAGCGACCAGATAATGATGAAGGTGAGATCGAGATGGCGCTCCATCATGCCGATACCCGGTTCGATCCCGATCAGAACCAATGCGCCGAGAAACAGCGCCATGCTGCCAGAGCCCGGGATGCCGAACATCAGCGTCGGTATCAGCGCGCCGCCGTTGTCCGCATTGTTGGAGGCTTCCGGCCCGATGACGCCACGGATATCGCCCTTGCCGAACATAGAGCGATCTTTCGCCGTCTGCATCGCATGGCCATAGGCGACCCAGTTGGTGACCGACCCACCCAGTCCCGGTAGTGCGCCGATCACTACGCCGATCACCGAGCTGCGCAGGACGAGCCACTTGTGCTTGAGCGTTTCGCGGAATCCCTGCATTGTGCCGGCGCCGAGTTCGGGGATGGAGGAAATGGTCGTTCGTTTGCGCAGCACTTCCACCATCTCCGGTATCGCGAACATCGCCAGGCCGACAATGACCAGAGGAACGCCGTCTTCAAGGTAGATCAAACCAAAGGTCAGGCGCTCTTCTGCCGTTGCAGGCGCAGCACCCATGCTGCCGAAGAGCAGGCCCATGCCGCACATGACGATACCCTTGATCGCGCTGGCCCCTGTCAGCATGCCGACCATCGTCAACGCCAGCACGACGAGCATCAACTGCTCGCCGAATCCCACGGCCAGTATCAGTGGGCGCGCAAACTGGATGGCCAGTGTCAGCATCAGAGCGCCGAACAGGCCGCCAATCAACGAAGCGGAGAACGCAGCACCCAACGCACGCGCGGCTTCGCCGCGCTGGGCCAGAGGATAACCGTCAAGAATGGTTGCCTGCGCACTAGAGGTGCCGGGGATGCCCACGAGCACGGCCGGAAATGTATCCGAGGTGTTGGTGACGGACAGCAGACCGATTATCATCGGCAGCACCAGCGTCGGATCGCCGCCGTAAACAAACGGCAACAGCACGGAAAGTGCCGCGATACCGCCCAGGCCCGGCAATATGCCAACGACCAGGCCGAGCAGCGTGCCGCCCAGCAGATAAAGCATGTGCTGCACGCTGAGCAGCGTGGACAGCGCCTGCAGAAGGTCTGCTTGCATTTATGCGATCGCGATCCTGGTGTTACTCGATCGTGACATTATGCTGCGACTTGAAGTAGTTCTTCAGCCAGGCCCAGGCTTCGGGCTTGAAGGAGGTGGCATCCTTGACGATGGGCGTGGCTTCCTCCCCGACGAACTGCGGATACCCCTCGATGATCTTGCCGGCTTCCTTTTCGAAATCCGGATCTTTCAATACATTGGCTATGGCTGTGCGCCAGGCTTTGAGCACCGGTTTCGGGGTGCCTGCAGGCAGGAAGATGCCCTTGTTCAGCATGGTCATCATCTTGTTGGTCGACTGCCATGCGTCATAGCCGGGGCCCGACGGCTTCTTGCCGTACATCGACTCGTAGGCTTCCCCGAAGTGAGGCAGGTTGGGCATGTTCGGATCGCGCACCAGCACACCCTTGTTGTTGGTGATGCCCATGGTATAGAGCGGTACTGCCTTGCCGGCCTTGACCAGGTTAGATGCGGCCCCGAGATACCCAGGCATTGAATCGTAATTGATGTTCAACTCGTTGCGCTCAAAAGCGAGACGAACCGGCCCCCGGTTCATGCCCCAGACATACTTCGGTTTGAGGCCGAGCAGTTCCAGGCTCATGATGATCCGTGACTCCGAGGAGCTCGCGCTTTGTCCACCGAAGACCAGCGACTTGCCCTTGAGTTTGGCGAGGTCCTGCGGCCCGCTGATGCCGAATGCGGGAGTGGTATAGACGACCGCACCCTGTGGCGATAGCAGCACCGGTTCCCACTTATCCAGATCAAATTTAACCTTGGAGCGCGAGAACACGAAGCTACCGACTGTCGTGGCCGATACAACAATGGCATGGGTGCCGTCGGGAACGGCACGATCCTGAAAACGATTGGCGCCGGGAATCGACCGCGAGCCCGGAACATTGAGCACGATGATGGTTGGCTTGCCCGGCAGATGTTTTTCAAGGAAAGGCTGGAGGGCGCGGATATAGACGTCCGACCCGCCACCGGGCGCAAAGGGCACGGTGACCAGGATGCGCTTCCCGGAGAAATCGACTTTCTGCGCGGCAACCTGAGTTGCCGGCAGCATTGCGACACCCGTGAACGCGGCCAGCGCAACGATTTTCTTCAGTGATAGATGCAGACGCATGGACTTCTCCTCGTTTGGTTTTTGATCGATCGGGTCAGCCGCACGGCGCAGGGTTTTTCGGCGATCTGCGTCGCCTGGAAGGCCTTACCCGGCCAACAAGATGTAAAGGTATTCAGGGGCCTTGCAAAACCATGTGCTTCAGCCGGGTGTTTTTCTAACGCCCGCGACGCTGTCCTGACACCCGTGATTCGAAAACGCGCTCAAAAAAACAGCGCACAGGCACGCTACACCGGGTATTACTGTAACCAGTGTTGGCGCCACGGTCAATTATTGGTGACAGATTGAATGGTGGCGGCAGCGGACATCTTTCTGGTTACGGCGCGCCGCAAACACGGAAAATCGAAGCCGGCACCCTCAGGCTTGCTTCGATTCGCGCACGACAGCTCGCAACCCGCTTACAAGTTCGTGTCGGCACCTTTGTGCATCTGACGCGGCCTGCGCCACACACCGGCCAGCCAGGGCTGCTGCTCCCGCGGCAGGCCTTCAGGCCGATAGTAGTGTGTCAGCTCGGTAAAACCCGCCGTGTTCATAAAGCCGCGCCAGGTTTCAAGATCGTGATAGACGCCGTAACGCCCGCTGCTCCAACCCGCATCATTGTGGCCGCGCGGGTTTGAACTGAACAGCACGCCGCCGGGTTTCAGCGTGGCATGGAGTTCGCCGAGCACGCGCGGCAACTCCTGGCCCGGCACATGAAACAGCGCGGCATTGGCGTAGACACCGTCGAAATGCTGCGGCGGCAGATCCAGCCGCAGAAAATCCTGCTGCCACACGGTGCAGCCGCTGTGCGTCCGCGCCATGGCGGCAAAGCGGGCAGAGCCTTCGAGACCGATCGCGGAATGGCCGAGTGCGCTGAACACCTTGAGATCGCGCCCTGGGCCGCAACCGAAATCGAGGATCACCTGCGGCGCCGCGCCCGTGATGTGCTGCAAAAGCGCGGCGATATTCTGGCTGACGTCGTGGCCGCGCGTGCCCTGCCAGAAAGAGTCGGCGTTCTGGTCGTAATGCTGCAGCGTGACGCTGGTGATTTTTTCCAGGTCATGCGCGGACAGTTTCATACAGGGTTACCGGGACAAGCAGAATTAGCGGGGCGGTGGCTCATATAAATAACGGGGGATCACTGAAAAACATTCGTGCGGGGTTCTTTGAAATTAATACGTGTTCAATATAGCCTGTCGTACAGCGATGTGGAATGACAAAAATATCAATAAAAACAATTATTTACGATGTAGCGGCGGCTGGCCTCATTGTTGAATATTGATTCCGCCTACACTTTCAGGCGAAACCAGGACGCAACCATTCTGCTCGCTAATTAAAGGAATCCACCATCCATGCCGACCAAACAGCTGGAACGATTGATTTTTATGCAGGGCGGACTTTGCTTTTTCTGCCGCGAACCCTTGCCCAAGGGTGAGGAGAGTGTCGAGCATCTGGTCGCCAGCG
>ENA-ORBV01003707-ORBV01003707.1-microbial-mat-metagenome-genome-assembly--contig:-NODE-3707-length-30242-cov-8.611636_pt1 | contig 30242 bp, 32 predicted proteins | sample MGYA00237777_ERZ505514 | MGnify/ENA primary metagenome ERZ505514 (study PRJEB26160, sample SAMN06269048) | microbial mat metagenome | isolation source: Oligotrophic lake microbial mat | place... | reverse complement strand
CCCGAAGAGAAGGGCGACCGGCACCCGACGCTCTCCGAGCGGCGCAACATCGTGGTGATCGCCGACGAGGCGCACCGAAGCCAGTACGACTTCATCGACGGCTACGCGCGCCACATGCGCGACGCGCTGCCGCACGCCTCGTTCATCGGCTTCACCGGTACGCCTATCGAGCTTGCGGACGCTAACACGCGCGCGGTGTTCGGCGATTACATCAGCGTCTACGACATCCAGCGCGCCGTGCAAGACGGCGCGACGGTGCCGATCTACTACGAGAGCCGCCTCGCCAAGCTCGCGCTCGACGAAGCGGAGCGGCCGAAGATCGACCCCGACTTCGAGGAGGCCACCGAAGGCGAGGAGGTCGAGCGCAAGGAGAAGCTCAAGTCCAAGTGGGCGCAGCTCGAGGCCGTCGTCGGCGCGGAGAAGCGCTTGGAGATTGTCGCGCGGGACATCGCCCTGCACTTCGAGAAGCGGCTCGAAGCGATGGACGGCAAGGCGATGGTCGTCTGCATGAGCCGGCGCATCTGCGTGGAGTTGTACCGAGAGCTGGTGCGGCTGCGCCCGGCCTGGGCGAACGCTGACGATGCCGAAGGCGCGATCAAGGTCGTGATGACCGGGTCGGCTGCCGATCCGGCGGACTGGCAACAGCACATCCGCAACAAGCCGCGCCGCGAGGCGCTGGCCAATCGGTTCCGAAACGCCGCCGACCCGCTCAGGATCGTGCTGGTGCGCGACATGTGGCTCACCGGTTTCGACGCGCCGAGCCTGCACACGATGTACATCGACAAGCCGATGCGCGGTCACGGGCTGATGCAGGCGATCGCGCGCGTCAACCGGGTGTTCAAGGACAAGCCGGGCGGGCTGGTGGTGGACTATCTGGGTCTTGCCCAGGAGCTGAAGCAGGCGCTCGCGATCTACACGGAGAGCGGCGGGACGGGACGAACGGCACTCGACCAGGATGAGGCGGTCGCCGTGATGCTGGAGAAGTACGAGGTCTGCTGCGGCCTCTTCCACAGCTTCGACCGAGCGAAGTGGTCGACCGGCACGCCGCAGGAGCGGCTGGGCCTGTTGCCGACCGGGCAGGAGCACATCCTGAAGCAGGCAGACGGCAAGGATCGATGCCTGCGCTCCGTGCGCGAGTTGTCGCAAGCGTTCGCACTGGCAGTGCCGCACGCCGAGGCGCTGCGCATCCGTGATGATGTGGCGTTCTTCCAGGCGGTGGCCGCGGTGCTCGCCAAGCGTGCGCCCGGCGACGCACGACCCGAGGAGGATCTCGACCACGCGGTACGGCAGATCATCTCGCGCGCGGTGGCACCCGAAGGCGTGGTGGACATCTTCGCGGCGGCGGGACTGGCGAAGCCCGACATCTCGATCCTCTCCGACGAGTTCCTGGCCGAGGTACGTGGCATGCCGCAGCGCAACCTCGCCGTGGAGCTGTTGCAGAAGCTGCTCAAGGGGGAGCTCAGCAACCGCCGGCGGAAGAACGTCGTGCAGGCGCGCTCCTTCGCCGAGATGCTCGAGCAGACGATCCGCCGTTATCAGAATCGCGCGATCGAGGCGGCGCAGGTCATCGAGGAGCTGATCCAGCTCGCGAAGCAGATGCGCGAGGCGAACGCGCGCGGCGAGGTGCTGGGGCTGTCGGAGGATGAGCTCGCGTTCTACGACGCGCTGGAGACCAACGACAGCGCGGTGAAGGTGCTGGGCGACGACACGTTGCGGGCCATCGCACGGGAGCTGGTCGAGACGGTGCGTAACAACGTCACGATCGACTGGACGCTGCGCGAGAATGTGCGTGCGCAGCTACGTGTGCTCGTCAAGCGTATCCTCCGCAAGCACGGTTATCCGCCGGACAAGCAGGAACAGGCTACGCAGACGGTGCTGGAGCAAGCAGCCTTGCTTTCCGGGGAATGGGCGTCCGCGTGAAGGGGGCGCCTAACAACAGCATGCAGCGGACGGCGCTCCGCGCCGCAGCTGATGCTGAGCGTTAGCCCGAGCGGCAGGCTCGCTGTAGACTGACGTCGAAGGACAGGCGGCAAGCAACCGGGCTCACCTTACATTCTCGGAGCAGAGTTGATGCGTGCGTTGCCTGTAGCAGCGGCGGTTCTAGGCGTCACAGTGATTTGTGCATCCTGCACGCGGACAACGCGTGTTAACCCCAATCCAACGCAGCAATTGAACCTGGCGTTTCAAGCGGATTCGCGGCATTGCTCGGAGGCGACCTCAGTCGGCGACACGGTGCGCGCGCATCTCGTCAGGGGCGGTGAAGTGCTCGTACCGCCGCAGGAGGCTGGTACTCCCGCGCTGTTCGTTCTACGCGCACTGCGCGTCGCGCAGATAGACGATTCAACAACGAGCCCGCTCTTCAACCTGGAATTGACGTCGATGGGGGATGTGCCGGCGCCACGCAAGCTGCAGCTGGAGAGAACCGGTGTTGAAGCGCGCGTGCGAACGGACTCGGCGACGGGACACTGGTACATCTGCGTGCTTCCGACCTCGAAGATCTACATGGGTGAAGGGGCCTTTCGCCGATAGCCTCGCGTTCGTGGTGACGGCAGTGTACCGCGTGCCGGGCTAACTTGCGTTGGTGCTGACAACGCTGTCAGGGAGGCGGCCGCGGGCGCCTCTTATTGGAAGCGTTGCAGCACAACGCCATTCGTTAGCCCGATTCCGGAGGGTTGCTTGTTCGAGACACCAGGCTTCGAGCAGGCCCCCAAGTTCCCCCAGACCATCGGCGAGTGTATCTACTGCGGACGCCGCGGCGAAGCGCTTTCTGACGAGCACGTCATTCCGTTCGGTCTTGGCGGAAACTGGGTGCTGCGGGAAGCAAGTTGTTCTGTGCATCGAGATCTCACTTCGGGCTTTGAGGCCGATGCACTCAACAAGGCGTGGGCAGCTGCCCGGGCCGCACTTGGGATCCGGACTCGGAGGAAAGGACGCCGGAAGGAAGGCTTTGACGTCAAACTCGAGGTCGGCACTGGCGTGAAAGTGGTTCGTGTGCCTGCTGAGCTTCATCCTGCGCCGTTGGCGTGGCCAATCTACGCACCACCGGGGGGCACTCCAGCGCGAGCGAAGATTCCGGGAAATCCTGTTGTACGGATTCGTACGACGATGAGAAGAGCGGCCGCGAATCGGCTAGGTCTTGAGCACGGTGCGTCGGCAGTACGTGTCGTGTATCCGGATCCGTTGAAGTTCGCGCGGTTTCTCGGCAAAGTCGGTTACTGCGTCGCCGTCGCCTGCAACGGCCTCGCCACGACGCGTAATGCGCCCCTTTTGGCAGCGGTGTTGTCGGACGGACCAGAGATCTTCAAGTTCGTCGGTAACGATGACTCGCAAGGTCAGTTTACCGTTAGCGACGAACAGGAGGTAGCGATGGGGAGCAATGAACTCGGACGCGTTGTATACGTGCGCCTCATTCCGGCGCTGCAGGCGCAAGAATACATCGTACGGATAGACACGCCTGGGACTGGCTAACCGAGCGTTGGTGCTGGCAACGCTGTCCAGGTAGCGGCCGCGGGCGGCCCGCCCGGGCGCACCGGGTGGTCTGGCGGGCCGCCCGTCACCGCACCCCCACGAGCGTGGCGATGTGCACCACACAACATGACTCCCATGACACCTGCAAAACGCGCGAAATCAGACAGACAGTACACATTCAAAGTGTGGTTGAAACGACGCCGGTCGATCTGGCGCACGATCGTGCTGCGTGGCGATCAGACGCTCGATGATCTCCACGCAGCGATCGGCACTGCGTACGAGCGTGACGACGACCATCTGTACGCGTTCTACATGCCGAAGGCGCCAGCGCGGCGTGCGAGGTCCGAATCGCGCGCGAAAGAATATGTCTCTCCCATGGGATACCAGTTTGACCGTTTTCTGGCGCATCGCCGCTTCGACGCGTCCGTGGTAACGCTCGACGAACTGCAGTTCAAGGCAAGCCAGAACTTCGAGTACCTGTTCGACTTTGGCGACGAGTGGTGGCACGAGATCACGGTGGAAGCCATTGGCACGAGCAGCCGCGCGCAATCGTATCCGCAATTCGGGGAGCGAAAGGGCGCCTCCCCCGCGCAGTATGCGGAGGACGAGTGAGCGGCGGCCGGCCCACGCAACGGGATGCGTCCGCTCAGCAAGCTCCACACGGCGGCGGCGCATGCCGCCGATGAGGTCCGATGCGAAGCGAGAGCACCGGATCGCGATGGAGATCATCGTCGACGCCAATGGCCCGGAAGAGGAGGCGATGGGCTGGTATTGCTATCTCGAAAACACGTTGTGTTTTCCCTTCACCGCCACCTGCATCGCCGACCGCGCGATTTCACCGGTCTACAAGGGCGACGAAGTCGAAATCCTTGGCATGGCTCCGGAACGTGAATGCGAACATGAGATGTTTGTCGAGACGCACTGGGGCAGGCGCAACCTGGCAATTCCGTTGGACCAGGTGACACCCATACGCTCGACCAACTTGGTAACGCGACAGGCGGTTGCCGATTGGCATTACTGGGTGGGGAGTGGTCGAACGTTCTGAGCGGGTGCCGACTTCTCTCATTCCTGTTGGACGTTGCCAACGACGGTCCGCGCCTGCGGTCCGCCTACGACTCGAGTGAGGACTCCTGACGTGGATCTCGGCGTGCCTGTTGTCGCATGGCTTCGAGTTCGCTGCTGAGCGATTTCTGATACGCCGCATCCGCGTCCAAGCCGTCCTGTAGTTCGCGCAGCAGCGCGGCCCTTATACCATCCGTGTCGCCCGCAAGCGCCGCTGCCACAGCGGGCCGGCGGTGTGCGACATCCGCGGCGAGGCCGGGTTGCGCGGCGATGACCGCCCGCAGCAGATCCGGCGCGCGCAGTTCCTCAAGCCACACCGTGACCAATGCCGCGCTCGGCGCCGAGGACCTCGCGATGGACGCGTCGAGGAGCAGTTCGATCGCTCCCCAATCCTTCAGGCGCTGGGTCTTCTTCGTCAGAATGAGGTCCGACAGCCCCATGATCAGGATCGTCGTGTTATCGGCCAGCGTGTACGGCATGGCACGGGACAGCAAATGATCCGGGTCCGCGATTCGGGCCGGTCGTGTGCACACGTCGAGTCGCACCACGGAGGTCGTACCGAAATGAATGTCGTAGTGGACCGTGTGGCCTCGCTCCAGCACCGCCGCGCTGATGGGCGGGAGGTATCGGAGTTCGGCGTGCACCTGGTCCAGCCATGCCGTGAGACGCGGCACGGACACCTCGGCCGCCGCGAGATAGATGTCGAGGTCACGGCTCCCTTCGGACGCGCCGTACGCCCCGACGGCCTGACCGCCCATGACGACAAACGGAACGTCGGCCTGTTGTAGCGAGCGCAGGACCGCGCTCAGCGATGCGAGGTCATGCACCGTCGCGCAATTCCGACGTGAGTGAGGGCGTGGCCGCGAGTGCAGCGGCTCGTTCACCCGGCGTCATCTCGAACCACTCCATCCACGAGGGACCGACCCGCGCCGCGACCAACGCGCGCAATTCCATCATGACAGCAGGGGAAAGCGCTGGTGGCGGCTCTTCAGCCTCAGCGCGACCGCGCATAGCATGGTCGAGGGTCGCCATCGTGAACTCCGGCAGGTATCCAGCAAAGATACAGCGATCGACACGGGATAGTTGGTATGAAGCGGCGGCTGGGCCTCCCCCGTACGCTCCCCCGACGGATAAGAATTCCAATCGCGGTCACGTGAGTATGGTGCGAGTCGGTGCCGACGGCTCGCGAGGGGCCGACGAGCGGCCCGGGGGCGCACGCTCAGCCGCTCCGGGCGTGTTCGTGCGGGGCGTGGGTGGTCGCCTCGGCCTGATCCGCTCCCGTCGGGGTTCTCCAGCGGCCCGGCCCGGTCGCTGGAGCACGCCGCGAGGCCCCGACCAAAGTGACTGACGGGCCCGGTGCGCGATGGGACGGCGCAGGTCAGGTGATGGGGCTCGCGCGGCGCCGGACGGGGACGCGGCGGTCCGCGTCCGCAGGTGCGTCAGGATATGATCGATCACCGCGGTCTGCGTGATGAACGCGAGAATCCGCATCGCGCCTCCGCACCGCGGGCAGGTCAGTGGATCCACTTCGAAGATCTGCTCGGGCCACGGTTTGATTGTTTTCATGCCGCGTGCCGTAAGCGCCGAAGGCGGCTTTCCCGTTCGCGCCCGCAGTCCCTCAGGAGAGCGCGTCGTCCTCACCGCTGCCGCACCAATACCCACTGTATTCCAGAACTGCCAGAACCCGTGGGGGTTGTCGTTCCGCCAAGAATCCCGAGTTGATCGGAGATCCGAACGAGTATCTCCTCGTTCGGATTTCGCACGCGAACCGAGTTGGCGGAGATGCGAGTGATCACGGCTGTCGTGGTGTCCGCATGACGGAAATTCGCCGTGAGTACGCGGGTGGTGTCGCCGACACGCGATGGTGATTGGCGCACCAGCTGGTCGAGTGAAGCGATGATGAGTGGAACGTAGAGCGCCGTCGGTCGCACGGCGTCAAACGATCTGTCTTGCGCAGGCTCCGTCATCTTGAACTGCACCCGGGAGGCGTGGACATCTCCGCGCACCGTTCGTGTCCCTGATGGACCAGGCGCTGCGAGGCGTGTTGCTGTAACGCTCCCCCCGGCATCCACGGTCAGTTGATAGCTAGATGCACCGGCCGTTCTGGAATACCAGTCCCGAGACGTCGTTTCCGTTGCGGGCGAATCGTTCTGTCGCGACCCTGTCTGGCCCGCTGAAAACAGCGTAGAGCTGTCCGGTGCTGGACGAGCCTTTGAGACAACCCGAGGCACCAGACTCATAGAGGAACGCGAGGCCGGGACTGAGCGCCTCGGGGAAGTAGGACGAGTGGTTACCGGGGTTTTTGCGACCCATCAGAGTGAGCTGCGCGCCATACACCCTCGTCAGCAACGCGGAAACGCTATCAGCCTCGGCCCGCATCCCCTCATCTTCGTCAGCGCCGACCGCGACGACTACGCGCGCGGCGGCAGGGCCGCGGGGCAGCTTCACCTTCGAGATCTGGTCGAGCAGCCGCTTTTGATCCCACCACGTGGCCGGGCTGAAGATCCCATAACGCCCAAAGAGCTGCGGTGCGGTGTAGAGCGTGTACAGCGTGAACAGTCCGCCGAACGAATGGCCCAACAGCGCGCGATCACCGCTCGTACGGTACGTCCTTTCGATGAGCGGAATGACGTCGTGTCGAAGCGTCTCGAGAAACGCCGGCGCGCCTCCGGAGGGTAGCCTTGACGTCGTGTCGCCCGGCTGCAAGTAAACTCGCCGCTCGAGCGAGTCCCCCTTCGGATCTGAAGACGGCGTGAGGTCCATCCGTCGTCGAATGTCACTGTTGGAGCTATCGGGATAGCCCGCACCAACGATGATGATCCTCGGAATCGCGCTACCATTTTGGAGATAGCCACTGACGGCCTGAATCAACTGAAAGCTGTAGTTGCCATCGAGTGCGTAGAGGACGGGGTACGTCGTCGTGTCGTTCGCCGAGTACCCAGCCGGGAGAGAGACGAAGAGACGATAATCCAGGTGATTCACGGATGATCGAATCGCATGTTGCTCTACCTTCAAGAAGGATTGCGGCTCGGCCGTCTGTGCACCCGCCGCCGCCGCAAAAGCGAGCGGCATGATAAACAGCGCAACGCGCATCATCCGTCCTCCATTTTATGTGGTCACGTTCGCGCGCACGTTCTGCGGTGAGTATTGTCGTAGTGGACCGTGTTGATTCGCTCCAGCACCGCCGCGCAATTCCATCATGACGGCAGGGAAAAGCGCTGGTGGCGGCTCTTCAGCCTCATCGCGATCGCGAACAGCAAGGTCGAGGGTCGCCATCGTGAACTCCGGCAGGTATCCAGCAAAGATACGGCGATCGAGACGGGATAGTTTGTATGAAGCGGCGGCTGACTACACCCCGCGAATCCTCGTTAAGCCTCAGTGAAGAGTATTGGGCCTGGCTCTCAGGTCCTTCACTTCCATCTACCTACGATAGGTTGATGCACCAAGGGGAGGATTGCATCATTGATGCGATCGCCGCACTGAAAGCTCTCTGGAAACTTGACAGCGAACTTTCTTTCCGCGGCGATCTTCGAGACGCTGCGTAAGTACTACCGAAGCCGCAGCAAGATCGTGCATGGCAGCGCCCTTAGCGCTGAGTACGCCGAGAGCGGTCGCCCCGTTGCACCTCGAGGGATAGGAATTTTAATCGGGGTCGGTCGAGTATCCGGTAAACGCACGGCTTTCGTCATCGTTCCATCCTGTCGATCCGAGAGGTTGACGTCATTGCGGCTGCCGCACCCCGTGAGCGCGACAACGGCCGAAAGAAATACCGCAAGCACGGTGAGGCTTCCTGATGCTTTGCAAATGACCGTGTAGATTCAGATTTCTTGATCCCGCAACACTTGGTATTGGCACGGCGGCCTCAAATGTGAAGTGCAACACTTGCCGAGAGGTAATGTGTTGCAATGGGAACGAACTACAACCACCTGAGCTGTGAAGAGCGTACGATGATCCAGTTGAGTCTCGAGGCAACGCATCCAGCGTGACCTTCCGCGCGGTCGCTTTGCGCTGCGCCTTGATCTCTGCCAGTTCTCCCTCGACGGCCTGAATCACCTGCAGTTGTTCGGCATCGCGCTGAATCGTTGCGCCGTCCATCACCGCCGCGCGAGCGCCGAGCCTCGCCTGGAGCTTGTGCAGTCGGTGGCGTGTCGTCGCCACCGCTGTATTTAATGCGCGCCACGCCGGGTTGATGATCCGTTCCGTGCCTGGAATCTGCTCTGCGCCGTACTGTAGAAGTCCATCAATATCATAGTGTTGCATCATGTAGGCGAAGAAGTTTTCCTGGCACCACCGAGAGAACATCCGACCGGCGATCATGACCGCGTCCAGCTCATGCGCGGTGCTGATAATGGCCGTCTGATGACCGCTGTCGGTCAGGCGGCGGACTTCCTTGACCCTGAGCGCGCTGTTATCGCTCACGCCGGTTTCGCGCAGCGCGAGTTGCATGGTGGTGCGGGCACCATCGGGCATGGCGACTTCGGTGGGGATGAATTCCTCCGTCGGCCAGAGGTCCTTGACGTTCTTGCGATAGGTGATGGCACCGATGCGCTGTTCCCAGAGCGCGCCCAACAGGCTCCCGGTGGCGCCCTCGCGATCAAAGACGAGGATGAAGCGATGCCGCCGCGGGTTGGCGAGGAGTTCTTCAGCGGATGGCTGGTGAGGAACGGCGGATAGCAGTTGCGGCGTGATGTCCTTGAGCAGGGTGGCCGCCAGTCCGTCGGTAGTGGCCTTGGAGACCACGAAGAATGGTCGCCCCAGTGCGTCGTTGATCCAGTAGTCGGTGGTGCCGCGCAGACACAGCCGTTCGCGCGACACATAGCGCCGTGGCAAGTGCGCCTTCTCGCCGTGATAGACGCGGACATGGCCATCGATATACAGATAGCCCGCTTCCTCCGGGTCACCCTCCATCCAAGTTTTTGCGAGTTCCTTCATCCACGCACCGGGATTCCCGGTACGTGCCATCAGGGTGATTTTGTCGCGCAGGGTGCGGACTTCCGGCACACGATCCACACCATCCGGAAATCCAGGGAAAAATGACTGTCGCACCGTGGCCATGCCTCCTCACGCTATCGGTACGCAAAGAGGTATTCTGACCACCCCGCCCAAAATTGCAATCGTGCTACGCTCAATTCCGGTTACCGCACTGATTTACCTATAGGGATCAGGAAATCTGCTACCGGTTCTTCCTCCGCTTCGCGACAACGCTTCCTGCGCGGGCGCGTCCTTAGGCACCGGATGTTTCTAGAACGTCTGCGACCTCAGCAGTTGCGTTCCGGCGCGACTGGTTGTGATCCGGGCTCCGTCGCGCATCTCGATACTCAGCCGGCCCGCATCGAACGCCGTCATCGAGGCGATCGCGTCGAGGCACACGGCATGCGACCGGTGGACACGCACGAACCGGCGTGTATCAAGCCGCTCGAGGAGCGCTGTGAGCGTGATCGTGAGCAGGTACCGACGCCCCTTGGTGAAGACCGCGACGTAATCGTCCTCGGCTTCCAACCGCTCGATCTCGCTGACGGCGATCGGGACGATCCGGCCCCGCTCGCGCGCGAACAGCCGCACCAGTGGCGCGCCTGCCGAGGGGAGCCGGTCGGTCGCGGCAACCTCCTGGGCGTCGGCCGCATCAATGTGACGAACAGCGCGCGACACCGACGTCGCAAACCGTTCACGTCCGAATGGCTTGAGCAGGTAGTCGACGGCGCCAAGCTCGAACGCCGTGACGGCATGTGCATCGTACGCGGTAGTGAAGACGACTGCGGGTTGATGGGCAAGCTTCGCGAGCACCGACAGGCCGTCGAGTTCCGGCATCCGGATGTCGAGAAAGACGAGGTGCGGCTTCACACCGTCGATGAGCGTCACGGCGCTGAGCCCGTCGGCGGCTTCACCAACCCAACGCAGCCGCGGCGTCGCATAAATCATCTCGCGGAGGTGCAGTCGCGCCAGTGGTTCGTCCTCACAGACCACGACGGTGATGGACGGATCGCTCGTCGTCATACGGGGAGCCGCATGGTCACGACAAACCCGTGGCCCGCTCCGTCGCCGATGTTCAGCGCCGCGCGTGATCCGTAGCGCGCCGTCAGGCGCCGACGAAGCGCATCGAGTCCGATGCCCGTGCCATTCGGCGTCGTATCGTCGCGTGCACCCGGGCCATCATCGCGTACTTCGAGCACCAGCGACGTGCCGTCGATCCGCCCCACCAGACCGAGTGTTCCGCCGCCCGCCCGCGTGGCGATGGCATGCTTGATCGCATTCTCCACCAGTGGCTGCAGCGCGAAACTCGGCACGCGGTGGCCAAGCGCTGCGGGACTGATGTCGCGCGTCACGCGCAGTCGATCGCCAAATCGAATCGATTCCAGCGCGAGGTAATCGTCCACGAAGGCCAGCTCATTTTCGAGCAGCACGTCTTCACGCGCCCCGCGCTTGCTGTCGAGCACATAGCGCAGAAGCGTGGCGAGGCGCTCCAACGCGATCTGCGCGGCGATTGGATCATGCTGCACCAGCACCGAAACCGAGTGCAGTGTATTGAACAGAAAATGCGGGTCCAACTGGCCGCGGAGTGCTTCCAGTTCAGCGCGGACGCGCAATGCATCCGCCTGCTCGGCACGCGCACTCTGCTCGCGTGTCCGCTCGTTGGCGCGCCGCGCCCACGCCAGCGTGAGCACCACGGCGTACAGCATCATGCTCAGGAATGTCTGCCAGAAGATCCACGGGCGCACCAGGCGCAGGGTGTCCGCGACCGAGCGTGCGCCACTCGCGATGTCGAGCACGATCATCAGATCCCAGAGGCCGGCGTACGCCAGTGCCAGCGCGATGTGCGCGATGAGCAGCGAGGCCCGGGGCCGCGCCGGCCACTCCCACCGGCGCCCGATGGCGACCACCCCGAGACCGAGTATCGCGAACCACCCGACCGCTCGGGCGGCGCCAGCGACGGCGGTAGCTGCCGACTGGTCATTCGTATTGCCCACCATCACGGTGTACAGCAGCACCAACGGCGACCACGCAGCAAAATAGCCGAGCAGCCAGCGGAGGCGGATGCGCCGAAGCTCCATCGTCATTGACGCGCTGCGACAGCCGGCATCAACACCTGCGACACCCAGGCATACCCTGGTTCGAGTTCAAGCGCTTTTGCATACGCGCCGCTGGCGGCGGCCGCGTTCCCACGCTTCAGCTCCATCTGCCCCAGCCACGCATACGCCTCGGCGTGCCCCCACGCGGGCAGTGGCCGCGCCGGAGCATCATTCGCGAACTCGGTGATTGCGCGCTGCATCATCGCGTAGCCCTTGTCTTCACCACCACCCCACATCTTCGGTGTGAACCAGCTCGAGATCGCGGCCAGCAGCAATACGCGCGGATTGCGCGGCCCAAGGGCACTCGCCGCAGCACCAGCCTCCTTCGATGCCGAACCATACCGCATCCCAGCCACCATGCTGCCGCTCGCCAGCATGCCAAGGGTCGACGAGAGCAGCGCCTGCGTCTCGGGCAACGGCTGTGATGCGGCAGACCGCTCGAGCAGTTCGATCGCGCGCTCCGTCATCGCCTTCCACGCCGGACCGCGGCTCTGGTCCCGTTGCGCCTCACGATACAGCCCGTAGGCACGATAGTGCAGTAGCAACGCATCGTTGGGGAACGCGGTCAGTGCGCGCTCAGCGAGGGCGCCCGCCGCAACCAACTCCGACGTCGATCCGCTGATGACGGCGCGTTCGATGGTGACCCGGACCGTGTCAGCCCACCGTGCAGCGCCCGACAACGCCGGCGACTGGGCGATCAGGGCTGGACCCTGGAGTAGAAGGAGAGCGGAGCCGAGGACGAGGGCCCGGTAACGATCAGTAGAGAAGTGTAGCGCCGGCATAGATGGCTCGGTTGAAGGGTGCGAGGACAGGGAATCGTTCCTGGAAGTCCGCATTCCAGCGATAGCGCATCACGTTGTTGCGGTTGAACACATTTGCGACGCTGCCCCAGAGCACGACCGCGCGGCGGCCGTCGAGAGGTCGGAACCAGCTGAATGAGAGATCGCTGCGCGTATAGCCCGGCAGTCGCTCCGCATTCGGTGCGCCCCAGATCGGGGCGCCGGCCTGCACGCCAACCACGTCGGTGAAGGGGCGTCCCGTCGCGTACCGGAGTGCGGTGCCGATCGTGAGTCGGCCGAACGTTCGGTCGGTGATCCAGCTGGCCGAGTGTCGCACGTCGCCGAGCGCAGGAGCATCCTGACCCGTGTTCGGGTCGGTGCGTCGCGAGTCGACGACGCTCCAGGCAATACGACTGCTGGTGGACGCTCCGAAGCGCCAGCGCAGCAGCACGTCCGCTCCGCGTGCCCGCCCACGACCCTCGCCGGCCACACCAAAGTCACGCGTGAATTGCCACAGGTTGCCGTATTGCTTGTCATACAATTCGACGCGGAGCCCCGTGCTGTCACCGCCCCACTGTGCGCCGATGATCGTCTGTGCGACGCGCATCGGGTCGAAGTCCGGCGTCGCAGGTGTCGGGCGGTAGAACACCGGCTCCGCCACCTGATGTTGCACCCCCCACGCCGCCGTCAGCCCGAGTCCGCCGAGTTGCCAGGCAACTGAGAGCCGCGGATCCACTGTGCGCTGGTCGGTGAGCGACGACGCATCGCTTCGGACGCCGGCAATGATCCGCACACCGCGCGGATGCTGCCACGTGACGTCGGTGTACAGACCGACGCGGTCGGCATCGGTGGTGTTGGTGAACAACCGGCGCGGCTCGGCGCCAGGGGTGCCTGGTGCCTGGCCGGAGAAGTCGGCCCTCAACCGCTCGGCGTCACCGCCCGCCGTGACGATGAGTCCATCGCGCACCTGATATGCCATCGCGCCCACAGCGTGCGTGACGGCGAGAGTGGTACCGAGATCGATGCCTGTGAAACCTTCGCGCCGATCGTACGACGAGCGGGCCACGGTGACGGATGGTCTGATACGCGTCGAGCTGTCACGCCAGGACAACACGAGCATGTTCTGGACTGTGCGATTGTTGTACGAGGCGCCGGAGACGGTCCCCGCATCGCCGACGCCAACGCGCGATCCCTGACGCAACCCGAAGAGCCGCACACGGCCAGCACGGCCACTCTTCCACTCTGCCGTCGCGCTGACGTCGCCTCCGCGCGGGGGCGGGTCATACGGTTGTGCGGCTCCGAACACGGAGATGAGCGGTGACAGATCGTTGATGTTCGCGCTGATCCGTGCGCCGAGTCTGGCGCTCGGTGCGAGGGCGAGCGCGATGCCGGCATTGCCGACCGAAAAGGTGGCCGTGCCGGTGGTACGCTCGGGGCGCCCCGCCGTCTCGAGACGCACGAGCCCTGACAGGGCGTTGCCGTACTGTGCACCGAACCCACCAGTCGAGAAGACGGTGCGGTCGAGCAGAAACGGATTGACCGACGACGTCACGTGGCCGGTTGGATTGTCGAAACGGGCCGGCGACAGCAGCCAGGCATCGTCGATCAGCACGCGGGTTTCGGTGACGTCGCCGCCACGCACGAACAGACCGCTGCCTTCGTCGACACCCTGCGGTCCCGGCAACGTTTGCAGGGCCCGCATGATGTTGGCGGCGGCGCCCGAAATCTGCACCACTTGCAGCGGTGTCAGCGACGCCGTCTTCCCACCGCCCAGGGTGTATTCGCCAGCCGCAACGACCGTCATGGTCGACAGGGCGGGGGGCTGCGGCTCCATCTGCAGCAGCAGCGCGGTATCGATCGGGATCGCAATGTCCATCGTGGCGGGGATGTATGCGATGCGTCGTGCCACCAGTGTTGCGGTACCGCGGTAGGTCGTGCGAAGCGCGAAATGCCCGAGACTGTCAGTCGTCGCCTGCTCGAGCGTTTCGAGCAGCGACACCACCACGCCCCCGCTGCCGCGGCCGTTGGGAAGCTGCACCGTGCCGCGAACCGTGGTCGCTGCGGCCGAAGGTGATTGGGCCGTTGCCTGTGCGTTGACGGTGCAGATCAACGCTGCGGCGCAAAGCCACTGCCAGCGCTCGCACGGTTCGCTATGAAATGAGGATGTCCGCATATGACGGAGCGTACGCGCCCCTGTCTGCGCCGGTTACCGTGAATCGGTGAATCGACATCACGGATCGGTGAACGACGTGTATTCGATAAAACGAGGGTGCAAACGGCCACGCGACGCGTCGACATTTTGACGGCACTCGCCAGCATTCCGCTCATCCCCCGGGGCAGGGCGCGGTTGCGACTGTTCCTGTTTACGCGCAACGGCCGAGGTGCCAGCTTTCCCTGGTGACCACAGCACCCTCAGGCGCCCTCACGCACCTGCTCTTCGAATCGCTCGCCTATTTCATCGCGGCACGGTGGTACTGGCGCGCACCGCCGGACAGCCCGCAGCCACCACCCCGGGATCGCTTCCTCCTCCCCGCCTGCGCGGTGTTTGGCGCCGCGCTCGGCAGCAAGGGCCTGCACATCCTCGAACATCTGCCAGCCCTCACCCAGCGCCACGACCCGGCATTATGGCTCGGCGGCAAGTCGGTGCTCGGCGGTTTCCTCGGCGGGACCCTCGCAGTCGAGCTCGGTAAACGCGACATCGGATGGCGCTCAGCGACCGGAGACGCCTGGGTGACGCCGATCGTACTCGGCCGCGTGATCGGGCGCGTCGGATGCCAGCTCTCCGGGCTGTGGGACCAGACGTATGGGAACGCGACGCGCCTGCTCTGGGGCTGGAACCATGGCGATGGCATTCTGCGCCACCCCGTCGCAGCGTACGAGATCCTCTGCGTCGTGATCCTGTTCTTCAGTATCCGCGCCCGCTGGCCGGAGCGTCCTGGCACCCGATACGCTGCGCTCCTGGCCCGCGGGGCATCGCCGAGCGTCGCAACGGCTGGTGCTCGTAGTACGCGCGATAGGCGGCCGCCCGCTGCAGCAGGAACTCCTCGCGTGAGACGTCTGCACGAGACGCGACGTCGCTGGCGTAGTTGTTCTCGACTTCGTGATCGTCCCAGGTGACGATCCATGGTGCCGCCGCGTGCGCCGTCTGCAGGTCGGGATCACGCTTGTAGAGCGCGTACCGCGCGCGATAGGCCGCCAGCGTGCGGGGGGCTGGACTCCCATGCTGCCGCACACGACCGGGGACGGTGCTCTCGTAGATGTAGTCGCCCAGGTGCGCGACCAGATCGATCTCCTCACGCGCCATGTGACGGAAGGCGGGATAATACCCCTGCTCGTAGTGCTGACACGAGGCGACGACGAGTCGCAACCGGTCGGTGGCGGCCTCCGCCGACGGCATCGTTCGCGTCCGCCCAATGGGGGACTCGGCATCGCCCGCGCGAAAGCGATACCAGTACCACCGTCCCGCTCGAAGTCGGTCCACCTCGACATGAACTGCATGGGCAAAGGCGCTCGTCGCCACAGCGGTGCCGCTGCGGACGACGCGTCGCATCCCTTCGTCCTCCGCGACCTCCCAGCGCAAGTCGACGTCGGCGTTCGGCAGTCCACCTCCGTGCAGCGGATCGGGGGCGAGTCGCGTCCAGAGGACCACGCCATCGTCGCTCGGGTCTCCACTGGCCACTCCGAGCGTGAACGGATCGATCGCCCACGCACGGCGACCGGTCCACCGCACGGGCGCGGGAATCGCGACCGCCACGGAGAGCGCCGATAGGCGTTGCAGGAATTCGCGACGAGTGCCCATGGGAAAGAGTTCTCGGAGACGCCGGACGTTACTTCGTCGCGCGGCGCGCCGCAAAGTCGGGGGCGTTCACGAGACGCGTCTCAGGCGCCACTGCGAGGTCGAGTCGTCGATGATCGACGAGCGGACTTCTGGCGGACGGCTACGCATCCCGTCTCGGCCGACGACCGGGATGGATCGGCTGCGCCTGCGCTATCGCGAGCGCGGGACCGGAGCGTCACATCCCTGCTCCGACAGCGTGACGCGATTTCGCCCCCCTTCCTTGGATCGGTAGAGTGCACGATCGGCATGGTCGACCAGCTGATCGAGCGTCCACTTGCCCGAGCCGCCCTCGGCGACGGCAGCGCCCACACTGATCGTGATCGTGCGCTCCGGCCAGCTCGCGTCGGCAATCGCACTCTGCAGCCGCTCGCCCATCAGACGCGCACCATCGCGGTCCGTGGCGGGGAGGACGACCGCAAACTCCTCACCGCCGTAGCGGGCCGCCAGATCGGTGTCGCGGATGCCGCGCGACAGGAGCCGAGCGTCCGAACGCAGCACTTCGTCGCCTCGCGGATGCCCGAAGGTGTCGTTGAACGCCTTGAAGTGGTCGATGTCGAGCAGGAGGAGCGACACGGGCCCGCCCATGCGGCGCGAGCGCGCCATCTCGTCCGCCAGGCGTTCCTCGAATGCACGTCGATTCTTGAGCCCCGTGAGTCCATCGAGGGTGGCCAGCGCCGCCAGTCGCGTGTTGGCCTCGATCAGGCTCTCCTGATTGGCCTGCAACGTACGGCGCGCCTCCTCCAGCTGCCGCTGGTATCCCTTTCGGTCGGTGAGGTCACGCGACGACGCCTGCAGCCGCACGACATGACCCTCCCGATTCACGATGGCCCGCCACATCATCTCGAGCCACAGATGCTTTCCCGACTTGTGCAGCATGCGACACGACAGCGCCGTCACGGGGGCGCCGCGAATGAGGTCGTCGAAGTGTCCCCGCAATGCCTCGCCATCGTCGGGGTGCACAATGGCAAATGGGCTCATGCGCATCATCTCGTCAGGCGTGAAACCGAGGACGCGCTCCGAGGACGGCGACGCGTAGATGACGCGACCGGTAAGATCGTGCAGCGACACGACGTCACTCCCGTTCTCGGCGAGGAGCCGACATCGGATCTCGCTGTCGCGCAGGGCGTCTTCTGCGAGCGTGCGGTCCATGTGCGTCTCGTGGACCAGAATCGCGTTCCAGGCAATCAGTCCGCCGAAGACGACGATCATGGTGAGCACGAGGAGCGTCACCGCCAGCTCGGGAGTCAGCGTGCCGCCGGCGTCCTGGCTTCGACGCAGTCCCCACAGGGCGAACCAGCCGATCACCGTCGGCGCAAGGATGCCGGCCGGGAGCAGGCCACGAGCCAGCGCTCCACCCGGGCCGTCGCTGAAGAGCACCCGCAGGAGTCCGGCGTTGGTGCGCAACGCCAGCACGCCAGCTGCAAGAAGCGTGAAGCCGATGCCGCTGGGCAACGCCATGCGACTGAAGACACCGATCGAGTTGAACCACCCGCTCTGGTAGAGATGACCGAGGTTGGCCATCAGCGACAGAACGAGGACGGGGAGCGCCAGTACCTGCGCGATGGCCTCGCGCCGGCGCAGCGGGTGGCCGGCAGAGACAGCGCGACACCGCGCAGGACGAAGCTGGTTGCGCTGGCCGGCGACATCAGGTTCAGCCGTCCATCACCGGTCTGTTGCATCGCCTCGCGGAAGAGCCACGTGTCCACGATACGCGTAACGCCGAGCGCTCCGCCGATCAATCGCGCGACTCCCACGATCACGACCATGCCGGCGAGCACGAGCGCCACGGCGCGCCCCTTTGGCACCCGTTCCACGGAGGAAAGCGACAGTCCCGCCGCTGTGGCCAGAAAGAGCAACGCCGCCACGGGATTCACTGCACCGCGCGAGACGCTTCCGAGCGATCGCACGAACCCCTGGTCGAGTCCCCAGCCGATCAGGACGACCAGGGCGGATACCGCAACGATGCTGGCAGAGACGCGCGGAATCAGCGCGCCGCGTGTTGTTAACGGCGGCAGCACTCGCATCTCGGACGGCGTGTACGCCGGACGCGGGACGGGTTCTGTCGGATTCTCTGGTCGCAGGGGCATAGATACTTCGAATGACTGCTTCCGATGCCTTGGAGTCACCGTGACGATAAGAACCGTGATCCGTCTCCCTCGCTGCGCATCGGAAGTACCCGACACATCTTTCCGCTCCGTGACCCCATCCACTCCCCCCCCCTCATTCCAGGATCCGGACCGCGATCTCTCGGCCTACGCCGAGCAGTACGCGCGACTCCCGTTCGAGGCGACGCAGGTCGAATACCGTCGCCGAGTGGTGCTGGAGCTGCTGGCGCGGACAGCAGCGACACGTGTGCTCGAGGTAGGATGCGGACTCGAGCCGCTGCATCCCTTTGTCGATTCCTTCGAGGCGTGGACCATTGTCGAGCCAGCGCCCGCGTTCGCGAGGATAGCGACCGAATCAGCGCTCGCCGACGATCGGATCACCGTCGTGGTACAGACTATTGAAGAGGCAGCGTCGGACGGCACCCTGCAACGTGGCGCCTTCGATGTGGTCCTGCTGAGCAGTCTCCTGCACGAGGTACCGTCTCCCATCTCCGTGTTACAGGGGGTGCACGCCCTGTGCGGGCCGGAGACCCTGATGCACGTCAACGTGCCCAACGCGCATTCGCTGCACCGGGAGCTCGCCGTGGCGATGGGAATCATCGCCGACGTCCACGAACAATCTGCGCAGCAGCGCATGCTGGACCAGACGCGAATATTCGACAGCGTGCAGCTGTCGGCGCTGATCCAGTCGACGGGATTCACGATCGTCGACCAGGGAGGCTACCTCGTCAAGCCGTTCACCCATGCGCAGATGCAGACGTTGGTGACAAGCGGCACAATCGACCGCTCGCTCCTGGACGGACTCTTCGTTCTCGGCAAGAAGTTCCCCTTCCTCGCCTCCGAAATATTCGTGAACGCGCGCCGGAGTTAGTCGGCACGCTGCCACCCCTCTCGCACTAAGCCGAGATGGGACAACGACTTGCTCCCAGCACGTCGGCGATTCGATGGCTCCCGGCTGGGTGTGGCCCCTACCTTGCTCTTCTCGCGAAGGCGTGATCCCCGACCGGGGGTCCACAGCCAGCAACCACGCGAGAGCGACACCGTGAGCGACGCACCGATTCTTGTCACAGGGGGCGCCGGATTCATCGGATCAACACTCGTCAGGCATCTACTGGCCAACTCCGGCACCGACCGGGTTGTCGTCGTCGACGCGCTGACATACGCGGGCCATCTCGCCTCGCTCGCCTCGGTGCGCAGTTCTCCTCGCTTCTTCTTTGAGCAGGGCGACGTGGCCAACGCCGCACAGATGGAAGCCATCTTCCGTCGGCACCGACCGCGCGCGGTCTTTCACCTGGCGGCGGAATCTCACGTGGATCGTTCCATCGACGGTCCGGCCGCCTTCGTGCATACGAACGTCGTGGGCACCTTCACGATGCTCGAGCAGGCACAACGTCACTGGAGCGCACTCCCACACGACGGAGAAGCGCGCCAGACCTTTCGCTTCGTGCACGTCTCCACGGACGAGGTCTTTGGCGCGCTGGAATCGAGCGGGAGTTTTGTCGCGGGCTCGGCGTATCGACCGACGTCGCCTTACGCCGCCTCGAAGGCGGCCAGCGACCACTTCGCGCGCGCTTGGAAGCATACCTATGGACTGCCGGTGGTCGTCACCACCTGTTCCAACAACTACGGGCCGTACCAGTTTCCCGAGAAGCTGATTCCTCTCGCGATTCGAAAGGCGCATGCCGGCGACGCGATTCCGGTGTACGGACGCGGCAACCAGGTGCGCGACTGGTTGCACGTGGACGACCACGTCGCGGCACTGGTGGCCGCCTGGCGATGCGGTGAGCCGGGTGCGACGTACCTGTTCGGCGGCCGGACGGAGCGCACCAACCTGCAGGTCGTGGAAACCATCTGCGATCTGCTGGACGAGCGCCTTCCCGGCGACGCGCCGCGACGCGCACTGATTGCCCACGTGGCCGATCGCCCCGGTCACGATTTCCGCTATGCGAACGACGCCACGGCCGCCGAGCAAGCGTTAGGCTGGCGCCCGCTGATCGACTTCACCTCGGGATTGCGGGCGACCGTGGAGTGGTTCCTCTCGCACGAATCGTGGTGCGAGGAGGTGCAGGGCGCCACGTATCAGGGCCAACGACTCGGACTGGGCGTCGCCGCATGAAGGGGATCATCCTCGCCGGCGGGACGGGATCCCGCATGTATCCCGTAACGAGAGTCGTCAGCAAGCAGCTCCTCCCGGTCTACGACAAGCCGCTCATCTACTACCCGCTCTCGCTGCTGATGCTGGCCGGGATCCGCGAGATCCTCGTCGTCGGGACTCCCGTCGACCTGCCGCGCTACGCCGAACTGCTGGGCGATGGATCGCAGTGGGGCATTCGCTTTTCCTATGCGGCGCAAGCGCAGCCAAACGGCATCGCGCAGGCGCTGGTCATTGGCCGCTCGTTCGTGGGCGACCACGATGTGGCGCTGGTCCTGGGCGACAACATCTTCTATGGCGGCGGCATGCGCCGCCTCCTCGTCGATGCGATCGCGGCGAATCGCGGGGCGACCCTGTTCGGCTATCACGTGCGTGACCCCGAGCGCTTCGGAATCGCCGAAGTGGACGCGCACGGCCGTGTGATCACGCTCGAGGAAAAGCCGTCGGTTCCGCGATCCAATTGGGCAGTGACGGGGTTGTACCTCTACGACAACTCCGTGCTCGACATCGCGGCCGCCGTGCCACCCTCGGCGCGCGGAGAGTATGAGATCACCGACGTCAACAAGACGTACCTGCGCCAGGGACGATGCCGAATATCACTGATGGGTCGCGGTATGGCCTGGCTCGACACGGGGACGCCTGACGCGCTGCAGAGCGCCTCCAGTTTCATCGAGACGATCGAGACGCGGCAGGGACTGAAAATCTCCGTCCCTGAGGAGATCGCCTGGCGACTGGGCTTCATCGACGATGAGCAGTTGCTTGGACTGTGCGGCACGATGGGCGAATCGAGCTACGGACAGTACCTCCGGGCGCTCGTCGCGCAACGTCCGGGTATGCTCCAGACGCATTCGCTGAGGGCGATCGCATGACCACCATCTCCTCGGTCAACGATTGCCGCGTGATCGTGCTCCCTCAACACGACGATTCACGCGGGAGCCTGACGGTACTCGAACGGCTGACCGAGATCCCGTTCGATGTGCGTCGGACGTTTCTCATCGCCGGCGTCCCGTCGGGCGCAACTCGGGGACACCACGCCAACATGCTCACCTCCGAACTGATCGTCTGCGCCGCGGGCGCGATGACTGTTCGTCTCGAAGACGAGCACCGCTCCCGAAGCATTCCGATGTCGTCGCGCAGCGGAGCGGTCCTCGTTCCGCCTGGCCTCTGGGTGGAGTTGCGCGACTTCTCCCGGGGCGCGGTCGTCGTGGTACTCGCCGACACCGACTATCGCGACGCGAGCCGCGCGTACATCCGGGATCGCAACGCGTGGCTGGCCAGTCGGAGGGTCGCCCGTGTCGCCTAACGTCCCGTTCTACGATCTCGCGTCCCTCCACGCGGAGATGCGAGCTGAGCTCGATCAGGCCGTGTCGCGCGTGATCTCGCGTGGACAGTTCATTGGCGGCGAAGAAGTGGAGCGTTTCGAGGCGGAGTTTGCCGCCGCCACCGGGACGCGGCACTGTGTCACCACCGGGAACGGCCTCGATGCGCTCACCCTGTCGCTGCGCGCCGCGGGGATCGGTCCAGGGGACGAAGTCATTGTCCCCGGCGTGACGTTTATTGCAACCTGGCTGGCCGTCTCCGCCGTCGGCGCCACGCCCGTCCCCGTCGAGCCGGATCCGTGCACCCTCACGATGGATGCGGCGAGCGCCCAGTCGGCGATCACGCGGCGCACGCGCGCGATCATCCCCGTGCATCTGTACGGGCATCCCGCCGACATGGACGCCCTGATGCAGCTGGCGAGGGCCCATGATCTGCTGGTGATCGAGGACGCCGCGCAGGCCCATGGAGCGCGCTACCGCGGCCGTCCGTGCGGCTCGCTGGGTGATGCGGCTGCCTGGTCGTTCTATCCAGCCAAGAATCTGGGGGCGTTAGGTGACGGCGGCGCCGTCACGACCAACGACGCCGCGCTCGCCGGCCGCCTGCGGATGCTGCGCAACTACGGGAGCAGAGTGAAGTACGTTCACGAGTCGCAGGGCGTGAACTCGAGGCTGGACGAGCTGCAGGCGGCCGTCCTGCGGGCGAAGCTGCCGCACCTCGAAGCATGGAATGCTGCACGGCGTGGCGTGGCGAGACGCTATCGTGACGCGCTGGCCGATGCGGACTTGCGCCTCCCGGTCGAACGCGAGGAGTGCGAGTCGGCGTGGCACCTGTTCGTCGTGCAGACACCTTCGCGCGACGCGCTACGCGCCTCGCTCGCCGCCCGAGGGATCGAGTGTCACGTGCATTACCCGATACCGACACACCGGCAGGGTGCCTATCGCGAAACGTCGCCCGCTCGCCAGGTGCTCCCGATCACCGAGGCCGCACACGCATCCGTGCTGAGCCTCCCGCTTTCCCCGACCATGACCTCCGCCGACGTGGACCGCGTGATTGACGCCGTCCTGTCGGAAACCGCGACGCTCGCTCATGCCTGATTTGCCCGTCACCGCGCCGATGGTCGCGCGTTCCCCACTCACCGCGCACAGCAGCGTGGACGTCGCCCTCTTGCAGGATCCGAGCGACGCGATGGGGGCGGGCGCAGACCTCTTTTGCTCCCCGCCATTCTTTCGGCTGCACGCCGCATCGTTCGCTCGTGCGTGGTACGCGGTGGCGATGGATGCGACCAACGCGCAGGTGATCTCGTCCGGTTGGTTCGCCGAAGTCGAACCGGGCCACGCCCGTGCCGGCGCGCGCGGGCCGTATGGCGCGCTGGCTACCGCGACTCCGGGGCTTCCGCTGTCCGTCGCCAGCCGCGTGTTGGCGACCACCGAGTCCGAGTTGCGCGCACGCGAGATCTCCCGGGTCACCGTGACGCTCCCGCCCGCAGCGCATAACGTAGAGGCGCACGCCCATTGGATGAACGTCTACGTGCGCGCCGGTTACCGGATCGTCAGCACCGATCTCAATTATCACGTTCTCGTCAACGAGACAGACCTCACGACGCGCATGAACAGCGGTAATCGCGCCGTGGTGAGGACCGGCAGCCGCAGGGGACTCTTCGCCCGTCCGTTGCGTCCGGCGGAACGCGCCGAGGCGTGGTCGGTCAATGCGCAGAACCGCGTGCGCCGTGGACGGCGGATGACGATGTCGCTGGACGCCCTCGTGGCGATGGATGATGCCTTGCCGGACACGCTGCGCTGGTTTGGCGTGTTCGACGACACGCGGATGCTCGCGGCCAGCGTCTGCCTCAGCATCGCGCCGGGCGTCCTCTACGTCTTCTACCTCGGCGAAGCCGACGGCGCGGAGCGACGGAGCCCCGTCACGCTCCTCGTCTCGCACATCTACGACTGGTGCCGCGATCGCGGCGTCGAGCTCCTCGACCTCGGCGTGGCGACCGAGGCGGGCACGCCCAACGAGGGTCTGATGGCCTACAAGCGCAATCTCGGCTTCGATGTGTCTCCCCGGTACACCCTGCACGCAGAGCTGACCCGATGAGCACCATGGTCTATGGCGGATCGCTGGCGGCACTCGTGGCAGCCGAGCGTATCGCGTCTGCCGGTCACTGCGTCACGCTGGTCACGCCATCGCCACATCTGGGCGGTCATTTCGCTGGTGTGCAACTTGGGGAGGCCCGCTTCGACGCCGGACTCGTGATCTTCGAGTTCGGTGCCCTCAACTCCGAGCAGGCGCCGGACGTGGCCAGCTACGACCGCGACGTGCGCAATGACTGTGGTCGGTTTGGCAGCGTCCTTGCCGGATACGCGGAGTCGATGGGCGTGACGTTGTCTCGCATTCCCCGCCTGCAGATGTGGAGCGAGCGGGGGCTCATCCCCGACTTCGTCTTCGACACACGGGTCGAAGGAGTGCGTGCGTTGCCGATCTGGCTGCGCGAGCACGCGCGCACCGAGATCGATGCTATTGTGGCTGGCGGCGAGCATCCGTGGCATGCGCGTCGCAAGTACCGAGAGCCCGGCTATGAGCACCTCTCCTACGAGAGTGCCTCGCTGGCCAACCATGGCGTCCTTCTTCACACCTGCTTCCTGGAACCGTTCGCTCGCAAGGTGACGGGGCGTTCGAGCGCGGAACTCCTCGCCCTGTACTCCCGTGCGGCCTGGCTCCCGCTCTTTTGGCCGGAGACTCTGAAGCGCGCCTTTGACGGAGCAACTGCCCTCCTCCCGGACATGCCCTTTCACGTCGCACGCGCGGGCGCGGTCTCGGACCTGGTGCGCGCCATCGCCCTCCGCATCAGGACCCATCCCTCGATCGACCACAAGATCGCCACGATCACCGGCGTGCACGCCGCTCGAGATGGCGTTGACCTGACGACGGCCGACGGTACACTGCGGGCGACGCGGCTGGTGTGGGGGCATGATCTCGACGCACTGGCTCACGCCGTCGGTGTACCGTCTGCTGAGGAGATCGAGCGCTCTCGGGTGGTCATCGCCATCGCAACAGTGGCGCGCGGCGACGTCGCAGATCCGTCACTCGGGACGGTCATGCTTCCGCAGGACCCTGCGCTGCCGTATCGCATCACGAACCAAAGCACCAATGCCGGCGTGCCGGATGAGCCGTTCGTGCGCCTCTCCGTCGAGTGGGGCGCCGACAACGCAGCGTCCGATGACCACGCACTCCTGGCGGGCACGCGAGATGCGCTCGCGCGCGTAGGGATGACCGCGCCCGACGCAGAGTTCGTCCAGCACAAGGTGCTACGCATCGCGCGCGCACTCGTCATTCCCAACGCAGCCAACCGCGCGCGGATCGTCCGCGTGCGCGACGATATCGAGGGACTGGGGCTCCCGTTGCATCTGGTCGCCCCATCCGCCGGCTTCGGTGTCGCGTCGCTGAGTGATCACCTCGTGCAGGGATTGCAGGTCGAGCGACTCGTGGCAGCGACGCGCGAGACGCAGGTCGTGGCGGCATGAACACGAGACTGGCCCGATGACACTCTCCTCGCACGCACCCGTGCGCTCGGCCATGATGGCGGCGCTCGAGTATCGGCCCGGCCAAGCGGTGACCAATGAGGATCTTGTCTTCCTTGTCGGCGCGCACACGCCCTACGGCATGCTGGAGCACCTGAGCGCTGAGTGGGTGCTCGCCTTTCGCGCCCTGGGTCGGTCGTCCTACATCCTCCAGACCGGCGGCCCGACGGGGCTCGGCGCGCTACAGTCATTGCTTGCCGCCGGTCGACCACAGGCCTTCGTCTCCTTCAGTGGAGTCAACTTCGACCTGCTGGCCAACGATCGACTGCTGTACGAGATCATCGACGTTCCCTTCGTGGGACTGATGTTCGACGATCCGGCCTACTACCCACAGCGCCACCAGGTGCCCAGTCGGCACCTCGCACTACTCTTCACGGACGACGACCACCTGGCGGCATCGCTGCGCCTGTCACCGGCGATGTCGCCGCGTGGTCGCTTTCGATTCGGGGTCCGCCCGCCGACCGAAGCTCCGACGCCGCACAGCGCGCGCGACATCGCCCTGCTGTTCGTCAAGTCGCCGGGCGACCCGGAGCTTGCGCGAAGGGAGTGGCACGCGCTTCCTCCCGCGCTCCGCACCATTCTCAACGACGTCGCTGATGCCACCGTATGGCGCAGCGATCAGTCACTCTGGTCCGTCGTCCACGCCCGCCTGGCCGACGATGGACTGGTAGCGGGCATCGAGCACGGTGTCGGCATGGCGACACTTGTCGCCCGTGTCGATCACTACGTGCGACTCGCCCGCGCACAACGGGTCGTACGCGCGCTCGCTCCGTTCCCCGCGCTCATCGTTGGCTCGGGGTGGCGGGCACACCTCCCGCGTGACGCGCGCGCCACCGTGCTCGATACCTGCCCGATGCACGACACGCTTGCCCTGATGAGCTCCGCACGTGTCGTGGTCAACGTGCAGCCGAACAACCGTTACGCACCGCACGAGCGCGCACTCTTCGGGATGCAGCGCGGTTGTTGCGTCCTCACGGATGCGGCGACTCCCCTGCGCGACGCCCTCGGGGAAGAGCACATCCGCGCCTTCGACTGGTCCGACGACCTCGAAGACGTCATCGCGTCGCTTGTACAGAAGCCGGACGAAGGCGAAGCGATCGGACTGCGTGCCGCACCGTTCGCCTGTGCACAATGGGACGCCGTTTCGGGGGCGCGTACGGTGCTTCGAGCCGTTGACTCCCTGGCCGGGCTGCTCTCAACTCGTAGTCCGATCACCCTTCCCGCCGCACTCTCCGCATGACCGCCGCACTCGTCCGCCCCGCCAATCGAAGCCCCGTCACACCTGCCAATGCGAACCTGGTCGTGCATGCCGACGCTATTGAAGAAGCTGGTCGCGCCGACGAGACCGAGCGCGTGCTGCGCGAAGCGCTCATCATCGCGCCAGATCGCCCGGAGGCCTACCGGGCGCTCGCCATCCGGCAGGCGAAGGATGGTCGTGAGCTCGAGTCCTTCGCGACCTGTGCGACCCTCCTCGGACGCACGGGATTGCACGACGGCGAGTCGCTGCGCCTCTGTGCCGAGCTCCTGCTCTACTTTCACATTCGTCATGCAATGCTCGTGACACGTCAGACGGAGCCGACGCGGCTCGACTTCCGGGCGATCGGCGTCCCCGACGTGGCGCCCATGGCGCTCGCCACGGAGTTTCTCCCTCGCGCGCGCGGCCTGGCGATGGCGGCGGTGCGCGCCCTGCCGCATGACGCGATCGCCCACGTCACGCTGGCCGAATGCGAGTTGCGAGCCGGCTACGCCAGCTCGGCGCGCAGGTCCGCTGAACGCGCCGTCGCCTGTGCGTCGACGCCGGCGACGCTTTTCACGCGTGCCCTGGCGACCTTCGCCGATCACCGCGAGTCGTCGGCATTTGATCAACTGTCGGCACCAATCCTCACCGAATCGGCTCCCGCGTTAGGCGTCGGACATCGCCTGTCGTGCCGGATCGATCAATCGCCCGAGACCTCCGGTGGAACGTCGGATCGGGGACGCGAGACGTGGAGCATTCCGTACCGCGTCCGGGTGGGAGAGAAGTCCTTCAACCGTGCCGTGGCAGTGCGCACGGGACCCGCCAGCGCCCGCGTCATTCCCGGTGGTCGCGTCGTGGGCGGTCTGTTCTTCGCGCTCGATCCCAATGACCGCGCCTTCATTCATGGCGTGGTCGACGAACCGGACGTCGCCTTTGCGATGCCGCGATCGCACGATTTCCCGGCGTTCCTCGCCAAACAGCGGAATGTCGTCCTGTGGAGCGGTGCGGACCGGCGACTCGCCTTGCAGACGCCAACGGCTGAACGGCACCGCGGTGGCCGCGCATTCCTCCTCGCCACCAACTTCTCCGAGAACTTCTACCACTGGGTCCTGGACGCACTCGGTCGCCTCTCGGCGATGCCCGCGGTGTTGAACGACCCCGACGTGCGCTTCGTCGTACCGACGCCACTCGCTCCCTTCCAGGTAGAGACTCTCGCGTGGTTCGGCATCACGCTCGATCGCGTGGTACAGGTCGCCCAGGACGAGATCATCGGCTTCGACGAGTTAATCGTCGTCCACCATCGAAAGGATGGCGGTTGCAGCGACCGCGGTGTCATCCGCTGGCTGTGCGATCACCTGACGATTCCGACGCTCACCCCGAGCGAGCCGCCAACACGCCGACTCTTCCTTCGGCGAAGCGGCAGCAGCACGATGCGTCGCCTCCTCAACGAAGCGGACGCCGAGGCGCTCTGTACGGAGTTTGGCTTCGAAAGCGTGGACACGGGACGCATGAGCGTGTCGGAGCAGCGCGACCTGTTCGCACAAGCCTCGCACGTCGTCGCCGCCGTGGGCGCGTCGCTGACCAATCTGCTCTTCGTCCCGTCTGGGGCTCGTACGGTGCTCATGGGGCAGCGCGGCTACATCGTCCCCTGCTACAACGCCCTGGCCGATGCGCTCGGACACACGGTCTGCTACGTGCTGGGAACGGAAAGTCCGTCCGGCTTCGTGTATCCCCACTGGGATTTCACGGTGGATCTCCAGGAGCTGCGCGCGGCGCTGGACGAACAGAACGACTGAGCGTCGCCGCGCGCATCGCGTGCGGTGCGCGTGCGGTGCGAATCAGGACACAATGTCTGTATCCGCCTGACCGGTAAGTCGGCGCGAGAATGTGACCATGACATGCCGACGCCGAGCACGATCGAGAGCGCGATCAATACGACGCGGGCAACGCCTCGCCCGCTGCTTGCGCTGACGATGTGACGATCGATGAGCATCCAGATCACACCGCCGCACACTGCCGCAACCAGGAGTGCACCGCTCCAGCCGATTGATCGGCGCGTCGCCTGAAGAAATACCACCCATCCGACAACCAGCACGGTACCAGCCAGGAACTTGAAGGCATCGAACGAGCGAAGGTCGCCCGCGAGCGGTGCCAGCGCCCAGTGGAAGTATGAGAAACCTTCGGCGTTCCAGGTGGCAAAGACGAGGACGGCGGCTCCAACAATGCGGAGCAGGATGCCCTTCCAGGAGAGGCTGTTGCGGGCCATGGCTCAGTGATTGGAGGAACAGGGACGAGTCGGCGTCATGCGTCGAGTCGCGCCGTGGGGAGAAACTTCGGTGCGCGGCGCGCCTGCACCGTATGCTCGAAGGCGTAGACGAGTCGCACGAGACGCGCCTCACTCCATGCCGCGCCCACGAACGACAGTCCGACGGGAAGCCCGAACACACTCCCGGCAGGGACCGTGATGCTGGGATAGCCGGCCACGGCCGCGAGCGAGGAACTCCCCCCGGTGAAGTGGTCACCCGTGACCAGGTCCGTGAGCCACGCCGGCCCACTCGTCGGGGCGATCAATGCGTCCAGTCGGTGCGTGCGAAGCACAAGTTAGCTTGCGACATAGTAACGCTTGACGCTATGAACGTGCTGCGTTACTATTCACGGTGATCAAGAGCTTCGCTGATCCCGAGACGGAACGGCTGTTCGCGCGTGAGCGGGTGCGGCGATTGCCGACGGACTTGCTGCGGACGATGCTTCGCAAGTTGGTTGTCCTCGACGCCGCCGAGATGCTCGACGAGTTGCGCGTACCACCCGGGAATCGGCTGGAGAAGCTCAAGGGTGGGCGACTTGGGCAGCACAGCATTCGCGTCAATGACCAATGGCGCGTCTGCTTTCGGTGGCGTGATGGCGATGCGTACGACGTCGAGATCGTGGACTATCACTAAGGTGTGTCATGACCGCTCGTAAACTCGCGCCCATCCATCCTGGCGAAGTGTTGTTGCAGGACTTTCTGCAGCCTCTGGGCTTGTCGCAGTATCGACTGGCGCAGGATATCACGGTGGCGGCCCGTCGCATCAACGAGATCGTCCACGGGAAGCGCGCGATCAGCGCCGATACGGCGCTGCGCCTCGCGCGCTATTTCGGGACGTCGGATCGCTTCTGGCTCAATCTGCAGGCGCGGTTCGATCTTGAGCAGCAGCGCGACCTCTTGGGCGCGAGACTCGCAAAGGAAGTCCGCATTCTCGCGCACGCAAGCTAACAAACGGTTGCAGCAGCCAGCGGAGTTATTGTGTGCTCGCTTCGCTCGCTCTATTTCGTTCCGCTGCAGCTGAACCGTGGCGATCGATGCCTTGTGCGCGGGACAGGCGGCGGCAGGTCGCCAAGGCGCGGCGATACGCGGGATCAGTCAGGGGCCCCTTTCCCTGCGCCTGAATCAGGATCTCCTGTCCGAAGAATGGCATGGAACGGTCGCGCTGTTCTTCGTTGAATCGAATCACGTCAGCGAGTGACCAAACCGGCGCACCCGACCCCAGGGACTGCAGATACGCGTTGATCCCCGCCTTGGACTCGTAGAGCAGCACTTCGAACTCCGCCGAGTCGAACGCGCCTAACAGGAGGGATAGGAATTTCAATCGGGGTCGG
>ENA-ORBV01003706-ORBV01003706.1-microbial-mat-metagenome-genome-assembly--contig:-NODE-3706-length-30242-cov-9.050754_pt1 | contig 30242 bp, 23 predicted proteins | sample MGYA00237777_ERZ505514 | MGnify/ENA primary metagenome ERZ505514 (study PRJEB26160, sample SAMN06269048) | microbial mat metagenome | isolation source: Oligotrophic lake microbial mat | place... | reverse complement strand
CCAACCGAAGGCATGCCGGTGCACGACTCGCTCGCCGCGCGGCGAGCGAGTCGTGCACCGGCATGCCTTCGGTTGGCGTCACGATCAGTTTGAGCCCGGCGTCCACCGCATCGCGGATGGCGTCGAGAAGCTGCATTGCTCCGACCAGCAGCACGCTGGCGGTGGCGCCGGTCGCAGTCACTGCTTCCCGGCAATCGGCGTAGACGGGCACGCCGTCGACGTCCCGCGTGTCGGACTTGGGCGAGACGCCGGCGACGATGTTCGTGCCGTACTGCCGCATCAGCTTCGAATGCTGGCGGCCGGCGCGGCCGGTGATGCCCTGCACGAGGACGGGGGTGTGGCGGTCGATACGGGGGTTGATCATGGCTATGCGGCGGCAAGGTGTTTGCGCACGATGGCGAGTGCGGCGTCGAGATCCGGTTCCAGCGCGATGCTGTGTTCGGCGAGCACGCCGCGCGCGGCTTCAAGATTGTTGCCGACGAGGCGCGCGACCACGGGGACCTTCAACGACGCCCGTTCGAGCGCGGTGGCCAGCAGGCGCGAGAATTCGCCGAGGTCGGTGATGCCGGCGAACACGTTGACCAGCACGACCTTGATGTTCTTCCCCCGCGCGATCCAGTCGAGCACGTGCACCAGACGCGTGGGGTCGCCGCGCAGGCCGCCGGTGCGCACGTCGAGGAAGTTGTAGGGCTTGAGGCCGGCTGCGCGCAACTCGTCAACCAGCATCATCGACAGACCCGCGCCGGTGGTCAGGAGCCCGATCTCGCCTGCGTCGTCGATCACCACGTAGTCGCAGCCGTATTCGGCCTTGAGCGCGACCTCGGGGTAGGCGGCGCCGCGCGCTTTCAGCAGCGCCTGCAGCGCGGGCTGGCGTTCGAGCGCGTTGTCATCGGTGATCATCTTTGCGTCGCCGGCGAGCCAGGCGCCGTCCGCCATCACGAACAGCGGATTGATCTCCAGCAGCATGCATTCGTGCGCGAAGAAGGCTTGCGCCAGCGCGCGGCCTGCCGCGCGCAGCGCGCCGCGCACCGGTTCCGCGACATCGGCGGACAGGCGGTCCACGCAGGCGGCGACGGCGGCCGCATCGGGATCGCAGACCTCGTTGCGCACGACCCCGGGCTGTTCCGACAGCGCTTCGATGTCGACGCCGCCGCGCGGCGCGAGCATCACGCGCACGCCGGCCGCCGCCGCATCGACCATCAGGCTCAGGTAGGTTTCGGTCGCGCCGCTCACCTGCTGCTCGATGCGGCAGGTGCGCACCGGCAGGTTGCGGATGCGTGTACGCAGGATGTCCGCGGCGGCGGCGAAAGCTTCCGGCGCGCCGGTGGCTTTGCGGATGCCGCCGGCTTTGCCGCGGCCGCCTACCGCGACCTGGGCTTTGACGACCCAGGGGCCGGGCGGCAGCGCTGGTGGTGCCGCGGGGTTGTCGAAAAGCACGCCCGCCGGCAGCGGAATGCCTTGTGCTGCGAGCAGTTGTTTGGCGTCATGCTCAAGTAAGTACATCTATTCGGCTTTCATTCCGGACACTTTGACGACTTTGGCCCACTTGGCGGTTTCGGCGATCATGAAGGCGCCGAATTCCTCGGGGGTGTTGCCGATGGGGTCCGCCCCTTCGGCGATCAGGCGGTCCCGTACATCAGGCGACTGCAGGGTTTTCACGAGCGCGCCATGCAGCCGGTCGATGACCGGCTTCGGTGTGCCGGCCACGACGACGACGCTGTACCACGCGCTGACTTCATGTCCCGGCAGGCCCGCTTCCGCGGTGGTGGGCACCTCCGGTGCGATCGATGAGCGTTTGCCGCTGGTGACCGCCAGTACGCGCAGCTTGCCGGTCTTGATGTGGCTCATGGCCGAGGGCATGGTCACGAAGGACAGCATCACCTGGCCCGCGAGCAGGTCGATCATGGCCGGACCCGCGCCCCGGTACGGGATGTGCACGGTCTCGACGCCGGCCTGCAGGTTGAAGAGCGCGCCCGCGAGGTGGTTGGACGAGCCGGTGCCGGCCGACGAGTAGCTGAGCTTGCCCGGCTCGCGTTTGGCCAGCGCGATGAGTTCCTTGATGTTCTTCGCCGGCAGCGTCGGATGCACGACGATCAAGAGCGGCGCCAGCGCGAGCAGCGACACGGGCGCCAGATCCTTCAGCGGATCGAAGCTCAGCTTGTAGAGGCTGGGATTTACCGCGATCGGGCCGATGTTGCCCGCCATGATCGTGTAGCCGTCCGCCGGCGCGCGGATCAGGACTTCCGTGGCGATATTGCCGCCCGCCCCAGGCCGGTTGTCGATGACGAACTGCTGGCCCAGCATTTCGGTGAGCTTCACGCCCATGGTGCGGGCGACGATGTCCGTGCCGCCGCCAGGGGCGTAGCCCACGAGATAGCGCACCGGCTTGGCCGGCCAGGTTTGCGCCAGGGCACTCGACGCGGCACACGTCGACAGCAGAAGGGTGATCGCCGGGGATATGAAACGCATGGATTCCTCCGTTCAGATCTTATTTGCGCTTGCGGTTGATGAAGGCTTCCATCATCCGTCTCGGCTCGTCGGTGCTGCGGGCCTCGACGCAGGCGCGGATGCCGGCCCAGATGCCGTCGTTGAGCGACATGCGCTCCCAGTCGCGCAGGAGTTTCTTCTGACTGCGCATCACGCGCGGGCCGCCTTTCAGCAGCGATGACAGCCATTGTTCGACGGCGGCATCGAGTCCCTCCGCCGGCACCAGCTTCTGCAGGAAACCGATGCGGTACGCTTCCTGCGCATCGATGAGGTCGCCGGTGAAGATCAGTTCGGTGCTCTTGCCCCAGCCGATCAGGCTCGGCAGCAGCACGGCTTCCATGCCCGAGGGGATGCCGACGCGCACCTCCGGCATGCCGAACTTCGCCGAGTCCACTCCGACGCGCAGGTCGCAGGCGGCGGCCAGCTCCATGCCGAAGCCGAGGCAGTAGCCGTTGATGCGGGCGATGACCGGCACCGGGCACAGCCGGATGGATTCGTTGGCAACGTGCGTCAGCGTGTGTTCCACCTCCGCGCCCGCCGCGTCCAGGTCCTTCATTTCGACAATATCGGCGCCGGCGATGAAGGATTTGTCGCCCGCCCCGGTGATGACGACCGCGCGCAGCTTCTCGTTCCGTCCCAGCCGCTTGAAGGCATCGGCGATCGCGCGCTTGCCCGGCATGCCCAGCGTGTTGCGCTTGGCTGCATTATTGACAGTGACCCAGGCGATCTGTCCGGCTTCACCGCGGTCTTCTACACGCGTGAGAATGAGCTCGGACGGGGTGGATTCAGACATGACGGGTTTCCGGTAAGGGTGGGGAAAGGGCCTGCAGTTGCGCGAGCAGCGGCGAGATCTCCACCGCGGCGTCGAGGGCGAGGATCTGACCGGCGAGTGTTGTCGCGGCGTCGCCGCCGATGCCGGCCAGCGCGACGTTCGCGGTGAATTTGGCGAGCAGTTCCAGCGCCGTCAGCGGGTTGTCCGGATGCCCCTTGGCGTTGGTTTCCTGTACCTCGCGCATGCCGGCGGGACCGTGCGCCCGCAGCGTGCAGCCGCCGACATCGCGTTGCGCGGCCGCCGCGTCGGCACGGCAGTCGATGCGGGCGATCAGCGCCTGGACGCGCGCGGAGGGCGGAATCTCCGCGAGTAACTGGCGCGGCGTCACCGCGCCATGCACGAGCGCGACCGCAACCGTCCATTGCACGCTGAACTGCGCGGCGACACGGGTGGCGGGCGTCAGGCGTTCAGGCGTCGCGCGACCGACCACGTCGTGCGCCTGCGGGCCGATCACCAGTTCGATGCGGTCGAGTGTGTCGGTCTGGCCGCCCAGCGCGGCGTGCAACCTTAGCGCGGCGCTGATCGCCGGATGGGTCAGGCGGCAGGTGGGGTAGGGCTTGAACGAGAGACGGTCGATTTCGAAGCGTTGGCCGAGGTCCGCGGTCGCGCGTTTGACGTCGAAGCGTTCGCGCAGGTAGACGCGGTTCAGGCCGTCTTCACCCGTGACGGGGGCGCGCACGCCGTCGAGGCCGGCGTTCGCCATCAGCGCGGCGAGGACCGCGTTCGCTGCCGCGAAGCCCGGCTGCACGTGTTTGGTTGAGGCGCCTTCGCGCGTGGACTGATGATTGCCGGAAGCGAGGCAGTAGACGATGCCGAGCGCGTGGCGCGTTGCTTCGGGGCTCGCGCCGAGGATGCGGGTGACGGCGAGCGTGGCGCCGAAGTGCCCGAGCAATGCCGTGTAGATCCAGCCGCCCTCGACGAGGTTCAGCCGCGTGGCGACGCCGAGACGGCAGGTGACTTCGATGCCGACGAGGATGGCCGCGCAGAGGTCTTTACCGCTGACCGGCTTGCCCTGCTGCGCGCGCAGTCCCGCCGCGGCGAGTACGGCGGGGATCGTCGCTGCACCGGCGTGCAGCACGGCTTCGTCGTGCGTGTCATCCATTTCCAGGACGTGGCCGTAGTAGCCGTTGCACAGCGCGGCGGTCGGCGCGGGGACGCTGGGCCCGCCGAGAACCGCGGCGTCGGGACGGCCGCCCATGTCGATCAGCACCTGCAGCCAGGGCGGGATGCCCGCCACGGCACGGCCGGCGATGGCGGCGCCGAGATAGTCGAGCAGTTCGTTGCGGAGCATCGCCCGCGTGGTTTCCGGCAGGGCGTCCCAGCGGAGCCGTTGCGACCACTCGATCAGAGGATCGAGTGCGGGCTCTGCCGCCACCGTTGCCGCGGTCTGCATCAGCCGCGCTCGCCTTTCGCGAAGCGTTCGAGGCCGGCCTGGCGGTCGGGTGACGCAGCGGCGATCTGCAGCAGCCGGTCTTCTATCTCGACGCCTATCGGCAACGCGGTGGAGAGCGCGTGGCGCAGCGCTTCCTTCGCGGCCGCGACGGCGGCGGCGGGGCGCGAGGCGAGGAGTTGCGCCGCTTCCAGCGCGCGCTCGAGCACCTGCCCGGGTGCGACGCAATGCGTGGCGAGTCCGTACTCCATGAGGTCGCGCGCGGTGAGGCGCTGTCCGGAGAGCGCGATCCAGCGCGCTCGCACCGGCCCGACCAGGCGCGGCAGCAGTTGCGTGCCCCAGCCGCCGGGGATGCCGCCCCACTGGATTTCCGGCAGCCAGAACTCCGCTTGCTCGCTGACGACGACGGCGTCGGCCAGCATCAGCAGTTCGAATCCGCCGCCCGCGCCGTGGCCGTTGGCCGCGATCACCAGCGGTTTCGGCAGCAGGAAGAGGTCGTTCCAGAACTTCAGCAGCGGACGCCGGATTTCCCAGTCGCGGCCGGGGTTGTCGCGGCGTTCCTTGAGGTCGGCGCCGGCGCAGAACACCTTGCTCCCGCTGCCGGTCAGCACCAGCGCGCGCAAGCTCTCTTCGCGGACCACCACCGCCAGCGCGTCGCCGAGCTCGCGCACGGTGGTGCTGGCGAGCGCGTTCGCGGCTGCGGGGCGGTTCAAGGTGATCAGCGCGACGTTGCCACGCTGCTCGGCGGTGATGTGCTCGTACTGCGGCCAGAGGGCTGCCATCGCGGGTCCCGGCGTCAGAAGTTGTTCAGGCCGGTGAGGCCCGTCGAGAGGTCCATCTTCTCGACGATGTGCTGGCCGACGAAGTTGCGCAGCGTCTCGGTGGTGCCGCCGCCCAGGCTGCCGAAGCGCGCGCCGCGAAAGAGGCGCGATACCGCGAACTCGTCGGTGTAGCCGTAACCGCCGTGCACCTGCACCGCTTCGCTGGTCACGCGGATGGCCATCTCGTTGCAGTAGATCTTGGCCATGGCCGCGAGCCGGCGCTCGGGGAACTTGTCGCCGCTCACCGCCGCGCGGTAGAGCAGGCCGCGCGCGGCCTCGATCTCGATGACCATGTCGGCCGCCTTCCACCGCATGCCCTGGAAATCGCCGATCGCTTTGCCGAAGGCCTTGCGGTCGCGCATGTAGCGGATCGATTCCTCCAGGCCGCCTTCCGCGAGCCCCAGGCACACGGCGGCATTCAGGCAGCGCTGCGTATTGAACGCGGAGAGCAGCGTCTTCATGCTGTTCTCGTGCAGGATCAGGTTGTCGAGCGGCACCTCGCAGTTGTCGAATACCACGTCGCACAGGAATTCGCCGCCCATCGTGTGGTAGGTCGGCTTCGCGGTCAGGCCCGGGGTGCCCTTGTCCACCAGCACGCAGCCGATGCCGGCGGCCCCCGGCAGGCTGTTCACGCGGGTGAACACGATCAGCACGTCGGCGATGTCGGCGCGGCTGATCAGCGTCTTCGCGCCGTTCACGATCACGCGGTCGCCTTTGACGACCGAATTCGTCCGGTAGTTCGGCACGTCGGTGCCGGCATCGGGCTCCGTCAGGCAGATCGCCAGCAGGCCGGAGCCGTCGGCCACGCGCGGCAGGTATTTCTTCTTGAGGTGCGGCGGCGCGTAGCTGCCGATGATGCGCGCCTGTACGCCGATTTCACCGAGCGCGGCGAGTGCCGTTGCGTAGCACGCCTTGCCGATTTCTTCGAGCACCAGCACGGTGTCGAGCACGCTGGCGTCCATCCCGCCGTATTCCGCGGGTACCGCCATGCCGAGCACACCGACTTCCGCGAGCGCCTGCATGCTCGGGTAGGGAAAGTCGCCGTTCAGCCATTTGATGGCGTTGGGCGCGAGCACGTCTTGGCGCACCTTGCGCACGGTGTCCACCATGGCGCGTTGTTCCTCGGTGAGGCTGAAATCCATTCGAAGCTCCTGCGTGGGTAGTGATGGGGAAAAATCAGGGTTGTGCGCTGATGCCGGCCTGCTTGGCGACACGCGTGAACTTGGCGATGTCGTCGGCGATGAGTTTGCCGAAAGCTTCCGGCGGGGCGACCACCGGCTCGGCGGCCTCCGCGGCGAGACGCTTCGCGGTCTCCGGGTCGCGCAGGATGACGCCGATCTCGGTGTTGAGCTTCGCGAGGACGGGCGCGGGCAGTCCGGCGGGCGCGAGCAGGCCCCACCAGATGCTGCCGTCGTAGCCGGGGATGGTCTCGGCGATGGTCGGCACGTCGGGCAGCACCGGCGTGCGTTTCGCACTGCCCACGCCCAGCGCCTTCAGCTTGCCGGAGCGGATGTGCGGCAGCGCCTGGATCAGCGTGCTGATGAGGATTTCCACCTGGCCGGACATCACGTCGATCATGGCGGGGCCGCCGCCCTTGTACGGGATGTGCACGAGGTCGATGCCCGCCTGGGCCTTGAACAGTTCGCCGCCGAAGTGGTTGAAGCCGCCGATGCCGGAGGAGGCATAGCGTAACTGGCCCGGCTTCGCCTTGGCGAGCGCGATCAGGTCCTTCACCGAGTTCACCGGCAGCGAGGGTGTGACCGCCAGCAGGTTGGGACCGGTGCCGATGAGCGCGACCGGCCGCAACGATTTCAGCGGGTCGTACGGCAGCTTGTGCACGGCGGGGTTCATGGCGTAGCTGGTGGACACGATCAGCAGCGTGTAGCCGTCCGGCAGCGCCTTGGCGGCGATGTCGGTGCCGATGATGCCGTCGGCGCCGGCGCGGTTGTCGATCACCGTCGTCTGGCCAAGGCGTTCAGACAGTTTCTGGCCGATGAAGCGTCCGAGAATGTCGTTGCTCCCGCCGGGCGGGAAGGGCACGATGATGCGGATCGGTTTGGTGGGGTAGGCTTTCTTGCCGGTGGCCTGTGCATGCGCGGGCGGCGCAAACGCCGCGGCGGCAAGGGCGGCGAGCGGCAGGATGGCTGAGATCGTTCGTTTCATGGTTTCTCCGGTTGGACCGATGTCCACCCGTGTTCCCGGGCGTGACGTTGCGAAAACCGATGCCTGACGGCGACGCGCGCAGCCGCCGCCGTCAGGCGTTCAGTGCGTGTACGGGGCGTAGCCGCCGGGTTCCGCCTCGAGCAGGCGCAACAGGGCAGGCCACTCGAGTCTGCCGTACGGGCGGCGCGTGCCGGGCTGGTAGAGGTGCGCCGCCGCCTTTACGACTTCCTCGGGCGGAACCTCGAGTTCCGTGCGGGCCGCCATCGCGTCCACCTGCGAGCGACACGACGCCTCGAGCTGGTACATGAGGTTGAAGGCCTGCGGCACGCTGGCGCCGCAGGTGAGCAGCCCGTGATTGCGCAGGACCATCGCGTTGTGGCCGTTCAAGTCGCGCACCAGCCGCTCGCGCTCGCCGAGGTCGATGGCCGGGCCTTCGAAGTCGTGGTAGCCGATGTGACCATGGAAGCGGGTCGCGGTCTGCGTCAGCGGCAGCAGGCCGCATTTCATCGCGGAAACCGCCATACCCGCGCGCGTATGCGTGTGGATGATCGCGCCAACGTCGGGCCGCGCTTTGTGGATACAGCCGTGGATCACGTACCCGGAGTTGTTGATGCCGTAGTCGGTGTCCGGCTTGTCGAGAATCTTGCCTTCGACGTCGATCTTGACCAGGCTCGACGCGGTGATCTCCTTGTAGAGCATCCCGTAGAGGTTGATCAGCAGGTGATCTTCCGTGCCGGGTATGCGCGCCGTGATGTGGTTGTAGATGAGGTCAACCATGCCGAACTTGTCCATGAGGCGGTAGCAGGCGGCGAGGGTGACGCGCGCCTCCCATTCCTCGGGACTGACGCGGTTGCGGACGGAGGGGAAATCGGTGCGGTAGTTCGGCATGGAATAAGCTGCTGCGCGAGCGTAAACGACGGAAGGGGTATGAATTAGTTTGATTGTCGGTCAGTCAGAGCGCGGTGACGACAAGCGCTGTGCAGCCTTGTTTTTATTGGCAGGAATGATAGGGCTGCATGGAGTGGGGGGCAATCGAAAGGTTTTCATTAATTCATTAGTTTTTCTCATATAATTTCACTGTTTGCCGCGCGCCGAACGTCTCCGCATGACCGACCAAAATCTCCCCCCGCTCAACCCCTTACGCGCGTTCGAAGCGGTCGCCCGGCTGCTGAGCTTCACCGCCGCCGCGCAGGAACTGCATGTGACGCAGGGCGCGGTCAGCCATCAGGTGCGTGCGCTGGAGGCGTGGCTGGGTTTCAAGCTGTTCGAGCGCAGCGGGCGCGGGCTGGCGCTCACGCGCGGCGGCATCGCCTACGCGCAGGCGATCGGCGGCGCTTTTGGCCGCATTACCGCGGCCACTGCCGAGCTGACGCAAAGCCGGGCGCGGCAGGTGCTCGCGATTCGCGGCTACACCACCTTCTTCGTGCGCTGGCTGATCCCGCGCCTGCCGGGTTTCCAGGCCGATCATCCCGACATCGAGATCCGCCTGTCGTCGGGGATCGAGCCGGTCGATTTCCAGCGCGACAACGCCGACGTCGGCATCCTGTACGGCGGCGGTCGCTGGCGCGACCTGCAGGCCGACCTGCTGTTTCACGATGACCTGACACCGGTGCTGGCGCCGCGGCTCGCGCGCACCCTGGCCGGCGCGATCGATGCCGAAGCGCTGGCCGCGCTGCCGCATCTGCACCTCAACGCGCGCGCCCGCGACTGGCCGGACTGGCTCGCGCTGGCCGGCGTGCGGCGCCCACCGGGGGCGCGCGACCTCTACTACGAAGATCTCAGCATCGTGACCCAGTGCGCGATCGAGGGCTTCGGTGTCGCGCTGGGGCAGGCCCGCTACCATGACGAGGATTTCGCGCAAGGCCGCCTGCTCGCGCCGGTCGCGTTGCGGCTGCGCCGGGCGGAAGGCTATTTCCTGGTCGCGCCACGTCGCCGCGCGGACGATCCCAAGGTGGCTGCGTTCCGCGCGTGGCTGCTCGCGCAAGTCGTGGCATCGCCGGCGTCCGAAACCGCCGCGGCAAATTGACGCTGTTCCGAGCGCTGCACTAGACTCGCCTTCTTCTTTGAAAGACGAGAGGCGAGAGACGAGAGAGGAGAGAGGAGAGATGAAAAAAACCGCCGCAAGCGACCCCTCTATTCTCTCTCGTCCATCTTCTCTCGCAGTTTTTACAACCCGAGGTTTCCCATGGATCAAACCACCGCCACCGTCACCGGGCAGGAACACTGGACCAAAAAAGGCGACGTCAAACTCTTCCTGTGGGAGAAATTCGCCGGCAGTCCGGACAAAAAGCCGGCGGTACTGTTCGTCCACGGTTCGTCGATGGCGTCGACGCCGACCTTCGACCTGACCGTGCCCGGCCGGCCGGATTCATCGGTGATGGACTGGTTCGCCAAGCGCGGCTTCACGACCTGGTGCGTGGACATGGAAGGCTACGGCCGTTCCGACAAGTCGCGCCCGATTCACTGCGACATCCCGAACGGCGCGGATGACCTCAAGGCCGCCACCGACTACATCATGCAGACGCGCGGCATCCAGCAGTTCCTCGTCTACGGCATCTCGTCGGGCGCGCTGCGCGCGGCGCTGTTCGCCGAGCGGCATCCCGAGCGCGTGGCGCGGCTCGCGCTCGATGCCTTTGTGTGGACGGGCGAGGGCAGTCTGACGCTCGATGAGCGCAAGAAGAAGCTGCCGGAGTTCATCGCCAAGATGCGGCGGCCGGTCGACCGCGCCTTCGTGAATTCGATTTTCAGCCGCGACCATCCGGGCTGCGCCGAACAGAAGGTGGTGGACGCCTTCGCCGACGCGATCCTTGCGCTCGACCACGAACTGCCGACCGGCACCTACGTCGACATGTGCTCGAAGCTGCCGCTGGTCGATCCGGAGAAGATCACCGTGCCGACGATCGTCATGCGCGGCGAGTTCGACGGCATCGCCTCCATGGACGACCTGATCAAGTTCTTCGTGAAGCTGCCGAATCCCGACAAGCAGTTCACCGTGATGGCGGGCATCTCGCACGCGAGCTTCCAGCAGATCAATTACCTGATGTGCTATCACATCCTGCACGCTTTTTTCAGCCAGCCGGAACCCGTGTATCGCGGCTGATGTCTTACAGCGGGAAATCACCAAACGAGGAGGCGGTAATGAAAATCTCAGCGGCGCTCATATTTGCGGCAACCGGCACCCTGCTGGCGGGTGGCGCGCAGGCGCAAGCCTGGCCGGTCAAGCCCGTGCGCATCATCGTGCCCTTCGGCGCCGGCGGGGGCACCGACATACAGGGTCGGCTGCTCAGCAAGAAGTTCTACGAGAGCATGGGGCAGACCTTCGTCATCGAGAACCGTACCGGCGCAGGTGGCATGATCGGCGCGGAAGCGGGCGCGAAGGCCGCGCCCGACGGCTACACGATCCTGTTTACCACGGCGTCGCTGGCCGTCGGCGCCAGCCTTTATCCCAAGCTTCCCTTCGACCCGGTGAAGGATCTCGCGCCGGTGAGCTGGGTATCGTCCGTGCCGCTCGCGCTGGCGATCCATCCGAGCGTGCCGGCGAAGTCGGTGAAGGACCTGGTGGCGCTTGCCAAGGCGCGCAAGGGACGGATGAACGCCGCATCCAATGGCAGCGGCACGACCAGCCATCTGGCGCTCGAACTGTTCAAGGATACGGCGGGCATCGAGGTGGCGCACGTGCCCTACAAGGGCGGCGGTCCCGCGACCACCGCGACGCTCTCGGGCGAAGTCGATTTCGTGTTCACCACCATTCTGTCCGTCTATCCGCAGGTCAAGGCCGGGCGCCTGCGGGCGCTGGCGGTCACCACGGCCAAGCGCTCCAGCGTGGCGCCCGAGTTGCCGACGATGGCGGAGACCTTCCCGGGCTTCGAGATCGACAACTGGTACGCCATGTTCGTGCCGGCCGGGACGCCGAAGGACATCGTGTCCAAACTGCACGCGGAACTGATGAAGGCCCTGAAGTCGCAGGAGGTCATGGACTTCATGGTCAAGGACGGCGCCGATCCGGTCGGCAGCACGCCCGAGCAGCTGGCGGCGTATTACGCGAAGGAAGTGCAGAAGTACGCCCGGATTATCAAGCAGGGCAACGTGAAGGCAGAATAGCGGCGAGGTGGCGAAGTATGCGAAGCTCGTGGCTGCCGGCAACGTGCAGCCCGACTGACGGCGCCAGCCTTTTCCAAGAGAGAGTCCATCGTGCCCGATTTTTCCGCTGACCAGCTCGACTGGCAGACGCAGTACAAGCTTCTGTGCGGTTCCGTGACGCCGCGCCCGATCGCGCTGGTCACCACGCTGGGCCCCCATGGCCCCAATGCCGCACCGTTCAGCTTCTTCAATGCCGTCGGCTCCGGGCCGGCGATGCTGGCGTTTTCGGTCGGCGCCCGGCCGAGCGGCCTCAAGGACACCATCGCCAACATCCGCGCGATTCCGGAGTTCGTCGTGCACATCGTGTCCGATGCGATCAAGGACGGCATGAACGTCTGCGGCACCGACTACGCCTACGGCGTCAACGAGCTCGCCGAGGCGGGCTTCACGGCGGTGCCTTCCGTGAAGGTCCGCCCGCCGCGCATCGCCGAAGCGCCGGTGGCGATGGAGTGCAAGCTGGTGCAGATCGTCGAACTCGGCGAACGTCCCAACTACCTCGTCATCGGCGAAGTCGTGCATTTTCACTATCACGACGGCATCGTGAACGACCGCTTCCACGTGGACGTGGCCCGTATCAACCCGATCGGGCGGCTTGCGGGCAAGGGCGGTTACACGCGGGTGACCGACCGCTTCGAAATGCCGCGGTTGTCGCCGCCCAACGGCGGCGCTTCCGAAGGTTAGATACAGAAGGAATGACGATATGGATACCGTGACTGGAAAACGCCTTAACGAGCTCACCGCGAGCGAAATCGCCGCGGCCACCACTTCCGGCCGCGTGACCTGCGAAGCCGTGGCGCAGGCGCATCTCGAGCGCATCGCCGAGCGCGACCCGGCCGTGTTCGCCTGGTATCACCACGATCCGGAACACGTGCTGAAGCAGGCGCGCGCGCTCGACCGCGGGCCCAAGCAGGGCGCGCTTTACGGCGTGCCCTTCGGCATCAAGGACATCATCGACACCTACGACCTGCCGACGGAATACGGTTCGCCCATCTACAAGGGCTGCCGCCCGGCGGACGACGCGGCCTGCGTCGCGCTGTCGCGCAAGGCGGGCGGCGTGCTGCTCGGCAAGACGGTCACCACCGAGTTCGCCAATCGGCACCCGGGGGCGACGCGCCACCCGATGGATCCGACGCGCACGCCTGGCGGCTCCTCGTCGGGCTCGGCCGCCGCCGTCGGCGACCGCATGGTGCCGCTGGCGATCGGCACGCAGACCACTGCGTCCACCATCCGGCCCGCGGCCTTCAACGGCTGCGTCGGCTACCGGCCGACCTGGGGCGAACTGTCCTGCTCCGGCGTGCGCCAGGCGTCGGGCACGCTCGACACGTTGGGCCTCATCTCGCGCTCCGTGGAAGACATTGCGCTGTGGCGCGCGGTCCTGCTCGGCACCGCGCCCGAACCGATCGCCGACGCGGCGGCTCCCCGCATCGGCTTCTGCCGCACGCCCATGTGGAACAAAGTGGACAGCGTCTATCAGACGAAGATCGAAGACGCCGCGCAGCGCCTCGCGCGCGCCGGCGCCAAGGTGACGGACGTGACGCTGCCGCCCGATTTCGAACGCCTCCAGGACGCGCACCGCTGGATTTCAAGCTACGAGTTCGCGCGCAACTTCACGCATGAGATCGAGCACCACTGGGAGCAGATCAGCGAGACGCTGCGCAACAACCGGCTGAAGGACGGCCTGTCCTGCCCCTACGCGCGGTACCGGGAGGCGATCACGCTGGCCGACGACTGTCGCGAGCAGATCGGGGCGGTCTGGAAGGACTACGACGTGCTGATCGGCGCGTCCAGTGATGGCGAAGCGCCGGTGGGCCTCAACGCCACCGGCGACGCTTCATTCTGCGTGATCTGGACCACCATGCACGTGCCGGCAGTCACCCTGCCGATGTTCACCGGCCGCAACAACCTGCCGCTGGGTCTGCAGGTGATCGCGCCGCGGCGCGAAGATGCCCGGTTGTTCAGTCACGCGCAGTGGATTTTCCGCGCGCTCAGTTGACCGCGGAGGGATTAGGGATTCGGGATTAGGGATTGGAGGTCAAGGGCGCCGCTCACACCGTGAGCCCGGTTTCAAATCCCCAATCCCAAATCCAAAATCTCCAATCCCGCCATTTTCAAGGTCACTCCACCTTGATGTTCGCCGCCTTGATCACCTTGGCCCACTTCTTCGTTTCGCTGTCGATGTAGGCGGCGAATTTCTCCGGGGTGCTGGTCGTGGCGACGATGCCGGAATCCAGCAGGCGTTTCTTCACATCCGGCGCGGCGAGCGCCTTCACCGTTTCATCCAGTACCCGTGCGGTGATCTCCTTCGGCGTGCCGGCCGGCGCGAACATGCCGTACCAGTTGTTCGCCTCGAAGCCCTTGAGCCCGCCCTCGGCGACCGTCGGGATTTCCGGCATGAGTTCGAAGCGCTGGTTGCCCGCCATGGCGATGGCGCGCACCCGGTTGGACTGGATGGAGCCGACCGCGGTGGAAACCGTGGAGAAGATCAGCTGAACGTTGCCCGCCACCAGATCGATCATGGCGGGCGCGCCACCCTTGTACGGCACGTGGATCATTTTCGCGCCGGTCATGAAGTTGAACAGTTCGCCGGCCAGATGGTCGGCCGCCCCCGGGCCGGAGGAGCCGAAATTGAGGTCGTTCGGCCGCGCCTTGGCGAGCGCCACCATGTCCTTGACGTTTTTCACCGGCAGCGACGGGTGGACCACCAGCACGTTCAGCGCGTTGGCGGCCAGTGTGATCGGGATCAGGTCCTTCTGCGCGTCGTAGGGCATCTTTGCGTAGAGGCTGGGGTTGATCGCGATCGGCCCGATGGTGCCCAGCACGAGGGTGTAGCCGTCCGGCGGCGATTTGGCCGCCAGTTCCACGCCAATCATGCCGCCGGCGCCGCCGCGGTTGTCGATGATCACCTGCTGGCCCAGCGCGGGAGAGAGCTTCTGCCCGATGGCGCGCGCCGTGATGTCCGCGCCGCCGCCCGGGGCGAAGGGGCTGATGATGCGCACGGGCTTCACCGGCCAGGCCGGCGCCGGTTGTGCGGTGGCGGTGCCTGCCATGCACGACAACAGTGCCGGCACGACCAGAATGGGGGCGTATTTCATGCGAAATCCTTCAAGGGATGGGAATGTCGTGTGGACTTACAAGAAGCGTGCCACAGGCAGCATACGCCCGTTTGCGTTGTGAGCCGTTGCGGCGGTTCGTATAATCGAAGCGACCACTGTGCGCACGGGGACAAAGCGCGCGGGGTCATGCTGGCCTCCGTACCGGGATCGAGGGAACCGCACCGCCCAGCGGTGCTTCATTTGCTCTGCCGCCATTCTTTGGAGAGGTCCATGAACTCGTTGCGTTTCCTCACCGCCATCGTCGCCGTGATCGGCGCGTTTCCCGTCTGCGCACAGGATTATCCTGCCAAGACCGTCCGCATTATCGTCGCCTATACGCCCGGGGGCGGCACCGACCTCGTGGGGCGCGTGCTCGCCAAGAAGCTTGGTGAAGCGTGGGGGCAGCAGGTCATCGTCGAGAACCGCGTCGGCGCGGGCGGCAACATCGGCACGGAACTGATGGCGAAGGCAGCGCCCGACGGCTACACGCTCGGCATCGCGCCCAGTTCGCAGGCGATCGCGCCCGGCCTCTACGCCAGGCTGCCCTTCGACACCATGAAGGACTTCACCTATATCTCGCTCGCCGCGGCGGGGCCGAACATCCTGGTCGTGCATCCGTCCCTGCCCGTCACGACGGTCAAGGAGTTCGTCGCGCTCGCCAAGCGGCGCCCGGGTGAACTCAGCTTCGCGTCGGCCGGCATCGGCGCGACGACGCATCTGGCCGGCGAATATTTCAAGAGCGTCGCCGGCATCGATGTCGTGCACATTCCCTACAAGGGCAGTTCGCAGGCGCAGATCGATCTTGTCGGCGGGCAAGTGCAGTTCATGGTGGACAGCATGCCCTCCGGCCTGCCGCGGGTGCAGATCGGCAAGACGCGCGCACTGGCCACCACCGGCAAGAAGCGCTTCTCCGGGCTACCCGACGTGCCGACGGTGATGGAGTCGGGGCTGCCTTACGAGTCGGTTTCGTGGTGGGGCGTGGTCGGTCCCGCGAACCTGCCGCCCGCGGTGGTCAACAAGCTGGTCGCGGACATCGCGAAGGCGGTGGCGCAGGCGGATGCCAAGGAAATCCTCGCCTCCCAGGGAGCGGAGCCGACCACCAGCACGCCGCAGCAGTTCCTGGACTACGTGAAACAGGAAACGGCGCTCTACGCGAAGATCATCAAGGACGCAAAGATCCCCGTCCAGCAGTAACCGCAAAGCGCAGCCATCTTGGATTCCATCACTCCGGCACCCCGCTTCCGCATCGGCATCGACGTCGGCGGCACCTTCACCGACCTGTTCCTGCTCGACCAGGTGTCGGGCGCCGTCGTCCGCCACAAGCTGCCGTCCACACCCGGCAATCCGCATCTCGCGCCGCTGGAAGGCGTACGCGAGTTGCTGCGGCGGGCGGGGGGCGGCGGCGCGGAAGTCGCCTTTGTCGGCCTCGGCACCACGGTCGCGACCAACGCGCTGCTCGAACGCAAGGGCGCGGTCACCGGTCTGATCACAACCGAAGGCTTCCGCGATCTGCTCGAACTCGCGCGCCAGAAGCGCCCGCATACCTTCGACCTCAACGTTTCCAAGCGCGAGCCCCTCGCGCCGCGCCAGTTGCGCGAGGAAGTGCCGGAGCGCATCGCAGCGGACGGCAGTGTGCTGAAGCCGCTGGACCGCGAGGCGCTGCGCGCGGCGATCGACCGGCTGGTCGCCGCCAAGGTGGAGAGCATCGCGATCTGCTTCCTGCATGCCTATACGAATTCCGCGCACGAGGAGACCGCCGCCGCGCTGGTGCGCGAACGCTGGCCGGACGGCCACGTCGCGGTGTCCTCGGAAGTGCTGCCGGAGTTCCGCGAATACGAACGCCTGAGCTCCACCGTCATCAACGCCTACTTGATGCCGGCCACGCGCGATTACTTCCACCAGTTCGAGCGCAACATCGCAGCCCTCGGCATCACCGAAGCGCCGTTCGTCATGAACTCCGGTGGCGGGGTGATCACGCCGGCCGTGGCGGCGAAGCGTCCGCTCGACACCTTGTTTTCCGGACCGAGCGGCGGCGTCAGCGGCGCGGTCTATGTGGCCGAACGCGCGGGCCACCCGAACATCATCACCTTCGACATGGGCGGCACCAGTACCGATGTGTGCCTGGTGCGCGACGGCCGCGCGGAGATCAGCTACTCGCGCGTGATCAACGGCTATCCGCTGAAGGCCGCCGCGCTCGACGTGCACACGGTCGGCGCCGGCGGTAGCAGCCTCGCACAGGTGGACGAGGGCGGCATGCTGCGCGTGGGGCCGGCCAGCGCCGGTTCGCAGCCGGGCCCCGCCTGTTACGGTCGCGGCGGCGAACGCCCGACCGTGACCGACGCCAACGTCGTGCTGGGCCGGCTGAACCCCGAATACCTGCTGGCGGGTGCGCTCAAGATCGACGCGGCGAAGTCGCGCGCGGCGATCGAGCAGCATGTCGCCGAGCCCAAGGGGCTATCCGTCACCGACGCGGCCGCCGCCATCCTCACTATTGCCGATACCAACATGGCGCAGGCGTTGCGCTTCGTGTCGGTCGAGCGTGGGCTGGACCCGAAGGACTTCATGCTGATGGCCTTCGGCGGCGCCGGACCGCTGCATGCCGCTTTTGTGGCCAAGCAGTTGGGCGTGGCCGGTGTGCTGGTGCCGTTTGCGCCCGGCGTGCTGTGCGCGATGGGCGTGCTGACCAAGGACATGCAGATGGACTTCAGCCGCACGCGCGTGGTGGCCGGGTCCGACGCCGGTGCGCCCGCCGCGGTGGCGGCGGTGTTCGGCGAACTGGAAGCACGGGCGCGCGAAGCGTTTGCGGAGGCCGCGAAAGCGCAACCCGGCGCACTGACGATCGTGCGTACGGTGGATGCCCGCTACAACGGTCAGAACCACGAACTGAACGTGGCGGTGCCGGCCGGCGCGTTCGATGCCGCGGCGCTGGCGGCGGTGAAGGAAAACTTCCACCGCGCCCACGAGCAGCTCTACGGCTACCGCTCGCCGGAGCGCGCGCTGGAGCTGGTGACCTGCCGCGTCACGGCGACGCTGCCGATTCCGCGGCATGACCTCGTGCGGGTGACGCAGCCGCCACGCGAAGGCAAGCCGCAACCGGTCGCCCGGCGACAGGTGTTCTTCGAGGAGACCGGCTTCGTCGACTGTCCGATCTACGCGCGCGATGACCTGCGTTCGGGCGATGCGCTCGTGGGCCCGGCGATCGTCGAGCAGATGGACACGACCACCATCGTCCCGCCCGGCTTCACCGCGCGCGTGGATGCCATGCTGAACCTGTTGATGACCGGCTGAGGAAATACGATGGCCTACGCCATGCTCGAGATCATCGCCAGCGCCTTCGAATCCGCCACGCAGGAAATGGCGGCGAGCCTCGTGCGCACCGCCTACTCGCCGAACATCAAGGAGCGCGCCGACTGCTCGACGGCGATCTGCGACGTGCAGGGCCGCGCGCTGTCGCTGATGACGCACGCGCCGGCCCATCTGGGTTCCACGTTGCGGCTGGTGCCGCAGGTGCTGAAACGCTACCCGCTGGAAACGCTGCAGCCCGGCGACGCCTTTCTGGCGAACGACCCCTACATCGTCGGCGTGACCCATCTGAACGATTGCACGGTGGCGATGCCGGTGTTCATGGACGGACGGGTGGTGGCGTTCTCGGTGGCGGTGGCACACCACTCCGATGTGGGCGGCCGTATCCCGGGCAGCGAAGCCGGCGACTCGGTCAGCATCTTCCAGGAAGGCATCCGCGTGCCGCCGGTGCAGCTCTACGCCGCGGGCAAGGTGCGCGCCGACATCCTCGAATTGTTCCTGCTCAATTCGCGTACGCCGCATTACGGCGAAGGCGACCTGATGGCGCAGATGGCCTCCTGCGAACGCGGCAGCCGGCGCACGCAGGAGCTGTTCGAGAAGTACGGCACCGATACGATGCTCCAGCGCATCGACGAACTGCTGGATGCGACCGAAGTCCGCATGCGTGCACGCATCCGCCAGGTGCTCAAGCCCGGTGTTTACGAGGCCACCGACTGGCTGGACGACGACGGCGTGACCGGCACGCCGGTCAAGTTCGCGGTGAAGCTCACTGTGGGCGACGGCGCGGTGGAGTTCGATTTCAGCGGCTGCGCGGACCAGATCGGCAGCGGCAAGAACGTCCCGCTGCCGCATACGCTGGCGACGGCCTATTTCTGCATCAAGGCGGTGGTGGACCCGTACATCACGACGAACGAAGGCCTGTACCGTACCGTGACGGTGGTGGCGCGCGAGGGCTCCATCGTCAATCCGGTCGCGCCTGCCGCGGTCAGTTCGCGCAGCGCGACCTCCATGATGGTCGCCGACATGCTCTACAACGCGCTGGGCCAGGCGGCGCCCACACGCGCCATCGCGGCCGGCGGTCCCGCGCAGGGCATCATCCTCGCCGGACTCGATGTGGCCCGTAACCGCTATTTCATCGACTACGAAAACTTCGCGGGTGGGCAGGGCGCACGCACGCACGCCGACGGCATGGACGTGGTGCAGACCAACATGACCAACACCTCCAACCTGCCGATCGAGGCGATGGAGATCGAGTTCCCCGTCCGCGTCGAGCGTTACGAACTCGTGCAGGATTCCGCCGGTGCGGGGAAATACCGGGGTGGCCTGGGCGTCGTGCGCGATCTGCGCATGCTGGGCGAGCAGGGGACGGTGGCGCTGCGCAGTTGCCGCCAGAAGTTTCCGGCGGAAGGCCTGCTCGGCGGCCAGCCCGGCACGGTCGGCGCGTTCCAGCGCAATCCCGGCGAGGCAAGCTATACCAAGCTCCCAACGACCAGTTCAGACACGCCGCTGAAACCCGGTGACCTGCTGCGCATCGTCTCGCCCGGCGGCGGCGGCTATGGCGCGCCGAGCGAACGCGACCCGGCGCTGGTCGAGCGCGATCTGCTGGAAGGCAAGATCAGCGAGCGTGCGGCGCGCGACGTCTACGGATTCGATCCGGCCCGCGCCTGAGCGCGTATTCCCCTTCCCCCGTTCACGGGGGAAGGCCCGGCAAGTGGGCAAAGCGTGCCTCGCGGTAAACTCGCGCCGATGTTGAAACCGCTCGAAGTCCTCCAGTCCTATCCCCCGCACGACTACACCCTCGCTGGCGCCCTGGCGAGCCGGCTCTCGCGCGGCCCGACCCGCGATTTCCTGGTCACCGGCGGCGGCACGCTGTCCTGGGGCGCCTTGGCCGAGCGCGTCGAGCGCGCGGCGCGCATGCTCTCGGCCAAGGGCATCCAGCACGGTAACCGCGTCGCCATCGCCGCCCGCAATGGCGAGCCGCACGTCGTCCTGCTGTTCGCCTGCGCCCGCCTCGGCGCCATCCTGGTGCCGACCAATCCGGATTTCGGGGTCGAAGAGCTGAAGTACGTGCTGGGCCACAGCGAGGCCGCCGCGGTCTTCGCCAGCGCCGACGTGCTTCCGCGCGCCCGCGAGGCGGCGGCCGGGATGAAACCGGCGCCCTGGTTCGCCACCACCGACGGCGACAGCGCCGACGCGCCGGGCTACGAGCGCCTGCTGCAAGAGGCGGGCAGCGGCCCGCTGCCGTCCGTCGGCAAGGCCGACGACACCTGCCTGATCGTCTATACCTCCGGCACGACGGGTTTCCCGAAGGGCGTGATGCACAGCCAGCGCAACTTCGTGACCGGCGGCGAGGCCAACGTCGCGCGCATGCAGTTGCAGCCCGAAGAGCGGCTGTTGACCGTGCTGCCGCTGTTCCATATCAACGCGCTGTTCTATTCGCTCTCCGGCACATTGGCGGCGGGCGCCTGCATCATCCTCGAGCCGCGCTTCTCGGCCTCGCGCTTCTGGGACGTTGCCGTGGAAACGGGCGCGACCCTGGTCAACGTCATCGAATCCGCCGGCATGATCCTGCTCAACCGGCCGCGCAGCGAATTTCGCCCGGGGCACCGCATCCGCAAGCTCTACGGCGCGCGCGCCAGCATGGTCGAGGGCTTCCGCCGCGAGTTCGGCATCGATCACCTGGTCAGCGGCTTCGGCATGACCGAGATTCCGGGCGTCACCTGTCAGCCCGGCGATGGCCTGCAGAAACTGGGCAGCATGGGCCCGCTGGGCCGCCATCCGGATCCGGCGCGTCCCTGGTCGCAGTGCCGCATCGTGGACGACGAAGGGCGCGACCTGCCTGACGGCGAAACCGGCGAGCTGTGGGTGAAGACGCCCATCATCATGCAGGGCTACTTCCGCAACCCGGAGGCGACGCGCGACGCCTTCCACGAGGGCTGGTTCAAGACCGGCGACCTCATCAAGCGCGACGCCGACGGGTATTTCTTTTTCATCTCGCGGAAGAAGGACATCATCCGGCGCCGCGGCGAGAACATTGCCGGCGCGGAACTCGACCGCGTCATCGGCGAGCATCCGGCGGTGGAGGAATGCGCCGCCATCGCCGTGCCCTCCGAGCTGGGCGAAGACGAGATCCTTGCCGCCATCGTCACACGCGAGGGGCAGAAACTCACGGCGGAAGCTGTGGCGGACTGGTGCCGCGAGCGACTGGCAGCGCACAAGGTGCCGCGTTTTGTGGCCTTTCTGCCCGAGCTGCCGCACACGCCCACGCACAAAGTGGCGAAGAACATCCTGCGCTCCGACGCGACCCTCAAGCGCCGCGCGGTGGATTTGCAATTGAAGTAACGAGCAACACCCGGCTCCGCCGGAAGAGGAGAAGTTCATGAAGGATGGAATGCGTGCCCTCGCGGCATTGGCGCTGGCAGTCCCGTCCGCGCTGGCGTTCGCGCAGGCGTATCCGAACAAGACCATCCGCCTGGTATTGCCGTATCCGCCCGGCGGCGGCTCCGACACCATCGCGCGCCCGCTGGTGCAGAAGCTGTCGGAAAGCCTCGGTCAGCAGGTGATCGTCGACAACCGCGGCGGCGCTGGCGGCAACGTCGGCATGGAGCAGGTCGCGCGGGCGGCCCCCGACGGCTACACGCTGGTGCTGGCGCTGACCGCGCAACTGGCGGTCAATCCGGCGCTGTTCAGGAAGCTGCCGTACGACCCGGTCAAGGACTACGAGCCGGTCATCTTCCTCGGCAACGGCGCCTACCTGCTGACCGTGCATCCGTCGCTGCCCGCGCGTAACGTGAAGGAACTGATCGCGCTGGCGAAGGCGCGGCCGGGCCAGATCACCTACGCGTCCTCGGGCAACGGCAGCGGCGCGCATCTGTGCACCGAACTGCTCAACCTGATGGCCGGGATCAAGCTCGTGCATATTCCGTACAAGGGCGGCGGGCCCGCGCTGGTGGACCTGCTGGCGGGCCAGGTGCAGATCCTGTTTGCGACGCCCGTCGCTTCCACGCAGCACATCCAGAGCGGTCGCATCCGCGCGCTGGCAGTCAGCACGGCCAAGCGCACGGTCGGGCTGCCCGATCTGCCGACCGTCGCCGAGGCCGGCGTGCCGGGCTACGATTCAGGCGTGTGGTACGGCGTGCTCGCCCCGGCCGGTACGCCGCGCGAAATCATCAACAAGCTGAACGGCGAACTCAATCGCGTGCTGAACCAGCCCGACTACCGCAACCTGCTGGTGCAGAACGGCATCGATCCCGCCGGTGGCCCGCCGGAGGAGTTGAGCAAGTTCATCAAAAGCGAACTCGTGAAGTGGGCGAAGGTCGTCAAGGATGCCCGGGTGACGGTGGACTGAGTGTGGACTGCGCAACAACGCAAGCGGCATACCTTTTGCCAGTACCCAAGGTTCAGCCTGAAAGGGAGTTTCCCCGTGCAACGTACGACTTTCTCCGCCGGTCTCGCCATTCTCACGCGGCTGACAGGTTCCGCCCTCGCCGCCGAACCCTTCCCCTCCAAGCCCATCCGCATGATCGTCCCCTGCCCGCCGGCGGGGCGACCGACGTCGTGAACCGCGTCGTCGCGCAAAAGATAAACGACCAGTAAAAGCGCCTCGTCGGGCAGGGTTTCGAACCGGTGGGCGGCACGCCCGCGGAATTCGCGGCGGCCATCAAGTCCGAGATTGCCAAGTGGGGCTAGGTGATCCTGGCGGCGGGAATCCGGCCGGAGTGAGCGTTAACGGCAAAGCTTTCTGGCAGCTCCGTACGTAATAATAATATTTAATATCAGGTAGTTAAAATTAAATGGGGTTTACTACGAAATAAGCCCGGCCACTCTGAAAATAGACCGTTAGTAGTTATTAGTTACGAAAATTGCCCGGCAGGAGATCTTCGGATAATATCTCGGAAAGAAGTATTATTTCGGAGCCGTCAGGCCTTTTTCGGAAGACCACATGCCTCAAGCGTTAGTTGGTTACTGCGACCTCGTTGAGAAATTCCAGTTGCCGGCCCGCCGGCCCGCCACGGTTGCCGTTATTGATTCAGCGGCCAGGGGCCGTCAGACAACAACGCAGGGCGATATTGAGTTGATGCAGTTTGAATCCAGATATCGGCCGCGGCCCGGTCTGGTCGCCACTCTTCAATTCGCTCTGCGCTATGAAGGGCTGAACCTGGAGGTGTTGACCCTCCTGTTTGCCAAAACCGGACGTTCGGAAATAGAAGCCAAGCTTGCCGATAAGCCTGAATCAAGTTTTGCCCGCCGCATCGGTTTTTTGTATGAATGGCTAACCGGCGAACAGATCAAGGCTGTAGTTGCTCCCAGAGCCGCCTACGTCCGCGTAGTCGACGAGACACTGCAATTCGGACTGGCGGACGGTCCGAGGGAAGGTAAATTCAGAGTCATCAACAATCTTCCCGGGAACAACCGTTTCTGTCCAATGGTGCGAAAAACCCGGTTTCTGCAGGACATGGTTCACAAAAACCTGAAGCAACGCACCATCGACACACTGGCCAAATACAACCCCGATCTCCTGCGTCGGGCTGCGGCATTTTTGTATCTTAAAGAAACGCATTCCTCCTTCGAGGTGGAACGTGAAAAACCCAGCCCCAATCGCGCTCAGCGTTTTGCAGATCTACTGCGGGAGGCTGAAAGCAGCATACCGCTCTCGGAAGACCGGTTGGTGCAACTGCAAAACGCAGTGCTGGACCCGCGTTTTCATGAATTCACTTACCGTAACAGGCAAAATTGGCTAGGAAAAGATCTTGGATATCGCAGGAAGGTGGATTTCGTACCTGCGCGCCCGGAAGACGTGCGGAACCTCATGACCGGACTGGTGGAATTCGCCGAATCCATTCGGGGAAACCCGGAAGATCTTGATCCTGTTGTCGCGGCCGCTGTGCTGGCGTTCGGTTTTGTATTCATTCATCCGTTCATGGACGGTAATGGCCGGCTGCATCGTTTTCTGATCCATGACGTGCTCTCCTCAAGCGGATTTACGCCAAAGGGAATTGTGCTTCCAGTTTCGGCGGTGATCTTGGCCAACCTGGACGAATACGTCCACACCCTCGAGTCCTTCTCTAGATCACTGCAAGTTCGTACGACGTACGACCCAGGCGTACCGGAAGCGCCTGCAAGCGGAAACGACGCACTGTACTTTAGGTACTTTGATGCAACAGATCAGGCCTCCTTTTTATACCGGGCGCTTGAGCGAACAGTAGAGCGAGATCTGCAAGAAGAAATTGCTTTTTTACTTGGGTTCGATGCAGTCCAATCCGCGCTAAAAGGCGCCTTGGACTGGCCACCCCATTCCCTTGATCTCTTCATCCAGCTTGTCTATCAAAATAAAGGCGGTCTTTCGAAAACGAAACGTCAATCTCACTTTGGCTGGATGACGGACAAGGAAATACAGCAGTCTGAAACAGCAGTCATTGAGGGGTTTAGGGTAAAGAGCGTCCAAGATTCCAATCATTGATTTGTTTGCGGGCCCAGGTGACCTGAGAGCGTGATGATCGATCGCGTCAGTCTGCGGCTTTTTGTGGCCGTCGCCGAAGAACTGAGTCGGTCCAGGCGTCCGCGCGCGAGCATCTGGCGCTCGTCACGGTCAGCAAACGGATCAAGGAACTACGACCACGGCAAGCACGACTACATCAACGGCTTCCCGTCACCGCCCGTCAACTGGACCGTGAATACTTACGCGAAGCGCGCGTACTTCGAGCGGGTGCAGGACATCACCGGGGCGGTCTGGCGGCGGGCACCGCGCCGGCCTCGCCGGCCCGCGCTCAGCCTTTCTTTCTCCGGCTTTTGCGTTTTGCCACCGGCGTGCGGCTGACTTTGGCGGCCGGCTTGCGCGCCTTCGCTTTGCCCGCACTTTTGCGTGCGATCGTCTTGCGTGTGGCGGGCGTGGCCGGTTCGACCGCGGCCATGTCGATGCCGAACAACTCGCCGAGTTTCGAGGCATCGAGCGTTTTACCCGCCGCGGGCCCCTGCTTCGCGCTCCCCAGCCCCGCACCCGCGCGCGCGACGAGTGCGTTCGCATCGACTTTGCGCAGTGTGAACAGTACCTCGGGCTGCTCGTCCATGCGCGCGCCGACCGCGTAAAGCGCCGCCGCCACATGCTTGCACATCGCGGCCCAGTCCGGACAACTGCAGGTAAAAACGATCTCCTTCGGCGCGGGGAACAGCCCCGTCTGCGGCCGGCACAGGCGTTCCATCACGCTTTGCGACAGCCGCCCTTGCAGCAGCTCGACGAGCGAGTCGATCGTGCCCGTGCAGTCCGTGCAGATCGCGTTCCAGCGCGGCGCCGGCACCGCCGCGACCTTGACTTCGACCTTGTAGAGGCGTGACCCCACGACCTGCGCGGCGACCTTGCCCTGCGTGATCCTGAGGTCGATCACCGCACCGTGGCGCAGGTAGCTGCGTCCGCGCGGCAGACGGTTGTCAAAGTCGCTGTAGCGCTCGAGGTTGGTGCACCAGGCCTTGCCCCAGAAGGTCCTGGCGATGGCGCCGGAGCGGGCGGCGACGGGCGCCAGCAACGAGTCTTTTTTCCGCAGCGTGGCCGCGTTGCGCTCGGCTTTCGCGCGGAGGGCAGCGGTCGAGAGGCGGGGTTTCCAGCTGAAATACATCGTCCTTGCCTTTCGTTAACGTGATCGGGCTGGCGGGCGTTACGCGCCCGGCAGTGCCGCATGCACGTCGAGCTTGACGAGATCGAGCAAGGCGCGGTCGCTCATTTCCGTCAGCGCCAGTTCAGCAGTGCCTTCCAGCACATCGCGCACCAGTTGCCGCTTCGACTCAATCATCTGGTCGATTTTATCTTCGACCGTGCCCCGGCACACGAACTTGTGCACCAGCACGTTTTTCGTCTGGCCGATGCGGAAGGCGCGATCGGTGGCCTGGTTTTCCACCGCGGGATTCCACCAGCGGTCGAAGTGAACGACGTGCGAGGCAGCGGTCAGGTTGAGCCCGGCGCCGCCCGCCTTGAGCGAGAGCACGAAGAAAGGCGTCAGTTCATCCTCCTGGAAGCGCCGCACCAGCTCCCGCCGTTTCGCCACCGGGGTGCCGCCGTGCAGCACCAGCCCCGCGCGCCCGAACACCGAGCCCAGAAAGGCGGCGAGCGGTCCTGTCGCTTCGCGAAATTGGGTGAACACCAGCACCTTCTCCTGTTTCGCGGCGATCGTCTCGGCGATTTCCCGCAGGCGCGCGAACTTGCCGCTGTCGGCCTCCGCCCACGCGGCATCCCCCAGCCATTGCGAGGGATGGTTGCAGATCTGCTTGAACCGCATCAGAAAGGCGAGCACCAAGCCCTTGCGGCCCATGCCCTCGGCGTTGGCCAGTTGCGCGCCCAGATCCCTGACCGCCTGCTGGTAATGGGCCGCCTGGGCGGGGCTGAGAGGGCAGTACGCCTTCACTTCGGTTTTGTCCGGCAGGTCGGCGATCACCGAGCGGTCGGTTTTCAGGCGCCGCAGGATGTAGGGGCGCACGAGTTCGCGCAGCGGCGCGTAATGTCCGCTCTGGGCCAGCCGCCGGGCGAAGCGCGCGAACACCTGGTCCGAGCCGAGCAGGCCGGGATGCGTGAAATCGAAGATCGACCACAGGTCCGAGATCCGGTTCTCGACCGGTGTGCCGGTCAGCGCGATGCGCGAGCGCGCCGCGAGGGTTTTGACCAGCCGCGTCTGCTTCGCCCCCGGATTCTTGATCGCCTGCGCTTCATCCACCACCACCAGGCGCCACGGCCGGGCCGTCAGCCACGGGAGTTTCGCGAGCGTTCCGTAACTGGTGATGACCAGGTCCAGGTTCGCGAGCCGCGCCGCGTCGAGGGTCTTCAATTCGGCGGCCGGCAGCGCGGAGGCGTGCGCGATCAGGATGTCGAGGCCGGGCGCGAAGCGTGACACCTCCGCCGCCCAGTTGGCGAGCAACGAGGCGGGCGCGACCAGCAGACTCGTACGCCGCTCCTCGCCGACTTCCCGTTTCAGCACCAGCAGCAGCGACAGCACCTGCATGGTCTTGCCGAGGCCCATGTCGTCGGCAAGGCAGGCGCCGAGTCCGAGCCGGTGCAGCAGGTACAGCCAGCGCACGCCGACCTGCTGGTAGGGCCGCAGCCGGGTTTTCAGCGCCGGCCCCGGATCGACACGCGCCAGTCCCTCGGGGCCGCGCAGGCCCTTGAGGGTTTCGGCGAGCCAGGGGCCGGCCGCGACTTCGGCCCACTCCGGATCGACGTTGGCGGCGCCGGCATCCTTGAGCTCGGCGCCGGCGAGGAGGCGCAGGGCCTCGGCGAACGGCAGGCCGCCCGTGGCGGCGGCCGTCTCGATCGCGCGAAAGCGCTCCAGCATGCGCGTCAGCCGTTCACGATCGACCTCCACCCAGCGGCCGCGCAGGAGCTGCAGGCCGTCGGCGCCGGCGAGGAGGCGTTTCGCGTCGGCGGCACTCAGGCGTTCGCCGTCGAGCGTCAGCTCCACATGAAAGTCGAGCAGCGCGTCGGCGCCGAGCAGCGAAGGCATTGTGTCGCCGACCGTCGCCTTGACGTGGGGGCGGGCGGGCCGTCCACTGCGCCAGGCGCCCGGTGCACGCACCACGATGCCGGCGGCTTCCAGCCTCGGCACGTCGGTGAGGAAGCGGTACGCCTCTCCCGGCGTCCAGCGCAGCGGGTGAAACAGTTCGCCGGCATCGACCATCGCCCGCAGCCACGGGCACTCCGCCGCCGCGCGCTGCACCGGCGCGAGCAGCGCGAGCAGTCGCGCCTGACTTTTGCCGTCCGAGTATTCGCGCAGCGCCTGCGCGAGCGGCAGATGCTGCGCTTTCGCCTGCGCGGACAGGCGCGTCGTGTAGGTCGCGAGAAACGCGAACGGCGCCGTTTCGTCGCCGCGGTTTTCGGCAAGGTTGAAATGCACCCGGCCGACCAGATTCCACGCTGGATGAAAGGCCTTGAGAAAATCCTGCAGCGATTGTTTCGACCGCGCGAGTTCGGCGCGCAGCGCCGCGTCAAGCTCGGTCCACAACGCGCGCAGCACCGGCGCCGTCAGATACTCCGCGCCGGTCATCGGCGGCGCGTCGGCAGCGCAGGCGTCTAGCGCCTCCGGCGGCGGGATCGGCGGCAGCGCGGCGGGCGTCGGGTTGTCGCCCGTTGCGGCGGGCGCGACCGCGCACACCGCCGTCACGTAGCGCGCGGCGAAATCGCGCCACCAGGCGAACGCCGCCGGCAGCGCGGTCCCTACCTGCGTTGCGCCCAGGTGCAGCAGGCCTTGGCCAGCCCCCTGCGCGAACGCTTCCGCAAGTCCGCGGCTCACAGCGGCATCCACTGGCGGCGCATCCGTATCCTGCGTGAGCAGCAGGCGGCCGTGGGGCGTTAGAATCGGAATCAACGTGCCGGTAGCCATCAGCCCGATTCTAACCGCTGCGTTTTCGGCGCAGCGCCACGCTATAGGGAGTCCTCCGTGCGATCCGTGATCGTCGCAGTCTGTATGTCTATCGCGGCGGGTCCCGCCTTCGCCGCCGAACCCTTCCCCGCCAAACCCATCCGCATGATCGTCCCCTTCCCGCCGGGCGGGGCAACCGACGTCGTGACCCGCGTCGTCGCGCAGAAAATGAACGACCAGTACAAACGCCAGGTCGCCGTGGTGGACAACCGCGCTGGGGCGGGCGGGGTGCTCGGCTCCGAACAGGCGGCGAAGGCGGCGCCGGACGGCTACACGCTGGTGATGGGCACCACGGGTACGCACGCCATCAATGCGAGCCTCTATGCGAAGCCGTCCTATGACCCGGTCAGGGACTTTGCAGCGATCACGCCGGCCGCACTGCTGCCGAACATGATCGTGGCGCATCCCTCCGTGCCGGCGAAAAACATCCGGGAGCTGATCGCGTTGGCGAAAGCGCGGCCGGGCGAGTTGTCCTATGCCTCTTCGGGCAACTTCCTGTACCTGAGCGGGGCCTTGTTCACCAGCATGGCGAAGATCAGCATGCTGCACGTGCCCTTCAAGGGCGGTGCGCAGGCGATGCCGTCGGTGATGGCGGGGGAGGTGGCGACGTCGTTCGCCACCATCGTGTCCTCGCTGCCGCTGGTGAAAGAAGGCCGCCTGCGCGGGCTCGCGGTCACCAGCGCGAAGCGTTTCCCCACCGCGCCGGAGTATCCGACGGTCGCGGAATCGGGCCTGCCGGGCTACGTGGCGGTCGCATGGTACGGCCTGTTCGCCCCGGCCGGCACGCCGCGCGAGATCGTGCAGAGGATCAATGCGGACGTCGTCGCCATCGTTCAGGCAAAGGATGTGCAGGACCTGTTCCTCGCCCAGGGCGCGGAGGCGTACGCGCTCACGCCCGAGGCCTTCACCAAGCTCGTGCAGGAGGACGTGGTGAAGTGGGCGAAGGTGGTCAAGGCGTCCGGCGCGAAGGCGGACTGACTCTCCGCAAGGCCGGACCGTTCTGCGACAATGCCGGCGTCGTAACGATGCGCGGATCACAATCGCATGCCCACATTGAACTGGATCGGCAAGGACGCGGTGGTGAACCATCACCTGCAGGTGCCCTTCCGCCTGCTGAAGGACGTGCCCGACCTCGCCTGCGGCGACCCCGGCAGCGGCAACCTCATCGTCGAAGGCGACAACCTCGTCGCGCTGAAAGCGCTGCTGCCTTACTACGCGGGGCAGGTGAAGTGCATCTATATCGATCCGCCGTACAACACCGGTAACGAGGGCTGGGCCTACAACGACAACGTCAACAGCCCGCTGATCCGCGAGTGGCTCGGCAAGGTCGTCGGCAAGGAAGGCGAGACGCTCGACCGGCACGACCGCTGGCTGTGCATGATGTATCCGCGGCTGGCGCTGCTGCGGCAGTTCTTGCGCGAGGACGGAACAATTTTTGTAAATCTCGATGACACTGAAGCAGCGCTCTGCCGTTTGCTGATGGACGAGATTTTTGGCGCTACAAATTGCTTGGCAATCATAGCCTGGGAGAAACGTTACAAGAAGTGGTCTCGTTTGTTTGAACAACTTTCCCCGATTTATAAGTGGTTTCCGGGCGGGTTACGAACGGCGACTCGG
>ENA-ORBV01003705-ORBV01003705.1-microbial-mat-metagenome-genome-assembly--contig:-NODE-3705-length-30246-cov-5.361232_pt1 | contig 30246 bp, 26 predicted proteins | sample MGYA00237777_ERZ505514 | MGnify/ENA primary metagenome ERZ505514 (study PRJEB26160, sample SAMN06269048) | microbial mat metagenome | isolation source: Oligotrophic lake microbial mat | place... | reverse complement strand
TTTCAAGCAGAAGACGGCATACGAGATTCGCCTTAGTCTCGTGGGCTCGGAGATGTGTATAAGAGACAGATCGAGAATCGCATCATCGAAGCGAAGAGTCGTGGCGTCTATGAGGCGCCGGGGCTTGCGCTGTTGTACATCGCGTACGAGCGGCTGGTGACCGGCATTCACAACGAAGACACCATCGAGACGTATCGCGCCAACGGTCGCAAGCTCGGTCGCCTGTTGTACCAGGGACGCTGGCTCGACTCACAGTCGTTGATGTTGCGCGACTCGGCGCAGCGGTGGGTGGCGCGCGCGATCACCGGTGAGGTCACCATCGAATTACGACGCGGGAACGACTACACCATCATGGATACATCCAGCCCCAACCTGACGTACAAGCCCGAGCGGCTGACGATGGAGAAGGGCGAGGCATTCTTCACGCCCCTCGATCGCATCGGCCAGTTGACGATGCGCAATCTGGATATCGCGGATACGCGCGAGAAGCTGGAGCTGTACACCGAGACGGGGTTGTTGCGCGTGGCGGGCAGGAACGGTGTGCCACAGCTCCCCTCGGGCACGCGGGGCGACGCGTGATGTATCGATTCCTTCTGTCGTTCCGGCTCGCGACTCTACTTTCGCTGTGTGTCGCGCCGACGGTGCTGGCGCAGACGTCGACCATCGGAGTCACGCTGTTCGGCAAAGTGCAGGACGCAGAGACCAAGGCCGCACTCCCGTACCTGTCCCTCCAGCTGCAAACGGAAAAGGACAGCGCGTTCGTTGCCGGTCGACTCACCAACGAATCGGGCGCGTTCACCTTTTCAGGGCTCAAGAAAGGCGTCTACGTGCTGGCGGTCAGGGCGATCGGCTATCGGCCGGTCCGCCAACGGGTATTGATCGGCGAACTGAGTGCATTCCTTGACCTCGGTGCGGTGCTGATGGTGAAGGAGACGCAGACACTGGGCGACGTTGTGGTGACGGCGTCGGCGGACGCGGTGTCCGGTACGATGGACAAGAAAACCTTTGCCGTGTCGGACAACATCAGCCAGTCGGGCGGCTCTGTTTTGCAGGCGATGTCCACCGTGCCGGGGGTGACGATCGGCCAGGACGGCAAGGTGTTGGTGCGCGGCAGCGACAAGGTGGTGGTGCTCATCGACGGCAAACAGACCGCGTTGACCGGCTTCGGTTCCCAGAACGGTTTGGACAACCTTCCCGCGTCGGCGCTGGAGCGCATCGAGATCATCAACAACCCGTCGGCGAAATTCGACGCGAACGCCAGCGCCGGCATCATCAACCTCGTGTTCAAAAAACAGGAGCAGCAGGGTTTCAACGGCAAGCTTGGCCTGATGGGTGGTGCGGGCGCACTGTGGGTCAGGAAGCAGAACCTGCCCACGATTCGCCCGCAGTTCCAAGGTACCCCGAAGTTCAATCCGTCACTGTCCGTCAACTATCGAAACGGGGCGACGAACACGTTCGTGCAAGGCGACTGGCTCTATTCGCCAACGCTGAACAGGAACGAATTTTCCACGCGCACCTACGACGACGGCACGGTCATTCTCCAACAGATCAAGCGCAATCGACGCACCGACTACGCGACGTTGAACGCGGGCGTCGATCACGCGTTCGATGATCACAACTCCGTGACGGTGTCCGGTCTCTTCAACCGGGAGAAGATCCTCGACAACGGTGACAATCCGTACTTCAACGGCTCACTGCAGAATCGCTATCGCCTGTGGCAATTCCTGGAGGACGAAGTCAAGTACACCGCCTTCGGCACGTCCGTCTTCACACACAAGTTCCCGCAACCGGGGCACACGCTCGCGTTCACGGGGAACTACTCGTTCCACCGCGAAGACGAAAAGTACTTCTTCACGAACACGGTGCCATCGTTCGTCGGAACCGATGCGTTCAAGCTGCTGTCCGACGAGCACGTCGTGGATCTCAACGCGGACTACATCAAACCGCTGCGACAGGGGCGCGTAGAGGCCGGATTCAAGGGGCGCTACCGCTCGATTCCCGTGAACATGCAGTTCTTCGCCGGCCAGAACTCGCCACTCGATACCGGCGCTGGCGGCTGGGCGACGTATCGCGAAACAATTCCGGCGCTCTACGGCAACTATGTGTTCGAGAGCCAGCGCCTCGAGCTGGAAGGCGGCGTTCGCTTCGAGACGGTGCAGGTGGACTACGACGTCAATCCCGATCACAACACGTACAAGAGCGATGGTTATCGCTACTTCCAGCCATTCCCGAACGTGCGGGCGGCCTGGAAGTTCGACGAAACCAACAAGCTGTCGCTGTTCTTCAATCGGCGCGTCGATCGTCCGAACGAAGTCGATATCCGCATTTTTCCCAAGTATGACGAACCGGAGCTGATCAAGGTCGGCAACCCTGCCTTGCAGCCGCAGTACGCCACGTCGGCGGAGTTGGGATACAAGACCAGCTGGTCGAGGGGAAGCTTCTACGCCGCGGCGTATCACCGGATTGTCGATGGCACCATCACGCGCATCGCCACGCAGGCACCGGGCAGCCTGCTGCTGTACAACGTCTTTCAGAACGGCGGGCGCAGCTCCAGCACGGGTTCCGAGTTGGTCTGGCAGCAGTCTGTCTCTTCGAAGCTGTCACTCAGCGCCAACGCGAATGCATACCGCCGGAATGTCGATGCGTTCTCGGTCGTCAATCAGTATCCAGTGCCGGTCCGATTCTCGTCGGTACGACAGCAGCTCACGTCGGGAAACGCGAAGCTGAACGCGGTCATCACGCTGCCGAAAGGGTGGCAGACGCAAGTGTCGAATGTCTACCTTGCCCCGGACCTGCTGCCGCAGGGCCGCATCGAGAGTCGCTATTCCCTCGACGTCGGTACCAAGAAGAGCGTCCAGAACGGCAGGGGCGAGATTGTGGCGAATGCAACCGATCTCCTGAATACGATGCAGGCACAGCGAACGATTCGCGGAACCGATTTCCGTCTCGTGAGCACGGATTACCTCGAAACCCAGGTGATTCGGGTGGGATACAACTGGAAGTTTTAGAGGAGAGCGTGTCATGAAACGATTCCACCGTGTTGGACTCGGCATGCTCGTCGCGGGCACCCTCGCTTCCACCAGCGTGCTCTCCGCGCAGGTCCGTCACGTTGGCGACCTCAACACCCGGGAAATTCGCGCCCTCGACCGAGCGCGCACAGTCGTCATTCTGCAGGGAGGCATGCTCGAGGAGCACGGGCCGTACCTGCCGGCATTCACCGACGGCATACTGAGCGCGCGACTCACCAGCGAGCTCGCGGCCGGCATCCTCGCGGAACGCCCCGGCTGGACGGCGCTGATCTTTCCACCGGTGTCGGCCGGCGCGAGCGGTTCGAATGAGATCGGTCGACAGTATTCGTTTTCAGGCACGTACGCGGTACGTCCGTCCACGCTGCGTGCGACGTTCGTCGATCTCGCCAGCGAGTTGGGCGAGCAGGGCTTCCGCTGGGTGCTGCTCGTGCATGTACACGGGTCGCCGCTGCACATCGGCGCGCTCGATGATGCCTCGGATTTCTTCCATGATACGTATGGCGGCACGATGGTCAACCTGTGGGGACTGTTGCCCGTGCTCGGCGGGTGGGGAGGCGCCATGTCCGTGATGACTCCCGCAGAGAAGCTGGCGGATGGGCTTTCGCTGCACGCGGGGATGGACGAGCACAGCCTGATGCTGTACCTGCGCCCTGATCTTGTGGCGCGGGACTACAGGACCGCTCCGCCGGTTGCAGGCGTGAACTACGCGGAGGCGTTCGCTGTGGCGCAGAAGGCAGGCTGGCCCGGCTATCTCGGTGCGCCGCATCTGGCCACCGCCGCGTTTGGGAAGCGCATCTGGAACGCCTTTGCCGACGCGACCGTCAAGACCGCCGTGGAGGTTCTCGATGGCAAAGATCCCGCCGGCTATCCGCGGTACTTGACGTATCTCAAGACGCTGCCGCAGTATCGCGAGTGGATCGACTCGAGCAGTGCGCGGGACTCGGTTGCGGGTGCACGGCTCACCAACTGGCTGGCAGGCAAAAAACGACAGGAGTGAGTGCGGTGAATGATTCCGTGCGAATCCAGCGGCTTTCGGAACACGACACAGCGCTCGCACGACGCACGTTTCACCTCCTCACCGCAGTGTTCGAGGAAGAGCGAGCGCCGCTCAGCGATGCGTACGTCGGCACACTGCTCGCGCGCCCCGGATTCTGGGCGATGGCAGCGATCGAAGGTGATGCGTCCGTAAGCGGCATCCACGTTGCCTTCGTGCCCGCTGACGTCGAGGATGACCACGCACTCGAGTTCTATCGCGCGCTTGGCGGAGAGGAAGCGGAAGTGAGGATTTTCACTTTCGACGAGTTGCATGATGGACATTGACGTTACCCGCAGAACCGACATGCGCGAGCGAGCGTAGCCCGTGGGCACCCACGTCGTGCTCGTACACCCGGAGATCCACTGGAACACCGGAAACGCCGGACGGACCTGTCTCGCAGCGGGTGCAACGCTGCATCTCATAGAACCGCTCGGTTTCTCGCTCGACGAACGCGAAGTGAAGCGTGCAGGGCTCGACTACTGGGAGCATGTTGACGTGCGCGTGTGGAAGGACTGGGAGACGTTCGAGCGCGCGTTGCCCTCACTCGGCGAACCGTACTTCTTCTCCACGAAGGCGACGCAGTTGCTCTGGGATGCGCCCCTCGCCGCGACCGCCGATGTGGTGTTGATTTTCGGACGGGAGACGGGCGGCTTACCGGCGGTGTTGCACGAGCGCTACGGCGACCGTTTCGTTGCGATGCCGATGCTCTCGCCGCGGGTGCGCTCGCTCAATCTCTCGTCGAGTGTCGCGATCGCCGTCTACGAAGTGTTGCGCCAGCGTCAGTCTCTTCGCCATACACGCCGCAATCCCGATTCGGAGCCCGATTCATGACTCGATCCGTGGCCGCGCTGTTACTTGCACTGGTCGGCGTTCCACTTGATGCGATCGCGCAAACCGCGCGCGTGCGCCGGCCGAACATCATCTACATCATGACGGACGATCACGCCGCGCACGCCATTGGCGCGTACGGTTCGCGCGTCAACAAAACGCCGAACATCGATCGCATTGCGCTCGAAGGTGCGCTCTTCACGAGCGTGTTCGCTACGAACTCGATTTGCACGCCGAGTCGCGCCTCGATTCTCACAGGTCAGTACTCGCACATCAATGGTGTCACCGTCTTCAATCGCTTCGACAGTTCGCGCAACACCGTCGCACGACTGATGCAGCAGGGTGGCTACTTCACCGGGATGGTGGGAAAGTGGCATCTGGGCAGCGATCCGGTGGGGTTCGACAGGTGGGAGATCCTACCGGGGCAGGGCGTGTACTTCGATCCGATCTTCTACACGGCGAGCAGTGAGAAGACGTATGCCGGTCGATACGCCACCGACGTGATCACCGATCTCGCGCTCGATTTCATCAAGACGCGGCCGCGTGACAAGCCGTTCTTTCTGATGGTGCACCACAAGGCACCGCACCGGCCATGGGAGCCTGACGAGAAGCACGCCGTGCACTTCGCCGATCAGCGCATCGCCGAACCGTTTACGCTGTGGGACAACTACGCCACACGCACCGACGCGCTGCACGAGAACGAACAGCGTGTCGCCGCCGATCTCACCAATCGCGATCTGAAACTCACGCCACCGCCCGGCCTCACCGCGCAGGCGCTCGCGCAGTGGCGCACGCGCAAGCCGGACACGGTCACCACCACCGTGGAAGGGCAGATGGTGACGCTGACTGGCGTACCATTGGTGCGCTGGAAGTATCAGCGCTACATGAAGGACTATCTCGCCACTGTGCAGTCGGTGGATGACAACATCGGGCGCATCCTCGCGCTGCTCGATTCGACGGGGCTCAAACGCAACACGGTGGTCATCTACACCAGCGACCAGGGATTCTTCCTTGGCGATCACGGCATGTTCGACAAACGCTTCATGTACGAAGAGTCGATCCGCATGCCATTTGTAGTCCGCTGGCCCGCCGGTATCACTCCCAACACCAAGAGCGATGCGATCGGACTGAACATCGACTTCGCGCCGACATTCCTCGATCTGGCCGGACTTCCCGCATCACCGGAGATGCAGGGGCGCAGCCTGTTGCCACTGCTCAAGCGGCGCACGCCGATCGATTGGCGCACGTCGATGTACTACCGCTACTACCACGATCCGGGCGACCATAACACGCGCGTTCATTACGGCGTTCGAACGCGCACGCACAAGCTGATTCACTACTGGAAGAAGGATCAGTGGGAGCTGTTCGACCTCACACAGGACCCGCACGAGCTGCACAACCTCTACGGGCAGCCGGGGATGGCAGCGCTCACCGTGACGCTCAAGACGGAGCTCGCGCGTCTCAAGCGTGAAGCGCGTGACGACGATCAGCTGGCCGACGTACAGATGCCGAACGGCGTGGACGGGACGGTGGCGAGGCTGCGGGGGAAGTAGATCCGTGCCCGTGCGCAGCAGTTCCGCTCGGCTGTGCTGCTGCTGTCGTGCGCGTGTGGCGCAGACGCGCGCCCATACCAGTCCGCGAGCGCCGATACCGTAGCGCAGCTACCGCTCAATGCACGCCTCGACTCGCTGATGGCGCCGCTGGTCGCATCGCACGAGTTCAGTGGCGCCGTCGTTCTCGCGCGGCACGATTCCACGCTGTACGCGCGTGGCTTCGGTATCGCCAATCGGGATTCGGCGGCGGCGTTCACGCCGGACACACCATCCGACGGTGCCTCGCTCGCCAGGACGTTCACGGCGGCCGGTGTCTGGTGGCTGGTGTCCGAGGGGAAGATCGATCCCGCTGCGCGCGTGCGGCGTTACGTCGCCGAGTATCCGCATGCGGCAACGACCGTGCGGCAACTGATCGGGCACGCCGACGGCCTGCCTGACGACTACGCCTTCTTCGACGCGCACTTCACCGACACGCAGGCCCGCACGATCGAGGCGATGCTCCGCGTGCTTGCACGTCACGCCCCCGCACCATCGTTTGCGCCGGGCACGCGTTTCGAGTACTCGAGCCTCGGGTACGATGTCGCCGCGCTGCTCATCGAGCGTGTCACGGGGCAGCGCTACGAGCAGTTCCTGCAGCGACGGTTCTTCACGCCGCTCGAGATGTCGTCCAGCTTCGTGCGTCCTGCGCGTCTTGCCGACTGGCGTGGCACCCGCACGCGCGGCTATCGCTGGCGTGACACAAGTTGGATTCCGGTCGAGGTCTTCGACATGGAGGCCTTTCGCGGCGGATCCAACATCTACTTCTCCGCGCGCGACGTCAGTCGATGGGCGAATGCGCACGCGGGCGGCAGGGCCATGCCGGCTGAGGTGTTGGCGGCAGGCGCGTCACGTGTCGTGGTGGCTGCGGAGCGCACCGCATTGACCGAATTGAACTGGTACTGCGATGCAACGGGCGATCGATGCTACTACACAGGCGATCTCAACGCGTTCTTCAGCTTTGTCTACTGGGACCGCGCGCGCGGCGAAAGCGCCGTCTTTGTGAGCAACAGTGCGTTGCCGATGTGGCGTCGCGCGGAATTGGCCCGTGACTCGAGTGCGACGTGTTTCCGGTCGCACCCGACGTGCTCTATGTGCCTGGTCTCGACTGGTGGCTTGCTATCCGCGAAACGCCGGAGCCCGTCGAGCTGCACGTGAGCTCGCTCTTCCTCGTGCGAGTCGCGCAGCGCGTGCGCTGAGTCCTCGCGACCGCTTCAACACGGGTTTTCGCCCCCGCACCCCGCCCGCCATGCCTGACGCCACGCGATTTCACGGTTGTGGGGGTGGTCTCCACCGGCAAGTACAAACGACTCGGCGAAGATCCGACCGCATACATGTACTTCGTGCAGGATCAGTCGTGGACCTCGGGGATGTCGGTGGTCGGACTCATTGGGCTGCTGCTGGCGTCGGTCGGGATGCACGGGGTGATGGCGTACCCGGTCTCGCTGCGCACCCGCGAAATCGGTATTCGCATGGCGGTGGGTGCACGATTCGCACGGAGTGACCGAGGGGGAGCGCATCATGACGTGAGTGGAGATTCGTTTACGTCTGGGCCCACCAGGCGTGCGGGACGCCGGAGTTTCGGCTACCGTATGCACATCAACGTTGGCCCACCTCACGGGACTCTCATGACGCGCTCCAAGCTTCTGCTGGCCACTGTCGTTGCGCTTGAGGCGCCGTTCGTGTTCTTGGCCATCGCACCGGCCACCGCGCAGGCGCAACCGGCACCGCGCATCACCACGGCCGACTACGACCGCGCGGCCGCAAAGCTGGCGCCGAGTCTCACCGGACTGGTGGTGGGCGGTGTGGTGCAGGCCAACTGGTTGCCGGACGAACGCTTCTGGTATCGCAACACCACCGACGTCGGTGTGCAGGTGGTGCTCGTCGATCCGGTGAAGAAGCTGCGTGTGGTGTGCGACGCAACGCGCAGCAATTGTCCGGGAGTACCGGCGTCCGCGGCAGACGCGCCGACGGGTGGCCAGGGCGGTCGCGCGGGCGGCGCCGGTGGCCGAGGTGGCGCGGGAAACACGGTGGTCTCTCCGGACGGCAAGCGCGCGGCCTTCATTCGCGACTGGAATCTCTGGGCGCGCGATGTCGCGAGCGGCACAGAGAAGCAGCTCACCACCGATGGCGTGGCTAACTTTGGCTACGCGACCGACAATGCCGGCTGGGCGAGCAGTGATCGTCCGATGTTGCTCTGGTCTCCCGACTCGAAGAAGATCGCGACGTCGCAGCAGGACGAGCGCCAGGTCGGCGACATGTTTCTCGTCGAGACGAAGGCGGGTCATCCCGTGCTGCGCTCGTGGAAGTATCCGCTGCCGGGTGACAGTGTCGTGGCGATGCTCTCGCGCGTCATCATCGATGTGGACGCCGGGAGTGTCACGCGGCTGCAGACGCCCCCCGATTTCCATCGTGGCACCATCGGCGACAACATCACGATGGCCGACTACAACTGGAGCCCGGACGGCAGCACGCTGGTGTTCGCCTCCACGTCGCGCGATCACAAGCGAACGGTGCTTCGCGCGGCCGACGCCACAACGGGAGCCGTGAAGACGCTGTTCGATGAAACGGTGCCGACGCATTTCGAATCGCGCACCGGATGGCGTGTGCTCTGGTCGTCGAAGGAGATCGTGTGGTATTCGCAGCGCGACGATTGGGGTCAGCTCTATCTCTACGACCTCACGTCGGGCACGCTCAAGCAGAGGATCACGAGCGGCGACGGACCGGTTACGCAGATCGCGCGCATCGACGAGAAGACACGCACGCTCTGGTTTGCGGCGAACGGACGCGAGAAAGGGCAGGACCCGTACTTCGCGCACTTCTATCGCATCGGTCTCGACGGCAAGGCACCGCTCTCGCTCACTCCCGAGGTGGGCGATCACACGATGCAGCTCAGCCCGAGCGGCAGGTATCTCGTGGACAGCTACTCGTCGCCCGATGTAGCGCCGGTGGTCGTGCTGCGCGAGGGCAACGGCAAGCTGCTCATGCCACTCGAGAAGGCGGACATCGCGCGCTTGCTCGCCACCGGATGGAAGCCGCCGATTCCGATCAAGGTGAAGGCCGACGACGGCGGCACCGACTTGTATGGCATGATGTTCCGTCCGACGAACTTCGATCCGTCCAAGAAATATCCGATCATCAACAACGCGTATCCGGGTCCGCAAAGCGGCAGCGTGGGTTCACGGCAGTTCACGGCGGCGCGCGGCGACAAGCAGGCACTGGCCGAGCTGGGGTTCATCGTCGTGTCGATAGACGGACGTGGCACACCTGGTCGCTCGAAGTCGTTTCACGATGCGTACTATGGGCGCATGGGTCGCGATAACACGATTCCGGATCAGGTCGCGGCGATGAAGAACCTCGCAAAGGAGTATCCGGGCATCGACATCGACAAGGCAGCGATGTGGGGGCACTCGGGCGGTGGCTTCATCACGGCCGACGCGATGTTCCGCTTCCCTGATTTCTTCAAGGTGGGCATCGCGGAGTCGGGAAATCACGACCAGCGCGTGTACGAAGACGATTGGGGTGAGCGCTACCAAGGGCTGCTCGAAAAGCTTCCCGATGGCACCGACAACTACGATATCGAAGCCAATCAGACCTTCGCCAAGAATCTCAAGGGACGGCTGCTGTTGGCCCATGGCACCATGGACAACAACGTGCCGCCGTACAACACGCTGCTGGTGGCCGATGCCCTAATCAAGGCGAACAAGGACTTCGACCTGCTGATGCTTCCCAATCAGGCGCACGGCTTCGGCACCATGTCCAACTACATGATGCGTCGTCGGTGGGACTACTTCGTGAAGCATCTCATGGGCGCCGAGCCGCCCAGGGAATACGAGATCAAGACGATCACGCCGCGCCCCGTGCCGTAGCGCGAATCGCCTGCACCCATCCGGCCAACACGAGCAACGTCGCCAGTGCGCAGACGCCCAGCATGCTCAGGGCGACGTTCATCGGTACGAAGCCGCGCGTGCCGAGGAGGCCGACCATGCCGCCGATTGCTCCCAGCGCGTATCCGAGCCGTTCGATGGGCGGCAGCTTCGCGGTCGATGGCCGTGCATGGCGCGCGGTCGACTCAAACAGGATGGCGCGCAGGCGATCGTAGTCCCAGCAGAGCAGGAAAGTGTTCGCGAGCAACATCAGCGCGGTGATGTAGATCGTACCCTTGAACTGAATGGACCAGGTGAGCACCGTGATGTTGAGGATGATCGGAAAGAACAACACGGCGCCGAGTGTGCTGGTGCGCGGAAGAAGGAGCAGGATCGCGGCCGTGACCTGGCCTGCGCCCAGAAAATTCCAATAGTATCCCGTCTGGTACATCGCCTCGAAGAACGCGCCAACTGAGTGGTCGGTACTGATCGAGGTAAAGCGATGACCGAGCAGCTTCACCAGGCCGGTCGGCAGGAATCCAAGCGCGAGCAGCAGTCGGGAGATGATGGCGAGCCGGTACAAGGGGCCGAGCTGTCGCGCGGAGGCATGCAAACGGTCGAAGAACGCTTCCATCGAAACTCCATCGGGACTGGCTGCAAAACGCGCATTGGAACGCAAGCGCGGGTCGGTGGGTGCTCACTCGTACGCCCCGCGCGGCGATCGGTTTCCGCCTGCCCTGGTCCAACTCACCGCTGATTGCCTCGAGCGCTAGCTTTGCGATTCGTGATGTCTGTTCAGTTTCCGGAGCAAGAGGACGTCGAGTGATTTCTGTTCCTGCGATGGCACTGCTGCTGCAGAGCGCGTGTTGGGATGGCACGATGGGCGACGGCGCGTTGAAGCGTCGCGTGGTGCTCGAGGAGCGGGATTCGAGTCGCGTACTCGTCACGCTTTTCGCGCGCCAACCGCAGCTGGTGGTGATGCAACGGCGTGGCGCCGGTATGGATGCGTTGTCGGCGGTGTCGGTCAACGATGGTGGCGCGATGCGAATGGCGCTCTCGCCCGTGAGGACGGTGCCCGGTCGAGATGACGATGATCTGCCGCCCCTCGAGCGCTCCGGATGGCTGTTCACCGGGCGCGATTCGCTGCGACTCGTCCTGCGGCCGGCAAGGCCCGTGGACGAGCAGCACTGGTCGATTGGCGAATGGAATGGTGTGCTCTCGAACGACGGTGTGCCGGTGCGACTGGGGGTTCGACTGATGCGCGGGCCGTGCGGCGTGCTCACGGGCACGCTCGATAGCCCGGACCAGTCGCCGCGCAATCTCCCGCTCACCAGCGGCGTCGGCACCTTCAACACGGCGCGGATCGACCTGTCGTACCTCGGGCTCGCGATCACGCTGTCGCGCCCCGTCGGCGCCGCGCCGGCGAGTGCGCTCTTCGCCCAGGACGATCGGTTTGACACCATCACGCTGAAACGCGGCGACGTGCAGTTTGCGGCGCGTCGACCGCAGGAGCCCGTCGCGCCATTGCCGTACGACACCATCGCGGTGACGATCGGCGACTCGACGCGCGGCGCGCGATTGGCCGGTACGCTCACGATGCCCACCGGCACGGGACCATTTCCGGCCATCGTGCTGATCGGTGGGTCCGGCGCGAAGGATCGCAACGCGTCCGTGGCGGGGCATCGTCCGTTTCTTGTGCTGGCCGACAAACTCACTCGCGCGGGATGGGCGGTGCTCCGTCTCGATGATCGTGGTGTCGGTGGTTCGAGCGGCAACGTATTGCAGGCCACGCTGGGCGATCTGGCGAACGATGTCCTGATGGCCGCGACGTGGCTGCGCGGCTGGCCCGATGTGGACAGCACGCGGGTGGCACTGCTCAGCCACGGTGAGGGTGGCTACCTGGCGCCGATGGTGGCTACGCGCGCGTCGTGGATCCGGGCGCTGGTGATGCTGGCGCCGCCGGCCGTCAGTGGACGCGTGCTGCTCGCCCAACAGCGGGCGGCGTCGGCCCGCGTGGAGGGAGCCAATCCGGCGCAGGCGGCCGCGGATTCAGCGCTCACCCGCGCCATCGGCGACGCTATCGCGGCCCGTCAATCCGCTATTCCGATCGACTCGGCGGTGGCGCGGGCGATTCGCACCGTTCGTCGCTCGGTCTCTGTGGTGGTGCGACGCTCCATCGACGAGTTGCTGGCCGAACGTACGCCCGCCCAGGACTCGAGCGCCTTCGCATTCTGGAGCACGCCGTGGTTCACGTCGTTCGTGCGGTATGAGCCAGACTCAACGCTGCGCGCCATCCAGGTGCCGGTGCTGGCGATCTTCGGCCAGTTGGACGTGCAGGTGCCGGCCGTCGCCAACTCCACGATGCTCCACGATGCGCTCGAGGACGTGACCAACGAAGAGGCGCAGCGCGGCAGCCTCGTGGCCATCCTCCCCGGGATCAATCATCTGATGCAGACATCCGTCATGGGCAGCATGGGCGAGTACGCCGCGATCGACGAGACCATCGCGACCGTGGTCATCGACGCCATCCTGAAATTCCTCAGCGGACGGCGCTGACGGTTGCTGACGGTCGCTGGCGGTTGCTGACGGTCGCTGGCGGCGCTGACGGTCGCTGACGGTCGCTGACGGTCGCTGGCGGCGCTGACGGTCGCTGACGGTCGCTGACGGTCGCTGACGGCGCTGACGGTCGCGGACGGCGCTGACGGTCGCTGCCGGTACGAACTGGTGGTTGACGAAGGCAGGGTAAGTGATTGCAGGACAATGAGTTAAATAGTTGACGCGAGGGCCCTGGTTGCTGTTGGCGCGTGGTTGACGCGAGCGCGCGACGTTGCGCACCACAACGACAACCGCTCCGCCGGATCCACTCTCTCGCCGACGCGCCATGCCCGCCCGACACCAACCGACCCGACCGCACGTCGGCGTTACCCGATCCCGCGTACGCACCACGCTCCTGCTGATGGCCGCAGCGTGGATGCTGCCGAACTCGGCAATTGCGCAATCGCCGATGATTATCACGGCCTGCAAGGTCCCGCTTGCCGGCATCATCCGCCGTATCGAACCCAGCGGTGTCCTCGCCGGGTTGCCCAGGACCTGCCTCAGTCCGACGCCGCTATCGCTCTTCTGGAATCTGCAGGGGCCGGTCGGCGCGACCCGGCCTGATGCCCACGGTGCCGCCGAGATGACGGCCGGAGTCTTCCTCGCCGCCGGCGGTGGCTCCTGGTTGTTCGTTTCCGACGCGCGCAAAAAGACGGCGTTTCAGGACGTCGATGGTGAACAGCTGCTGAACAATCTGCGTGCGATGCCCGTGCGCAGCTGGCAGTACAAGTCGCAAGGAACGTCGATCCGGCACATGGGGCCCACCGCGCAGGACTTCCGCAGCGCGTTCGGCGTCGGGGAGAGCGATACGACCATCACCAGCGTCGATGCCGATGGCGTCGCGTTGGCAGCGGCGCGCGCCCTCGAAGCAAGAACGCGCGCATTACGAACCGAGAACGCGGCGCTGCGCGAGGAACTGCGCGCGGTGCGCACCGCCGCCATGGCGGCGCGCCGGGACGTGGCCGCGCTCTGGACCGAAGTCTCCGCGCTCCGACGCCAGAGCGCATCAACTTCGCACGACATCCGCACCGCGACAACGCATCGAACGGCAGCTGAGGCGCCAGTTCGGTGATATCCCCTCACCTGGCACTCACCGTGACCACACGCTCCTCCTGACCACCCACGCGCGCTACTCGCTGTCGTCCTTGGCTAGCTCAGCTTCGCCAGCGGCAAGCATGCTGTTACGCTGGGGCATCGCGAGGCATCAAGTTCGAAGATCGGTGTGGTCGTGTTCGGCGACGCGTCCACGATCAACACGATCACGGCGTCGCAGAACCATCAGTTTCTGGCGCGGGCATCCGGCGGCGTCGCGTACTTCACCAACTCCACGCTCACCTCGGGCGCACTGCTGCCGATCGGTGGTGGCTCTTGGCTCAATCTGTCCGATGTACGCACGCAGACGGCGTTTCGCGAGCGGTCGGGTGAAGCGGTCCTCGCCCAATCGCGCGCGATGCCGATGCACTCGTGGCAGTACAAGTCGCAGGCCGCATCCATTCGCCACATCGCCCCCCACGGCACAGGATTTTCACGCCGCATTCGGTGTGGGCGAAAGCGACACGACACTTGCCGGCGTGGCCGGTGACGGTGTCGCGCTCGCAGCGGCCAAAGCGCTGGCGGAGCGCTCGAGCATCACGACGGCGGAGCTCTCGCACGTGCGCAGCGAGTTGCACTCGATGCGCGCCGAGCATGCAACGGTGCGCGATGAGAACGCGCGCGTTCAGTCGCGATTGACAGGCGTCAAGCGGCAGATGGCGCAGCTCCGCGTCGAGCTCGCGGCGCTCATGGCGCGGACCTCGTCGCGCGTCGAGCAGCGTTCGCGTGGAGCGCGCAGCGCGCCAGCCGGAGCCGCCCGATGAACGCGCACACTCGCCGTTCGAGCAGGAAGACAAGCGGGGCGATCGTCGTCACTGCGCTTCTCAGTGCCCCCGCCGCGCACCAACTCTTCGCGCAAGCGTCGACTCCGGTCGTACCGACGACACTCGAGGCGTGCTATGTACCGCTTTCCGGCACGCTCTATCGCATCGACCCTCCGGCGTCGCCCGCTGCAAATGCGCCCAAGGGCTGTCTCGCGTCGACGCACGTGAAGTGTCTTTGGAATCAGCAGGGAATGAACGGCGAGCAGGGTGCTCCCGGTCCGGCCGGCGCCAACGGTACGCTCGCAAAAACGTCCTGGGGCGCGCTGGACCTCGGAGGTCTCGACGGCTTCGCCTCGGTATGGCGTCGCGATCAACTTGCGCACCGCGTCCTCCGGCATCGGATCGATCGCGCTCGGTTTCGACGTCATCGCTTGGGGCGACTACGCGACGGCAGTGGGAGGAAACGCGCGCGCCACCGGGAATCGCGCGAGCGCAATCGGTGAACAGTCGGTCGCGAGCGGCGACTTCTCGACTGCGCACGGCACACTCGTCACGGCCAGCGGGCACTACTCGACCGTCATGGGCCATCGGGCTTCCACCAATGGCATGGCAGGGGCGTTCGTGTACGGCGACCAGTCAACGCTCAACTACGTCACGGCCACGCGTGACCACGAGTTCGTCGTGCGCGCGTCGGGTGGCGTGACACTCTACTCCGACGCGCTCCTCACCTCCGGCGCGTATCTCTCGCCCGGCGGCGGCTCCTGGCAGAGCGTGTCCGACGTGCGCAAGAAGACGGCGTTTCGCGAACTCCCGGGTGAAGACGTGCTGTCGAAGTTGCGCGCCATGCCGGTGCGCTCGTGGCAATACAAGTCACAGGATGCGTCGATTCGTCACATCGGTCCGACGGCACAGTTGCGCAAGGAACTGGCGACACTCAGGCAACTGGTGGTTGCGATATTCAACGGAAGCGCCATTCCCGTAGCGCGCACCTCACGGAAACGCGTCTCACGATGAACTTGCGAACACCGACCACTTCTTCACGGTTCGTCCGTCGCGCGCCGCCGTACAGCGAGACGATTGTGAAGCAGCTGAGGCGCTCGCCACTTTACTTGCGGCTGCGGCCATCAGCGCGCGAAGCACACCGGAGGGTCGGACCGCGTACATGAGGTGACCGCTGACGGTGAACGTGCTGAATGATGAGGTGCGTGCCGAACCGTGGGTCAGGGCGCATTCCTGTAGATCGTTACAGTACGTCGTAATGCGCCCGATAGAAATCGGACGACCGCTACTGCGTGTGCGGCCCCGAGTGAATCGCTCCGATATGCCACGACGATGTCGTGGAACAATTTCCGTTTCGTGTCGATGTGACCAAACGGACATCCGTGGCATGGTAACTGCAATGTAATGCAGGTGAGTTGCGAATACCGAGCAGGCAGACGGCGCTTGGCTGGTGATGTGCGCGCTGTGGTACCGCACCCACCCAACAAAGCATCGGAGTACTCATGCAGAGCGCTCGTTCGATCAATCTTGAATTGCGACGCGCAGGCGCCTGTGCCGTTGTCGCCATTCTCACCTCCATTCCGACGGTCATCGCAGCGCAGGGCGTTCGATTCACGCTGTCGCCATCGGCAGAGTACACGTGGTGGGATAAAGATCTGGGGATCACCAACGGCGAGCTGCTCGGTGGTCGCGTCGGCGCCGATTTTGGCTCGCTGCTTTCCGTGAGCGGTTACTTCCACACTCGTGGGCGTCTGGGCGTTACACGCGACAGCTTGCCTCGTGCATCGTCAGGAATGCTACCGTCGCGCAGCACGTCCACTGAGGCGGCCACGTATGGCATCAACCTCGCCCTGCGACTCAGTCCGGCCCGCCTCGCACCGTTCATCTCGGTCGGTGCCGGCGTCATGCGCTTCGATCCGGACAGTGCGCCACGCATCGAGCAGATCAACTATCGATACGGTGGTGGCGTTCACTACGATCTGTCGCCAAACGTGCGCGCGATGGTGATGGCGGAAGACTCGCGCTTCCGTCTCGCCCCTGGCGCCTTGTTCGGTGGTACGCCGATTCCGGGTACACCCGCCGCCGACGCGCAAACCACGCACAGCAGTTGGGTGATGAGCGCTGGACTCGGTATCGCGTTCGGCGGCTCGCAGTACGCCAAGGATCCGGAAGCCGATCGCTGGTCCCTCGCGTCAATCCCTGTTGAAGCATTTGCGGGACGTCTCGAGTTCGATGACCCATCGATGGCGAAGCAGGCGTTGATTGGCGTGCGCACGGGCATAGACGTGGGCAACTATGTGGGCCTTCGTGGATTCTACTGGCAGGGACGCAGCAGCGACCTGCGCACCAAGCAGTCGATGAACGGATACGGCGCGGAAGCGCAGTTCAACTTCAATGCCTCGCGCGGACTGGCGCCGTTCCTCATTCTCGGCGGCGGACGCCTCGACTATGAGGCGGAGTATCGAGATTCGCTCGGTCGCGGTCGCGAAGACGAGACCGCACTCATTCTCGGCGGCGGCATCGGGATTCGCCTGTCGGATCAGTTCCGCATCAACGCGGCGGCGCGTGACTACGTCCGCGGCCCGCAGCAGTTGGACAGCGTATCGACGCTCAAGCAGCTCACCAACAACTGGATGTTCACCGTTGGCCTGAGCTACAGCATCAATCGCTCGCGTCGCGCGGCCGAACGTGCGCCGGACGAGAGGCGAGAGCGCACGGAGTGGTCGTCGGAGACGCGCGAGACGCGAATGACTGCCGCGCGCATGTCGGGCCACATGAAGTCCGACAGCATCGTCAGTGATTCCATGCGCGCGCAGCAGCGCATGGCAGACTCCGTCCGTGTCGCGACAATGACTGCAGCCCGCATCGCCGACAGCCTGCTCACAGCGGGTGTCAGGCGCGTCATGACCATCCAGGTGCCGACAGTGGGCGAGGTGTACATCCGTTACGGCGACAGCACGGGCAGCACGATGCGTGTGATCGCCCCGCGCGGTATGACGGACAGTCTTGCGATGCCGGTCTCCGGTCGTGCCATGACAGATTCTGCAGTGCGACAGATGCAGACTCGTATCGATTCGCTGACCGCGCGCCTGCGGGATGTCGAAGCGCGACGCACGCCGCCGGGACGCGTGGACACCGTCGTGGTTCCGACGATGGTGCTCACTCCGCGCACCGATGCGCCCACGACCATGCAACCCGCCATCATGCCGGGCACGACGTACCGGCAGCTGAATGCCGATGGATCGACGCAACAGATCCGCAGCGTCTCGCCGTACATCGCTGGATTCTCTCAGATGGTGCTCGGTGCGCAAGTGGATGCCGGTCCGATCTTCGGCGTCGAGGCGCTGCGCTTCGTACCGGATTTCGCCATCGGGTTCGGCAACGATGCATCAGTCTCGCTGGCCGCCGGCGCCCAGTACGAGTTCACACCACTGCAAGTCGATCCAACCTCCGCATTCCGTCCGCATTTGCGCTTCGGACTTGGCTTCCTTGCCGCCAGTGGCGATCGTGATTCCGAGTTCGGTGTAAACGTCGCCTACGGTGTCACCTATCTCCGTGCCGGCAGCACCGCCAATTCGCGTCGGCCACTGCCGTTCATCGAACATCAGGGAATCAACTTCTTCAGTACCAACCGCTTCCTGCTCGGCCTTCGCTGGAGTGTGCGCTAGCGGGAACGCGACTTCTTCTTCGCGACGCCCCGCTTCGCCGTCTTGGCGCGAGACTTGGGCGTTGCGGGGTTGGTCGCACCGATGGTCGCCGTTCCGATGTCGTCAGCATTCGCCTTCGTGCTGGCCGTGGGCAGGTTGTCCGCAGCCGACTCGTCCACGAGATGCTGGCGTCGCACCACCACGGCTACCGCGAAGCCGTCCAGTCCCTTGATCGAGAACTCGCCCGCATAACCGACGCCGGGCGCGAGCTTGTCGTGCACCATGACAGTGGCCTGCACGACGCGCTGCTCACCCGGTCGGAGGTCCAGTCGCGTCGGTTCGAATGTCGGGTTGAGATTCACACGCGTGCCTGACGGATCAACGAAATCCGACGCGACAAAGTCGCAGCTGAGTGCGCGATCGAGATCGTTGGAGACGAGAAACGACCCGCTCACCGCGCGACCCGCTTCACCCTCGAGCACGAGTGCGCCGCCGCCGGCGTCCATCTCGGTTGTTGGTGATGGTTCGTGCGGGTCGCCGCTGAGGATCGCCGCCATGCCGCGTACATACTCGAGCGTCAGGTCCATCCAGCCCTTATAGAACTTGGCGTTGGCCTGGACGGCGCGTTTCATCATCTCGTTGAGTTCGAGACCATCAGCCATCCTTGACCCCCACCGTGCCGGGCACGCGCCCGTTGCGGCACGGGCGCGGGCAGTAGAAGTGATCGTACCAGTGATGCATGTGGTCGGGGCAATCATCGATCATCACATCGCAAACGCTGGTACCGTTGCAGTCGCTGACCACAATCTCGACGCGGACGTAGTGATCGCCACAACCACGCACGATGATCGGTCCGGAAAGCCGCTCACCTGCTTTGGCCCATGTTGGCACCTGCACCGTCACGGTCAGCGTGGCGCGTTCCTGCGGATCAAGAATGAGTGTGGTCGGCGAGAACGACATCCAGCCCGCCAGTTTGCCGAGTGCGGTGATGGTCACGACTTGTCGCGTCCATCCGCAATTCATCATGTGAACGCGCACGAGCGCCTTGTTGCCGGGCGCCAATTCGACGGTGCACGTACCCGCGTGTTTGGGTTCCCAGCAGGGCGGGGGAATCTCGCATCCGGGCGAGAGTCGGTTGGCTGCCTGTGTCACCAGTGACGTCGCGAGCTGCGTGGGGATGATCATCAGCTTGGCGATCGTGTTGCCGAGCGCTTGCGCGGACTTGCTGTCGACGGAATCCATTATTTGGTCGCCCGTGGTCTGATGGGTCGAGCGCTGGCCATGATGTCGGTGACAATCACGTGCGCGGATGGGCCGATCTGCCATGCGCCAACGTAGGAGCGGCCGGGCCGCACGCCATCGGGTATCTCGAGCGCGCAGGCCAGCTCGCGCACGTCGCCGGGAAGAAGGCGACCAGCACCGCGCTTCACGGCGACGCGCGCCTCACCACCATGACTGGCACGCAACTCTTCGAAAAAGCGGTCCACGCGTCGTTCATCGGTGCCCAATGCCGCGCGCAACGTTCGACCGAGCGCGCGATCCTGACCGTCCGCATCATCAAGATCAATGGTGGCGGCCTTCGGGATGTCAAAGGCGACGTTGCCGCTGTTCATGAGCGTCAATACGAAATCCACGCTCGATGCCGCTTTGACGGTCACCGTCGTTTGTCGCGGCTGCAGGCGCAGTCGCGGCGCCGCTTCCACCTCGACGATGACCGCTTGCGGCTTGCCGTGAATCGTCGCTTCGCCGGCATAACTCCCCGCCGTCATATCGTCCGGCAATCGCAGCCGGATTTCACTCGAACCGGACACGATGGCTCGCAACACTCCGCGAAAGATGCTCGGCTGCTCGCCGATCCTGATGGCGATCGGCACCACGGTGGTCCGTGCGACGTCGATCGCGACGATCGCCGTGATCTTGCGCGGAGGCCCGGAGAGCACGATCTCGTTGCCGAGTCGAACGGCGTTCATGCGACGGTCTTCATCCGTTGGACACACGGAGCACGGCGCCGACAGTACTGCCCTGAATGTTCGGTGGGCGTGGCGGACCGCATCCTTCGCATGGATTGGCCACATACGGCTCGGTGATGATCTGTGCTTCGCCGCAGAGATTGAGTGCGGCGAGTTCGATACCAAACACCGACAGGCCGAGCCGGAAGTTGGCCGGGACATGCACGCGCAGCGACGGAATTTCACGAATGCGCAGGTTCACGTCGGGAAGACTCGTCACCCCGACGGTGAAGTTGCTCGGGATGCCGGCCAGCGTCACCGGCCCGACTGCTCCGATGTCGGTGATGCGCATGTCGGGCAACGTATTCACGTTCACGTCGACGGCAGGCAAGTCGAGGACGTTGACCTCAACCGGCGGCAGATCAAGGACGTTGACATCGACCGTCGGGAGGTCGGCAACATCGACGTCCGGCATGCTCAGAACACGGACATTGGTCGCCATGAGTATTTCCGCGTATGCAGGTCTGACCGATGCGACTGCGACTTGGGCACCTGAGTGCGATGCGACGATACACGTTCCAGTGCAGGCGCGTCAAGCAGGAAGTGTGACGCAGGCACCGGCGGCGACTCGTTCCCGATCCCTGAGCTCGCCGGCAATTCACGTGCTACAACCGACCACGTGCATGACGTGGGCCTGCGTGCTGGCACCGTGCGCGTTAGCAGGCACATGCGTGGCACCAGCAAAGCTGGCGTGCGCGCGCGCAGGCCGAGCGAACACAGCAGGTCGAGTCGGCTGTGCGCATCGCACAATCACCACTTGCGCACATCGCACTGCGCACTCAGCGTGTAGCCGACTGCCGCGAAGACTTTTACCAGGGTGCACAATGACACCAGCGCATTGGAACGCCACTGTCGTCGATTCTCCGGAATCCGAACCGTACGCATTTGTCGGCGATCTCGTGCTCGCCGTGCGCACACCGCGCTCACGCGATTTCGTCACGGTCGAAGTCGCTTCGTCATCCCGCAGCATGGCGGACCTCAGTCGGCCCAGCGGTGTGCTGCTCTCCGCGAAACCGTCGCCCTGTATCGCGGATCAATGGCACGGCGAAGTCCGACTGGGCGACCCCGTGCAATTCAACGTCGATGGGGAGTCGTATCGATTGACCCTCGCCCGCCTGTCGGCGCACGCCACGGGTTTGCCTTGGGTCAGCTGCGATTTCGTCCTTGAGCGCGAGTAAGGCGGCGCCACCGCGCATGTCGCGGACGTCGCGCAACGGAGGCCGCGCACGCGGCCGGGCAGGCGGCTATGACACCATCGTAGTCGGCGGTGGTCCGGCCGGTGCCGTCATGGCGTGGGCGCTGGCCACGCGCGGCCTGCGCGTGCTGGTACTCGATCGCGCGACGTTTCCGCGCGAGAAAGTGTGCGGCGATTTCGTCGAGCCGCGTGGGCTGAGCATCTTCCAGACGATGGGATGTCTCAGTCATCTCGAAGCGACCGGGCCGTTGGCGATCACGCACGTGAACCTGCTGCTCAATGGCAGGAGCGCGTATCGCGAGCACATCCCCTTCTACGCCAATCAATCGGAGCTGCCGCAGCACGGTTACATCATCCCGCGTGAGGAACTCGATCAGCGTATTCTTGCCTCGGCGGAGGAGGCGGGTGCCCACGTTCAGATGGGCTGTCACGTGTCGCGCGTCGAGCGTGCCGACGGCGTGATGACGGTGCACTACCGCGACAGCGCCGGCGATCGGTCGGTCACCGCGCCGATCGTCGTTGGCGCCGACGGCACGCACTCGGTCGTCGCACGCTCGTTCAAGCTGCTGGTGGACGATCCGCGTTACATGGCGGTGTCACAACGCGCGTATGTCGAAGGGATCGATACGAAGTATGGCGAAGCCGCGTTCGTTTTTGATCGTGATCTCTTCCCCGGTTACGGTTGGATGTTTCCGATGACCAACGGGCGTGCGAACGTTGGCGTCGGCATTCTCGCCGAAACACGCGATCGCTACAAAACCAGTGTGCCCAGGCTCTTCGCGACGTTTCTGCAGAAGCTCGCCGCGATGCATCCGGGCTGCCGCAACATGCGGCTCGCCTCGAAGCCGATTGGCGGCATCGTGAAAACGTATGGCGGACACGGCCCCAATCACTTCGACGGCGGCATTCTCATTGGTGACGCGGGATGCTTTGTCGACCCGATGACGGGCGAGGGGATCACGCCGGCGGCCGAGTCGGCGCTGCTTGGCGCGACGGTGATCGCGAGCGCGCTCGAACGCGGACGAACCGATGCGGCAACGCTGTCGGAATATGAACGACGCTTTCGTGCGTATTTCGATCCGGCCATGTGCTATCTCGATTTTGTCGCGTGCGTCATGCGCAACCGCCACTTCGGACCGTACTGGCTCGGCGTGGTGTCGCGCGGCTGCGAGATGGCCATGAAGGACCGCACGTTCGCGCGCTTGAGCGGGGCGGCGTTTGGTGGACTCGATGTTCGCCCGATCGACATCGTCAGCCGCATGTGGGCCAAATCTGCCGGACTGCTCACCGGTGATTGGGAGCGCCTGGCCAATGGCATCGTGAACGGCAAGCTCGCCACCAACGTGTCGATGCTGGGCGACATGGGCCGCTGGTCCACCGGATGGTGGGGCTCACTGGCCGAAGACCCCTCGTGGCACGGCCGCTGGATGACCGAGGTCGGGCGGAAGTGGCTTTCGCTCGCGACCACCACCCGGCTGCGCGATCCGCGAGCGCAGGGCACCGTGCACCTGCGACTCAAGGAGCTGCGCGCGTCGGGTTGACGCGCGGGGCGATCTCAGCGCGAGAACGCGCGCGTACGACGGCCAGCTCAGAGTCCCGGTTGGTAGAACGGTCTACGCCTGCATTCTGCCCTCGACTACCTGACTCCCAACCCCCCGTTGCTCTTGAGCCGACCACTGTTGTCCGACGCGCTCTCGGCGAGCTGGCGGTTGCCTGAGGCGGTTGCCTGAGGCCAGAGAACGCCGTACGCAATAAGTCCGCCGCCGCACCAAGTCGCCCCCGGACAGCCGTACCCGCTCAACCAGCACCATATGCGGGACGGTCAGTGCAGCCAGTCCGACGAACAGAAATTGTGTCACGCCTCGGGACAGCGAACTGCGATCGAGAAACATCCACCCTGCGCAGGCAGCAAGCAGCACCAATACCATGGGTACCGTCGCAGCGCTGATGAGAAAGCCGAGCGAGTTTCGGCCCGCGTAGTGATACGTCCGGATGACATGGCGCACACTGTGCATTCCGCAAAAGAACGCCGCGAACCCAATCAAGGGAGGCGCGACGAGCATCAGCAGAGTGACGGCGAGTAATTCTGCTGCTGCCATCCGGTTTTGACTCCACTGACGTGGATCGGTGAATCAGGCCTTCAGCGCGCTCATAGAACGATCCGGATTCAAGCATCTGGTACGGCGCTTTCCGGCAATCGACGAGGACTGAGCGTCCTGCTGATTGCAACTGCAGACGGGTCCACGATTTTGCGACCAACGCGTCATGGCGGTGTGGTGCTGTTCTCCAGAAGCACCACGTTCGGTCGGTAACATATGCGGGACGTGCTTCAATCACGATCGTCTGATGCGACCGTCGTGGCGACTCCGTCAGCCGCTCGCCGAGGCTGAGCCCAGCGCATCCACCGCCGAGGATGATCAGATCAGTGCAGTGTGTCATGCGGGCACGAATCGTTCTGCATCCGACTTGCGCGCGGCAATCAGGTAGATCAGCACGCCGAAACCCGCCTTTGCAACAATGTCAGCAATCGTGTAACCGACCTGCACCGCCGTCGTGGCATTGCCGCCCGTCACGCCGAGCATGGGCAGCACGAAGACGAGGGGATAGAAGCACCACGACACGATGGTCAACGTCCGCGCCGAGCGAATCAATCCCTGCGCCGATACCGGTTGCGAACCGATCGAAGCTTTCAGGCCGACCGACAGATCGTACACGATGATCAGGAACGGGATCATCGACAGACTCCACCACAGCCAGCGCGTCGACGAGTCCGTCGCGATCTCCCCGGGATAACCGAGACCAACCATCACAGCGGCCAGTGTGCCGAGCTTCACGGCCTTTCTCGTGGATTCCGACGGCGAAAGGCGCATCACAAGAAGCAGTTCGACGAGCAGCAGCGGTACCGTCAGCAGCCAGTCGACGTACCGGTCTGCATCATTGAATTTGACACCTGTCGCCGTGATCGTGCCGTCGATGACGGTGTACGCTGCTTCCCAAGTGGCGAGGATGCGCAGGTAGTGGTACGGCGCAATTCCGGTGGCGAGCGCCGTCACGGCGAGCGCGGTCCTGTACGCCGGCGCAACTTGCGACCGACTGAGGATGAAGAAGAGCGTTGCTGCGCCCATGACCGCAATCGTGAACGAGAATGCGTTGTATACGAGATCAGACTGTGCAACGGTGATGCCGAACATTCCTCTGCTCCGGTGTGAACTGCGTTTGAACGACTGAACACGTGAACGAGGCACCGCATGTGTTTGTGAGTGCCTGTTGTGTCCAGCGAGCGCAATTCAAATAAGCGCCCGACGGCGAACGCGCAGCGAACAGCAGATGCACTCTGCACGTTGATCGTTGCCCGACGCAGACACTGATTCCGGAACGCCAATACAATGCAGCAGCAGTCGTCGCTGAGACGCGCACGTACGACGGTTCGCGAGCGTCCAGGAAGCAGTCGTCTTCGGCGAGCGTTTCTTCAATCGTCGATGAATGCACAACAGGAATGCACAGCAGGAATGCACAGCAGGAATGCACGGCAGGAATCCGTGCGGATATCGGCGATGACCACGCGGCTCAACTGCGCAGCGACAACAAGTCTCGCTTCGGATTGTATAGATTGAGATGCGTCCTACTGCGGCAGGTGTATCCGATGCGCGTCATTGCTGCAGCGGAGGCCAGCAAGCTCGGGCCATCCGCTCCGAACGTTCATCGCGACACGGAAACGATCCTGCAGGTGGAAGGCGATACGCGGGTGCGCGCCACGCTTGCACGATCCGCTCACGCGGCCATCTGTTTCAGGGTGCGCTTTGCCTCGGTCGTTCACCGTGAGTCCAACCACCAACGATATGTCGTTCCATGACGCGGTATGTGCACCGGTCAACGATTTCCGATTGGTGTCTTTGTGGTCGGCAAGATCCTTCGAATACTCTGTCGCGAACGTCAGGTCGCCTTGCCTGATGCGGCTGTTCGCATAGAACGTGAGCCACTGTCTGAGCGTTGCCTGACGTGTGGGCAGCTCCGGAAGGCGCCCAGATTGATACGCATCGGTCGATTGCCGTTGTACACGCGGCTGCACGTGCCGACGGCGCCACCGTACGCGTCGTCCCATGCATCGTCGTACCCTCGGAGGTGGAAAAGGGCGAGTTGTCCTGCTGCGTCCCTTCGACCGTGCTTTGCTTCCAGAACACGGAGAAGCCGCGAAGGGCGGAGACGTACGGCGAGACCGGACCGGTGCTGAACTGGATCTGCGGACCGGTTGCGACAGGAAAGTCGATCGGAGTCCTGGGAGTACGTCGTGAGGCGGGGAGCAGCGCGGGCCATGCACGAGACATCCAGTCCACGACGGGCCTCGCCGGCGGTCTCGTTGGCGCGGCGCCGGTCGTGACAGCGCGTGTGGAGACCGATTCGGTGCCGAGGCCGGATCCCCAAGCACGCCGCGTGCCCCGACTCGTGGGGCTGTCGGACTTGTCCGAACGATTCGTCACGGCATTCGCCGTCCGGTCGTAGGTCAGCCGCTCCAGCGCCACTGTCATGCTTCGCCCTGCGGACGTGTGCGCCGAGGGACGCGTCCGTCGTGCGATTGCCGCCGCTGTGGTACAACCACTCGCCCGCGGGACACACACATGTGCGAGTGTCCGCATCGTACCTACAGTCCGCCGCCGTGAACGGCGTCGTGGCGGCGACGGCGCATGATGGCTACGAAAAGCAAGCCCGCTGCCAGGAGAGCGTACGTGCCCGGCTCCGGTATCACCGTTTCGGCGTAAATGAAGTCATCCATCACGACCAGATCCTGATTCCCTCCGTCGAGCACCCCGGCCGCGAGCGCCGAATTGCCATTCGTGATGCGCACGCGACTGACCAGTGACGAGCCGAAGGACACGCCAAGGAATGAGAACGCGCCAGTGGGAGCAAAGAAGGTGCCGAGCGACGCGTTCGCGCCGTCGAACAACTCAAGCGACGTTGTACTCGCGAGATCGACATCACTGAAAACCACGCCGAACCCACGTGTGAACGCTGCAGTGGGTGAACCGGCAATGAAGAAGTTGACGTCAACGATGTTACTGCCGATGGCGGCAAAAAGCCGTTGCGCGCTGAACGGTGCGAACGTGTTCGGGTACGACGGGTCGATGTTTCCAAACTCGACGGGTGTTGCGAGCCCGCTGTTCGCGCTCACGGCGAAACCGGTTCCTGGCGTTGAAAATTCCACGCCGCGCGGCGAATTCGCATTGAAGAAGTTCGCGGGAAGACTGTTGGGTGCGGACCTCGAATCCGGCACGCCGTCCCAATTGATTTCACGACGGCCGCTGCCGAAAGATCCTGCAACGTTGGCGTTGAGCGGACCAAGCAAGGTGCGAAAGGTGTCAACGGTGCCCAGAATTCCGGCTGCGGTCCCTGCGCCTGCCGACGTTTGGACCTGTGCGTCAGCGCGAGCGCCCACGAAAGCCAACGCGAGCGCAATTGTGAACCATCGCAGCATCATGAAGGAAGAAGACACGAAGCGTGCTGGGGAGCGACGCATGTGTGAAGTCCGTGTGGGAGGAGGTGACTCGCGCTGACAACGTTGCGCATCCGACTACAGTGTTCTACGGTCAGTCGCGGACACCTGAGTTGCAAGCACGCTCAACATTGCGTGCGGCGGACGCCTGCCCGTCCACGTGCGTCGTGCTGCCCTTGGACATCCTGAATCACCCAGCGTTCGTGGAACGCGACAATCTGTTGCACCAGTGTACGCAAGTCGGCGTCGCGCTTCGCCGCTGCGCGTGCAAGCAGGACGCGCGATGCTGTGCACGAAATGCCAGCAGGCCAAATGATCCGACGGTCACACGCGGCGGACTGTGTGCTGCGTTGCGGACCTGCCCTGCGGAGACGACGGCGTTCCGGTCGTGACCATGGGTGTCGTTCCTGCGGCACTCGCCGTGACCATCTGTCGCGGCACTTGCGGCACTTCGTCGGCGATTTCTTCGAGCGCATCACATCAAGCTCGCCGTCGAAGGCGGCGTTGAACTCAAACGTGACGTACTGCCCTGTCCGCAGTGGCGCCTCAATGCTGGCTCCTGTTGCGAGCGGACCGACGGATCCTGCGGACGCCTGCCCGGGAGTGCATCTTCAAGGGATATCCGCGCGCGCGGATCCTTGCACCAGCCCTCGAATCCGATGCATGCGTAACGGAACCCGTCCCACTGTCATCGTCACCGGCGCCTCCTCGGGCGTCGGTCTGTACGCAACCCTTGCGCTCGTCCGGCGCGGCTGGCACGTGGTGATGGCGTGCCGCGACGTGCCGAAGGCCGTGCGAGAGGCCGCGAAAATCGGAGTTCCGGTCGACGGCATCACGCCCATGTACTGCGATCTCGGATTGCAGACGAGCGTGCGCGCCTTCGTCGAGGCCTTCCACGCGACCGGGATGCCACTCGACGCGCTGGTCTGCAACGCGGCCGTGTATCTGCCACGACTGAAGGAGCCGGCCCGCTCACCCGAAGGCTACGAGATCAGCGTCGCCACGAATCACTTCGGGCACTTCCTGCTCTGTCATCTGCTGCTCGACACGTTGCGCCGATCCAGTCGCCCCGCTCCGCGCCTCATCACCCTCGGCACCGTCACCGCCAACTCGGCCGAATTCGGCGGCAAGGTGCCAATCCCAGCGCCGGCGGACCTCGGTGACCTGAGAGGACTCAAGGCCGGTTTTCTGCCACCCATCTCGATGATCGACGGCAAGCCGTTCAGGCCGGGAAAGGCCTACAAGGACAGCAAGCTGTGCAACATGATGATGAGTCGCGAGTTCCACCGTCGCTACCACGACACGACGGGCATCGTCTTCAGCACCCTGTATCCGGGATGCGTGGCAGACACCGCACTTTTCCGCGACACTCCCGCACTCTTCCGCATGATCTTCCCGTGGTTCCAGAAGCACATCACCAAGGGCTACGTCACACAGGAACTCTCCGGCGAACGCGTGGCGCAGGTGGTGGCCGACGCGGGCTTCGAGCGCTCCGGCGTACACTGGAGCTGGGGCAACCGGCAGCAGCAGGGACGCCAGGCCTTCGCGCAGCCGTTGTCCGCCAAGGCCAGCGACGATCGGACGTCGGCCGAACTCTTCGATCTCAGCGAGCAGTTCGTGGGACTGGTGCCGGTAGCGCGCTGACGAGCGTTCCAGCGCACGACGGCGTCTCCGTCGGCTCATGACTCCGCGTTCGTCGTCACGCGTCCGTGACAGGGCACGGCTATTTCACCAAGAGTTCTGCCGACGAAGCACATCGACCCAAAACTGAAGCGCAAACTCTTGCGGTCCGGTACGCTGCAGCAGCAATCCTGTCAGCCTTGTGTGCGGCGGTTTCGCGACCTCCCCCGCCGCATCTGCGCTGCACGTATCTCGCCCACGGCCCGCTCTGTCGCGGGGTGGTCCGGATGAACCTGCCTTCCGACGAAATCACGAGTCTGCGGGAGGCGCTTTCCGCGATTCGCACCGACATGGCATCCGCCTCAGAGCAGGCGTCGCCGCGACTCGACACGGTGCATCCGCACTTTCGCGCGAGTGGCAGGAATCTCCTCCACTATCTGGCGCTTCGACGGCATGACATGCGCGCCTTGCAGCGTCGCCTGGCGGCGATGGGTCTGTCGTCGCTTGGCCGCGCGGAGTCGAACGTGTTGGCCTCGGTCGACGCGGTCCTGCACGTGCTGCATCGTCTGTCGGACAGCCAATGGACCGCGGAAGCGCCTCCGGAAGTCATCGACTTCGATCGTGGGAAGGAACTGTTGCGGGAGCACACCGACGCGTTGCTCGGTCCGCCGTCGCCCGGGCGGGCGGTGCGGATCATGGTCACCATGCCCCCCGACGCCGCGACCGACTACGTGTTCGTGCACAACTTGCTGTTGCAGGGCATGGATTGCATGCGCATCAACTGTGCGCATGACGATGCGGCGGTGTGGCTGCGGATGATCGAGCACCTTCGGCGGGCAGAGCGGGCGCTTGGGCGGGGCTGTCGGGTGGTGATGGATCTTGCCGGGCCCAAGCTGCGAACCGGCCCCCTGTCTCCCGGTCCACGCGTGCTGCGGGTTCGGCCGCGTCGGGACGTGTACGGCCACGTCACCGAGCCCGCTCGACTCTGGTTCACCGGCGCCGACTCACCGCAGGATGCGCCGTCGCCATCGGATGCGCACCTCCCGGTGGATGCGAAGTGGCTCGAGCAGCTGCGCGTGGGTGATCGCGTGCAGTTCGTGGACGCGCGTGGTTCCCGCCGACGCGCCACCGTGATGGAGGTGACCGATCGTGGCTGCTGGGCCGAGTCCCGCCGGACGGCCTACATCGTTCCGGGCACGGTCTTGCGCCGCAAGCGCGCCGGCTCGCATGGCGAGCGCGAGACGACTGTCGACGTCGTGACGCCAAGGGAGACTACGATCACCCTGCACCAGAACGATCTGCTTGTCCTCACTCGGGATCTGGTGCCCGGTCGACCGGCGACGTTCGACAGTGCCGGCATCCTGCTCTCCTGTGCAGAGATCGGGTGCACCATTCCGCGCGTCTTCGATGACGCACGTGTTGGCGAAGCGATCTGGATCGACGATGGCAAGATCGGCGGACGTATCGAGGCGATCGAGCCCACGCGCG